>Ga0172369_10002124_pt1 | contig 27848 bp, 25 predicted proteins | sample LakKiv25m_FD_114539 | JGI IMG/M metagenome (GOLD analysis project Ga0172369, IMG submission 114539) | Freshwater microbial communities from Kabuno Bay, South-Kivu, Congo - kab_022012_11.25m | ecosystem: Environmental > Aquatic > Freshwater > Lake | place: Democratic Republic of the Congo...
CGCCGGATCGTCGGAGGCGCGGGCGGCGGTTTCCAGCGCTTCCCGCGGCGCCACCCCCGCGCCCCACAGCGAGCCGAGTACGCGGAGGAAGCGCAGCCGCAGCGCCCCGGCCAAAATGGGACCGAGCAGCGGCAGGCGGTAGAGCACCGGGCGAAAAATTCTCGCCCCGCGCGGGGTATTGCCGATAATACGCAGGATATTCATGAGGATGAGGAAAGCCGCCAGCACGACCAGAAAAAGGTAGACCGCCGGGAGGAACATGCTGATCACTTCGTCAATCGAGTACTCTCGTGAGGAGGCCATCAGCTTCGGCAGCACCTGGCGGGCTTGCGCCACGATGCAGATGACCAGCGCCATGATGACGGCGGTGGCGCGCAGGTGCCAGGTTTTCGCGTTCACCTGCATGCGCAGCTCCATCTCCGCTTCCAGCATCTCGGCGATGCCGGCCATCGCGTCCGGCAGCGTGCCTGCGATCTCCCCGCCGCGCACCAGGCTCAGCTCCCACTCGGGGAACACGTGCGGGTAGCGCGCCATGGCGGCGGACAGCAGAACGCCTTCCTGGGTGGCCTGCGCCAGTTCCTGCGTCATGGCGCGCAGCGCGGGGGTAATGCCCTGCTTGATGTTGCTCAAGCACATGCTGGGGGGGATGCCGGCGTAGAGTTGGGACTGCATCTGCCGGTAAAACTGCGCGCGCTGATGCAGGCGTGGACGCGGCGCGCGCGGGATCGGCGCTTCACGGGCGCGCGGCGCCGCGGCCACCGGCGCGATCCGCTCGACGACCTTTTTCGCCGGCGCCGGCGGTTGAAACTCCCACCCGCACTGGTGGCAGATGTGCTTCTTCGCGCTGTTCGGCGTCCCGCAATGCGGGCACGGCCGCATGGTGAGCATGGCGGAATCCTTTCCTGTGTTTTGCGCCTTTGTATGGTTACCGATCGAGAGAGTTCGTAGTGAGCCACTCAACCGCAGCGGAGTGGCGTTCGTTAACAGATAAGCTTTCCTATACACGAACGCCACTTCGCTCTGCTGCGTGGCTGACTACGAACAACTATCAATCGGTCGCTCTTCATTATTACTGTACCGCCAGCGACGCGAATTCCGACCGGCCCACTGCGGTGGCGCGGATGCGGCATTCCAGGAACAGGCTGCCGACCGTCGAGGCGCCGGTGGAATCAATATACCGTACTTCCCGGTGGAACTCAAACCCCTCCACCTTCGCGGAGGCGATTTTCTCCTCCAGCGATGTTTGAACCTGCTCGCTCGCCCATTCCTTCGCCGCCGTCAGGTCGGTGAAGACGCGCCGCTCGTTGGGCGCGTGCACGGCGAAGGCTTCGTCCGTCGGTGTGATGGTGGCTTCGGCGGTCAGCGTCAGTGTGCCGGTGATCGCCCCCACCGCGTTAGCCACCTCGGCGTGCTCGGGGATGATGACCCGCGCACCAAGCTTATCGGCGGCTTTCGGCGCCAGCGCGGCGGCCGGGGCGCCGATGGCTACCAGCGGGTGCTCGAAACGCGCCTGCAGCGTGAGTCCACGCAGGTTGGTGCCGTCGCAGAGCATGTCGAGCAGTGCGCGGTCGGCGGGACCGTCGGGGAAATCGGGCACGGGCCGCGCGTGGCGGATCAGCCGGTGCATCAGGTGCAGCGTCATCCAGTAAGAGAAGGTGTCGAAGATGAACTCCGCCAGCCGGTCCACCGACACATTCGCGCGCCAGGCGAAGAAGCGCAGGGCGATCTCCGCCGCCTCACGGCTCCACGCGGTGAAGATGCCCAGTTGATGCATGACGTCCGTTGGTGTCAGCGTGGAGCGTTGAATATACCCCAACGTCTCCAGCCGGTCCACCGGCACCAGCGACGGCGCCATCGCCCCGATGCGCTCGGACAATTGCTCGCGAGACAGCGGGCAGTCCGCCAGCGCCGCCAGCGTCTTCCGCTCGCGCTCGGTCAGGTCGCCGGCCATGTTATTTCGCACACGCAGGAAGCACTCCACCGGCTGAATGAGGGTCGATTTCTCCTCGCGCATCTCCCACAGCCGGCGCATCTCCTCCAGGATGGCGGGATATTCGTGCGCCAGGTAGGCCAGCGGCACCGCGCGCCGAGGGCCGATGATAATGCGGCCGTCGTGGGCGAAGGCGACCACGCTGTCGCCGCCCAGGCCGACGGTTTCGATATCCACCGCCCGCACGTTGGTGGACCACTCCCCCACCCGCGCGCCTTTGGGGGCAACGATGGGATTGCCGTCGACCAGCAGTGCGATATCACTGGTGGTGCCGCCGATGTCTACCACCAGGCCGTTCGGAATATTGGACAGGAACTGCGCGCCGCACACGCTGGCCGCCGGACCGGAGAGGATGGTCTCCACCGGCGTGCGGCGGGCCAGTTCCTCGCTCATCAGCGTGCCGTCGCCGCGCACCACCATCAGCGGGGCGTGGATGCCGGCGCCGTCCATCACCGACTTCACGTGGGCGATCAGCTCGGCGATGATGGGCAGCAACCGCGCATTGAGCGCCGCGGTGGTGCTGCGCTTGATGGTGTCGAGCTGCATGCCAAGCTCGTGGCCGCAGACGACGGGTTTGTCGGTGAGCTCGGCGAGGATCTCCTTCGCGCGGATTTCATGGGCGGGGTTCATCACGCTCACCATGCCGCTCACCGCGAAGGCGTCCACCGCTTCGCGCTCCAGCAATTCGTGCGCCGCGGCCCGCACGCCGTCTTCATCCAGCGGCTCGATCTCTTTTCCTGTGATGTCGGTGCGTCCGGCCACCGCGCGGCGGGGATGATGGGACACCAACGCCAGATCGTATTCGTCGAACCCGAGCAGCAGCAAACCGACACGGCCACCCTTCCCCTCCACGATGGCATTGGTTGCCAGCGTGGTGCTCAACGACACTAGTTGCACGCGCCCGATCAGTTCCGCGGGCAGCTTCCCGACGGCCTTCGCCACCCCTACGCTCAAGTCATCCTTCGTCGTCAGCGCCTTCGCCTTCGCCAGCACCTGCTGCGACGTGAATTCCACAATCACGGCATCCGTATACGTGCCGCCCGCATCGATCCCCAGCCCCAGACCCACGGTGTACCCCTCGCTAAGTTGACAATTGGTGCACATGATAGCACAGACAGACATCATGCGGGAGTCCCGGCAAGCATGTTTACATAAAACAGGCAAGCCCGTAAGCCACGCAGCCGCAGCGAAGTGGCGTCCGGGTAAAGGAAGGCTTAACCGTAACCCGGACGCCACTCCGCTGCGGCTGCGTGGCTGACTACAGACGGGCTTGCCTGTCTATAAACCCGGCGTCACCGTCACCAGCAACCGATACTCCGATGAGGTGTTCGCCATCGGGCGAATATCGATGTTGTAGTCCTGCGTCGTGGGCACTTTGCCTTCAAAATATCGGGCCCCGGCGTGGTCGGAGATCAGCACGTTGCCGTCTGAGCGCTCATCTTTCGTTTTACGCCAATAGCTGCTACAATGTGATCCAGTTTATATCAGACCCGCAGACTCGTATTTACCGCGTAAAGGAGAACCGACGGTGCCGGATCGAAAATATCTGTTTACATCGGAGTCAGTAACCGAGGGCCATCCCGATAAGGTATCCGACCAGATTTCCGATGCCGTCCTCGATACGCTGCTGGCGCAAGACCCGATGTCGCGTGTTGCCTGCGAAACGATGGTCACGACCGGGCTCGTTATCGTCGCCGGCGAGGTAACCTCGAAGGGTAAGCTGGACGTGAAAAAAGTCGCGCGCGAGGTGATCCGGAGCATCGGCTACGATGCGGAAACGGGATTCGACGCTGACATGGTGGGAATCCTCGACGCGTTGCAGGCGCAGTCCCTGGACATCGCGATGGGTGTGGATACCGGCGGCGCGGGCGACCAGGGGATGATGTTCGGTTTCGCCTGCAACGAGACGCCGGAATTGATGCCGGCGCCCATCCAGTGGGCACACCTGCTGGCGAAACGCGTGGCCGCCGTGCGTAAGGACGGCACACTGGACTACCTGCGCCCGGACGGTAAAACCCAGGTGACGGTGGAATACCACGAAAATATGCCCGCGCGCATCGACAAGGTGCTCATCTCGAGCCACCACGCGAAGGGCATCGATCAGGGGCGCATTAAAAAGGACCTGATCGAACACGTCATCCAGCCCATTTTGCGCAAGACCGGCATGCTGGATGAATACACCGTCATTCTCGTCAACCCCACCGGCGAGTTCGCCATCGGCGGACCGTGCGCGGATACCGGCCTGACCGGACGGAAGATCATCGTGGACACCTACGGCGGCATGGGCCGGCACGGCGGCGGCGCCTTCTCCGGCAAGGACCCCACGAAGGTGGACCGCAGCGCGGCCTACATGCTGCGCTACATTGCGAAGAACCTGGTGGCGGCGGGCGTGGCCGACCGGCTGGAAGTGCAGATCGCGTATGCCATCGGCGAAGCCTGTCCGCTCGGTGTTTCCGCGCACACCTTCGGCACCGGTCGCATCCCCGAGGAGGAGATCACCCACCTGATCTGCGACACCTTCGACCTGACGCCCAAGGGGATCATCGACCACCTGCAGCTTCGCCGCCCGCAGTACCAGGGTACCGCGTCTTACGGCCACTTCGGCCGCACCGACCTGGATGTCCGCTGGGAACATATGGACATGGCGGAAACGCTGGCGGTGAAGGCGGGGACCCGGGTAATGGAGACGGCGCTGGTGTGATGAAGGGCTTCTACTCAGTTCAGTATCTATTTTAAAACCGCGAATTTCGCAGATGACACGGAATTATTGAGTTGATCTGCGAAATCTGCGGTTTCAAAGGCGATTGTTCAGGAGGAAATCCGATGACTGAAGAGTCGTTCGAAGTGGTGTATCAGGCATCGACCGTTTGCGATTACCACTCGAAGTGCATGTGGGTGAATCATGTCATTTAAACAGCCGTCCTCCAACCTTCCATCCTTCCAATCTTCCAATCCTCCCATACGCCGTGCCGTGGTGCTGGCGGCAGGTCGCGGAAAACGGATGATGCCGTTGACGGCAAATTGCCCAAAGCCGCTGATCCCCGTGGCTGGAGTGCCCATCCTCGAACGCATATTGAAGGGACTACGGGGAGCCGGCATCGAGGAAGCCATCATCGTGCACGGGTATCTCAAGGAGATGATCGAGGACTATTTCGGCGACGGCGCGCGCGTGGAGATGCGGCTGCGCTACCGCGCGCAGGATCCGCCGAACGGCACCGCCGGCGCGCTGCTGCAGGTGGAGGACCTGTGCAGTAATGAGCCCTTCGTGCTGCACTGGGGCGATATCCTCATCTCCCCCTCCAATTACCCCGAGGTGCTGGCTGATTACGCGGCTTTCAACCCGGCTGTGGTCGAAGGCCTGAACTGGATGGACGACCCCGCCGCCGGCGCCGCGGTTTATCGCGACGGCAACCGGGTGACGAAGATCATCGAGAAGCCGGCGCCGGGCACTTCGACCACCAATTGGAACAACGCCGGCGTCTTCGCGTTATCACCACAGGTGTGGCCGTATGTGCACCGGGTCACCCCCTCCCCGCGCGGCGAGTTGGAGTTCACCGATGTGCTGCACATGATGGTCGCCGCCGGCGAATACATCCTCGGTCACGAGTTGACCGGGCTGTGGTCCGACGTGGGCACGCCGCAAACCGTGGAAGAATTGAACGCCGACCCGCGGATGCAGGGATGGGAACACTCCGGGGACAAACCTCGAATTTAACGCCCGTTTGGAAAAGAACAAGCTAGCCGGGGGTTTGTCCCCAGGCACAGGGAAGCTTTCCTATACCTGGGGACAGACTCTCTGCTTGGTGGAGGATTGGTTGCGGGTGGAGATTCGAGGTCAGTCCCTGAACACATCTCACAACGCCAGCATTCCCTGCATACCCCCACGAGGTTCTTCATCCGCAAGCTGCAGCAGGCGAGCGGCAGCGGTGACGGCGTCCACGGATTCCGCGCCGTGTTTGAGCAGCGACTGGTAGCCGGCAGTCCAGCGGGGGTCGTCCCACGGCGAGGCGAGCACGGGGATGCCGAGGGAACGGGCATGCGATGCGGCGGAGAGAGCGCCACCGGGCGCGCCGGTCTGCACTACCCACACAACGCGCGCCAGCGCGGCGATCCAGCGATTGCGCGCCAGCAGCGTGGCGCGAGTCACCGGCACCTCCGGCTCGAAGGGTGACGCCAGCGCGCCGCGCCGGACGATGGCCTCCGCCAGCGCGCGATGCTGCGGTGGATAGACCGGCACTGCCAGCCCATGACCGAGCACTGCCACCGTGCGCCCGCCGCCCGCCAGGCACCCGCGGTGCGCGGCGCCGTCAATGCCCAGCGCCAGCCCGCTGACCACCCCGATGCCTTGACCGGCGAGCAGGCGAGCTACCGCAAATGCCGTTTCCGCGGCTTCCGGCGACGGTTCGCGCGTCCCGACAATTGCAACTAACGGTTGTGGAATCGCTCCGCGCACCGACAGCACATTCACCAGATCATCCACGGCCATAGTCATGTTCATGCATATATCTGTTCGACAGCATTTGTGTTGCTCCTCTTTTTTAGCAAAATCATTTTTGTGTTCATTCTGCTGTACCGGACAGGTCGGACAAATAAGACGACGCTGATGGGTCGGATGAGTGTAAGCGCACTACAAGCCGGCGCTCGGTAGGCAGAACAGGATGCCCCCGTTCCGCCTGGGTGGCATTCCTGGTTATCGCTCGTCCGGCGGGGTGATCTCGCGCAGCAACCGATTCTTATCGCGGAGGGCTTTTTGCGGGTCGCCCATGTATTCGCCGTCCTGCAACCGGTCCCAGAGGATTTTCCACATGTAGGTTTCCAGTTCCTGGTAGCGTTTGGCGCCCAGTTGTCTTTCCTTGGTCTGCAAGATTTCATGCGCGACTTTGCACAGCTCGCGCTTTTGCGGCGTGACCAGGATGGCATAAGCTTTTTCAAAGGGTTCGAGAATTTCGGGATACAGGCGATACTGGATGCGCCGTTTCTGGTATTTCGCCACCACCGCTGTGGCCAACGGGCAGGGGTCCTGGCAATTCAGCTCGAACAGCTCGCACAATCGCCCGCGCGCCAACAGCTCGTGATATTTGCTGGGAAAGGAGCGGGGACTTTGCCATGCCTGGCGCGATTTTTCATCGATAATTGGTTTGGAGCGTTTATTGATGAGATAGGAAACCAGCAGCAACACCCCCATGCTGACGGCAAAATATAGCGCGGAGAGGACAACCAGACCGCTCTTCTCCGACACCAGATCATTCGTTAGCGGATCCCGCCACCAAACCTGTGTCTTCCACCACCAGAAGCAATACAGGGCCATGGGCAGCACGGCCATCTGCCAGAGCAAGCGGGCGCCGTTATTATTCGCCACCAGCGCGAAGCCCCACACGATCAACGCCACGCCGGAGATAAACCAGGGGATGCTCATCTCGACGGTCGTGGGATTTTTGAAGGTCAGCCAGAGGATAAAATCCCGCATGGTGATGAAGGTCAACGACAGGCCCAGCGCCCCGGTTAGCACGGCGCCGACCCCTTGATAGATCTTCCAGGACCGCTCATTGCGCTCGAGTAATCCGAAGGCAAGCCAGTAAAGCAACAGGGAGACGACCAACCCGGCCAGCTCGCGGAGCGGCTGGGTGTTGCCGGCGTGGAAGAGGCGGATCATGGCGACCGAACCAAGCACGGCCCCCACGAAAAATACCGTGTAGGGGAAGACGCGCCGTGCCCAGAGCATCACGGGCGGCTTCGAGCCGCGCTGGCCGTCATCAAGTGTTCTGTGTTGTCGTCTGCTATGTTGGCCGTTCATTATTCCTCATCCGTCAATGTATAAGGTATTCGCTTTACCTCCGTGCCGACCTCATCGTCATCCTCATCCGGCAGCGGCATGCGGTGTATCTCGATAATATCTTCATCATCATCGTCGAGCTCGGTCACCGCGGGCACGCGCTCCAGCACGGTCGCCTCCATGCTCTCTTCTTCGGGCAACTCCTCCGCCGCCGGCTCGATCTCGCTCTCGACGACCACCTCGGCAGGCTTCAGCACGATCTCCGACGCGCCGGGAATGCGCGGCTGAAATCGATACCCCGGCTGCACGACCGATTTGATGCGGTAGGGCGGATATCCCTCGGATTCCACTCCCAGCAGGTGATAGTTGCCGTCGAACGGTTCGCCGGAGACGGGGATGATCTGGGTTACGCCGATAGTGACCAGCTCGGTCAACAACCGCCCGTATGCCAATTGTGCGACGACGGCGGCCGAGCTGTCGGTATCATCAAGATACGGTTCCAGATTATCCAGCACGGGCAGGATGCGCCGGATCACATCGGCGGAAAGCTGCTGCCATCCCTGCAGTTGAATCTCGCGAGAACCGTTGTACCGATGCAGCTCTTTCGTCGCCTGTTCGAAATCTTTGCTAAGGGTTTGGAACCGCACCAATAATTGTCCCGGACCTTCCGTGGCGGTGGCATCCGGCTCTTCGTCCGGCTCTTCGTCCGGCGTATCCTCCGCAATCTCACCCAATGTGGACGCTTCTTCCGCCGTCGCCTGCGGCGCCTGTGCTCCGCGATGGACACGCCACCAGAAAAACAGCGCCATCGCGGCGCACACCACCGCGACCGGCGCGATGGCATTCGCGTCCCAGCCGAGAAAACCGGTTAACAGCATGCATTGATCCATTTCCGTGTATTTCCACTCTCGACAATCGGCAGACGGGCCGCATTGCCGTCCTCCGGCCCGAATACTATTTCCACACCGGCAGGGGGTGTACCTGCAATGGCGTCGGCGCTATCACCCCAGCAATTTGCCGGCATTCCCGCCCAGGATCGCTGCGGTCTCCGCCGTGGACAACGGCAGGTCGCCGATGGCCTGCACTTCTACAGTTTGATCGGTCCATGGGGAGTCGGTGCCGAAAAGGATGCGATCGGCGCCGTGCCCCCGGATCAGCGCGGTCATGCGATCGGCGCCCAGGTCCGCCAGCGAGTAGGAGGTATCGAAATACACGGCGCGACCCAGCAGGTGCGCGGCGACATCCGTCCACTGAGCATACCCGCCCATATGCGAGGCAATGGCCACCAGCTCAGGCACGGCGTCCAGCACCCGCGCCAGCCGCGCGGGCGGGCAATGCACGGGGGGCGGCAGGCCGATATCCACTCCGGCGTGGAACAGCACGATCAAGCCGGCAGCGGCCAATGCGCGGTAAATCGGGAGCATCCGCGGCTCATCCACGAAAAAATCCTGATAATCCGGGTGGAACTTCACCCCGCGGATGCCGGCGGCGGTCAGGCGCGCGATCTCGTCAGCCCAGTCCTCCTGGGCGGGATGGATGCTGCCGAAACAGTGCAGATCGGCATACTCCCGGTTCACCGACGCCGCCCAGGTGTTGATCGACCGTGCCTGCGAAGGTTTGGTGGCGATGGGGGCGATGACCGACAGTCCGATGCCCGCCGCGCGCTGCGAATGACGCAATCCCTCACAGGTGCCGTCGGCATGGGCCGGCACCTGGGCGATAGACGCCAGCGTGGCAACGGCGCGCTCCGCCAGGGCATCCGGAAAGGCATGGGTGTGGATATCGATAATCATAATGATGGGATTCCGTTCAACGACTGTTATTATACTATATTCGGCCATGACCTGCGCGCTCCCTGCCGGGGAGCGCCGCGTTGTGGCGTTTATGGGATGCCGGCCGCATCACCTGCCGGCTGCCGTGACAGCTCGCGCAGCGCCCCATCCTGCCCGATCGACACGCCGAACGAATTGCGCCGCAGGAACGCGAGCAGCGGGTGTAGCATGTCCTCTTCAGTCACGATCCGCGGGCGATAGCCGGCATAGGTGCAGGGGATGACCGTCGCCGATTGCATTCTTCCCGCAAGGAAGACCGTTTGCACCATCATGGTGGAGGCGGTGCGGTTGTTGAAGATGAAATTGCCCAGGCTGTAGATGATCAGCTTGCTCCGATAATATTCGAATCCCTGCAGGACGTGCGGATGGCTGCCGGCGACGAGATCGGCGCCGGCGTCGATGCACTGCTGTGCCAGCACGCGCTGATATTCTGCCGGGCGGATCTCGCGTTCTCGACCCCAGTGCAGATAGACGATGACCAGCTCCGCGTTGGCGCGCGCCAGTCGGATCTCCGCCAGCAGGCGCGCCGGATCGTAAGCGGAGGCGATGCCGGACCGCCCGTCGCCCGCGTACCACCGGGTGGACGGCAGCACGTGCGAGGCGCCCAGCAGCGCCACCCGCACCGTGCCCACCGGTAGGAACGCGGGCCGATACGCCTCGTTTGCATCAGCGCCGGCGCCGACCGGCGTGATACCCGCGGCGCGCAACTGCTCAAGGGTGTCGCGCAACGCCTGTCGCCCGAAGTCCAGGGCGTGATTGTTGGCCAGCGTTACCGCTTCGACGCCGCTCTCCCGCAGACCGGTCAGCAACGCGGGATCGGCGCGGAAGACGTAGGTTTTCTTCTCCGCGACGCCGCGTGTCGAGACGGCGCACTCCAGGTTGCCGATAGTGAGATCATCGGTCGTGAGCGTCGACTGCACGCCGGTGAACAGGTCGGGCAGGCCGTGTGGTTGCGCCGCCTTCCCCACCCTGCCGGCGAGCATGATATCACCGACGAATGTCAGCGTGACCGGCTGCGGCTCTGGCGCGACGACGGGTAGCGGCTCGATCTCAGGTGCGGCCGGCGGCAACCGGAGTTGGCGCAACGCGATCGTACTGATCGCGAGCACCGCACAGGTCAACATGACGATTAACCAGAGCTTCCACGCCGGGGATGCGCGGTGTTGCTTCATCATCCCGCTCCTGCTTGACGCGTTAAAAATGCTGTGTTACGCTTTGTTTGCTCCGGGCGAGTGGCGGAATTGGCAGACGCGCCAGACTTAGGATCTGGTTCCTTACGGAGTGGGGGTTCGAGTCCCCCCTTGCCCACCACCTTTAGTGTAGCAAGCCCGGCGTTACGCCGCAATATGGCACGGCACTTCTCCGGTTTCCCCCTTGCGCCGGTACTGCAGAACGAGGGGGCGAGTGCGTAACGGGCGTCCATTTTGAATTTCATGGCATTTGCTCTTGCTTACTAGTAGACTATTCTGATAAGATATTGTTGTAATTCTCCGGGGTTCACTTCCCTGATGCGGAAAGCCCTGTTCACGGGGCATGCGGCCTGATTGTCACAGGTATAAAACAGCCTTGACAGTCCCCGTAGCCCCTGTTATGCTACGTCGGTTTTATATATAATTGGACCGGGAATGAACACGCTGTGGCGTGGAGATACCGACAGAATGAGTTCAGCGGCGTCGCGTTGATTGTCGCCGGGTTTGTGCTCGTCGCACTGGTGGTGATCGGGTATTTCGTCGGCGCGGCTATCGATCATCATTTTGGCACCAGCCCCCGCTGGGCGCTGGTCGGACTGTTGATCGGTTTTCTGGTGGGTTTCTGGGATCTGTATGCCATCGCCAGGCGTTTGATGGCAGCACAGCCTCCGGTCACGACATCGATACCGCCGAAAGAATGGGAAGAGAACGAAAAGCCCGACGAAGACAAATAACCGGCAGGATCACCTGCCGGGTCCACGGACAGGCAGCACCGGGCGGCTGCGCCGCAACCAACACGAAATCTGCGACGGATGGCGAGAAATCGAAGGATCAGTAATACAGGGGTAACGACGTGGAACGATATCCGCGCTGGGATGTAACCGACCCCGGCTTTCTCGTCACGATTCTCCGCATCATGAGCGTGCTCGGTGTGATGATTGTTGTGGCCGGTGCGCTGTTCGCCCGCGGAATGCTCTCCGGTCTTTTCTCCGGCGTTGTGCTGGCCATGCTGTTTTATCTGGCGACACTGCAGGCCGGACGGATTTTTCTTCGCTCGCACCAGTTCGTCTGGGTGATGCTCTGGCTGCTGGGCGCGCAAATCCTGTTATGGGTTGGCATGTTCATACTGCTCGCGATGGTCAGGGTCGATGCCGTCGGCTTTATCCTTGGTGTGTCAGTCTTCCCTGGCGCGATCATTGTGACGATACTCTACTGGTGGCTGATAAAACATAAAGGCATGATCGTATGAACGATTGGCTGTCACAGCACAATTCATCGCCGGTGGTCCTCGCGCAAGCCCAACAGCCCGCCGAAACGACGACGACCCCCACCACCTCTGCTGATCCGGTGGAGAGCGGTCCGTTGATACCGCGGTCGGAATACTCGCTCTACGCCTCCCCCATTCTGGTCTTCCTGCTGATCATGCTGGTGGTGATTATCGGCACGCGCCGGCTGAAAATCGTCCCGCGGGGGATGCAGAACTTTCTGGAATTAGTGGTGGAATCGCTGAACGGCATCCCCGAGATGGTGATGGGCCCGCGCGGCCGCCAGTATGCGCCGTTCGTTTCCACCTTTTTCCTGTATATTTTACTGGTCAACCTGTCCGGGCTGATTCCGGGACTCAAATCCGGCACCGCCAGCCTGTCCATCACCGTCGGGCTGGGCGTGACGGCATTTTTCGCCGTGCAGTATTTCGGCTTTCGCGCGAAGGGCATCCGCTACCTGACGCATTTCATCGGGCCGGTGCCGCTGATGGCCTTTTTGATCCTGCCGTTGGAATTGATCGCCGAGTTCTTTCGCCCGGTTTCGCTGTCCTTCCGCCTGTACGGCAACATTTTTGGGGAAGAGCAGATTATCCACGCGCTGTCCACGCAGTTTTTCCCGCTGGTCGCCGTGCTGATGCTGCCGCTGCAGATCATCACCAGCGTGCTGCAGGCCCTGGTATTTGCCTTGCTGGTGACGGTCTACATTGCGCTCGCGACGGAAGAACATGAAGAGCATAAAGAGCATGCCGTGGTCGAAGAAACGGCCCCGGCGCACTGATAACTAATAACACCGCCATCGTGCGGACTATTCGACACGCCATGCGTGTGACGGAGGAAAAGATATGGTTTACTTTGCCGCGCTTGCGATCGCTATCGGCCTGGGTACCGCACTGGCTGCCTTCGGCTGTGGGTTGGGTCAGGGGAACGCCGTTCGTGGCGCCCTGGAAGGCGTCGCGCGCCAACCGGAAGCGCAAGGGCGCATCCTGGTGCTGATGATTCTCGGTCTGGCGCTGATCGAATCGTTGACGATTTACGCGCTGGTGCTGGGCTTCCGCCTGATTACCTTCCTGCCGGCGACCGCGGATGTGCTGAAAGCCATCGGGACCGGCCACTAATCTTCGCCCGTTGCGCACTGCACCGCGATTCGTGAAGGAGTAGGGTATGCATGCAATAGCAGCAGCGCTGGAGCAATTCGGCATCGAGTGGCAGGTGGCCGTCGCGCAAATCGCCGGCTTTCTCATTCTTGTCATCATCGTGGCGAAATACCTGTTTGCCCCGATTGGCCAGATCATGCAGCAGCGCGAAGAGCAAATCGTGAACCAGTTGGCGAACGCGGAAGCTCAACAAGTGCGGGCGGAATCGCTGCGGAAAGAATACGAAGGTAACCTGGCCAACATCGCCGACGAAGCGCGCGCGCGTTTTGACCTGGCGGTGAAGGATGCGGAGGCGGCGCGACAGCGCACCCTGCAGCAAACGCAGGAGGAGATCCACGCGCTTTATCAGCGCCACCAGTCGCAGTTGGAGCTCGACCGCGAGCAGCTCCGTCGCGATCTGCGCGGCGAGCTCTCCGATATTGCCGTGATGGCGGCCGCCAAGGCTTTACGCGGACAGTTGACGCCCGCCATCCAGTCGGCGGTGATCGACCAGGTCATCGAGGAGCTCGGCGCACAGCACCAGGCGTGACGGATTGGAAGATGGAAAAATTGGAAGATGGGATGATTGGAATTGAGTGACGCTGCTCATTCTCGCATACCATTCTTCCAACCTTCCTTTCTTCCATTCTTCCAAAGGAAATCGTATGTTGCCACGACATATCGCGAGTCGTTATGCGGAAGCTTTATTCGATCTCGCGCAACAACAGGGGAAGACCGAGGAATGGGGACAGCAGCTCAGCGCGCTGGCGGCAGTCCTTGTCGCCACGCCGGACCTGCAAACCGTGCTGACCCATCCGGAGATCACCCTGCCGCGCAAACAGGAAATCCTGCGGGAAGCTTTCAAAAGCCGGGTGGCGCCGGAGATCCTCGGCATGCTGTCGCTGCTCATTCAGCGCAGCCATGATCCGGATCTGGCGACGCTCCACGACATCTTCCAGGAACTCTGGGATGAAGCGCGGCAGGTGGTGCCGGTCACCGTCACCACCGCCGTGCCGCTGTCCGACGGGCAGCGAAGCACCCTCCTGGATACGCTGGTGCGCCGACTGGGCGTCACGGTGCAGCTCGAGCCGCGGGTGGATCCGGACATTATCGCCGGGATGATCGTGCGGATGGGCGATCGCGTTATCGACGCCAGCGCCTCCACCACGCTGTCCGCGCTGCGCGAGACGATGAAGAACGCGTAGGATCAGCCATGGTGGTTGAGTAGGCGAGTGAGCGTATCGGATCTTTCCGCAGCTCCCGCGCCGCATCGAAACCGCCTCGTTGACAGAGAGACCTTGCGGGAACGAGTTCTATAGGAGAGGTGGTCTCGATACGGCTAGATAGCTGTGAGTGATTTTCGAGGAGGCTTACTTGCCTACTCGACCACCATACCGGGCACTTAAGAAATCATAGATGACGAATGTCAACCTCGGAACGAGGATTAGTCTTATGAATATCAGACCAGAAGAAGTCACGTCGATCATCCGCCAGGAAATCCAGCAATTCGGCGGCGAGCTGCAGACGCGCGGCGTCGGGCAGGTGATCCAGGTCGGCGACGGTATTGCCCGCGTCTACGGGTTGTCCGATGCCATGGCCGGCGAGTTGATCGAGTTTCCCGGCGGCGTGATGGGCATCGCGCTGAACCTGGAAGAGGATAATGTCGGCTGCATCCTGCTCGGCTCGGACCGCGAAATTAAAGAGGGCGATACCGTGCACACCACGGGCCGCATCGTGCAGGTCCCGGTCGGCGAGGCGCTGACGGGCCGCGTGGTGAACGCGCTCGGCGTCCCGATTGATGGCAAAGGCCCTATCGCCACGCAGAACTACCGCCCCACCGAATCGCGCGCGCCCGGCGTCATCGAGCGCCAGCCGGTGAAGGAGCCGCTGCAGACCGGCCTGAAGGCGATCGACTCCATGATCCCCATTGGCCGCGGCCAGCGCGAGCTGGTCATCGGCGACCGCCAGACGGGCAAAACGGCGCTGTGCGTGGACACCATCCTCAATCAAAAGGGCAAGGGCGTCTACTGCATCTACGTCGCCATCGGGCAGAAACAGTCCACCGTCGCGCAGGTGGTCAGCGTCTTCGAGCGCTTCGGCGCGATGGACTACACTACTGTGGTGGCATCCACTGCCGCCGATCCGGCCTCCGAACAGTATCTGGCGCCATATGCGGGCTGCGCGATGGGCGAGTATTATCGCGACAGCGGACGCCATGCGCTGGTGGTCTACGATGACCTGTCCAAGCACGCGGTGTCCTATCGCCAGCTTTCGCTGCTGCTCCGCCGCCCGCCGGGCCGCGAAGCCTATCCCGGCGACATCTTCTACCTGCACGCGTTTCTGCTCGAGCGCGCGGCGAAGCTGTCCGACGAGTTGGGTGGCGGCTCGCTGACCGCGCTGCCCATAATCGAAACGCAGTTGAGCGACGTGTCGGCCTACATCCCGACGAACGTGATCTCCATCACCGACGGGCAGATTTACCTGGAATCCGACCTGTTCTTCGCCGGCATCCGCCCGGCGGTGAACGTGGGCATCTCCGTCTCCCGCGTGGGCGGCAATGCGCAGATCAAGGCCATGAAGCAGGTCGGCGGGCGCATCCGTCTCGACCTGGCGTATTACAACGAGCTGCAGGCCTTCGCGCAGTTCGCCTCCGAGCTCGATGCCTCGACCAAAGCCTCACTGAACCGCGGCGAGCGCATGGTGGAATTGCTCAAGCAGCCGCAGTATAAGCCCATGCCGGTGGAAGACCAGATCATGCTCATCTGGGCCGGCACCAATGGCTACCTGGACGATCTCCCGCTGGCGGCCATCCGGGCTTTCGAAAGCGGCTTCCTCGAATTCCTGCACAACCGGCACCCCGAGATCCCGCAGGCCATCATCGAGAAAAAACAGATCGACGAGGAGCTGACCGGACAACTCAAGGCGGCGACGGAGGAGTTCAAGCGGGAATTCAAAGCATAGGTGAACAGTTGTGAATTTTGAGTTACCGGGTCTTCCACCGCTGCAGAATCAGTGAGACACGTAAAGGTTTAGTATGCTTTCCACGCGCGACATTCGGCGAAAAATACGCACCGTGCAGAATATCCAGCAGATCTGCAAGGCGATGAAGACGGTTTCGAGCGTCAAGCTGCGCAAGGCTGAATCCCGCTTCCGCCAGGCGCAGCCGTATGCCGACGCGCTGCTGCGGGTGGTCGCCCGCCTGGGCGGTGTGGAGACGGGACATCCCCTGCTGGAGGTGCGCGAGGTGAAGCGCAGCGGCGTGGTGGTCATCAGCGCCGACAAGGGACTGGCCGGCAGCTACAATGCCAATATCACGCGCGACGCCGTCGCGCTGGTCCGCTCGCTGGGCGACGTGGGCGTGGTCCCCATCGGCCGGCGCATCACCGATGTCTTCCGCCGCCGGGGCTTCACTATCGAAGGTGGCATCTCGCCGCTGGGCGCCACGCCGGAATATCGGTCCATCGCCGGGCTGGCCGACCACATCGGCAACCTCTACGCGCAAGGTGTCTGGGATCGCGTCTACCTGCTGTATCACCGGTTCGGCGCACGGGTGGTCATCGAGCAGTTGCTGCCCATCCAGCCGATCGGCGAAGAAGAAGCGCACGGCGATTTCATCTTCGAGCCCAACCCGCAGGCGATCCTGGAACAATTGCTGCCGCGTTACCTGCGTACGCTGCTCTTCGCCGCCACGCTGTCCGCCTCCGCCGCCGAGCACGCCGCCCGCGTGGCGGCCATGTCGCTGGCCTCCGAAAACGCGGAAGACCTGATCAGCACGCTGACCATGGATTATAATAAGTCGCGCCAGGCCGCCATCACCCGCGAGCTGGGCGACATTGTCGGCGCGTCCGAAGCGATGAGATAATGGAAGAATGGATGAGTCCGACCGGTCTGACCTGTCCGACCCACCCAGAGCAATAACGGAGTAACTATAACCATGACCGAAGCGTCGTCACAACCGATATTGTTCAGCGGCATTCAGCCGTCGGGGCACCTGATGATCGGCAATTACATCGGGGCGCTGCGGAACTGGGTGAAGCTGCAATATGAATATCAGAGCATCTTCTGCGTCGTCGACCTGCACGCCATCACCGTGCCGCAGGACCCGCAGAGCCTGACCGAACGCTGCCTGTCCTTCGCGGCGCAGTATCTGGCCGCGGGCATCGACCCGAAAGTGTCGTTGATGTTCTTCCAGTCCCATGTGAGCGCGCACACCGAGCTGACCTGGCTGCTGAACTGTCATACCTACATGGGCGAGCTGTCGCGCATGACGCAATTCAAAACGAAATCCGCCGGGGTGGCGCGCGCGGGCGTGGGTGTCGGGCTGTTCGATTACCCGGTGCTGATGGCGGCGGACATCCTGCTCTATCAGACGGACCTGGTGCCCGTCGGCGCCGATCAGAAGCAGCACCTGGAGCTGACGCGCGACATCGCCATCCGCATGAACAACCGTTACGGAAAGCTGTTCGCGGTGCCCGAAGGCTACTTCCCGAAGGTGGGCGCGCGCATCATGAGCCTGCAGGAGCCGGAGAAGAAGATGTCCAAGTCGGATGAGAATCCGATGAACTACATCGCGCTGCTGGACGATCCGGACACCATCACCCGTAAACTGCGCAAGGCGGTGATGGACTCCACCCGCGGCATCACCTACGAGCCAAAGGCCCGCCCCGGCGTGGCCAACCTGATCACTATTTACGGTGCACTGACCGATATGACGCCGCGGGCTGTCGCGCATAAATATGCCGACAAGGGGAACGCGGATCTGAAGAACGATGTCACTGAAGTGGTGATCGAGTTCCTCCGCCCCTTCCAGCAGCGTTATCACGAGTTGATGGACGACAAAGAATCGCTGCTGCGGATTTTGCGTCATGGCGCTGAACAAGCGCGCGAGCGCGCCGAGTCAACCCTGCGCACTGTGCAGCAGGCGCTGGGATTCGTAATGAATGCAAAATGACTGCATTATTCATTCATTTGACTACTACTCCGCCCTGTCCAGAAGTGGGCGGAATGAAATGGGACCATTATGTCAATAAATCAAACACCGTCCTCCACCGGCCAATTGGGTGAAGTCATCACCATCATCGGACCGGTGGTTGATATCCGTTTCGAAGCGGGCGTGCTGCCGGAGATTTACGACGCCCTGGAAGTGCCGGATGAAGAGCACGGGCGCACGATGATCGTGGAAGTGGCGCAGCACCTGGGGAACGAGACCGTCCGCTGCGTCGCCATGTCGCCCACAGAAGGCCTGCGCCGCGGCATGCCCGTCCGCGCCACCGGCTCACCGATCACCGTGCCGGTGGGCGACGCCTGCCGCGGGCGCCTGTTGAACGTGCTCGGTCAGCCCATCGACAATAAAGGCCCGGTCGACGCGAAGGAACACTGGGGTATTCACCGCGCGCCACCCCCCTTCGAAGAGCAGGAGGTGGTGACTGAAATTTTCGAGACCGGCTTCAAGGTGGTGGACCTGCTCGCTCCCTATCCGAAGGGCGGCAAGGTCGGCCTGTTCGGCGGCGCCGGCGTGGGCAAAACGGTGCTGCTGCAGGAATTGATCCGCAACATCGCCACCCAGCACGGCGGCACCTCCATGTTCGCCGGCGTGGGTGAGCGCACCCGCGAAGGGAACGACCTCTACCTCGATATGACCGAGTCCGGCGTCATCGACCGCACCACGCTGGTGTTCGGCCAGATGAACGAGCCGCCCGGCGCGCGCCTCCGCGTGGCGCTGACCGCGCTCACCATGGCCGAATATTACCGCGATGTCCAGGGCCAGGACGTGCTGCTCTTCATCGACAACATGTTCCGCTTCGTGCAGGCGGGTTCCGAGGTGTCGGCGCTGCTGGGCCGCATGCCCTCCGCGGTCGGCTACCAGCCTACCCTCTCCACCGAGATGGGCATGCTGCAGGAGCGCATCACCTCCACCACCCGCGGCTCGATCACCTCGCTGCAAGCCATCTATGTGCCGGCGGACGACATCACCGACCCGGCGCCCGCCACCACCATGACCCACCTGGACGCTACCACCGTGCTCTCCCGCGCCATCGCCTCGCGCGGCATCTACCCCGCCGTGGACCCGCTGGCCTCCACCTCGCGCATTCTCGACCCGCAGGTGATCGGCGAAGAGCATTACCGGGTGGCGCGCGAAGTGCAGGCGGTGCTCCAGCGCTACAAGGAACTGCAGGACATCATCGCCATTCTCGGCATCGACGAACTGTCCGACGAGGATAAGTTGACCGTCTACCGCGCGCGCAAAATCGAGCGCTTCCTCTCGCAGCCTTTCTTCGTCGCCGAACCGTATACCAATACCCCGGGCAAATACGTGCCCATCCCCGAGACGATTCGTGGCTTCCGCGAGATCATCGAAGGCAAGTACGATGATCTCCCGGAGATGGCCTTTTCCATGGTCGGCGGCATCGATGATGTGCTGGAGAATGTGCGGAAAGGGAATGTGTAATGCCGGAACCCTTTGAGATCGAGGTGGTGGCGGTAGATCACAAGGTCTACGCCGGCCCGGCCGTGTCGGCAACGATCCCGGGGGCGGACGGCTACTTCGGCGTGTTGACCGGCCACGCTCCCCTCATCGCCGTGCTGGGCATCGGCATGGTCACCATCACCCCGCCCGCCGGACCGCCGGTGGTGCTGGCTGTCTCCGGTGGCTTCGCCGAAGTCACCCAGACCCATGTCACCCTGCTGGCCGAAACCGCGGAGCTGGCACATGAGATCGACGTTGAGCGCGCCCGCCAGGCTATGGAACGCGCCCGCGTCCGCCTGGCCGGCACCGAAAAAGGCACCGACATCGACCGCGCCCGCATCGCCCTCCTCCGCGCCCTCAACCGCCTCCGCGTGGCCGGCAATCAGTGACAGACCAGCCGGGGACTGTCCCCGCATCTAATGCCCATCTGTTCAAAACCAGCGCCGCCGCAGGGACTGTCCCCTCCGCATCCCTTCCGGGGGACTGTCCCCGCATCTAATGCCCGTTTGTTCAAAACCAGCGCCGCCGCAGGGACTGTCCCCTCCGCATCCCTTCCGGTGACTGTCCCCGCATCGAATGCCCGTTTGTTCAAAACCAGCGCCGTCGCAGGGACTGTCCCCTCCGCATCCCCACCCCCACGCGGGCTTGCATCAGACTCCCCATCTCATCTGGACATATTCGACCCACCACCAGCAGACGCCGCTGTAGACATGGAGGGCGAACACGAGCCAGCAGAGCAGCGGGCGGAACCGCAGCAGCGGCGCCGGCGCCTCCCTGCCGGCACGCTGCCGGATGAGAAACACGACTGAGCTGACATAGAGGAGAAACAGGGAGACCTGCGCCCCCCACCCCAGATTGAAATGCATCATCCGCGCACCGGACTCGACGAAGCCGTACATATACACGGCGCTGACCCCGAATACCATCCAGCTCAGGTTCAGCGCCACATCCCGGCGTGCGGCCGAGAAAAATGCCGCGTATACGCACAACGGAAACAGCACCGACAGCAGGAATTTCGGCAACAGGTCACCGGAGACGGCATGCAGCATCAGCGGCGCCCAGCGAAAGCCGCCGCCGCCATCCGCTCCATTGCCGCTGAAGGTGACCAGATACTGCCAGCAGAGCAGGAGGATCATCGGCAAAACGAATCCGGCCAGCAGCGCTTTCACCTTTGCCTCCTGCCGCTTCCGCAGCAGGTCGATCAGGATCAGTATCACGACGGGGAAAAGGCAGATGGCATAGCTGGGTTTCGCCAGCGTCGACACGATCGTGAGGAGCCATAACCACACCACCTGCGCCGGCCTGACCGGCGAGGACTGGCGCAGCAGTTGCACCATCTGCATAAACAGCAAGAGCGCCAGGGGTTTGAGCACGACGACGGTGGGATTGTGGTAGACCGTGGCGGTGATATACCCCAGATAATGCTGGTGATCCAGCGGAAGGAGATAACTGATCGCGGTGATGACCATCAGCGCCAGCGTGAGCAACACCGCGAGACCGGAGGCCGCCCACGCCGCGACGGTATCCAGCGCCTGGCGCACGACGCGGTAGAGTATCACCCCCTGCACGACCACCATGGTGGTGATGACCAGCACGCAGGCATCGGGAAGGCTCCAGGCATATTGTGCGTATTTGGCGACTTCACGCGGATCGGCAGTCAGCGGTTTCACGAAAACCAAAATGCCATGGGCGGTCATCAATAGCAGGTGGTAGAGGAAATAGGAGATCATGCGGTTATGTCTGTGGAACATGTCCACCGCCAAACCCGCGTGGATCGGGTAGTCGCCGAGGAGGCACCAGCGCATGATCGATGGGGTGAAGATGCCGATGATGAGCGTGGACACCAGCAACACGGCGCCGGTTTCCCGCAGCAGCCCGATGTGGGTACGAACGAGCCGGCACAGCGTGCGTTTCCCACGGCTCGCCAGGTCCGCCATCCGCGCCAGCACCCGGGCGCCTTCCGGTGATAGCGCCGAACTCCATTCCAGGGAATATCGTCGGGGGTGTCCCGTGGACTCTCCGGTGTGATCGGCATCCATTTCCGATGCCAGTCTTGTCAATCCGTGCTCCTTCTTCAGCGAGACCGCGGCCGTCGACGGCCGTGATGCGCCGGGGCGATGCGCCCGCGCGGCGATACACCATTACCCCGGATTATTTATGAAGCGCCTGTAGCCGCATCCCTTTACGGGTGCGCCGGCGCTTTATGATTAATCCGGGGTACCGTGCCCCCGGTGGAATGGCCAGTCCGTGGCAGAGCAGCGCCAGTAGAAAGCAACGCAGAGCATAATAGCGCTTATTATAACGTGTTTGAGGGAAAGGTAAAAGGAACCAGTCGCCACTCCCCATCACCTTCACCACCACCCGCTTGCGCCGCTGACCGTCGAACTCGGCGTAGAAGATCGCTTGTTAGGGGAGCTGACAGGCCAGCCCCACCGCTCACGGAGATATGCCTCTTTCTCTTTCTCCCTCGCGTGAACCAGGAAAACGGCGAAAAAGACCAGAAAGGGAACGCTATCCGTTCTTTCTCGCCGTCTTTCCGGGTTGCGCGGGAGAAAGAGGCATACCCCCGGAACGGTTACGGAAAAAGGCCGTTTTATGACACATTTTGACACATATTGACACATCCGGATTCCGGCTCCGCCTATTCAGGAAGTGATTGTGCGCCGGGCGGCATGCCGTGCTGGCCGCCGTTTCGTTGACAAACGCCGCAGCCCTGTGCTTCAATACTTAACCCGGCGAAGCCGGAATCAATGAACAAAGGTAAAGTGGCTGCTGACGAGTGATTTGTGTCCGGTGTCCTTGCTTACGCAAGGTCTGCGAGCTTTACAGAGCCCAAACACTAATCACTACTCACTGGTCACTGGTCACTATTATGTTGCGTATCATCATCACCGGGGGCACCTCCGGGCTGGGCCGGGCCACGCTGCAGCGGTTGGCGGCGGACGGGCACGCCATACACTCGCTGGCGCTGGGCGGCGAGCGGGAGGTGGACGGCGCCGTCTATCATGACGTGGATCTGACGGATGCTGCGACGGCGGAAGGGGCGATGGCTGCGGCCGTCGGCGCGCTGGGCGGGTTGGACGTGCTCATCAACAATGCCGGCGTGATGGCCTTCGAAAACGCCCATGACGCGACGCCCGCTTCGCTGCGCCGCCAACTGGCCCTCAATCTGGAGGCGCCGATCCTGTTGAGCGCGCAGGCTATCCGCGCCTTCCTCGTGCAGGAAAGCCCCGGGCACATTGTCAACATCGCCTCGGTCGCCGGCCTGAAGGCCACCCCCAAGCTGGCCGTCTACGGCGCGGGTAAGGCCGGGCTGATCCATTATACGAAAGCCGTCGCCGCGGAATACGCCGCAAAGCAGATCCGCGCCAACGCCCTTTGCCCCGGCGCGGTGGAAACCGGACTGACGAACCGCCTGATGTTCGCCATGATTAAAAAGGGCATCCCCCTCGGCGAGTTCCAGCACCCCGACGAGATCGCCGGGCTGCTCGCCTGGCTGCTGTCCCCGGAAGCCCGCAGCGTCACCGGCGCGGTGTTCTCCATCGACGGCGGGATGGCGCTTTAGTGATATGTTGTAGCAGGTTGTGACGATATATCTTAAATTGATGAATATGCGCTCAGTCATGCGGCGGAGTACCGCCGCAGAGGTGGTTGAGTAGGCAGGTAAGCCTTTCGGTTCTTTCCGCAGTTACCGCGCCGTATCGAAACCACCGCGCTCATAATGCCCGTTCACGCAAGGTTTACCGATAACCGTGCGGCGGAGTACCGCCGCAGAGGTGGTTTCGATACGGCACGAGAACTGCGGAAAGAAACGAAAGGCTTACCCGCCTACTCAACCACCGGACCGGGCGCTATGATAGATTGTCAGGAATCAACGTGACAACTCACCACAGTCAGTGATTAACTGTTAGTGACTGGTGCCGGCTTAAAAAGTAAGCTTTTCAGTCCAAGGATACTAGCCACCAGTCACTAGCCACTTCCATAGAAAGAGTGATTATGTCTGTTCTTGAACGCGTAGCAAATGTCTTTGCCGCTGTTTTCGTCGTCCCGGCCGTGTCGGTGACGATCGACACCATTCCCGACGATGTCCCTAAGTGGGATTCGCTCGGGCATATGGCGATGGTAGCCGCGCTGGAGCAGGAATTCGGCGTGCAATTCGAGCTGGACGAAGTGATGGAGATGGCCACGGTCAGCAAAATCGTGGAGATCGTCACCGCTAAAGGAGTGTAATGAGCGGAACCGCCGATGCCAACATTGCGGTGTCCCTCCTTGCCGCCGGTCGCGATGACGACCCCGCGCTGCTCTACCGCGACACGGTCATCTCGTACCGCGAGCTGCGCGCGCGCGTCGATCGCCTGGCCGCCGCGCTGCTGGCGCAAAGGTTCGAGCACGGCGAGCGCGTGGGCCTCTTCGCCGACAACACTCCCTTCTTCGTCATCGGCTACCTGGCCGTCATCCGCGCAGGCGGCTGTGCGGTGCCTTTCTTCGCCGGCATCGATGAAATGTCGTTCCGCGAGATCGTCACCTCGACGGAGATGAAACGCGTGCTGGTGCAGGCAAAATACGCCGCCACAGCCACCGCCTGGGGTGACGGGCTGGAGCTGTGGCCGGAAGGGACAGTAGAGGAGCGCGACGACGATCCCGCGCTGCTGGACCGCGTCGCCATCGATCCCTTCACCGACCTGGCGGTGATCGTCTTCACCTCCGGCTCCACCGGGCGGCCCAAAGGGGTGATGGTCTCGCACCGCAACATCGCCTGCAACACCGCGGATATCGTGCAATATTTAGAACTCACCGCCGCCGACCGCGTGCTGGCCGTGCTGCCCTTCTCCTATTGTTTCGGAGCCTCGTTGCTGCACACGCACCTGTCCGCGGGCGCCTCCATCGTGCTGGTCAGCAGCTTCATGTTCCCAGAGAAAGTACTCGACGAGCTGCGCGACCGCGCGTGCACCGGCTTCGCTGGGGTGCCCTCCACCTATCAAATTCTGCTGCGTAAAACCACCTTCGCCCGTCGCGAGTTCCCGGCGCTGCGCTGGTTCCAGCAGGCGGGAGGCCGCCTGCCCGATCCCTTCATCCGCGAGCTGCGCGCGGCGCACCCGGACGTGCGGTATTTCCTCATGTATGGGCAGACGGAGGCCACCGCGCGGCTGTCCTACCTGCCGCCGGAGTTGCTGGACGAAAAGTTCGGCTCCATCGGGCGCGGGCTGGCGCACGCCGCTCTGCAGGTATTGAAAAAAGATGGGCAGCCGGTGACGCCGGGGTCGGACGAAGTGGGCGAGATCGTCGCCGGCGGCGAGAATATTACCCACGGCTACTGGCGAGACCCGGAGGAGACGGCAAAATATTTTCGGGACGGTAAACTTTACACCGGCGACCTGGCGCGGGTGGACGCGGACGGCTACATCTTCGTGGTGGACCGCAGCCGTGACTTCATCAAGTCGATGGGCTATCGGGTGAGCGCCCGCGAGATCGAGGACGTGCTCGCCGCGCATCACGCGGTGGTGCAATCGGCGGTAATCGGCGTGCCAGACGAGCTGTGGGGCGAAGCGATTTATGCCTATGTGGTGCCGCTGGCGCGCGCCGCGGTGAGCGAGGAAACGCTGCTCGCCTTCTGCAACGCGCGCCTACCCAACGCCAAGGTCCCGCGGCGCATCATCCTGCTGGACCGCCTGCCCATGAATGCTGCCGGTAAAATTATGAAGGAAGAGTTGCGCTCGGGGTTCACCCCATAAGGGCGTGTTAGTTAGCGCACGGCGGTTCTTGCTCTTGCTCTAATCTTTTGCTCTTGCTCTGAAAAGCTTCTTGGCACCTGAGTATGTGTAGCGGGTCGTCACGATGTACCTTGAACTTACGAGTATGCGCGCAGTCCGGGGGCTGAGTAGGCAGGTGAGCCTTTCGAAAAACCCCTCACAGCTCACGCGCCGTAGCGAAACCACCGCGGGTATAGGAAAGGCTATTATGAACGGGTACTATAAGTGATGCGGCGGAGTACCGCCGCAGAGGTGGTCTCGATACGGCATGAAAGCTATGAGGGTTTTTCGACTGAGCTTCCTTGCCTACTCGACCACCGGACCGGGCAAAATGATTATCTGATAAAGGTTCATCGTGACGACCCGCACCCAGGTATGCTTTGCAGAGATGATAACCGCGAAGCTTACGGAGATGTGTGGAGGTTTTTAGCCCGGATTATTCATGAACCGCTCGTAGCCGCATCCCTTTACGGGTGCGCGAGCGGTTCATGAATAATCCAGGTTAGAGTAAGAGCAAGGGATGCCTGGCGATTACATAAGACACGCGTTAATGAATATGACTACGCACGAGCTTAACCTGGAAGAACAAATCGATAGCCTCATCAAAGGCCCGCAATATGCGCTGCCGCAGGCGGAGAAGTCGGCTGCGCTGCTGCCGCTGTTGCGCGCGGCGTGCCTGCGCACGGCAGAGGGGTGTCCGGCCTACGCGCGCTTCCTGCAACGGCTCGGTGGCGATCCGGCAGCGTGGAGCGATCCGGCAGAAATCCCGGCGCTACCGGTGAGCATGTTCAAGCAGTTCGCCCTCAGTGCGGTGCCGCCGGCGCAGGTGGTGCGCGAGTTGCATTCTTCCTCCACCACCGGGCAGTTCCCCAGCCGCATCTTCCTGGATAAAACTACCGCCTTCCGCCAGGCGCGCGCCCTCGCCGCGGTGCTCAAGGAGCATATCGGCGGGCAGCGCCGGCCCTACCTGGTGCTCGATGCGCCGGAGGCGGCGGGCAGCGGCGAGCAGATTACCGCGCGCGGAGCGGCCATCCGCGGCATCGGCAACTACGCCTCCACCACTGTCTACGCCATGCGCCAGGCCCCCGGCGGCGAGCTGGCGCTCGACGTCGAGGCGGTGCGCGCCTTCGCCGATGAGCACGGTGACGGACCGGTGCTGCTGTTCGGCTTCACCTTCATGGTGTGGACGCGCTTTCTGCAGGAGGCCGAGCGCCTGGGTGTGACCTTTCACCTGCCCGCGGCAAAACTGCTGCACAGCGGCGGCTGGAAGAAGCTGGCGGCGCAGGCGGTGGCGAAAGAAGAGTTCTCCGCGCGGGTGGCGAGCGTATTGGGCTGCCCGAACACGGCCATCCTGGACTTTTACGGCATGGTCGAGCAGGTGGGCACGGTGTTCGTGGATTGCGAAGCCGGCAACAAGCACGCGCCGGCCTTCGCCGACATCCTCATCCGCGCGCCGTATACGCTGGCGCCGGTCGCGCCCGGCGAGGAAGGCATCATCGAAGTCATGAGCGTGCTGCCGGCCAGCTACCCCGGCCAGGTGCTGCTCACCGAGGATCGCGGCTGCCTGCTTGGCATCGATGATTGCCCGTGCGGCCGCCAGGGGAGCTATTTCCGCTTCACCAGCCGCGTCGAGCGCGCAGAAGTCCGTGGGTGCGGCGATACGTTCGCGCAGACGAGAGAATTGCGATGAAAATACAGCAATATTTACCGAACGGAGAGATCGCGGAATTCGACAGCCTGGCGCCGATCGTCGAAGCGCTGCAGGCGCGGCGGGAATGGCTGGCGTCACTGCCCCATACCGCGCTGCTTGAGCTTTTCGACGACTTCGGGAAACAGCTCCTCGCCGACCCGGCCACCTGGCGGCTCGAAGGGGTAGCCTTCCTCGCCATGTGGCTGCGCGCGAACAACCTGCGCAAGGTGCTCGAACTCAACACCGGGGGGCATCCCGCCTGCCTCGACGGTTTCGTCGAGCGGAACGGCGTGAAGATCGCCGCGCGGCCGCGCGGGCTGGTGAGCATGTGGCTGGCGGGCAACGTCTCCACGCTGCCGCTTTTCTCGCTGATCCCGGCGCTGCTGGCGAAGAATGTCTGCCTCGCCAAGCTCGCTACTCCCGACCCGGCGATCGGTATGCTGCTGGGCGTGCTGCGGCGCTGCCATGGCGGCGGCATCGACGGCGAAGAGCTGGTGCAGGCGCTGGCGGTGGTCTGGTTCGATTACCGCGAGACGGCGCTGAACGAGGCGATGTCGCTGGCGGCGGACGCCAGGATCTTCTGGGGCGGCGCGGAGGCGCTGCGCGTGGTGACCGCGCTGCCGCGGCAGGAGCACTGCACGGAGCTGATCTTCGGTCCCAAGTATTCCATCGGCGTGATCGACCGCGAGCTGGCGGGCGACGCGGCTAAGCTGGCAACGGCTGTCGCCGGCTTCGTGCGCGACATCGCCGCCTTCGACC
>Ga0172369_10002125_pt1 | contig 27842 bp, 26 predicted proteins | sample LakKiv25m_FD_114539 | JGI IMG/M metagenome (GOLD analysis project Ga0172369, IMG submission 114539) | Freshwater microbial communities from Kabuno Bay, South-Kivu, Congo - kab_022012_11.25m | ecosystem: Environmental > Aquatic > Freshwater > Lake | place: Democratic Republic of the Congo...
GAACAACATTGTGTTGTTTCATATCAAAATGTTGAATTGTCTTTTTTAAATAATCGGTTTTATTGCTCATTTGTTTTCCTCATGAATTAATTTTTGGTTTGCAAAGATACGGTAAAAAAAGAAAATTTTATAAAAGCATTTTTCTTCCGATGAGATGCTGGACGACAGTTTTTCCCATCATAAAAGGAAGTTTTTCCTCAAAAACAAATCCGATTTTTTCATACCAGTTTAACGCTGCAATGTTCTGCTCCATCACGCCGATCCAAATTTCGGAAAATCCTTTTTCCATGGCGGCAGTAAAAGCTATATCCATCAAGCCTCTACCGATTTTTAATTTCTGAAATTCCGGCAGCACATAAATAGAAGAAAGATAAAATCGTTTCTCTTCACTATTGATTGATAATTTTAGCCAGCCGACGGCATTGCCTTCAACTTCAGCCGTATAACAAAAAGCGTTTGCGTTGTTGAAGAGTTCTTCAAGTTTGTTCGTGTTGTATGTTTGATTCAGATATAAAGTTAAATCTTCTTTCGGAATAAAAGCGGCGTAAGCTTTATCCCACGATTCCTCCAAAATTTTGTAAACTTGATCGAAATCATTTTTATTCCACGGTCTGTATTTTACTTCTTTTTCATCCATACGTTTCTAAAAAAATATTTTTGCGATTCTTAAAATGCCTTGCTTCCATCTTACACGATGAGAAATTCCGCTCGCCGCCTGAATTTTATCTACATTTTCCAGGTACCATTTGAAGTTGCGCAGAAGTGCGTCTTTATTGGAGAATTTTGGTTTGTAACCAAGAAGTTTTTCCGCTTTTTCGATTGATACAAAAGAATCTTTTGATGCAGTTTCGTACACCCATTTGTAAAGCGGTGATAATTTTAACGCTTCTAAAAATCTGAGAAATAAAATGATTGGTTTTTCCGGCAACCCGGTAATTTTTTTACCGAAGCCTGCATAATCCAGAACCACTTGATAATCTTCTTTCATCGTGGTGAATTCTTTCGCCCCAATATTGAACGTATCATTCACAATTTTTTCGTCGAGCGTAGCGCAAAGATGAATTGCTTCGCACAAGTCTTCAACATCAAGCAGTTGGTAACGGTTGTTCCCGCTGCCAATCATCGGAAAACCTTTGCCGTCTTTTGCCCAGTCATAAAGCAGGTCAAACACGCCAAGCCTTTCCGGACCAATAAAAGACTTCGGGCGGAGAATCGGAACACACATTCCCTGCTTTCTAAATTTCAAACATTCTTCTTCGGCGAGAATTTTTGCTTTGCCGTATGGACCAACGCCGTCAAGTTTATCGCTTTCAAATAAAGGATGATGATCGGGAATTCCGTATACCGCTGTTGATGAAATATGAATAAATCTCTTCACTCCGGCTTTAGCAGCTGCTTCAAGTAAATTTTTTGTTCCTTCAATATCAGTTGAAAAAATATCTTCTTCAGAATACAGCGGAAGCGCTGCGGCAGTATGAACTACAATGTCTATGTCAGCCACAGCAGTTGTTACGGTTGATTTATTTCGGATATCGCCGGTGATAATTTTTATTTTATTTTGAACATCTTCGTAGTTAAAATCGACTAAATCGAGCGAAGTAACTTCATGATTGTTGGCTACTAAATATCTGACAAGATTTATCCCGAGAAATCCGGCGCCGCCGGTAATTAAAAATCGCATTAAAACAGTTCCTTAAAAAGTGACCAAAATTCAAAGTTAAAATTACTATTTTTGGAGTGCTAAGAAAACAAATGAATTAATTGGATAAAATAAATAATTACAGAGTTGTAAGGGAAAATTTTACAAAAGGATTTGGAATTTCTGTTGGAGTTCATCTTTCCCTATTGTTCATTGCAGTTGCATTAAGAAGCGGGATTTTCATTCCATCAAATAGTTTACAGAAATCGTTAGATAACAACATCCGGTTTTTATCTTCGGAAAATTTCTCACGTTCGCAAAGCCTTAATCTCAATACCGGAATTAAGCAAAAGAGCGCTGCCGATTCCAAAAGTATGACTCCGGTGATGGTTTCTGATGAAGCGGCTGCGGCTTCTTCTCCTTTTTCTAATGCCGATTCCTCCTCGCTGACTCAATATTATTCGGAAACCTCATTGAATGTGCACATGAAATTCCCCGTTGGCTGGACGTACATTGACCAAAATCTGAAAAAGAAATTGGACGGCGTAACGTTTTACGGTGAGCCGCGGATTTATGAACCTCCGCCCTATATTCATCTTGAGGTTGTAGAAAAATATCTCTTTAATTCTGCCAGGTATAAACAAAAATCGGAAAATTTCAATTACGAATTTTTCTACAACCCGCCGGAGGAACTTGAAGGGACGTTTACCCAGACAATTTATATTAAAACCGATACCGATGAAGATTTTATTATAAAGCTAATTGTAAAAGGGAAAGAGCCTTTTTATCGCTTTTTACCTTCTTTTTGGGGAATTGTTCAATCTTTTAATTTTGGCAGCTCAATTTTTTAGCATATCCCGATTTTTTTTTGTAAAATTGCAGTTCAAATTAATTGACTTTTTAGCCCTGGAAGTTTATTTTTAAAGCCTTTATAAAAACGAATTTAAAAATTCGGAGGAATTTTACGTGAAACAAGAAAAATTGACTAAATTTATTAAACCTGAAGACGCTAATCAAAAGTGGTATGTTGTTGATGCGAAAGATCAAACATTAGGACGATTGGCTTCCAACGTTGCGCGCGTTATCCGCGGAAAAAATAAAGCGACTTTTACGCCTAATATGGATACAGGCGATTTCGTAGTTGTTATCAACGCCGATAAGGTGAAAATTGCCGTAAAACGTGAAGAAATGAAAACGTACTATCATTACAGCGGTTATCCGGGCGGCTTAAAAGAAAGAGCTTACAAAGAAATGACAGTTAAAAAACCTGAATGGGTTATTGAAACTGCCGTTAAAGGAATGCTTCCTAAAACCAGATTAGGAAGACAAATCTTTAAAAAATTAAAAGTTTATCGTGGAGCAGAACATCCACATACAGCTCAAAAACCTGAAGTATTAAGTTTTTAACGGAGAAGAAATGGCAGAACAAATTTTTGTTGGTAGAAGAAAAACGGCTGTAGCTCGTGTTATTCTGAAAAACGGAAGCGGAAATATTACCGTAAACGGAAAAGCTTTTGAAGTCGCTTTCCCTGAAGCAGTTAGTCGTGAAGATATTCTTGGACCTTTTATTGTTACCGATACTCAAGGAAGATATGATGTCTCGGCAAAAGTTGTCGGCGGTGGAATTACCGGACAAGCGCAAGCTATCCGTTTAGGCATCGCAAGATCACTTGAAGCTATTGACGCCGATCATCGTCCAAGATTAAAAGAAGCCGGATTTATGACGAGAGACCCAAGAATGGTCGAACGGAAAAAATACGGACAACCAAAAGCAAGAAAAAGATTTCAATTTTCTAAAAGATAATTTTTTAACTTATTTAATTAATCATTCATACTTTCAGATTTACCCCCTGTGTTCTTTCGCTTAGGCGTGAGAGTTAAAGGTAAAGAGGAAGAAAGTAGAAGTAAAACAGGAGCATATTCTATGAACAAAGTAGACCTCACTACGCTTATTGAAGCAGGCGCCCATTTCGGACACCTGACCCGTCGTTGGAATCCTAAAATGAAACCATATATTTTTATGGAAAAAAACGGAATCCACATTATCGATCTAAAAAAATCTCAACTGCTTTTACAATCCGCCGCCGAAAAGATTTTTAATCTTACCGCCGATGGAAAGAAAGTACTTTTTGTCGGTACAAAAAAACAAGCAAAAAACATTATTGAAACAGAAGCGCGCCGCAGCGATCAATATTGGGTAACAGAGCGGTGGCTTGGCGGGATGCTTACTAATTTTTCTACCATTAGAAAAAGCATTAAAAGACTTCACGCAATTGAAAAGCAGGAAACCGACGGTACTTTTGAAAAAATCACCAAAAAAGAAAGATTGTTTCTTTCACGCGAAAAGGATAAACTGAAAAAAGTTTTCGAAGGTATCGAAAACATGAACAAACTTCCGAATGCGTTGTTTGTTGTTGATGTTAAGAAAGAATCAATTGCAGTGCAGGAAGCTAAAAGACTTAACATTCCGGTTTATGCAATTGTGGATACAAATTGCGATCCTGATCCGATTGACTTTGTTATTCCGGCAAACGATGATGCGGTAAAAACTATCGAGATGATCACAAAACTGCTGGCTGATTCTTGCATCGAAGGCGACGCAAAAAGTCAGGAAGTGAAAGCTGAAGACAACGCTGCACCCGAAAGAACTGTAAAAGAAAAAGAATTGGAAAACAAAGAAGATTCTAAATAATTATTACCCTAAAAAGGATGAGTACAATGGCAATTACTGCTAAAGATGTAAATGAATTGCGCCTTAAAACCGGTGCGGGAATGATGGATTGCAAAAAAGCTTTAACCGAAGCCGACGGCAACATCGAAAAAGCAATCGATATTTTAAGAAAAAAAGGAGCTGCTGTTGCAGCTAAACGCGCAGATAAAGCTGCAAATGAAGGCGTTGTGCTTACTGCAATTTCTGACGACAAAAAAACCGGATTCATTGTTGAAGTGAATTGTGAAACCGATTTCGTTGCAAAATCCGATGACTTTATCGCATTTGTAAATTATGTTTTGGAAAAAGTAAAAACTCTTAAACCTGCTTCGGTTGACGAATTATTTTCAAAAGACGCTTCGCTTCAAACTAAGTTGGATGAAATTGTAGGTAAAATTGGTGAGAAGGTAGTTATCTCACGCATAGGCATTGCCGCCGTGCCAAACGGATACGTTGCCGAGTATGTTCATCCCGGAGCTAAATTAGGCGTCGTAATCACGTTTGAAAACGTTACCGATGCTACCATCGAGCTTCTTGCCGGGGCATCGAAAGATATTTCCATGCAGGTTGCCGCTATGAAACCGATAGCCGTGTATCGTGAAGAAGTTGACCAGGATATTGTTAACAAGGAAATTGAAATCTATAAAGAGATTTCGAGAAAAGAAGGTAAACCGGAACAAATCCTTGAAAAAATTGCAACCGGCAGACTCAATAAATTCTACCAGGAAAATTGCCTTAACGAGCAGGCATTCATTAAAGATAACACAAAAACGGTTGGTGATCTCATAAAGGAAATCAACACCAAAGCCGGCGCCGATGTGAAGATAAAATCATTTTTACGTTATCATCTGGGCGATGAAAAAAAATAATTCTTTCTAAAGGTCTTCATTTTGTAAGACCTTTTTTTATGTTTAAAGGAAAAGTATGCAGACGGTAAAATATAAAAGAATCCTTCTCAAAGTAAGCGGTGAATCATTAATGGGTAAAAAAGGCTTCGGCATTGACCCCGAAGTGCTTGATTTTTTTGCCGAAGAAATTATTTCCGTCCACAACCTTGGAGTTCAGGTTGGCGTGGTTATCGGCGGCGGTAACATCTTCCGTGGGCTTAATGCAAATGATCAGGGTATAGGAAGAGTTACCGGAGATCAAATGGGAATGTTGGCGACGGTAATCAATTCCCTCGCGCTTCAAAATTCAATTGAAAAAAAAGGAACGTATTCGCGTTTAATGAGTTCACTTAAAATGGATGAAATTGCCGAACCGTACATCAGAAGAAGAGCAATCCGCCATTTGGAAAAAGGACGCATTGTAATTTTTGGCGCAGGCACAGGTCACCCTTATTTTAGCACCGATACCGCCGCTTCGCTGCGCGCGGTTGAAGTTGAAGCCGATGTAATTATAAAAGGGACGCGCGTTGACGGAGTGTTTGACGCCGATCCCGAAAAAGTGCCGGAAGCGTTAAAGTTCGATTCAATTTCTTACATCGATATTTTGAAAAAAAATCTTCGCGTAATGGATTTAACGGCAATTAGTCTTTGCCAGGAAAATAAATTACCGTTGGTAGTGTTTAATATGGATAAGCCGGGGAATTTATTGGCGCTCATCAAGGGAGAAAATGTCGGTACGGTAGTGCAGGAATAAAAAGATTTCCTTATTTTTTTATCACTACTTTGTAACATTTTGAGGTTTGTATGGAACAGATTATTAAAGAAACAAAATCGAAAATGGGGAAATCAATTGAAGCGTTGCGCAGCGAACTTTCCAGAATTAGAACCGGAAAAGCTACTACCGCGCTGTTGGATAACGTTAAAGTTGATTATTACGGAACGCTTACTCCGATACGCCAGGTTGCCAATGTTACGGTTTTAGACAGCCATACACTTTCAGTAACTCCGTGGGATAAATCGCAAGTTCAAGCAGTCGACAAAGCAATTTTGAACGCTGATCTGGGGCTTAATCCCGTAAGCGACGGGACAAATCTGAAAATCCCGATTCCGCTCCTTACCGAAGAACGAAGAAAAGATTTGGTAAAACTTATAAAAAAATTCGGAGAGGAATCGAAGATCGCTATCCGGAATATACGACGCGACGGTAACGAACATTTGAAGCGCGAGGAAAAAGCTAAAAAGATTACCGAAGACGATTTAAAACATGCCGAAGATCAAACGCAAAAAATGACCAATGAACATATTACGTTGATTGATGAAATTCTGAAGCACAAAGAAAAAGAAATAATGGAAGTGTAGAAGGCAAAAGGCAAAATTCAAAAGGCAAAAATCAAAATTCAAAATTCAAAAGGCAAAGGTCAAAAGTTAAAATGTAATTTATTCTGACTTCTGACTTCTGACTTCTGACTTCTACTTTTTCTTAAAAATTAAATAGCCCTTTTGCGATTGAACGTTTCTCCACCGGGGGATACTTTTGATTAATAAAAAAAAGTTTAGTGCGCAGATTACGACACTCTCCGAAAAATAACGGTTGCATAAAATTTTCATTTAGTCCTTGACATCACTCATATATTTTCTTAGTTTCGCTTATCAGAATAACAATTTGACCGGGCGGTATGTTTTCTATGTTAGGTTGGTTACGAAAAAAAATTTCAAAATGGATTAGCAAAGATCATCCATTAAAAAAAAGTTCTTCCAACGAAGAGGATACTAAAATAGTATCTCCTCCTTTCTCACATCCTTTTCTTCCGAACAAAAAATTCTTACAAAACATAAAACTCACTTCTTACAAATCCAAAAAAAGTTTCAAAGATTTAGCTTTCATTTCTCGAATGTTGCATTATAAAATTCATGGATTGAATAACATTTTTTTCAGCATAAAAAGGAAAAAGGAAGAGAAGAATTCCTACAATCCGGTTTACCAATTTTGTAATTGTAGGAAGTAATTTGAAAATGAAGGGAACAATTTTGTAAGCGATGCGAGGTAATTTGAAAACCGTGCGAAGTGATTTGAAAATTGTGGGAGGTAATTTGAAAATCGTGCGAAGTGATTTAAAAGTGACGCGAGACGATTCGAAAACCATGCGAAGCGTTTTGAAAATGATGCGGGGATGTTTGAAAGTTGTGCGAAGCATTTTACTTGTGATGCGAGACGATTTGAAAATCGCGCGGGATGTTTTGAAAGTGATGCGAGGCATTTTGAAAGTGGTGCGGAGCGACTTAAATGTGATGCGAGACGAATCGAAAACCGTGCGAAGTGTTTTGTAAGTTGTGCGAAGTCTTCTAAATCCGGTGCGAAAAAGAAAAATAATGGAAAAATAAGCCAAAATGGTTGTTTTTTTAGTAAAAGAGGTGCCGTCCATGAAGGAGGGTATGTCGGTAAGGAAATTAACGGAAGGCGGGATGGTCCCGAATCTGCCGTGTTCAAAACACCAAAATAGGAGGTCTAAATGACACCCCATCAAGAGAACAAGTTAGTAATGTACGGCTCGGTAATAGCGTTTGAGAAGCGGTTTACCGGACTGTTAGCCACAATCCCGGCGCTTGCCGCGGCATTTAGTGATTTTGCCGCAGCGGTGGGATTGATAAAGAGCAAAAGCAAACAGAAAGAGGAGGCTGTTGCGGGTAAGTTTGAATCCAAGGAGAAGGCGAAAGCCGCTCTTGTAATTTCCTTGGCTGCGGCAACCGGCGGGCTTCATGCATACGCGCGAAAAAATAATCTCGAGGAGATGAAAAAACTCACCTACAAAGTTACGCGCGCTTCTCTAAACAAGCTGAACCAAACCGATTTTGAGCAGAAGGTGGAAATTCTTTGCGGACTGCTTGAAAGCAACAAGGATAACCTAAGCAATTATGGCGTTGATGCCGCAAAGGTTACCGCGGTAAGGGCTAACATGAACGCTTACTTGAGCGCGAAGGAAGCGCATAAAGGAGGCGGAAATGAAAAGTCCGGCGCTAACATTGCGATGGATGAAGCGTTTGCTGCCGCAGACGATATCTTGAAAGGAGATATTGATCGGATGATGGAAATTCCCCGTGAAGAGAATCCGGATATGTATAACGAATATATCTCTTCAAGAGTAATTAAGGATCTGAGCGGAACCAAGAAGCCCGATAGCGAAGAGGTTGCCCCGCCGACACCGCCGGTGCAGTAAATAATCAAAATCAAAAACCTCCGACTACGCCTTGGAGCGGTCGGAGGTTTGGATTTCGGGTTTACTAAAACAAAAACACGAATGATAACGTGTGAAGCTATTGTAAAATTTTGTGTTTGTAGTAATTTATAGTGCAATATTTAATAAATATTTGTTGAGAAAATAATGGCTAAAAAAGTTTCTTCCTCAAAGCGTCCTATTGAACAATATGAACATAAGGATAAAGAGAGAACGAATAATCCGCCGGTGGGATTAGTAAACGAGCATAATGAAAAGTATGAGGAGAAAAAAACTTATCAATACGATCCTCATTTAGACCCGCAATTACAATGGGCGGGAAAAACTGAACATACCTCATTTGAAATACCGACCGTTTCTTTACATGTGCACGAAAGGATCGACCCGCGCAGCATAATTGAAGCCGTAAGAAAAAAGAACGGAAGTAATTACGAACAACTCTCATTGTTTAATTCTAAAGATGAAAACCCGCCGCTAAGAGATGCAATTGAATTTTATAAACACAGACACAACTGGTCTAACAGATTAGTTTCCGGTGATAGTTTACTTGTGATGAATTCTTTAATTGAAAAAGAAGGTTTAGCCGGACAGGTGCAAATGATCTACTTCGATCCTCCGTATGGAATTAAATACGGAAGCAATTTCCAACCGTTTGTTGATCAAACCGCACTAAAATCATCTGATAACGATGAAGATTTAACAGCAGAACCAGAAATGATAAAAGCATTCCGCGATACTTGGGAATTAGGTATCCACTCTTATTTAACTTACATAAGAGATCGATTATTTTTATCAAGAGAACTCTTGCACGAAAGTGGGTCTGTGTTTGTACAGATTTCTGAGGAAAATCTTCACAGAGTTAGATTTGTTCTGGATGAAATTTTTGGTGCCGATAATTTTATTGCGATCATTACAGTAAAAAAAGCAAGTGTTATGTTTGCGAAGAAGCTTTTAAATAGTGCTTCATTTTATTTATTGTGGTATGCAAAGAGTAAAGAAAACATTAAATATCGACAACTATATACTGATAAAGATATACAATGGTTTGCGGAAAATGCTGGTTCACATTTGTGGATTGAAGATATAAAAACAAAAGAATCTAGAAAAGCCACTCCGACGGAAAGAGATAATATTAAAGATTTTTTAAGTAATAATCAGAATTATAATATATTCGGAACTTGGAGTTTAAACGCACAAGGCCTTGAGAAAAATGAAGGCTATGTTATTGAAGGTAAAGAATATTTCCCACCAAAAGGGACGCAATGGAAAACTTCATATCCTGATGGTCTTGATAAATTGAAAAAAGAAGGTCGATTACAGGTAGAAGGAAATAATCTGCGTGTTAAGCTTTATCCAGATGATTATCCTGTGATGGCATTAAACAATTTATGGGATAAAATTGGTGCTGCCTCAAATAAAATTTATGTTGTTCAAACTTCCGAAGAATTGCCAAAGCGATGTATCCTAATGACATCAGACCCAAGTGATTTAATATTAGATATTACATGCGGGAGTGGTACCACGGCGGTGGTTGCCGAACAATGGGGAAGAAGATGGGTAACTTGCGATACGAGCAGAGTTGCCATTACACTTGCCAAACAAAGATTAATGACTTCTGTATTTGATTATTTTAAATTAGCATATCCAGACCAGGGAGTTGGAAGCGGGTTGTTATATAAAAGTGTTCCTCATGTAACGTTAGGATCAATTGCTAACAATGAACCTCCGGGACAGGAAACTTTATACGACCAACCTTATATAGATAATTCAAGAACACGTGTAACGGGTCCTTTTACAGTAGAAGCAGTACCGGCGCCTGTGGTTAAACCGTTAGATGCAATTGTAGAGACGGGGCATTCCACCGGTGGCGAACCGTCTTTACGGAAAGAGGATATAGATAATAGCATCGCACGCAGCGGAGAAACGCTAAGGCAATCAGAATGGCGGGATGAACTTCTCAAAACCGGAATTAGAGGAAAGAAAGGGCAGTACATTAATTTCAGCAGAGTTGAACCAATACCGGGTACTCGTTATTTGCACGCAGATGCGGAAACAAAAATAGAAACTAAAAAGAAAAACTTATTTGAAACTGAAAACCAACTGAGTTTTGAGGATGTTCCTCAAAGAGCGGTCATTTCTTTTGGACCGGAACATGCGCCGTTAGAACAGAGACAGGTTGCTCTTGCAATTGAAGAAGTTCAAAAGTTAGTTCCCAAACCAAAGCTTGTTGTCTTTGCAGCGTTTCAGTTTGATCCCGAAGCCGCAAAAGATATTGATGAGACGGAATGGCCCGGCGTATCACTCCTCAAAGTTCAGATGAACACTGATCTATTAACAGATGATCTTAAAAAGAAACGTTCTTCAAATGAAAGTTATTGGTTGATAGGTCAGCCCGAAGTTAAGCTGACCAAACTGAAGGTAAAAAAAGATGAACCTCAGAAATACACTGTTGAGGTAAAAGGGTTTGATTACTTCAATACTAAGACTGGGCAGTTGGAATCCGGTGGTAATGATAGAATAGCTGTTTGGATGCTTGATACCGATTATGATGGAAGAAGTTTATTCCCAAGACAAGTTTTCTTCCCGATGGCAGGCGAAAAAGAAGGGTGGACAAAACTTGCAAAGAACTTGAAAGCAGAAATTGATGAAGAATTAATTGAAGCGTATAGAGGAACAACCTCGCTTCCATTTGAAGCCGGAAAGTATAACCGCGTTGCGGTAAAGATAGTGGATGACAGGGGGATAGAGAGTTTGAAAATTATTATTTTAGAATAATTGTAAAAAATGTGGAAATAAAATGTTAACCAAAATAACCATAAAGAATTTTAAAAAACTTGAGTCTGCTGAGATTGAACTTGATTCCTCTGTAATATTAGTAGGACCAAACAACTCAGGCAAAACCTCGGCATTGCAAGCAATAACCCTGTGGGACTTAGGATTGAAAAAATGGGCTGAGAAACGTTCCACTTCAAATGCGAAGAAAAGAGTGGGTGTTACAATAAATAGAAGAGATCTATTTGCTGTTCCTATCCCTTCCGCAATTCAATTATGGAACGATTTAAATGTCCGCAAATCTATCTCCCAGACTGATTTAAAGAAAAGAGACACGAAGAATATAAACATTGAGATTATCGTTGAGGGTTTTACAGATAATAAGTTTTGGGAACTAGGATTTGAGTTTGATTATTCAAATCAGGAAGTGTTTTTCTGTAGATCGAGGAAAGGTGATTCTACAAATCTAAAACAAGAAATTATTGATCTAGCTTTAAAAGAACAAATTGGATATTTGCCTCCAATGTCTGGGTTGAGCGCGGAGGAAGATAAGTTAGAGCCAGGCTCAATTCGCGTGCGAATAGGTGAAGGACGCACCGCAGAGGTTTTAAGAAATTTGTGTTGGAGTATATACAATACAAAACCGGAAAAATGGAAAGTAATTGAAGAAATAATGTTTAAACTGTTTAGAATAAATATTAACGCTCCTAGTTACGAAAAGGCGACGGGTAGGATAAGTATGACCTATAAGGAAACTTCAAAAAAAGAAATGGATTTAACCAATGTCGGGAGGGGTTTTCAACAAATATTACTAATTTTTTCATATATCTATGCAGGCGAGAATACTATACTTTTATTGGATGAGCCAGATGCACATCTTGAAATAATCCGGCAAAAAGAAATTTATAATTTGCTAAGTGAAATCACGCATAATCAAAATTCTCAATTAATAATTGCCACACATTCAGAGGCAATTTTGCAAGAAGCTTCTCAAAGGGATAAAATAATTGCTTTTTTAGGCCGTCCTCATATTGTCAATTCGAATGCGCAGGTGGTCAAGTCGTTAACCACGATTGGTTTTGACCAATATATTTTAGCTGAACAAAAAAAGTGGATTCTTTATCTAGAGGGTTCAACTGATTTGGCAATGTTGAAAGCATTCGCAAAAGTCTTATCACACCCTGTAGAAAAATATTTAGAAGATCCGTTTGTTAAGTATACAACAAATAACCCAAGAGATGCCCGGGGACATTTTTATGCTTTAAAGGAGGCTTATGACAAGATTAAAGGAATTGCCCTTTTCGATAGAATTAATGATTCTCTACAACAAACGGAATTAGTTGAAATGATGTGGGAAAAAAGAGAAATTGAAAATTATCTGCCGATTCCTGAAGTCTTAGAGAGATATGCAACACCAGAACATATAGACTTATTCATGCAAGGACAAAGAGACCTCATGAAATCGTTAATAACTGATTACATGCCCCCGATAGCCGCGAAGGATAAAACCGACAGATGGTGGTCGAATACTAAATTTAGTGATGAATTTTTGGATCAAATTTTTAAAAAATATTTCGAAGGAATTAAAAAACCCATTCTTATGAGAAAAGGAAATTATTACGAACTAGCTTTATTGGCCAAAGCTGATGAACTAGAAGGAGAAATAGAACTCAAACTTGATAAAATTCTCGAAGTAGCTTCATCAGTTGTAGATTAGGTGAAGATAACTATCTCAAAAATTATAACTAATTCTACATACCAAGAGTCAAAGTTCTATTGGGACTTTAAGCGTGAAACCAATGAATTGGCATTTAATAAAATTTGCTTTCTCACTTGGTATGTAATCTCTTCTGCATGTTATATAGAATGGATGAATACAATTAAAAAAAAATTTGGTTTTTACTTAACAGGGAAAAGGTGTCTGGAACTTAACACCTTATTTTATAACAACTTGTTACTTAACTAGGATCCGGAAAATGAAAGAATGGATTGCTAAGCAATCGAACATCTAAAAAATGATAGATTGTCTAGTTGTTAAAATTGTGGTTTGTGGCTGGATGGAATCATTAAAAGTTTTGGCATTGTAAATAGTGATTATGGTTTGTTATTTTTGTAATAAAAATTAAAGTAAAAGATGAAATTAAGCGAAATAAAAATAAATCATTTTAAATCGATCAAAGAACTTACTCTTCCTTTGAATAAGATTAATATCTTAATTGGTCCAAATGGAGCCGGTAAATCAAATTTTATTCAATTCTTTAATCTGTTGAATAACATTGTCTCGAATAACCTTCAGAATTATATCGCTGCAGCCGATGGTGCTGACAATTTTCTCTATTTTGGAAGAAAACATTCGGAATCATTCTCAGGTACTCTTTCTTTCGGTCTTAATGATTATACTTTCGAGTTATCCGCTACAGCAGATAATAACCTATACTTCAACAAAGAAATCACAAGTTATTACAATCCACGATATGGTAACACATCATCAAGAAATTTGGCGACAGGTAATAAGGAAACAAACTTATATAAACAATATAAAGAAGATCAAAAGCAGAGTGTTGCGTATCATATTCTAAATTCAATGGTTAATTGGCGCGTTTATCATTTCCATGATACAAGTTCAACGGCAAAAGTGAAACTGGCAGGAGACATTAACGATAACAGAAGCCTCAGGAGAGATGCTGCAAATTTAGCAGCATTTCTTTATCTTCTTCAAGAAAAACACAATGAATATTTCTTAAGAATTGAAAATACAATAAAACTTGTAGCTCCCTTCTTTGAAAAATTTCGTTTGGAACCATTGGCTTTGAATAATGAGAGAATCCGACTTGAATGGAAACATGACGGTTCGGATGAATACTTTAATGCAAATCATTTGTCAGACGGTACACTTAGAATGGTTTGTTTAATTACTCTTTTATTGCAACCAAATTTACCTGACACAATCATAATAGATGAACCGGAATTAGGGCTTCATCCTGCCGCTATAGAGTTGCTTACTTCATTAATAAAATCGGTTACAACGAATAACAAGCAAATCATTTGCTCAACACAGTCTGTTACGTTTCTAAATCACTTTGAACCTGAAGATATAATTGTTGTACATAGAAATAACGGGGAGTCACTTTTTACAAGGCTTGATAAATCTACTTTAACAGAGTGGTTAAATGAGTATGCTATCGGTGAATTATGGGAAAAAAATGTGCTTGGAGGAAGACCATAAGTGTCTAAAAAAATCTTAATCCTTGTAGAAGGTCAAACCGAGGAAGGTTTTATTAATAGAGTGTTAGCCCCGTATTTTCACACAAAAGAAATATTTATAACACCGACAATCATTAAAACGAAAAAAGAAATTCGTGGACCAGATCATAAGGGGGGTGTAAATTCTTACCACCAAGTAAAAAGAGATTTAAGACCATTATTTAATGACACTTCAGTTGACATTGTTACCACGATGATTGATTACTATGCATTACCTGGGGACTTCCCGGGTTATGATCAAATTCCTCACGGAAGTTGTTATGACCGTATTGAATATTTAGAAAATAAGTTTGGAGCAGATGTAAACCAAAAGACATTTTTACCCTATTTGCAACTACACGAATTTGAAGCATTGGTTTTTGCAAGCGAAACAAAATTATCCACAGCTTTTATTGATGAACCAAGCAAACTTGCACAGGTAGCTGCAATAAATAATACATTTGCATCACCGGAAGAAATAAATGAGGATCCCAAAACTGCACCTTCAAGAAGATTAAAAAATATTTTTCCCAATTATCAAAAGACCTTTCATAGCCAACTGATATTATCAAAAGTCAATATTGAAGAATTAAGAAACAAATGCCCTCATTTTAATTCATGGATTACAAAGTTAGAGAGTTAAAAAAAACAAACGTGAAATGAATAAAATTGACAAACTAATTATAAACTCTCCATATAAAGAACCGGAAAAATATTGGAGCTACAAACGTGAGACTCGCGAGTTCTTAAAAAAAGAAGGGCGCAGACCAGCGGGTTATGTAATAGCATCCGAAAGCTCTAAAGCATTTGATGATCCGGGTGTGTTTATTGAAATCCCTCTTGTTAATGAAATAAGAACTCGTATAAAAAATTGGCGTGAACAAAATTATCCCGGTGTTAGCGGTATTACAAAAAGATTATTAGACCATTGGAATGATAGTTCATTAAGAGAAAACAGGCGACTCTTCTTTTGCCAGTTAGAAGCGATTGAAACTATTATCTGGCTTACTGAAGCGCCGGAAAGTGAAAAAGTTGGAATAACTATTCCATCAGACGGCGGAGAGTTTCAACGTTTATGCTCAAAGATGGCAACAGGAAGCGGTAAGACTATTGACATGGCTATGCTTATTGCCTGGCAGGTATTAAACAAAGTTACTTATCCTCAAGATGGACGTTTCTCCAAAAACATTTTTATTGTAGCTCCCGGTCTAACCGTTAAAAACCGGCTGCAAGTGTTGTTACCATTCGGTGAAGAAAATTATTACGATCTGTTCAATATTATTCCACCGGGATTGATGGATAAACTTCGTCAAGCTAAGATTATAATTAAAAATTGGCATGCACTGCAATGGGATACTGAAGAAAAATTAAATAAGAAAAAAACAGTTGATAAACGGGGCGCTAAAAGTGACGAAGCATATGTTCGTGAAGTATTGGAAGAACTTGCCGGTTCAAAAAATATTATTGTAATAAATGATGAAGCGCATCATGCATGGAGAATTCCGGCTGAGTCAAAAATAAAAGGTGTAGCAAGAGAAGATATTGAAGAAGCGACTAAATGGATTGGCGGGTTAGATCGGATAAACAGAGCAAGAGGAATATTAAAGTGTTATGATTTTTCAGCAACACCATTTGCTCCTGGTGGAAAGAAAGCTTCAGAAGAAGCGTTGTTCGGATGGATCGTTAGCGACTTTGGATTAAATGACGCAATCGAATCGGGTCTTGTTAAAACTCCGCGTGTGGTAATCAGAGACGATGGAATTCCGGATGCAAAAACATATAAACCGAAACTTTACCATATCTACGAGCATGTTAAAGATGACCTTAACAGAAAAGCTGAAGAGCATGAACCGTTACCCGATTTAATAACGAATGCTTATTACCTGCTTGGAAAAGATTGGTTAGAAGCTTATAAGGATTGGAAGAATGGAGGTTATCCCACTCCGCCCGTCATGATAACAGTTGCAAACAGAACAGAAACTGCGGCACGTATTAAGTTTTCTTTTGATCGCGCGAAAATAAAAATAGAAGAACTTTGCGACCCGGATAAAACATTACACATTGATTCTAAGGTTCTTGATCTTGCAGAATCGAAGGAGGAAGCTGAAGCATTAGAAATAGAAAAAAGCGATGACGAAGAAACCCAAACGCCAAAACTTACCAAACAACAACTTGCTGAACAATTAAGACAAAAAGTTGATACTGTTGGTCAAATAAGTAAACCGGGTGAGCAGATAAGGAAGGTAATAAGTGTCGGGATGCTTTCAGAAGGATGGGATGCAAAAACAGTAACGCATATTATGGGTTTAAGAGCTTTTACAAGTCAGTTACTTTGTGAGCAAGTAGTTGGAAGAGGATTAAGAAGAACTACATACGAAGTTGACCCGAAAACCGGATTATTTGAAGCTGAATACGTAAATATCTTCGGGGTACCATTTACATTTCTACCTCATGAATCAGATGAAGGAACACCACCCCCACCGCCAAAACCGAAAACACAGATTGAAGCGGTAAGAGAAAAACAAATCTATGAGATTTCCTGGCCTAACATTATTCGGATTGATCATGTTTACAATCCAAAGTTGATTGTGGATGTTAAAAAGATGCCGGGTTTGACCTTGAATGCATATGAGACAATTACTCTTGCTGAATTAGCGCCGGTAGTAGAAGGGAAACCTGATTTATCAAAAATATCTCCAATAGATTTAGAAGAGCTTGCAAAAAAATATAGGATGCAAAGAATCATATTTGAAACCGCTAGAGATGCTTTTGATAATATGCAGAAAGATTGGAAAGGGAATAGAGAAAGCTTAATCGGGCAGTTGATTAAAATTGTTGAAGAAATAATGTACTCGGATGTTATTCAAATTAATCCTCCGTTGTTCTACTCCGACGAGTTACGGAGGAGAATTTTAATTACTTTGAATATGTCTAAGATTGTAAACCACATTATTAGATATATCCGTTCTGAAAATACACTTTCCGTTACTCCGGTATTCGATAATGAGAAGCCAATACGGTTAACCGGTGATATGAGAACCTGGTACACAAGTAAACCGTGTGAAAGGACAAAGAAATCTCACATTAATTTTTGTGTATTCGATAGTACGTGGGAAGCAAGCGAAGCATTTCAATTGGATAATATTTATCCAGAAGTAGAAGCTTGGGTGAAAAATGATCACTTAGGTTTTGAGATCCCGTATATGTATCAAGGAGTTGTTCACAAGTATAGGCCGGATTATATTATTCGAACTCGCAATAACGATTATATCATAATTGAAGTAAAAGGTCAAATGACCGAACAAGATAAATCAAAATTATCCTACCTTGAAGAATGGGTAAAAGCAATAAATGAGTACGGCGGATTTGGAAAGTGGAAAGTTTTCATTACCAGTTCAATCCAAGATGTCAAGATATAAAGTGAATTACTATCAGTAAAAATGGGAATGCCACCCCAGTTCAAATTTATTTTTACAAAGTATTTTACAGACTCAAATTAATTTGAACTCTGAATAGTTTTCTATCGGGATTTTTATTAGGTGGTGTAGCCTGATGCTGTTTAATCCCTCGAACAAGTTATGAACGGCAATTGGAAAATTTTATTCAAACCCGTACCGCAGATTAATAATCTGCGGTACAAAAAAACAACTTTACTCCATCTTCCTCATTCCTCCCAAAAAGAAAAAGAGCGACATCTCTGTCGTTTTGTGCAAAGGTAATTCCCGTCTTTGAGCGGCAATTTTTTTATCTTTTTGTCTCTTTATTATTTTATGGGCGGTTACAATCTTTCCTCAAATTTTTCTAAATTTCTATTGAAGATTTCGTAAAAAGAGAAAATACATGGTTAAAAATGTTCTATTGTTTACAGGAGGATTGATCCTCTTTTTAACCGGATGCATATCGTACGGCGTGCTGCTCAATTTAAGAGAAAAGCCTCTTCAGCAGGAAATGGCGCTTAAAGGATTGACAATAATTGAAAATCCAAGAATTATTATTAACCGGAATACTTTTGAATTAGCGCTTTATTCCGATACTATTTTAGTTAAAAAGTACAGAGCTGTTTTCGGAAGAAACTCGAAACAAAAAATTTCAGCCGACGATAACGCAACTCCGATTGGCGATTATAAAATTTGTGAGATAAATTCCGCACACAAATATTGGAAATTTTTTAAATTGAATTACCCGAATCTTGTTGATGTGGAAACAGGATTTGCAAAAGGTTCCTTGAACCGGAACGAATATGAAAAACTCAGATTCGATAATAATTACGGAGAAAGCATTAACGCCGGAACAAAACTCGGTGGAAATATTGGTATTCATGGAATTGGAAAATTGAATTTCATCTTTAAAAATTTGCCGATTGTTTTTAATTGGACCGACGGCTCGATTGCCGTGAGCAACGAAAATATAGATGAACTTTACAGTGTAGTAACCAAAGGAACAGCAGTTGTTATCATTAAGTAAAAAAATAAACGCATTTTTTATTCCCCTCTTTCTGCTTGTGGTTATTGGCTGCGGCAGCGATTCGAAAAATTCATCCTCGCCCTCGGAAGATTTTTTAAATGATCATCAAAAGCTGCTTGCTCATTTGAAAAAAGCTTATGATCCGGATACGGAAGTTGCATTATACGGACGGTTTGATGCCGATTCGACCAAAAAAATTATTGCCGTAAAAGAAACCAAACCATCTAAAACGGATAAATGGGGGATGAAGATTCAACTCCTTTCCGTTGATTCATTAAAAAAGAAGAGCGAAGTTTTTCTGCCGGAAATGTCGATTACCGAAAGCATGTGTGCGGTTCAAAAACTTTCATCCTATCCATACGATCTCTTTTATTACAACTCGGGAAGTTTTTATTTAGGCTCAAGCGGCGGAGAAGTTTTCGTTTACTTAATCGATTTTTCAAAGCAGGCAACCTATTACGCTCATCTTGTAATTGAACCGGAGAAATCGGTGCGACTTTTCATTTCAAAAAACAGTAATGAGAAAGAGGTGAGTGATTTTTTCCTAAATCTTTTCAAGCGAGATTATCCCGATCTTGTAGTTAGCCTAAAAGATATTTCAATAGAATAATTCTTCTGCAGCCGTTGAACAAAATATTTTTTCTTTTTGCCGTTGTTCTTTTTACAACTTTTTCGTTTGCACAGGAAACGCCGAAAGTTGAGTTGAACGCTATTGAGTTTGCCGGCAATTCAGCTTACTCATCATCGGCGCTGCGCGATGTAATTTCTTCAAAAGAAACGCCAAGCTGGATATGGAAATTTCTTAATTCATTCAGCAGCCTTGGCAAAGAACCTGTTTATTTTGATAGCCTTTCGCTTCACGATGATGTATCCGCATTAAAAGAATTTTATACCGCCAACGGATTTTTTAAAGCTTCCTTCTCATCAAGATTTTCAATTGATACCGTAAAGAACACCGCGTCGGTAGTGTTTGAGATCAATGAACATCAGCCTTCGCTGATCACCGCCGTTAAAATAAACGGATTAACATCGCTATCAACAGAATTAAAAGAAGAAGTTGTAAAAGAATTTTCGTCGTTGGAATCAAAAAGATTTTCGCAAGGGCAATTAAAAAATATGATTGATGCAGCCATCTACAACCTTACAACAAAAGGCTACATGCTCGCTGCGTTTGATAGTTCCGTAATAGAAAAAGATACGGTTAAAAATGTTGCCGGGGTTGATATTTATTTCAAATTAAAACCGCGGTACAAAATCAGCGAAGTGCAAATAGAAAAAAAAGGGGAAGGAAGCGATTTTGTTGAAACCGAATTACTGAAAGACCTCGTAGGTATTAAGCAAGATGAATATTACAATTCGGAAAAAATCCGGCAGAGCCAGGTTAGGTTATACCGGACGGGACTTTTTAATTACGTGCAGGTTATTCCCGTTACGGAAGATACGGTGGGACAATTCGTTCCGCTGCGGGTTAACGGCAACATCGGCAAAATGAACGAACTTGCACCGGAATTATTGATGAACAACCAGCAGAACACGTTCAACGTGGGTATGGGCGCCACGTTCACCAGAAAAAATTTTCTGGGGCGCGCAAGAAAATTAACGTTAACAAGCTCGTTCGGCGTGCAGGATTTGTTAAAAATCAATTTCCCAAAAGTGTTGAATGCCTTTTCTTTAAAAGATACTTCTCTGTTGGGATATTTTGATTCGAAAGTAAAAATTGAACAGCCGTATGTTTTCAATAAACCGATATTCGGCGCGCTTGAAGGCTATTTTACACTACGGAAAGATGTTGTTTCAAATAAAAGAAATTACGGCGGTAAGTTAAGTTTCGAGTTTGAGTTGCCCTCTTATACATTCATTAATTTTTTATCGTCCTACTACAATGTAGAAATTGCGGATGAAATATTTTTTCTAACCGACCGCGAATTAACGCGCACGCAAACGTTATCGATTCTTGGTTTAGACCTTCGATCCATTAAAATAGCGAATCCTCTTTTTCCGGCAAACGGGTACAACTTATCAATCATTCTGGAAGAAGCGAACTCAATTCCTTATTTACTTTCCCGTTTATCTGCCAAGAACTATTCAACTCCGCTCTATTATAAAACGCAGATAACGCTTGGAAAATATTTTGCAACGAATAGAAAAGAAACGGCAATACTCGGCGTAAAATTGAAAACCGGATATTTACGCGCATACCGCGGAAGCGAATTGGATGTGCCCACAACGAAGAAATTTTTTACCGGCGGAAGCAACTCGGTGCGCGGTTGGCGTGCGCGAGAACTCTCGCCTAAAGTTGAAGTTCCGGTGCTTAACGAAGCGACAAATAAAGTAGAGTCGGTTACTCTTGAAGGGGGAAGTTTTTTGCTTGAAGGTGGCGCCGAATACCGCTACAAGTTGGGCGAATCAATTGGAGTTGCCGCTTTTGTAGATTTTGGCAACACGTGGAGCAAAATGGTTAAAACAAGAATTTCCGAAATTGCCGTTGCCTCCGGTTTCGGCTTCCGCTATTACACCATGATCGCTCCATTTAGAATCGATTTTGGCTTCAAAACGTACGATCCGTATTCGGATAGACGCATTTTTAAGAGGAAATTCTTCGATTTAATGGAATTTCATTTTGGTATAGGGGAAGCGTTCTAATCGCTTTGGTTACCTCTCCGTTTTTCTTTATTTTTGTGCCCAATATTGGTAGGATTTATGATTTTAAGTATGACCGGATACGGAAAAGCCGTTGCCGCTTTTAATGGCTTTTCGTTTGAAGTTGAATTAAAAAGCGTTAATAACAGATTTCTTGAGGTTTCTGCAAAACTTCCAGGAAGTTTATTCTCAAAAGAATTTGAAATAAAAGAACTTATCCGCAATAAAATTAAGCGGGGAAAAGTAAGTCTTTCTATTTTGGTAAAATTCGGAGCCGGACAGGAATCGCTGCTAAATGAAGCCAGACTGTTTGAAACGGCGCAAATGTTGAACCAGATAAAGAAATCATTAAACATAAATGAAGAAATTCAGCTTCAGCATTTTCTCAATTTCAAAGAACTTTTTTCTCCCGATTTCCTGGAATTTAGTGACGAACATTTCGAAGCGCTGAAAAAATGTATCTCGGAAGCCGCTGATAGTTTAATTGAAATGAGGAAAGCCGAAGGCGAATCACTTTTAAATGATTTGCTGGAGCGGGCAAAAGTAATTGCAGATACCTTAACGGAAATTGAAAAGATTCATAGAAATTCCGTGAATGACTATTTCCAAAAATTACAGGATCGTGTTCAACAAATAATAAAAGATATTCAAAATTATTCGGATAGATTGGAATTTGAACTTGCGCTGCTTGCGGAAAAATCCGACATAACCGAAGAATGCGTTCGCCTCAGAAGTCACTTAAAATATTTTTCTGAAATTCTTGCCAAGGGAGATGAACCGGGAAGGAAGCTGAATTTTATCTGCCAGGAAATGCACCGCGAGGCTAATACCATTGCCTCAAAGTCGTTATCGGCAGAAATAACGCATCATTCCGTTTCAATTAGAGAAGAAGTTGAAAAAATTCGAGAACAAATTCAGAATATTGAATAGTGAAAAAGAAGGGAAATCTTATCGTTATTACCGCGCCAAGCGGAACCGGCAAAACAACAATTATCCGGGAGATTCTCAAAATTATGCCGGACGTGGTGTATTCAATTTCTGCAACCACACGCGGCATGAGACCAAATGAACAAAACGGGGTAGATTATTTTTTTATTGATGAAGAAACGTTTCGGAAAAGAATTGACGAACGTCAGTTTATTGAATGGGAAAAAGTTTATGATTATTATTACGGAACGCCGAAATCTTTTGTTGAAAAAGTCGTCTCCGAAGGGAAATCAATTTTATTGGAAGTTGAAGTAAACGGAGCGCTGGCAATTCAAAAAGTTTATCCGGAAGCAATTATGATTTACCTGCTGCCGCCGAGTCTGGAAGAGTTGGAAAAACGCCTAAGGGAGAGAAAAACGGAGAGTGAAAAAGATTTCCAAAAAAGGATGGAGAGGGCAAAAATGGAGTTGAGTCTTAAGGAAAAATTTGACTATTTTATAGTGAACAATAATTTAAATACTGCGATTTTAGAATTAAAAGAAGTGATAGAAAAAATAACAAACGAGGAGATAACAGAATGAGCGTAACCCCGATAGATTTACGTGCAATTGATAAACAGGTTGCGAATGTTTATGAAGGAATAATCGTTGCCGGCAAAAAAGCCCGTGCAATAAATGATGACCGTAAAATAGAATTCAACGCCGCGCTGGCAACAGTTCCGGCAACCAACCTTAGCGCCGATGACGATAGCGAGGATTTTGATAATCCGGCTCAGCTAAATTTGTCGTTAAAATTTGAAAAGAGAAATAAACCCCACGTAGAAGCTCTTCATGAACTTCTTAACGGTGAAATTGAATTTGATATTAAGAAATAGGAACTGAAGTTCGTATCTGTTCCCCGGCTTTAAAACCGAAACACATATTAACGGCAGTAACTCAATCTAAGTTTATAGCGGAAGAGAGATGTATTATTCCTTCCGCTTTTTTTTCATTTAAAACAAAAGCAAAAAGCGTCGGCATTCCGAATGATACCGGTGAAACAACAAATACTTGAAGCGCTAAAGGCACAAAAAGAAATGTTCGGCGATGAACTTTTCCGCAAAACCCTGGTATCCGGATCAACCCAATCTCAAAAAAAAGAACCGCCCGTGAAAGTTGAAAAAAAAATAATTGCTTCGGAGCAGAAACAAAATCCGGTTACTCAAGTTGAAAAAAAATCCACAACCAATTCTCCCGTTACTCTTGAAAAATATTACCGGGAAATATGTGAATGTTTGGAATGTCCGTTAGGCAAAACCCGGAAAAAATTTGTGTTTGGAGACGGAAATCCGAATGCAAAAGTTATGCTGGTTGGTGAAGGTCCCGGAGCGGATGAGGATGAACAAGGCATTCCTTTTGTCGGTAGAGCCGGGCAGCTGCTTACAAAAATTATTGAGGCAATCTCCTTTAAACGCGATGAAGTGTATATTGCCAATATTGTAAAATGCAGACCTCCGGGCAACAGAACACCCAACCCCGATGAAATTGAATCGTGCATTCCGTATCTTTACAAACAGATAGAAATAATTCAACCAAAACTTATTTTATGTTTAGGAACAACCGCCGCCACGAGTCTGTTGAAACAAAAAGCCTCCCTCGCTGCAATGCGCAATAAAGTGCACAAGATTCTTTTGCCGGGGCAAACCGAAGAAATTCAAGTGGTTGTAACCTATCACCCGGCGGCGTTGCTGCGCAATCCGAATTGGAAAAAAGATTGCTGGGCTGACGTGCAATTCTTCCGTAAATTATATGACGAACTGTTTGCATGAAATATTTTTTTATCTTTGAAGCATACTTTTTAGTTAATTGATGTCAATCCCTTTAGCCGGAATTATTTAGTCTATGGCAAAAAAAAATATTCAAGTTGAACCTGCAAGACCCGATGCAGAGTATTTTAAACGAATCCCGTCTGAAGTAAAACCCCCCGCTGTTCCCGAAATTGAAATGTCGGTGCTCGGCGCCATGCTGATTGAAAAAGAAGCGGTGCCGAAAGCCATTGAACTGCTTAATCCCACAAGTTTTTATTTAAAAGAACACGCGTTAATTTTTGAAGCGATGGTTGATTTGTTTAACGCAGATGAACCGATTGACACCGTTACACTCTACCAGGAATTAAAGCGCCGCGGCACGGCGGAAAAAATTGGCGGAGTTGTTTACCTCAGCAAACTTTCGCAAAATATTTCTTCAGCCGCCAACGTTGAGTATCATTCCAAAATTATTTTAGAAAAAGCAATCCTTAGAAAATTGATTTCTACTTCGCACGATATTGCGCGCGAAGCGTACGACGGAACGGAAGATGCTTTTAATATTTTGGATTCCGCCGAACGGAAAATATTTGAAATTACCGAAGAACATCTAAAAAAATCTTACCAGGATATGGATCAAGCGGTGCGCGATGCGCTTGAGTATATTGACGCGATTCATTCCAAAGATTATAAAAACATTGCCGTACCAACCGGATTTATGGATATGGATGATATGCTCGGCGGATTTCAAAAATCTGATTTAATTATTATTGCCGCCAGGCCCTCCATGGGAAAATGTCTTGGTAAAGGAACGAAAGTTCTGATGTACAACGGGACTATCAAATCGGTAGAGGATGTAAAAGTTAATGATCTTCTTATGGGAGATGATTCAACGCCGCGCACCGTCCTTTCGCTTGCCCGCGGAAGAGAAATGATGTATTGGGTGCATCAACTGCATGGCATTAGTTATCGTGTGAATGAAAGTCATATCCTTTCTTTGAAACGCAGCAGGAACGAAAATCTTCATAAAAATGGAGAGGTGCTTAATATTGAAATTAAAGAATATTTGAAACACTCCGCCAAATGGAAATCAAATTATAAAGGTTACAAAACTGCAATTGATTTTGATTACCAGGATGTTTCAATTGATCCTTACTTGTTGGGGGTGTGGCTCGGCGATGGAAAATCAGATAGTGCTCGAATTTATTCACAAGATACTGAAGTAGTAGAGTATCTTGAAGAATATGCTGAAACAACGGGACAATCCGTTTCTGTTTATAAAGAAAAAGATAAATGCCCGGCTTATACAATCACCGGCGGACGTACACAAAAAGCGCGAAACGAATCGGTTCAGGCAAAGCTGCGCGAGCTTGAGGTTTTAAATAATAAACATATTCCCCAAAGCTATCTCTCCAATTGTAAGAGCGTGCGTTTACAATTATTGGCGGGCTTAATTGATAGCGACGGCTTTGTGAACAGTGATTATGGAAGTACGGTTGAAATAACAAGTAAGTATGAACACCTCGCCAAGCAAATTAAATTTCTTTGCGATACCTTGGGGTATCGTACTTCAATTAGGAGTAAGAGAGCGACAATCTCATCAATAGGATTTGAAGCGACGGTATGGCGTGTTCGTTTTAACGGCAACATTGATGAAATTCCTACCCGCATTAAACGGAAGCAATGTAAAGAATGGACTGATTACAGAAATTGGAAAGTCACTGGTATTTCGGTCGAGCAGGATAAAGAAGATGATTATTTTGGATTTGAAATAGACGGGAATCATCTCTTCCTTCTTGAAGATTGTACGGTAACACATAACACGGCTTTCGCCCTTTCACTTGCACGTAATGCTGCCGTTGATCATAAAGTTCCGGTTGTTGTTTTTAGTTTGGAAATGGCTACGGTGCAATTGATTATTCGTCTTCTCTGCGCTGAAGGAAAAATAGACGCACAGCGTTTGCGCACCGGAAAATTTTCTTCTAAAGAAGAAGGAGATAAATTACGGAGAGCTTCCGCTAAATTGATGAGCGCTCCCATTTATATTGATGATACGCCCGCGCAGACAATTTTGGAAATTCGTGCGAAGGCAAGAAGATTAGTTTCCGAAAAGAAAGTCGGAATGGTGGTGGTAGATTATTTGCAGCTTATTCAAGGACCGGCGCGCGCCGAAAGCAGAGAAAGAGAAATCGCACACATCTCTCGCTCGCTTAAAGCGCTGGCAAAGGAATTGAAAATTCCGGTGATAGCACTTGCACAGTTAAACCGCGCGGTTGAATCGAGAACAGATAAACGTCCGCAGCTTTCGGATTTGCGTGAGTCGGGATCAATTGAGCAGGACGCCGACGTGGTAATGTTTATTCACCGCCCGGAACGTTACGCTCAAACGGATAGCCAAAGCTATGCTGAGGTTGAAGGCATTGCCGAAATAATCATTGCGAAACAAAGGAACGGTCCGACCGGCGAAGTGAAGCTTACTTTCTTGAAAGAGTTCACGAGATTTGAAAGTAATCTCGCTTTCAGACCGGATCCGAATTTAACATATAACGCGCAGCCAACAGAGGAGTTCCCGATATGAAAACGTTCATCATGGTATTATTTACTTTTGTTTTTGTTCACGCACAAATTGCAACCGAAGAAGACAAACAAATCTGCACTTCAAAATTTGAACTTGCAGTAAGCGATAGTCTCGCATCAAAACCAATTGGTGACGTACTCACCACGATTGGAAAAAGTTTTCTCGGATTGCAATATGAAGCCTTCACGTTAGAAAAAGGTGAAAAGGAAACGCTCGTTGTTCATTTAACCGGATTGGATTGCACAACGTTTTTAGAAAATTGTGTAGTCTTTTCGCGCTGTATTAAAAAAGGGAAAACCTCTTTTGAAGATTACACAAAAGAGTTGGAGTTCGTTCGTTACCGTGATGGGAAAATAGGAGAATATCCTTCGCGCCTCCATTATTTCTCCGATTGGATTTTCAACAACACAAAGAAAAATATTGTTGAAGATGTTACAAAGTCTATCGGTGGCGAAACAATCCAATTTAAAGTTGGGTACATGACGAAGCATCCGGAATCTTACCGCCAATTAAAAGAAAATGAAAAATTTATTCCCATCGTTGCCAAACAAGAAAAAGCAATTAACTTAAGAACGTATTTCTATGTTCCTAAAGAAAAAGTAGATGCTATTGAAACGAAAATTCATAACGGAGATTTGATTGCCATAACAACTAACCTGGAAGGCTTGGATATTGGTCACGTTGGCGTTGCTGTTAAGTTAGATGACGGAAGAATTCATTTTATGCACGCCCCGTTAGTCGGTTCCAAAGTGCAAATTTCCGAATTACCGTTAGGCGGTTATTTAGCAAAGATTAAAAAGCATACAGGAATTATTGTGCTTCGTCCTCAAGAACCCTTAAATTAATTAGGAATTAGATAGTTAGTAAAAATATTCTGCGCAAAAAGGCAAAGAAATTAAGCAGCCAAAGCGGGAATAATAAATTGTTCTTTGACGGTAAGAATGGAGCCAAGTAATCGCTTCGCTA
>Ga0172369_10002129_pt1 | contig 27827 bp, 25 predicted proteins | sample LakKiv25m_FD_114539 | JGI IMG/M metagenome (GOLD analysis project Ga0172369, IMG submission 114539) | Freshwater microbial communities from Kabuno Bay, South-Kivu, Congo - kab_022012_11.25m | ecosystem: Environmental > Aquatic > Freshwater > Lake | place: Democratic Republic of the Congo...
AAGCTGCGGAACAAGATTGGGCGAAGAAATAAAAAAAGTTCTTTTAGAAAAAGGCGTTTTAGCCGATAGTTGATCTTTTACAATTAAAAAATCCTCCCGCAAAATCGCGGAGGATTTTTTAATTGTAAAAGCAAGTCTGTAAGCCGAATTTTGTCCCTCGACTCGCTTCGCTCGCTCGGGATAAATCCCAAACTTGAAGCGGTCGAATAGGCAATCATCTGTCTTGATCCCGAATTACTCCGAGATTCTGGCGATCTACTTGTCTTATGAGATTCAAGCTTGTCGATCTCATAGTTTGATCTTGCACCCGGTAAGGATTTAGCCGTTTCATCCCTCACTTCGCTCGGGATAAACCCGAATTTATTTGAGGGGTTGCCCGGTGTTTAGTCGAGCCGCCTAATTCTTTCGAATCAGGCCGTTTCTGTTCGCACCTCGCATCTTACGATGGACGGCCGTTAGCCGCTACCTTTTTTAAGTCTCTTTTTAAAGAAACAGAGAGAGTTCGGACTTTCCTCCCTCCGCTAAAAGCGGAGAGTAATTGCCCAACTTGCTTAGACGTTTATATATTAAAATTAAAATCGCAATATGTCAAGTCCTTGATTTTAGGCAGTTTTTTAAGTTAGAATATAATTAAATCGGGTCTTATTTTTAGATTGGAATTTTAAATAAAATATGAAAAAAGCCGAAACTATTTTTACGGTAGCGCTGGTACCGATCGACTATTTGATGATGCTAACAGCGGGGCTGACAGCCTATTTTTTACGAACGAGCGACCTTGTGGCCATTGGCCGACCGGTGCTTTTTGGCGTTAACTTGCCGCTGGAAAAATATTTGTGGTTAGTCTCTTTGATGGCGCTTTTAATGGTAATAGTTTTTGCACTTTCTGGTCTTTATCGGATTCGACGGGCCAATGGAATCTTAGAAGATTTAACTCATGTTGTTATTTCTGTTTCGGCCGGTTTGGCGGGTGTTATTATTTATAGTTTTGCTCGTCGAGAATGGTTTGATTCCCGTTTTTTGATTTTTGCGGCTTGGCTTTTGGCTATTTTGTTTGTTGTTTTTGGCCGACTGGTTCTGCGGATGATCCAGCGTTTTTTAGTTAGTCGGTATAAGATTGGCGCTCACAATGTTTTGGTTATTGGCGGTGACGGCGTTTCCAATAGCTTGATAGAAGAAATGAAAAACCGGCCAGCGTTAGGCTACAATTTAGTTCAATATTTTCGTGATTTAGATCTGGAAAAAATTAAAATAAAGGTGGCTGGCGAATCAATTGATGACATAATTTTAGCTAATCCGGATTTTGGGCGCGAAGCGGTTTTAGACTTGATAGACTTTTGTGAAGAACAGCATTTAAACTTTCGTTTTGTCCCTAACCTTTTTCAGGCCTTGACGACGAATGTGGCGTTTGATGCCCTGGCCGGAATTCCAATCATCGAATTGCGGCGAACGGCACTGGGCGGTTGGGGCAAGGTGATAAAAAGATTGGTAGATGTAGTCGGCTCTTTAGTTGGTTTAGTATTTTTTTCTCCGTTGATGCTTTTGATCTCTATTTTGATAAAGCTTGATTCGCCGGGACCGGTTATCTATAAAAACCAACGGGTGGGACCATGGGGATTTTTTAATACTTACAAATTCCGCTCAATGAAAATTGAGTATTGCACGGGGCCGGAGTATGATAAAGACGGTCAAGCTAACCGGCTGGAAGATGAACTTGCGAAAAAGCAAAGCGGTCGGCAGGGGCCAGTTTTTAAAGTGTTAGATGATCCGCGGCGGACAAAATTGGGGAGCTTTTTAGAAAGATCAAGCTTGGATGAATTGCCGCAATTTTTTAATGTTTTATTGGGAAATTTAAGTTTGGTCGGGCCGCGACCCCATATGCCAAAAGAAGTGGCCAAATATGAAAAGTGGCATAAAAAAGTTTTTAATATTCAGCCGGGGGTGACGGGGCTAGCACAAATTTCCGGCCGGTCGGACATTGATTTTGACGAAGAAGCAAAACTGGACATTTACTATATCGAAAATTGGTCGCTGTGGCTTGATTTTAAGATCTTATTAAAAACCCCTTTGGTTGTTTTATTCGGGAGGCATAATTGACCAAAGAGAGAATCGGGTATGCGCGTGGCGCTGGTTCACGATTATTTAAATCAATATGGGGGAGCAGAAAGAGTGCTGGAGGCCTTATGCGAAATTTGGCCGGAGGCGCCGATTTTTACTTTAATTTATGACCAGCACCGGACCGGTTCAGCTTTTGAGGGGCGTAAGATCAAGACTTCTTTTTTGCAGAAAATTCCGTTCGTTAAATCTCATCACCGGCCGTTTTTAATGCTAATGCCGCTGGGGATTGAAAAATTTGATCTGTCAAAATATGATCTGGTAATTTCCGATTCGGCTAGTTTTGCCAAGGGGGTAATTGTGCGACCAAAAACTCGGCACATCTGCTATTGCCACACACCGACCCGCTATGTTTGGGATGATAGTCATAAGTATATCAAAGAATTCAGCTACCCGGATTTTATTAAAAATTTGGTTCCGCTTTTTTTGAATTATTTGCGGCTTTGGGACGAAGCAGCGGCGGCGCGGCCAGACCTTTATTTGGCTAATTCTCATTTTGTCTCTCGCCGGATAAAAAAATACTATAATCGACCGTCGGCCGTTATTTATCCGCCAGTCAAAACAGACAGTTTTTTTATTTCTAAACAGCTGGGCGACTATTTTTTATTGGTATCCCGTTTTCTGCCTTATAAAAAAATTGATTTGGCGATTGAAGCCTTTAATCGGTTGGGCTGGCCGCTTAAGATCATTGGTGACGGACCGGAGGCTAAAAAACTGCGGCAGTTGGCCAAACCAAATATAGAATTTGTCGGTTTAGTTTCAGAGAAGGAATTAAGAAATTATTACGCGCGTTGCCGAGCTTTGATTTTTCCTCAGGAAGAAGATTTTGGAATTGTGGCGGTTGAAGCCATGGCGGCCGGCCGGCCAGTAATCGCTTATCAGGCCGGAGGAGCATTAGAAATTGTTAAAGACGGAGAGACTGGAGCCTTTTTTAAAGAACAAACGCCGGATTCTCTAGTTGCGGCACTGCAAAATGTTAAGATAGAAAAATTTTCACCTCAGCTGATCAGGGAGCATGCTCGGCAATTTGATAAGGAAATCTTTAAAAAGAAAATAAAAGAATTTGTTGGAGAATCGCTAAAAAATAATTATTAAAAAATAATGATGAGTATAAAAAAAATAAAAATAGAGGCGCAAAAATATAAAGGAGTCTTAATTTTTGCTCTAGCAGTAGCCCTGGTGGCGGGAATTTTTACTTGGCAAAAACAAGACCGATATGACGTTTCTCTTTCTTTAACCGTTAGCCGTTATGGCACGCAATCGGCTCAGGATTATAAATATGATAATTATTACGCCATTAAGGCCAGCGACGAGTTTGGCGAAACAGTCAGCGGCTGGTTCAAAACGCCGGAAATGACCCAGGCGATTTTTAAAAAATTAGCTGTTCGGCCGGGATCGATGAGTCTAGACAGCCTAAAAAGGCGGTTTAAGGCGGCCAAGATATCTCCCAATCTAGTCGAGGTTCGTTTTTCGGCCAAAAATGAAAATGAGGCAAAGAATTTGGCTCAGGCGGTAAGCGATACGGTAGTTGAAAAAACTAATCTGCTTAACGTTTCCTCTTGGCAGGGAATTTCTTTTTTGGTAGCCGGCGGAGAGCCGGTTATTGTTAAGAACGAAATGGCGATTTGGTGGAATTTGTTAACGGGTTTTTTGGTCGGGCTGGTTGTCGGATTTTTTGTTTTTATTTCAAAGGAATATTTTTCTGATTAAAGCGATAAAGCGCTAATTCAATAAATGACGATCGGTGTAGACATCAGATTTTTGGCCAAAGGGTTTCGAACCGGGATAGAAGAGTATACGATAAATCTTTTATCTCGTCTTTTGCCTTTGGATCGGGATATAAAATTTAAGCTTTTTTACAATGCTTTTTCTAAAATAAAATTAGATTACGATTGGCTGAGTTTGTCCAACGTTAAACTTTTTGAATTTCATTTTCCCAACCGTTTTTTATTTGACCCATTAGCGAAAGTTTTTCATCAGCCCAAAATAGACCGGCTGCTTGGCGGTGTCGATATTTTTTTTGACCCGCATTTTTTATTATCACCCCTTTCTGATAATTGCCGAAAAATTGTAACTTTTCACGATTTGTCGTTTGAATATTTCCCGGAGTTTTTTTCCGGCCGCAAGAGATATTGGCATTATTTTTTGTCTCCCAAAGCGCAAGCGCGCGAGGCCAGCAAAATCATTGCCGTTTCCAATTCGACTAAAGAGGATTTAGTTCGTTTATATGAATTGCCCGAGGAGAAAATCAAGGTTATCCATTCGGGCATCGAGGGTAATTTGCAGCCGCTTAAAATAAACAGCGAACAGGCGATAGCCATTAGAAAAAAATATAAATTGCCGGACAAATTTATTTTATATTTTGGCACCATTGAGCCAAGAAAAAATTTAGTGGGGCTAATTAAGGCTTATGAGATTTTTCGACAACAAGCAAAAAATGGCCAGGAATACTCTTTAGTTTTGGCGGGTAATCAGGGTTGGATTTATCAAGAAATTTTTGCTCAAGCTAAAAAATCTTTATATGCTCCCGATATAATCTTTACCGGTTTTGTCGATCCGGCGGATAAGATCTGTTTGTATAATTTGGCCAGCCTTTTTGTTTATCCGAGCTTTTTTGAGGGGTTTGGTTTTCCGCCGCTGGAAGCAATGGCTTGCGGGATTCCGGTTATTTGTTCCAACACTTCATCTTTTCCGGAAACGGTGGGCGATTCGGCTTTAATGGTTGATCCGTACAATCTTGGCGAAATTGCCTGGGCGATGGAGGAGATTTTGACAGATGGAGAGCTAAAAGGCGACTTAATAAAAGATGGCTTGAACCGAGTAAAAAATTTTTCTTGGGACAAGAGCGCGAAAGAGACGTTAGAGTATTTAATTAAGTGATTAGTTTATGCGGATTGGTATTGATGCCAGGTTTTATGGCCCTGAAGCCAAGGGGCTGGGGCGATATAATCAAAAATTATTGGAAGAGCTGGAAAAGCTTGATGCTCAAAACGAGTATGTAGTTTTTTTGCGCCAAGATAACTTTGATGAATTTCTGCCCCGAGGAAAAAATTTCAAAAAAGTTTTAGCGGATTTTAAGTGGTATTCCTGGGGCGAACAATTTATTTTTCCTTTTTTAATTTATCGGCAGAGAGTTGACCTGATGCATTTTACTCATTTTAACGCGCCGTTATTTTATTTCCGGCCGCTGGTGATTACAATTCATGATCTAATCTTGCAGCGCTGGCCGACGCACAGAAATAATTTTTTGAGTCGCGCCAGATATTTTTTTAAAAGCTTGGTTTATAAAGTCGTAATTTATTCAGCTTTGTTGCACGCTAAAAAAATTATTACGGTATCGCAATTTGTCAAAAAGGATATTATTAATTGTTTTGGCGCGGCGGAAGACAAAATCTTGGTGGTCTACGAGGGGGCGCCGGAAGTTGCCAGTTCTAAAGCGCCAGGCGCCAGCTCAATATTGAAAAAATACGGCCTTCAGTCGCCTTATTTGCTTTATGTCGGTAACGCTTATCCGCACAAAAATTTATCGAGACTAATTGAGGCGTTTAAGATTTTACGCCACGGGCAATACCAAAACTTGCAATTAGTTTTGGTCGGCGGCGACGATTATTTTTATAAAAAATTAAAGCAAGACAATTGTGATAGTGCCGGCATCTGTTTTGGCGGAGGAGTAATTTTTACCGGCTACGTGCCGGACCAGGAGCTCGGCACTTTGTATGAGAATGCTTCTCTTTATGTTTTTCCCTCTCTTTGTGAGGGTTTTGGTCTGCCGCCGCTGGAAGCAATGGCTTATGACGTACCAGTGGCCGCCTCAAACGCAACTTGCTTACCGGAGATTTTGGGCGAAGCGGCGTATTTTTTTGATGCCCAAGATGTTCAGGATATGGCTAAAAAAATAGACGACATTTTAACTGATGACTCTTTGCGTCAGCGCCTGGTTACGGCCGGCAGAGAGCGGATAAAAAAATATTCTTGGCGGAAAATGGCAGCCAAAATAAAAGAAATATACCAAAATTAAGGCCCTATTATCGATAGGGTAAAAGGAATTTTTAGCTGTGGATTAGAAAATAGCCGATCGGTTATTTGTGATATAATAAAAGCAATGGCAAAAGAAGTTAATTCGAACCAGAATTTTGATGTTCGCTCTTCTTGGACAGAGGGAGAAAACAGCGCGGTTTCTCCGTTGATTTTGGCTTGGGAAAAAAATAAAAATAAAGAAAAGATTGACTCTCGAATAGTAAATTTAAAAAATAAAACGCCTGGTTTTTTGGCTGATCAAAAAACAGTTCTAAGATTAGAAAAGCGAGGTCGGCCTAAAAAACCCTTTTTTAAAAAAGCGGAAGTTGTCCAGACGGAAAAATTGGTAAAAAATTTTTTTACCCAGCGCCAAGGATTGGAACCGCTGGAAATCTCTCATCCCAGCCGAGCGGAAATTTTAGCGACCCTCGAAGAGATAGAAACCCTGAATAACTATTTGAAAACATTTTCGATTAAAGAAACGTTGGAAGGCGAAAAAGAAGAGCAAGACATTTTTGATGACATCTTGGATATTTGGCAAGCTGATGATTTTTTGACCATTGATCAGCCGATAGCCGAGGAAGAAAATAGCTTGGTTCCCCAGCCGGAAAGAGAATGTTTTGAGTCATCGAGCCCAACAGAAGAAGGCGAAGATTTTTTGGCGGCAATTGTGGCTGAGCCGGATCCGAGCGATCAGCTTTTTATTAATTCGGCAGAAAGCATCCAAACGCTTGATTTGCCGGAAGAAAAGATAGAGAAAATAGAGCAATTTTATCAAACAAGACCAAAGCAGAAAAGCTTGTCTTTGGCGTGGAAATGGCGCGATCTAAAAAGTATTTTTTGGCAACGAAAGATATTATGGAGAGGAACCGGTTTTTTGAGTGCCAGTTGTCTCATTTTTTTAGTAATTTTTGGCATGTCGTTGGCCGGTCAGGGGCTTTTAGCGAAAGACAATATTTTGGGTTCAGCGTTACAGGCCTACCAAGCGATGATGGCGGCTAAAGATTCGGCTTCAAATTTAAACTTTTCTTCCGCTCAGGTTAATTTCGATACGGCTTATCAGAATTTTTTAGTAGCTGACCAAGAATTAAATAAAATGGGACGGGGAGTTATTTCTTTACTCGAAAGCTTACCGGGCGGCTCGCAAGTCAGTTCCGGTTCGGCCCTGGTCAAGGCCGGCGAAAATTTAGCCCAAGCCGGACAAAGTTTTTCTAAAATAGCCAATTTATTTTTATTGGAAAAACTAAGTGATTATTTTTCCAATGATAAATTATCTTTAACTCAAAAAATAGTTGAGGCAAAAAAAGAGATAAAGTCTGCCCAGAAATATTTAAGTCAAGCCAACCAAAGCCTGGCTCAGGTTAGGGCGGGCGATTTGCCGGCTGACATCGCCCCAAAGATAGAAGATCTGAAAAAGAAACTGCCATTGGTTGTTGAGGCAACGGGACAGCTGGAAGGCTGGAGCGATATTTTTTTAGGAGTTTTGGGTCACCAGCGGGCTAAAAAATATTTGTTGGTTTTCCAAAATAATTCTGAAGCCAGAGCCAGCGGCGGCTTTATCGGCACTTATGGGGTAGTAGATTTTGACGAAGGTCGCTTAAATAATCTTTTTATTGACGGAATTTTTAATTTGGACGGACAGCTTTATGAAAAAGTTATTCCGCCCAGGCCCATTCAAAAAATTTCTACTTCCTGGTCAACGCATGACGCTAATTGGTTTGCCAATTGGCCGACTTCCGCTAAAAAAATTAGCTGGTTTTATGAGAAGGCCGGCGGCACAACCGTTGATGGCGTAATTTCGTTGACGCCGACCGTCGTGGAAAAACTATTGCAGATTACTGGGCCAATCAGTTTGCCGCAATATAACACTACCCTGGATCAAAATAATTTTTTGGAAGCTGTCCAGTATAAAGTAGAAGTTGATTATGACAAACAGCAAAATCAACCAAAGAAAATTCTCGCTGATTTTGCCCCGCTGTTTTTAGAAAAATTATGGCAAGTTTGGCCACAGCACTATCAGGAAATTTTTAAAGTTTTTATAGATTCCTTGGCCGAAAAGCATATTATGTTCTATTTTGCCGACGCGGCGCTCGAGCAAGCTTTTTCTGAACAGGGCTGGACAGGAGAGATCTTAAACACAGAAAAAGACTATTTGAGCGTGGTTAATACTAATATTAACGGGTTTAAAACGGATAAAGTTGTTGAGCAAAAAATTTATCACGAGGTTCAAATCAAAGAAGACGGATCAGTCGTTGATACGGTCAAAATTGTCAGATCTCATCAAGGCGGGCGCTCTCAATATGACTGGTATAATAAAGTTAATACCGATTATTTACGGGTTTATGTTCCTTTGGGCTCAAAACTTTTATCAGCCCAAGGACAAACGCTGGAAAGCTATGTTGCGCCAATTGATTACACAGCTTTAGGTTTTAAACCGGATGCGGATGTTTTATCAGAGGAACAGGGAATGATCGTTGACCAGTCCGGAACGCAGATTTTTGTTGAGTCGGGCAAAACGGTCTTTGGTAATTGGGTCTATGTCAGTCCCGGTGAAACGGTAGAAATAATTTATCAATACTTGTTGCCTTTTAAAATTAATTTAAAGCAGACTTCGGATAGCTACAGTCTTTTAGTCCAGAAGCAAGCCGGTAGCTTTGGCGGTTATTTTGAAAGCTTGTTAAGACTGCCGCTGGCGGCGCGAATTAACTGGCAGTATCCTGAAAGCTTGCAGTCGCTTGGCCAGGAAATAAAATTTATCTCTGATTTAAGTAAGGATCGATTTTATGGCTTGGTTTTTGGCCAGTAATTTTTGATGACGGAATTTTTTAGAAAATTAAGCGTTCGTTCTTCCGGTGTCGTTTTTGCAGCCGCTATTTTAGCGGTTGCTTCGGTTTTAAGCCGCTTGTTGGGTCTTTGGCGTGACCGGCTGCTGGCTGGCCAGTTTGGGGCCGGTGATACGCTGGATGTCTATTACGCGGCGTTTCGATTGCCTGACCTGATTTACAACCTGCTTATTATGGGTGCTTTATCAGCTGGTTTTATTCCGGTTTTTGTCGGTTTGTGGAATAAAAAAGAGGAAGCCAGTCAGAGTGCTTGGCGTTTTGTTAATAGTATTTTAAACATTCTTCTAATCGGTCTTTGTCTGTTGGGTGTTTTATTTTTTATTTTAGCTCCGTATCTGATGGAACTAATTACCCCTGGTTTTGGCGGCCAAAAATTAGCGCTAACCGTTTTAATGACTCGTTTAATGTTTTTGAGTCCGATCTTTTTGGGAATAAGCGCGATCTTTGGCAGTATTCTGCAAAGTCTAAAGAGATTTTTGGCTTTTTCTCTGGCGCCGATCTTTTATAACCTGGGCATAATTTTTGGTATTCTGTTTCTGGCTCCTCGTTTTGGCGTTTTGGGGTTAGCTTATGGCGTTTTGCTGGGTGGATTTTTGCATCTTTTGATCCAGTCCGGCCCCGTTTGGTTTTCGGGATTCAAATACCAAGCGATAATTGATTGGCGAAACGAAGGAGTTTTACGTTTGGCCAAAATGATCGTGCCGCGCGCTTTGACGCTGGCTATTTCCCAGCTTAATTTTTTAGCGATTACGGTTTTGGCTTCCGGTTTGGCTGTCGGCAGTCTGGCTATTTTTAATTTATCTTATAATATCTGGACTTTTCCCCTGGGTGTTTTTGCCGGTTCTTTGGCGATCGCTGTTTTTCCGACCCTGGCGGAGAACGTGGCTAAAAAAGACTGGTCCGCTTTTGCCGATAATTTTTCTTCAAACTTTCGGCAGATCGCTTTTTTAGTTCTGCCGGCTAGCGTTCTTTTTGTTGTTTTGGCCAATCCCATTATTCGTGTTATTTTGGGAACCGGTAAATTCGGAGCGGCTGATGTTGCATTAGCGGTTAAATCTTTAATTTTCTTGGCGCTGGGTCTTTTGGCTGAATCGCTGATCTTGCTTTTGACTCGGGGTTTTTTTGCTTTTGAAGACACTAAAACTCCTTTTTGGCTGGGGCTGGCAAGCTCTGTTGTTCGGATCGGCAGCGCCTGGTTTTTTTCTTTTTGCTTTGGCGTGGCGGGGCTGGCCTTAGGTTTTTCGTTGGGCGGAATTTTTTATATGGTTTTGCTCTGGTTTTTTCTTTATAAAAAAACTAGCAACTTAAGGGGAGCGGAGATTGCCCTTGGTTTATTTAAAATGGCGGTGGCTTCATTTTTGGCCGGCGCGGTAAGCTGGGCTATTTGGCAGACATTTTTGACGCAATTTTCTTCAGCAAGAATAACGGCGGTGTTTGGCCAAGGACTAATTGCCGGCCTCGCCGGAATAATGGTTTATTTTTTGGCCGGTTTAGCCCTAAAAATGCCGGAAGCGTTAGCTTTTTGGCGAAGAATAAAAAGGATAAGATAAAATATTATTTAAAGTAATTTTTTATGGCCGCACCAATTACCCACATTGTTTTAGCCGAAAAGGTTTTTAAAAAACATTTTGCCCAAAAAAATAAAGCCGAATTTCTGGTCGGAACCAGCTTGCCGGATATTCGCCATTTTGACAACATTGATCGGGACAAAACCCATTTTTTGGGCTTGGCTTTAGCCGACATAAAGAATGAGGATTCTTTTTTAGCGGGTTTAAAATTCCACTCTTTGACGGACGAGCTTCACGACCGTTTTTTTTCGTACAAGGATAATCCGTTTTTTTTGGAGCCAATTCATCTGACGGCCACGTCATTAAAATTTTTTGAAGACGAATTTTTGTATGACCGGTTATCCAATTGGCCGGAAATAATCAGATTTTTTGACGTGATATTGGAAGAAGAATCCAAGTATGACGACCAGTCAGACCTCTTGGCTTGGCATCAAAGTTTGCAAGTCTATTTGGCCAAAGCTCCGAATTTTGAGTCGCGCCGCGCTTTTTTCAGAACGACTGAATTTTCTGATGACCTGGCCGAGCAAGTTGAAGGATTCCTCGATCAAATGAAAAAGATGCCTCAGGTCAGGGCGGCCGCGCAGGAGTTTTACGATAATTTTGAGCAATTGCTCTGAATCTTTAGCGGTAATTTCGCTGTTGATAAAACTTAAAAATTATGTCAGAATACAAGCGTCCTTTCGGGGCGATTTTTAGTATCCGTTTATGAATAATATTAGAAATTTTTGTATTATTGCTCACATCGATCATGGCAAGTCCACGTTGGCGGATCGGTTTTTAGAGTTGACCAGTACAGTAGAGAAGCGAAAGATGAAAGAGCAGTATTTGGATACGATGGATCTGGAAAGAGAAAGGGGCATTACCATTAAATTACAGCCGGTTAGAATGGATTATCGTTTTGCGGGACAGGATTATATTTTAAATCTAATCGACACGCCGGGACACGTTGATTTTTCTTATGAGGTTTCGCGGTCGCTTGCCGCGGTGGAGGGGGCAATTTTGTTGGTGGACGCGACAAAGGGAGTGCAGGCGCAGACCTTGGCTAATTTATATTTGGCTCAACAGCAAAAATTAACGATAATTCCGGTTATCAATAAAATTGACTTACCGGGATCTCGAGTCTCTCAGGTGGAAGACGAAATCCAAAATTTGCTTGGCGATCCAGAAACGGAAATTTTTAAAATTTCCGCCAAGGACGGAAAAGGAGTTGAGGAATTATTGCAAGCAGTCGTGAAAAAAGTTCCGCCGCCAAAAATTAAAATAAATTGTTCGGCTCGAGCGCTGGTTTTTGACTCAAGCTATGACGCCTTTAAGGGTGTTTTGGCTTACATTCGCTTGAGCGATGGTGAAATAAAAAAGGGCGATAAAATTATGTTTTTGGCTTCCAAGACTCGCGTTGAGGTTTTGGAGATCGGGGTTTTTCGGCCGCAGTTGAAAACGACAGGAAAATTAGTATCAGGCGAAATCGGCTATATCGCTACGGGATTAAAAGAGGTAGCGGCTTGCCGCGTTGGCGATACCATTACCTTTTGGCCGGCACCGGCTGACGTTGCTCCTCTGGCTGAATATCAGGAGCCAAAACCGATGGTTTTTGCCAGCTTTTATCCGGCAGTACTAGAAAAACAAGAAGCGCAAGATTATAATTTGTTGCGCGACGCGCTGGGTAAATTAAAATTAAGCGACGCGGCATTAGTCTTTGAACCGGAAAGTTCCGATGCCTTAGGGCGGGGGTTTAAATGCGGATTTTTAGGAATGTTGCATTTGGAAATTGTTTCTGAGCGGCTGCGCCGAGAATATAATTTAGAATTAATAGTAACGACTCCCAGCGTTGTTTATCAAATAAAAAAAAGAAATGGCGATGAGCTGACGATTTATTCTCCCCAGCAACTGCCCGATCCAAGCCATATCGATAAAGTGCGCGAACCCTGGGTTAAGCTAGAGGTAATCGGGCCCAGTGAATATTTGGGAGTGGTGATGAAATTGCTGCAGAGTTTGGGCGGCTTATATTTGGATACCCAATATATCGGTACGCAGCGGGTAGTCATTTCATACGAAGCGCCACTACGTGAAATTATTGTGGATTTTTACGATAAATTAAAAAGCGCGACTTCCGGTTATGCTTCAATGAGCTATGAAATAATCGGTTGGCGGAACGATGATTTGGTAAGACTAGATATTTTGGTAGCCCAAGAGCCGGTAGAGGCTTTTGCCAGGATTATTCCGCGCCATAAGGCGGCGGGTGAAGGCCGGGTTATCGTGGAAAAGCTAAAAGAACTTTTGCCTCCGCAGATGTTCGCGGTGGCAATTCAGGCGGCGGTGGGCGGGAAAATAGTCGCCCGTGAGGATTTGGCGGCTAGACGAAAAGACGTAACAGCCAAACTTTATGGAGGGGACGTCACGCGCAAGAACAAACTTTTGGACAAACAGCGGGAAGGGAAAAAGAAAATGAGAGATCGCGGAAGGGTAAATATTCCGCAAGAAGTTTTTTTGAAGGTGTTGAAAAAATAAGCACTTGCTTCCTGTCTAGGTTAAAATTGCAAAGTAAACAAAAAAGGCCTTAACTTCTAGGCATTATTTGAAAAGACGAGGAGTTTTAGCTATTATCAAAACAAGGGCGCAAGGAGAAAGGCAACCATGCTGAAAATAACAACCGAGGCGACCACTACCCAGAATAGGCGAACTGTTTTTTTGTGGCGAGTTAGATCCATATAGTTATATTCTAGCAAAAAAATGTCAGAAAACAAGTTTAAAAATTTTTTGCGTTCGCGCTGGTGTATTTTTTTATTGCTTTTAGCCTTTATTTGGCTGGGATTAGTTTTGACGAAAACGATCTATAAAAAATACCAATTGAACCAAGAGATTGAATCTCTTAGAACCGAAATAGACAAGATGGACAAAAAAGAGCAAGAACTAACCAAACTGATCGATTATCTAGGCAGTCAGAGTTATCTGGAAAAAGAGGCGCGGGAGAAATTGAATTTAAAAAAAGAAGGAGAGAGTGTTCTGATGGTTCCGGAAGCAGATTTGGCAAAACAATTGCCGGATTCTTCGGATCAAGGACCAGAATCGGGTGACGAGAATAAATCGACAGGGCAGGAGAATAATTTAATTAGATGGTGGAAATTTTTCTTTAAGAAATAATTGTTTAGTCTATCTTTTTAATTTTTGCTTTTGCTGGTTTGGTGGAACTTGCGCTAGCGAGCGTAGGCGGGTATGGTTCAGTGGTAGAACGCGACCTTCCCAAGGTCAAGATGCGGGTTCGATTCCCGCTACCCGCTCATAATTTTAATAACCCCGTTTGGGGTTGTTAAAATTATGGTTAAGTTATAAAACGGGAATCGAACGCCGGAGCGATGTTGCGCCAGCAGGCGCAACCGCGAGGCGGTGGCCAGGCCGAGGAGCGTGACGGCACGACGAGAGCCGCGGCCGATTCCCGCTACCCGCTCATTATTGAAAGAAAAAAGCTCTTTATTCGGGGCTGTCTAAATGTTAAGATGAATATAGATTATTTAGTGAAATAGCTGATTTTGCCAGCGTAGCTCAGTTGGCAGAGCAGGCGCTTCGTAAGCGTCAGGTCGTCGGTTCGAATCCGACCGCTGGCTCTCTGCTTTATTTAATAAAGATAGATTGATGATAAAAGCGATCCTTCTAGACTGGGGGAAAACTTTCAGTGGGGGGCACAAGGATGTAGAAAAGGAACTGGACGAAATATTATCGTCCTATAAATTAACCTGGCAGGAACTTTATCCGTGCTGGAAGAATTTTTATTATTTGCGTTCACGGGGACGAATCAAAAATGATGAAGAAATGTTTGTTCAAATTAAACGGGTAATGCAACAGGAAATACCGGCTCAAGAAATAAAAAAAATATTGATTAGCTCGTATTTGGTGCCTCAAAAAAACATCGAAGTAGTGGAGCGATTAAAAAAGGACTATAAGATCGGACTGCTTTCCAATCACATTGAAGAATGGCTGCGGGAATTTATGGTTGAGCGTCAGATTGAAAAAATATTTGATTCGATAATTATCTCTTCAACGGTCGGTATTACCAAGCCCGATGCCGAAGTTTATTTTATGGCGCTAGAATCTTTAGCCGTTAAGCCCGAAGAAACAGTTTTTGTCAGCGACGAACTAAGCGATGATCTGGTTGCCTCAAAAGGTTGTGGAATAAAAACTATTTGGTATTTGCCGGAATGCCACACGCCAAAGAAAAAAAGAGAATTGGAAATTTCTAAATTGTTTCAGCCGGATATAATCATTAATGATTTATCAGAAATAGAAAAAGCGGTTAAGGATCTTGATTAGGAGCTAAATAAAAATGGAGACAATCAGTTCTAGATTAAAAGAATTAATCGGCCGGATCCAAAAGATCAAGGACCATCTTTGATCTGGAAAAAAGCGGAAAAGAAATAGAAGAAATTGAACGGTGGATGCAAGAACCGGATTTTTGGCAAGATCACGCTGGCGCGGCCAAACTTAATCAAAAACTCGGCGAGCTTAAAAGCGAAAAAGAGAAATGGGAAGAAGCGGATTTGCGGCTTGGCCTGATATCAGAAGAACTGGAAAAACAAGGAAACGGAATTAATCCAGAAAAAGAGAAGCAGCTGGAAAAAGAGTTGCGCTGGCTGGAACAGCTAACCGCTAGCGAAGAAAAGAAAAACTTTTTTTCTTTTCCTTATGCTAAAAATAATGCTTTGCTGTCAATCCTAAGCGGGGCTGGCGGAACCGAAGCGCAAGATTGGGCGGAAATGCTACTTCGCATGTATCTGCGCTATGGCGAACAAGCCGGGTTTAAAGTAAAATTGTTGCATCGTCACGAAGGCCAGGAAGCCGGTATTAAAAACGCCACGATTGAAATTCGAGGGTCCTTTGCTTACGGTTATTTGAGGAACGAGTCGGGCGTTCATCGTTTGGTTCGTCTGTCGCCATTTAACGCTAACAATTTAAGGCATACCTCGTTTGCTTTGGTTGAAGTTTTGCCGGAGATGGAAGAAGTCGGCAGCATTGAGATAAAACCAGAAGATCTGCGAGTGGACAAGTTCCGTTCTTCTGGTCCGGGCGGCCAGAACGTCAACAAATTGGAGACAGCGGTAAGATTGACCCACCTTCCTTCGGGCTTGGTGGTTGCCTGCCAAAGCGAACGGTCGCAAAGCGCCAACCACGAGCAGGCAATGAAAATATTAAGAAGCCGCTTATACCAGCGGGCGCTTAAAAGGCAGCGAGAAGAGGTCGCTGGTTTAAGGAGCGAAATTCAGAGCGGCGAAGGAACGGCAGAGTGGGGATCGCAGATCAGAAATTACGTGCTCCATCCCTATAAATTAGTTAAGGACTTGCGGACTGGCGTAGAATCGACCGATCCTGGTAAAATATTAGATGGCGGACTGGACGAATTTATTGAAGCAGAAATAAAAATCGAATAAGACTCGGCTATTTACAATCGGTCAGGCAATTATTAAAATGTTAGGATGTTCGGGTATTAATATGTTTAATGTTAAAATGTTATTATGATAGTCTTTCAAAAAGTTTCCAAAATCTATAATGGCTGCACGGCCTTAAACAATGTCGATATAACTATAAAACCCAGGGAATTTGTTTCCTTGGCTGGTCCTTCCGGAGCAGGCAAATCTACTCTGCTTAAACTTTTGATCGGTGAACTCGAACCGAGCCGCGGCAAGGTTTTTTTAGACAAACAGAATGTCCATTTGCTTAAAGAAAATGAAATGCCCAAGCTTCGCCGCAAGATCGGCATGGTTTTCCAGGATTTTCGATTGTTATCTGACCGGACTGCTTATGAAAATGTCGCTTTTGCCATGGAAGTAGTCGGGGCGACTGGGCAAGAGATTAATCAGGATGTCCCACAGCTTTTAGAACTGGTCGGGCTAGCCGATAAGGCCAATCAGTTCCCATATCAGCTATCCGGCGGCGAACGCCAGCGAGTGGCGATTGCCCGGGCGCTGATCCATCGTCCGTCAGTAATTCTAGCTGATGAGCCGACCGGCAATTTAGATCTGTTAAACTCCTGGGACGTGGTCAGACTTTTGCTTAAAATTAATGAACTGGGCACAACCGTTATTTTGGCTACGCACGATCGGGAAATTATCAATAACCTGGGGCGGCGGGTAATAACGCTGGATAAGGGAAGGATAATCAGGGACGAGGAAAATGGCCGATATATTTTATAATTTATCAAATTTGGATTTAATTAAAACTTATGCTTAAGACAACTGTTTGGCGCATTTTAAAATCTGGTTGGCAAAGTTTTGTCCGTAATTATTGGCTTTCAACCGCGACGGTGGCGGTAATGATTTTAGCCTTGCTGGTGGTGTCCGGTTTGCTGCTTTTTAATGTAGTGACTCAAGCCGTCGTGAATAATCTTGAGAGTAAAGTAGACGTTAGCGTCTATTTTAATAAAGATGCGGATGAAACAAAAATTTTAAAACTCAGGCAGGAATTAGTGGATCTGGGCGAAGTAAAAAGCGTAGATTACGTTTCGCAGGAGGAAGCGCTAAAGCGTTTTCGTGAGCGGCACAAGGATAATTCGGTCCTCTTGCAAAGTTTGCAGGAGCTCGATCAGAACCCGCTGCAAGCCAGCCTAAACATTAAGGCTCACTATGCTTCTCAATACGAGGCAGTTTCTAATTATCTGGCGCAGGATCGATTCCAAGGCGTTATTGAAAAAATAAACTATAAACAAAACAAAGATATTATTGACCGCTTAAGCCGTCTGACCGGCAATATCCAAAAAGGGGGAATAGTCATTTCGTTATTTCTGGCCTTGATTGCTGTTTTAGTTTCTTTTAATACAATTCGCCTAACGATGTATAATTGGCGGGATGAAATTTCTGTGATGCGGTTTGTCGGCGCCAGCAATTGGTTTATCCGGGGTCCCTTTATCGTTGAAGGAATTTTATACGGTCTTTGCGCCGCTATCGTTACGATTGTTCTGATATTTCCGGTTTTATATTTTGTTTCGCCCAAAATAACCAGCTTTTTACCCGAGGTTGACCTGATGTATTTTTACCAGAGCAATTTTTTGGAGTTTTTAATTTTATTGTTTTCTATCGGTATTGTGTTGGGCGGCCTTTCCAGCTTTATTGCCATCAGGCGGTATTTGAAGGTATAATCTTTGGGCGATTTGATTCTTTGGCTTTTTCTGGGGAGTAGCCAAGTGGTAAGGCAACGGACTCTGAATCCGTCATCGGGGGTTCGAATCCCTCCTCCCCAACACTTCTTCGCCTCCGCCCGATTGGGCGTAGGCTCATCAGTGCCTACGGCTCGTTCGGTTAAGCCTCAGAGCCTACGGCCAATCGATCGATAGAGAGAAGAAGTCCCCGAGAAGCGTAGCGACGAGGGGCCAAGAGAAACTATGGCATATTACACTTATATTCTTGAATGTGCCGATAAGTCTCTCTATGTCGGTTGTACTAATAATTTAGAGAGGCGATTGAAGCAGCATAATAATTCTAGATGGGGTGCACATTATACAAAGATTCGTCGGCCTGTTATTTTTAGATACTCGGAAGAGTTCAAAACATTAATTGAGGCTAGGCGGCGTGAAAAAGAGATAAAAGGCTGGCGGCGTGAAAAGAAATTAAATTTGATTAAGCTTGGCAATTAAAATTTTGCCATTGGTTGAGCTAAAGCGATAAATGTGTTATTATTCGGTTAGTTCTTAAGGCATTGTTTTTTAGACCAAACCCATTAACTTTAAGGAGGTTTTCATGTCAGAAAGAGCAGAAAGGGTTGTTTTAAGGCAGGGAAAAGAGAAATTTTTTCCAGCAAATTGCCTGGTGGCCTTCGGAATTGAGGCCGCCAAGTTTGCCCGCGATTTTGCGGAAGAGCGCGGAGACGGAGGGCCTTACATGGTTTTGAAAACGGAAGGTTTCCCACCGGGTCACGCTCTTTATGGCGCCCAGCCGCAACATATCACCATTGCGGTGAACGGCAATCCGGTTCGCTTGCCCGGATCACGGTTTGTTCCTTATTAATAATTATGTTAACCTAGAATTCTCTGTCATTTTTTAAAGCCACGGCGGCGCTTGTCGCGTGGCTTTTTCTTCTGATTATTTTGTGTCATAATTTAAGGAAGGAGGGTAAGATTTTAAATTTTTATTTTATGGAAAGAGGAACATATAAATTCCCCGAAGGATTTCTCTGGGGAGCCGCCACCAGTTCTCATCAAGTTGAAGGTGGTAATTTAAATAATTGGACCGAATGGGAAAAAGAAAAAGCGGTGCACCTGGCGCGCGTTGCCAAAAGCCGGTGGACACCCTGGCAGCACGAAAAATTTCCGGAAATGTTTGATCCGAATAATTATGTTTCTGGTCGAGCCTGTGATCATTATAACCGCTTTAAGGAAGATTTTGATTTGGCTAAGTCTTTGGGCCAAAACGCTCATCGCTTATCGCTGGAATGGTCGCGCCTTGAACCGGAAAAAGGAAAGTTCAATCAAGAAGCGATTGATCATTATAGCGAGGTAATCGATAGCTTAAAGAAAAGGGGGCTAGAGCCGTTTGTAACGATTAATCATTGGACTTTGCCTTTATGGTTCAGCTACGCGGGCGGTTGGGAAAACAACGAATCGGTCTTTCTTTTCGGCCGGCTGGTTGACCATCTAGCTAAAACTTTAGGCCATCAGGTGACTTTTTGGTTAACGATTAACGAACCGTGGATGTTTATCGGACATTCTTATTTGAAGGGTTTTTGGCCGCCGCAAAAAAAGAGCTGGTGGCTTTCTTTAAAGGTTTTTAAAAATTTACTGGGCGCCCATAAGACGGCTTATAATATTTTAAAAAGCTATCATCCCGAATCTCAGATTGGCCTGGCGGAAAATAATGTTTATTTTGAGGGGTGGGCGGGATTTTTCGCTCACTGGTGGATCAACCGGCGATTTTTGGACATGGTTGGCCGGCGGATGGATTTTATCGGTTTGAATTATTATTTTCATAGCAAGATAAAAGGTTTCCGGCATAATCAAAACGAGAACAAGGAGACTTCCAATTTAGGCTCTGAAATCTATCCGGAAGGAATTTACCACGTATTAAAAAAATTAAAAAAATACAAAAAACCGATCTACGTGACCGAAAACGGTTTAGCCGATGCTTTTGATGAAAAGCGGGCTAAATTTATCAAAAGACATCTTTACTGGGTTCACCGAGCCATAAAAGACGGCGTTGATGTTCGGGGTTATTTTCATTGGTCGCTTTTGGATAACTTTGAATGGGATAAAGGATTCTGGCCGCGATTTGGCCTGATTGAGGTCAATTACAAGACTCTGGAAAGGAAAATCCGTCCCAGTGCTTATGAGTACGCTAAAATTTGTAAGGAAAATAGTTTAATCTTATGAACTGGTATTTTGTTGCTTTACTCGGTTATTTACTGTATTCATTAGTCACTGTTGCCAATAAATTTTTATTGCGTCAGCGGGCGACCACTAAGCCCTTAGTTTTTACTTTTTGGATCAGCTTGTTTAGCGTTTTTACTTTTTTATTAGCGCCGTTCGGTCTTAATTGGCCGGGTTGGTCCTGGTTGTTTTTTGATCTTTTAACCGGTTTAGTTTTTTTTATTTCTTTATTGTCTTTTTACCAGGCGCTGGATATTAATGAAGCCTCCCGTTCATCTTCGGTGGCGGGCGGATTAATCCCGATCTTTGTCTTATTTTTTTCCAGTATTTTTTTAGGAGAAACGCTGGGTTGGTTTCAGCTTTTAGCGTTTATTCTTTTAGTGATCGGCGGTTTTTTAATCTCTCTTGAACAAGGAAAGCTTGGTTTTCACGAGGGGCTTCGGGGACAAAAATTCATTGCGCTGACCGTAACTTTTCACGCGGTTTATTTTGTCATGCTAAAATATCTTTTTGAACACCAGGATTTTATTACCGGTTTTGTCTGGTCTCGTTTGGGTCTGGTGGTGGCCGCTTTATTTATTTTGATTTATCCTTCGTGGCGGAAGATGATCAGTCTTTCGGCGAGAGAAGTTACGGGCGGCATCAGCTCTTTAATGCTGGGGAGTAAATTGGCAGCTGGTTTTGGTTCTTTATTTATCAGTCTGGCAGTTTTTAAGGGGAGTGTTTCTTTAGTTAACGCGCTGAAGGGTTCAGAATACGTTTTTTTGTTTTTAATAACGATCTTACTTTCCAGAAAGTTTCCGGCTATTTTACGTGAAAAATTAAATGGCGCCATTATTTTACAAAAAACAATCGCGATAATTTTTATTTGCCTGGGCTTGGCCCTGATTGTTTTTTAATTAGCAGGAGATATTTTTATTTTAATGAAGCAGCGTTATCTTTTTTTAACGATTATTTTATTGCTGATTATGGCACTTTTTTGGAGCGGACGCGAGACCGTCAGTCCGAATCGCCAAATCGATTGGGGGGTAACCTTTGAAAAAGATTTTGCCAAAAAAATGGGACTGGACTGGCAGGCAGCTTACCTGGCGGTTTTAGATGACCTGGCCATAAAAAAAATCAGGCTGGCGGCGCGTTGGTCGGAGGTTGAACCGGTTCAGGGTAACTTTAACTTTGCCGATCTAGACTGGCAGCTGAAAGAAGCGGAAAGCCGTAACGTGGAAGTCATTTTAGCGGTTGGCTATAAATTGCCCCGGTGGCCGGAATGCCATCAGCCAGCTTGGGTTAAAGATAGGGAGCCGGCTCTGCTAGACTATCTTGAAAAAACGATTGAACGCTACAAAAACAATCAGGCGATTTTTGCCTGGCAGGTAGAGAATGAACCGTTTTTGCCTTTTGGCGAATGCCCGGCGCTGGACGTTAATCTGCTGGATAAGGAAATTGCTTTAGTTAGAAAATTAGATGATCGGCCCATTATGCTAACCGATAGCGGAGAGTTGAGCTTATGGATTCGGGCGGCCAAGCGGGCGGATATTTTTGGCACGACGATGTATCGCTGGGTTTGGAACGAGCGGCTTGGTTCGTATAAATATCCATTGCCGCCGGCTTTTTTCCGGATTAAAGAAAGACTGACCCGGTTATTTGTCGGATCGAAAAAGCCTTTTGTGGTCATTGAACTTCAAGGGGAGCCTTGGGCGCATAAGCAAATTTATGAAACGCCGATTGATGATCAGCTAAAATTAATGAATTTTTCCGAATTTGTTTCAACAATAGACTACGCAAAAAAAACCGGATTTTCTGAATATTACCTTTGGGGCGTTGAGTGGTGGTATTTTTTGAAACAAAACAAGCATCCGGAATACTGGGATTATGTTAAAAATCTGGCGAGTGTTCTATAATAGGAATATTAAATTATGGAAAAAGCGGAATTTCAAAAATTGGTCGAAGAAGGGGTGGATTTGGTGCCGGAAGAATTTTTAAAGAAGTTAAAAAATGTGGCGATTGTGATCGAAGAAAATCCTTCTGATGAACAGAGAAGAAAAACTAATGTGGGCCAGGGGTCGTTGCTGCTGGGGCTATATGAGGGAGTGCCGCAAACCAAACGCGGAGCAAATTACGGTTTAGTTTTGCCGGATAAAATAACAATTTTTCAAAAACAGATCGAGCAAACTGCGTTTTCACCGGAAGAAATTAAAATAGCTGTTAGAGACACGGTTTGGCACGAAATCGCCCATCATTTTGGCAGCGGAGAAAGGGGCGCAGCCAAAGCGGCTCGGCGGTTAAAAAAATAAATTTAATTTTATGTATTATTTTGGTTTTGATATCGGCGCTTCCAGCGTTAAAGCGGTCTTAATAAAAAATGAAGAAATAATAAAAAGCGCCTTACGCTCCCTGCCACCGACTTGGCCGGAATTAGTAGCTTTGCTGGAAGAAATGTTTAAAGAATTATCTGACGGAGTGACAGCGGTTGACGGAATTGGTTTTGGCTTTGCCGGAATGCTGGATAAAGAACGGACAGAGATGCTGGTTAGTCCGAATATAAAATATTTGAACGGCCAGCCGCTTAAAAATTTATTATCAGAAAAATTCAAGCCTTATGCAATAAAGATAGAGCACGATGCCCATTGCTTTTTATTAGCCGAGAAAAAGGCAGGATTAGCAAAGAATTTATCGGATGTTTTTTATTTGACGTTAGGATCGGGCATTGGCGGCGCCTGGATGGTTGACGGAAAAATTGCCATTGGGTCGCATGGCGCGGCTGGTGAAATTGCCCATAGTATTATCGATATCAGCGAGCAAACAGAACTAGAGTCTTTAGCCTCTAACGAATTTATTTTGAGTCTTCTTGGAGAAGGATTTCTGGAGGCCGGGAAATCGGCCGTTTCGGGTAATATTGAAGCGCAGGAAGTTTTTAGGCGTCTGGGCAAAAATTTAGGAATTGGCGTGGCTAATATTATAAATATTTTTGATCCGCAAGCCGTTATTATAAGTGGCGGTATCAGCGAGGCAAAGGATTTTATCTTGCCCGGCATTAAGGAGGGGATAGAAAATTTTGTAAGTTCTCCCGCGGCTAAAGAAACCAAAATATTATTCAGCAATCTGGGCCGTTTCGGTGGCGCTTTGGGCGCGGCTTTAATGTCTGGGCAGTAAGATGTAATAATTATTTTATGAATAATTTTTTAAATATTTTAATTTCTGGCTTAGCGGCTGGGGCGGCCGCCCTGACCGGCGTCTACCTGGTACGCCACTTTGACCATAAAATAAGAAAGCACGAAATCTATTTAATCAGCTTGGCGGCCGGTTTATTATTGGCCAATGCTTTTTTATATTTATTGCCTGAATCAATGGAACTAGCACCTTTTTGGTCTTATTGGGCTTTGGCAGCCATTGTTATTCTTTACTTGCTTGAGCAGGCCTTTATGATCCATTCTTGCCATGAAGAAAATTGTGAAACTCACGCGATCGGACTGATGAGCCTGATCGGTCTGGCCTTCCACTCATTGCTTGACGGCTTGGCGATCGGAATTTCTTTTGAAGCGAGTTTTGGCGTTGGCTTAGTTTCTTCGGCGGCGATAATTTTCCATAAAATTGCCGAAGGGGGCTGCACTTATTCTTTATTGGTTTGTGATAACGCTTTTAAAAAACGAGCTTTGACTTTTTCTTGGATGGTAGCGCTGGCGACGCCGATCGGCGCCTTGCTTTCATTTCTGTTTTTGCAGCAAGTCTCTCGTTCCGCTTTAGGAGTTCTTTTGGCGCTGGCGGCCGGCAGTTTTATTTATATTGGCGCTTCGGATCTTTTGCCGGCAACGCATAAAAAATCAAGCTGGTTGAATATTCTGTTTTTATTTTTTGGCATTGCCTTTGTAGTTTTGATGGGGTTTTTGGCTAATTAACATTTTTAAAAATTTAATCGGCAATTATAAATAAATTTAAAAACTATGAAAAAAATTATTTTAGCAGTTTGTCTAGCCATTATAGTTCTTTCGGTTGGCAGCTTTTTTTTGTTTAAGCTAAAGGATCGGGGACACCTTAAAATCATTGGCAGCTCTCTTGAGGCCCTAGCTAATAACGGCGTGATCGTTGAGGTTATCCAGGGTCAAGTGATAGTCAATTTGGGAGGCCAGGAAAAGACCTTGAGCGCTCCGCTGAACCAAGAAATAGAAAAAGAAGCCGTTCTAACAACGGCGGCGGGCAGTCAGGCAAATATAATTTTCCCTAGCGGTTCAATCGCGCGTTTGGACGAGAATACGACAGTAAAATTAGCTGATTTTGGCGAGGGCGATCAGTCCATCAGCATAAAATTACAGCTGGAAGGCGGCAATCTTTGGTCACGGGTTCAGCGCTTAGCTGATAAAGAGACTAACTACGAGGTTGAAACTTCAAATACAGTCGCGGTGGTCAAAGGAACTTCTTTTAACGTTTTTTATGGAGAGGGCAAGACCAAATTGGAAGTAATATCAAATAAAGTTGTCTTAAGGGCGATTGATCCGCAAAACGGCCAGAAAATAGAAGGGGGAGAAGTTGAGGTTGAATCAGGAAATTTTGTCGAGGCTGATGAAAAAGTTTTACCTTCGCGGGAGAAGCCGCTGGAAATAAAACCGATCTTGCAGGAGTCTTTTCAAAAAACGTGGCTGAAGGCTAATTTAGAAAAAGATAAAAAGATCGAAGAAACTATTTTAAAGAGCCTTGGCGGAGGAGAGGTTAAAAAAGAAAATCTAAAACAAGTAATTTTGCCGGCCGTGATTACTTTGCAAAAAGAAGTTTTGGCCAAGGAAAATTTATCGGAACCGGAAAATAAAAACGATCAAGCGGTGAATCAGGATAAAGAAAATTCTGATTCCCTCCCTTCATCTGTGCCGACAGAATCAATAATGCCAAAAACGCCAGAGCCGACTCCTTCGCAAGCGCAAAAAACCACGCCAAGGCCAAGCTTTGCTTCCCAACCGGCAAAGACTCAGCCCGCAGATGTTTTAACAAGTAAGCTTTCAATTGTCAGTATTTCACCAAATTCTGCTCCCGGGCCGAGCTACCAATATACCAAGGTGACAATAAAGGGAACGGGTTTTGTCGCGACGACTAAAGCTTCAGTCGGCAGCTATCTTTTAGGCGATCAAAAAGTTATTGGTATGGATACTCTGGTTGGTTCGGTGCCAGCTAAAGTTCCGGTCGGGACTTATGATGTTATTTTGACTAGTGGAACGCAAAAAGCGGTTTTGACGGGCGGCTTTAAAGTAGTCGATGTCAAATAAGAGAAAGAAGTAAAATATTTTTAATGTGGAAAAAACATAAAAAAGTGCTTATTGGTTTTAGCCTTGGTATTTTGGTCGCGCTTTTGGTCAGCGGCGCTTTTTGGTTCGGTTTTTTTAATACCTGGCAAACCAAGCTGACGGATAAGCTTTTTTTAAAAAGCGCGGCGCGGGACGACATTGTAATTGTGGCGATCGATGATGAAAGTCTGACTGCGCTGGGGCAATGGCCTTGGTCGCGCGCGACGCACGCCCGGGCTATTTTAAATTTATCCGCCAGCCAGCCAAAAATTACGGGTTACGATGTAATTTTTAGCGAAGTTTCTAGTCGCGGTATCCAGGATGACGAGTCTTTGGCCGGTGCCCTTTCTAAATTATCGGTAGTTTTGCCGATCGAGGCCGATTCTTTGCGTCTTAAAAAAGAAGCTGTGCCGCAGGCAAAAAATTTAACAGAATCCATTGAGCCGATAAAAAAAGCTGCTAAATTTTCCGGCCATGTTAACGTAGTGGCAGATGAAGACGGCATCGTCAGGCGCCTACCGCTTTTTATTGAAAGTAACGAAAAGCTATCCTCCAGTTTATCTTTAAAAATAAGCGAGCTGGCAGCCGGACTTAAAAGCCAGGAAATAAAAAATAAGACCGGAAACTGGTTAAGAATTAATTTCATCGGTCCGCCGGGTTCTTTTAAGACTATTTCCTTTAAAGATGTTTATGCGAATAATTTTTCGACGGATGAGTTCAAGGGAAAGATCGTTTTGGTCGGTGTTACAAGTTCTGCCTTGCATGATCAGCAAATGACGCCGTTTTCACTTGGCCAAGAGATGTCTGGGGTTGAAATCCACGCTAACGCGGTTCAGGCATTGCTGGACCAAAAATTCATTAAAGAAGCGGGAACGATTAATGTTCTGGCCGCCATTTTTTTATTTAGCCTAATTAATGCCTTGAGTTTTTCTTTTTTGCGGCGAATTTTGACGGCGGCGCTGGTTGGCGTTTGCTCGATTTTTATTTATTTAGCGGTCGCCATAGTTCTTTTTGATAAGGGATTAGTTTTGAATTTAATTTATCCCTGCCTGGCTTTTATTTTTTCTTTGGTTGCGATTTTGCTTTATCGTTATTTTTCCGAAAGCCGGGAAAAAAGTTATCTGCGCCAAAGTTTCCAATATTATTTGTCGCCGGAAGTGGTGGAGGAGATCGTCGCCCATCCCGATAAATTAAAACTGGGTGGCGCTAAAAAAGAAATGACGGTTTTATTCTCTGACATTCGCGGTTTTACAACCTTATCAGAGCAGGTGGCACCGGAAAAATTAGTGGCTCTGCTTAATGAATATTTTACGGCTATGACGGAAGTCATTTTACAATCGGGCGGAGTGTTGGATAAATTTATTGGCGATGCTATTATGGCTTTTTGGGGCGCGCCACAAGAAGAACCAGAACATGCTAGACGAGCTTGTCAGGCGGCCTTAGCCATGATTGAACGCCTGGAAACTCTAAAGAAGAACTGGGCCCGGCGCGGCTTGCCTCAAATTAATATTGGCGTTGGCGTAAATTCCGGCCAGATGATCGTTGGCAATATGGGCTCGGAAAAAAGATTTGATTATACCGTGATCGGCGATAACGTTAATTTAGCTTCTCGGCTGGAAGGATTAAACAAACAATATGGAACCAGCATCATTATTAGTCAATTTACCTACGAAATAGTTAGGGATTATTTTGCGGCGGAGTTTTTAGATGAAGTTAAAGTCAAAGGGAAAGATGTAGCGGTAAAAATATATAAATTAATCGGCAAAAAATAGATTTTTTGGCTAAAAAAAGCGGAAAAATCCTTGGAATGCGCCCTTGACTGGGGCTTTTTTGTTGGGTAAAATTAGGAGGCAAATATGAGCGAAAAAAGTAAAAAAATCTATTTTGATTATGCTGCGACAACGCCGGTTGATCCGGCGGTTTTTGAAGTGATGAGGCCTTATTTCTCTGAAAAATTTGGCAACGCTTCTTCCCTTCATCAATTCGGCCAGGATGTGGCGGCGGCGGTGGTTGGTGCTCGCCATCAGGTAGCAAAATTTTTAAATTGTGAACCTAATGAAGTTATTTTTACGAGTGGCGCCACCGAAGGCAATAACGCGATCATAAAAGGAATTGGGGCAAATCGATCGCTGGCTAAAAAAATTGGCGGCAAAGTGCACGTTATTATTTCGGCGATTGAGCACGAGTGCGTGCTGGCGGCGACGGAATTTTTGGCTAAGCAGGAAATAGCGGAGGTGACCTTGTTGCCGGTTAATAAAGACGGAATATTAGAGATCGAAGAATTAGAAAAAAATATCAGGCCGAATACGGCTTTGGTTTCTGTTATGTATGCCAACAACGAAATTGGCACAATTCAGCCGATCGTTCAAATTAGTGAGTTGCTAAAAAAAATAAATCAGGGTCGGGAAAATAAAATATATTTTCACACGGACGCGGTGCAAGCGATAAATTATTTAGACTGCGATGTCCAAAAGTTAGGCGTTGATTTTTTAACGCTTTCAGGTCACAAGTTTTACGGCCCCAAGGGCGTGGGAGTTTTGTATGTTCGCGGCGGCGCCAAATTTGATAAATTTATGCATGGCGGAGAGCAAGAATTTCATTTGCGCGCCGGAACGCATAATTCGCCTGGAATCATTGGCTTAGGTGAGGCGATAAGCTTAGTAACTAAAAACTTTTC
>Ga0172369_10002130_pt1 | contig 27823 bp, 21 predicted proteins | sample LakKiv25m_FD_114539 | JGI IMG/M metagenome (GOLD analysis project Ga0172369, IMG submission 114539) | Freshwater microbial communities from Kabuno Bay, South-Kivu, Congo - kab_022012_11.25m | ecosystem: Environmental > Aquatic > Freshwater > Lake | place: Democratic Republic of the Congo...
CGCGGATGGAAGGCGGGGTGTGGCAGGTCCATAGCGGTGACGCATGGGTCGCTGCGGCCGTCAACGACGGATTGTGGGCGCTGCGGGAGGCAGCGCTGCTTCTAGAGAATCAAATGAGTGGGGCAGAGTTGTTAAGCGCAAACAGCGCGGCGTGGGAATCATGGGCGGCAGCCAATATGCCGTGTGATGCGGTTTATGTCGCAGTGATGCTGACACCTGGCGCGGCTGGGGTGCCCGCGGTAGCTGGATGGACTTTCAACAGAATCGGGGGGCTGGATGTGCAGACCGTTCCGGTTCCTGCCCTGGCCGCGACTTCCAGGGTTTCCGCTTCGTTTCTTGTCAAGGCCCCGCAGGAGGAAGGATTTCGGTGCTACCTGGCGGCTGATGAAAGCAATCCGCAGTGGGTTGAGCTGCCGGGGATGAACAAGGTCGCGGATATGGCTGGCTCCGTCGAATTTTGGGCTTCTGAGACTGCCGACGTATCAGGGGGCGGCGCCGGAATAGCGATTCGAGTCCGGGCCAATCACCCATCCGAACTTCATGGATGGGCCGCAAGCTGGAACGGATGACCCCGAAACAGCTTGACGAAATACCGCAATCTATGATTAAATGTTGATGCTGGAGTTTAATTTGTCCGAGAGATGGACGACATGATGGTTCCTCGTCTTTTTAGGTGCGTCGGGGTGGCTGCAGCAGCGTTGATCGCATCGATTATGCTGTGCGCGCAGAGCCATGCCCGATGGGCCGGTCCTGACATCAATTCCATCATACCCATCCGATACATCGAGCCCTACATTAGTCAGGTCTTCCCCATCACGAGCTGGGGCAACAGCTTCCGAAGCGAATGGGGGTTGCGGTTTTCCGTTGCCGAGGTCCAGACGGCGAGGCTGACCGGCAGCAGGGCCGGTATGGTAGATTTGTCCCCGGACCTTGAGGGTAGGGTACTTTTGCCGAAAATTTCTGATAAAGACGAAGACAAATACACGGAGCTACAGCCTTACCTAAACGGCATGCCCGTGCGCCTGGATGCCTACGCCACCTTCAGGTTGTGGCGGCTCGCCTTCCGGGCCAATTATGCGGAATTCACCAATCGAGCCAACCTGAGTACGCGGGGATACCTCGACTTGGGCGGATTCAGCGTGGGCGGCGACTTCGACATCATGCAGCGGGAGTGGCTTCTTGTAGGCTTGTGCGCCGATGCCTATTTCAGGGATCCGGTGTTCAACGGGTACGTACCGTATAATACGGTCGTGCCTCACGATTTCTTCAACGGCGAGGTCAAAGGTACCCATCCCGTCACCGTGGGCTATTATCTCCGGTATGTGCCGCCGGAAATCCTCGGCATGCCCGTATATTTTGAAACCTTTCTCAACTATCCTGTCAAAGGCGCGTATTACGCCTCCATCGGCGCCTCCCTGGTGTTTCGGCCCCAGATCTACCGCTTCGACATGCTGGCACGGCTCAAGTTCCAGCGGGTCAACCTCGGGTTTGATGAAGACACCATGAGCACCGTCGGTCCGCCTGACAATCTCCTCCCGCAGAATTGGAAGATAGAGGCTGCGTGGAACATCTACGGCCTGGAATTCGGCATGTATTTCTAGTGCGTGGGTTACTCTTGGGGGGAAACGCTTGCATAGGCGGTGGCTTGCAAGCCTGCACTTAGGGCGTTGCCAAGGGCTGCTGTATTGCACCACGCACTAACGGGCATCAAGACAAAGCAGCGGAAATTACCACGAGATTGCCACGTCGCCTTCGGCTCCTCGCAATGACAAAGCCGCTCTTCCAGTCATTGGGAGCCCCCTCTCTGTCATTGGGGGGCCTTTCCTGTCATTGCGAGCGCAGCGAAGCAATCTCAGTTTGCTCCCAAATACCGTAAGGACGCCTGCAATACGCGCCGCGGGGTGGCAAGGTCATCCACCCTTGCCCTGGACGAACTCTCCGGTAATTCCTTGACACAAACACGCCAAATGCGCTATATTTGCGCTTGATTATTTGTTTTATGCGCTTTCCCCGCGTCTTTCTTCTGAGGTATGGTTTGAAGGCAACGAAGCACATCCTCTCGGTTCTCGGCCTGGCCTCGATCCTTGCCGTGACTAGCCTCTTGCTTTGCCCGTCCCTATGCCGTGGACAGGCAATGCCCTCTTGGCTCGGTGGTGACAGAATATGGGATTGGTCGGATTTCCGTGCCAATCTGGGGCTGCGGATCTACATGCCAAAACTAATATCAGGAACCGTACACGTATCTGGAGTTTCCGGAGGGTCGAGTTATACCCCTGAAGATTACGAGATGCTGGGGGGAGGTAACTTTAGTGATTTGCCTCAACCCGATTTTTTTAAGGAAGGATGGTTTACTCTCTACATAGACAGACTGGCACTCAGAGCTAACTTTGAGGAAGACCATAAATTCAGGGGTGCTGCGCCGTCCGAAAATGATCCCACCAATACGGTGATATCAGAACTGGACTTGGGATGGACTAGGTTCGGCCTCGATTTAGACATCCTCCGATACCCTTTTATCAGGGCCGGAATCAATTTTGATAGGAACTTTGAGCCGGTAATCTACCTCGACAGACATAGGGAGTGGACTGTCATACGAAATAATCGAACAACAACTTTACACGCCCTTAAGCTTACCACGCGTCAGCCGCCGGTGACCATAGGGGTGCATGCCTTCGCGTCGCCAGGGCGGGTATTTGGCATACCTGTGACGGGGCAGGCCAGGGCGCGGTTCCCATTCCCCTATCTCACTAAGATCGTAGGGGAACCGGCAGAGACCCGTATCACGGAGTGGGAGGTATGCGTTGGCATGCGTCCCAACATCTGGAATACTAGCCTGTACGGGTATTCCACCTTTGCCATGGGCATTGATGTGGGTTTCAAATCAGCCTATGTGGATATGGATTCGGGCGACGGCATCTGGAATGTAAAGGCCCATTGGCAGGGGCCGTATGTCCAGTTGGGTGTGTATTATTAGTGCCTTCCTGATACCCTGTTCTTCTGTGCTATTTTCAATAGTTCCGGTGCAGTAAAAAGCTTTCTTGTTGACTTCATGGCAGTTCAAATGGCCCGAAGTACGCTAGCGCCTACTGAATTAGCAGGTCAGGTCACGGCTTGTCATACCTGACTCGATCGGGCATGCAGCGGTCCGGGAGTCTCTTTTTCACGGGAATGACCGAAGAACTCATGTGCGCATTTCGCGTTTAAGCTCCGAGAATCGCTATATGAATCACCAGCTTTCTGTCATTGCGAGCGCAGCGAAGCAATCTCAGCACGCCCACTGGCCACGTGTTGACTGGCTGACCCAACTCGACATGGACAATGTTCAATGTTTTTTGTTTGCGGCGCACTTTGTGTTCAGTGGGACTAAACGATAATGTATAATTTTTACAAGATAAATGTTAAATTGTGTGCAGCCGTTTATTCGGAGGCTAAGAACTGTGGCAGGCGCATTGCGTCCATCCGCAATGGCCACTACGTGCTCGCGTTACTGCACTCGAACGCGGCAGGCTGGCCATTAATTCTTGCAGGTTATAAGATTAGTTTATCATGCGGCTCCTACCGCGGTATGGTGGCAATTGGGGCCGGATGTCCAATTCTGGCGGAGTAGTATGCAACAGGACAGGCAACCCAGTTGTAATTACCTTTTTGGGAGCGCCGCGCGATCTCGGCCAAGGCAATAAAATGAAACATATTCTGGCCGGAAATCCGTCATGGGAGAGGCATCATGGAATCTAAAAAAGACTCGTTAGCCGCTCTCTCAACCCGAGCTGACAAAATAGTCGCAGCCGTCGCCGTCTTTTGGACGCTGTTCATAGCTGTCTTAGCGGTGTGGGATGTTCAGCTCCATCGCCGCGCAGCCACGGCCATCGCCAAGGCAGGCCTCTTGGAAGCCTATCAGAAGGATGTTGTCTATCGTCTTTGGGCATCCTTTCATGGAGGAGTTTACGTCCCAGTCACGGCGCGAACCCAACCCAACCCATATCTTTCCCATATACCGGAACGGGACATTACTACAAATTCTGGCCGCCTGCTTACGCTGATGAATCCGGCTTATATGACCAGACAAGTGCAGGAATTGAGCGAGAAACTCTACGGGCACAAGAGTCATATCACTAGCCTAAATCCGTTGCGACCCGAGAATCAGCCGGACGAGTGGGAGCGGAAAGCGCTGTTGGCTTTTCAAAACGGGGCGAATGAAATATGGGATTTTGAGCCGATAGATGGAGAGATGTATCTCCGCTTCATGCGTCCTTTTAAAGTAGAGGAGGGCTGCCTCAGATGCCACGTTGGGGAAGGGCTTAAGATCGGGGACGTCAGGGGAGGAATAAGCGTATCAGCGAAATGGGTGCCGTACGAAAACGCGATACAGGATCAATACTGGCGCCACGCGATGATGTATTCGGCGATCTGGCTCCTGGGCATCATTGGGCTGTATATGGCCAGGCGCGGCCTTAAGTCAGGGCTTTCTCGCAGCGTGATAGCGGAACAAAGGCTCGCTGAGAGCGAAGAGCGCTATCGATCCCTTTGCGAGCACATGCGGGACGCCGTGGCAGTTTATCGAGCTGTGGATGACGGCGAGGACTTCATCTTTGTCCAGGTCAACAAGGCCATGGAGGATATAGAGAAGGTTTCCCGGCAAGACATTATCGGGAAGAGCCTCCAGGCGATTTTCCCAGGGACCAAGGAATTCGGGATTTTCTATGCATTTCAACGGGTTTGGCGCACAGGCAAGCCGGAACACTTCCCTGTCTCGAAGTACCGCGATAATCGCATTACCGGCTGGCGGGATAACTTTGTATATAGACTGCCTTCAGGAGAAATAGTGGCCGTGTATAGCGACCAGACGGAACAGAAGCAAATTGAAGAAGCCCTGAAGGACAGTGAGAGGCGATGGCAGTTCGCGGTGGAAGGTTCAGGAGATGGGCTCTGGGACTGGATAGTGCCTGGGAACAAAGTCTTTTATTCGCGGCAATGGAAGGCTATGCTTGGGTACGAAGAGGCAGAGATTGGCGACGGTTTGGATGAATGGGACAAGAGGGTTCATCCCGACGATAGAGACCGCTGCTATGCAGACTTGACCAAACATTTCCAAGGCCAGACCCCTGACTATCGCAATGAGCACCGGCTCAGGTGCAAAGACGGTACTTATAAGTGGATCCTTGACCGCGGTAAGGTTTTCGAATGGACAGACGACGGAGGGCCCTACAGGATCATTGGAACGCACACGGATATAACCGAGCGAAAGGTGGCGTTGGAAGAGCTACGGCGCCAAAAGGAGCGGTTCCAGGCGCTCACTGAGAACGCCCCCTTTGGCATGATGCTTGTCGAGGCTGACGGTGCCATTACGTATGTGAATCCAAAATTTACCGAAATCTTTGGTTACGAACTTCAAGACATCAAGACAGGTCGGGAATGGTTTCGGAGGGCTTATCCGAACCCGTCGTATCGACGTGGTGTGATCAAAGCGTGGCTGGAAGACCGAGATCATGCACCCATGGGCGAGAGTCGGCCCCGGGTCTTTACAGTGACCTGCAAGGACGGGACAGAAAAGATTATCCATTTTCGTCCGGTGAAGCTGCAGTCAGGGGAAGACATCGTCACCTGCGAGGACGTAACGTATCAAAAGCGTGCAGAAGAAGAGCGTCTGGAGATGGAACGGAGGTTGATGTACACCCAAAAGCTGGAGAGCCTCGGACTCATGGCCGGAGGCATTGCCCACGATTTCAACAACCTCCTCCAGGCAGTTATGGGCAATCTCGAGCTGGCTCAGATGAGGATGGAGGCCCGTGCTCCAAGCCGAGAAAACGTTAAAAGGGCCTTAGATACTGCTCACCGCTGCGTGGACCTTTCCAAGAAGATGCTGGCTTATTCGGGGAGGACGCCTTTTACGCCAAAGGATATTGACGTCAACCATATCATCGAGATCAATAGACATATCCTTTCATCCATGATCCCAAAAAAGGCTGCAATTAATCTGAAATTGTCAAAGCAGGTCCCGAACATATCCGGCGACGCTGACCAGCTCTATGAGGTCCTAACAAACTTGGTGACTAACGCCAGCGAGTCGTTGAGCGAAGGGGCCGGAGACATAGAGGTAGCCACCTACGTGAACTCTTTCGATGCAGAGGCGCTGCAGTTCAATAGACTTATGGACAACCCTCCCCCGGGCACATACGTCGTCCTTGAGGTCAGAGATACCGGCAGCGGTATGGACGCCGAAACACTTGATCACTTGTTTGATCCCTTCTTCACTACAAAGTTCGTGGGCAGGGGACTGGGCATGTCAGTGGTCATGGGCGTTGTAAAGGGACACGGCGGGGCTATCTTGGTGGACAGTGAGCCCGGAAGCGGGACGCGGGTGCGCGTGCTGCTGCCGTCCAAAGAAGACACAAGTTCCTTACCCGCTCCTCAAACAGTTCAGGAAAAAAGAGAACCTGAAGAGCTGCCGGTTAGTGCTCCTCATGGCGAGGCCGAAGCCGCGATACTCATTGTGGATGACGATGAGCTAGTGCGCGGCTTGGCCGCACAAACTGTCGAAGCCATGGGCTACCGGATCATCACGGCGACGGACGGCGAAGATGCCCTCCGAGTATTTGCGGCGAACGCGGACGCGATCCGCTGCGTAGTTTTGGATCAGTCTATGCCACGCATGAGTGGCATGGAGGTGTTCAGGGCCCTGCGCGAAAGCGACCCTGAAGTGAAGGTTATTTTGTGCAGCGGTTACAGCGAAGAGGATACGTGCGGCGACTATAGCGCCGTGGGCCTAGCAGGATTCCTTGGAAAGCCCTATGAGCTTGCGTCGCTTCAGGAAAAGGTGAAGGAAGTTCTCGGCGCCCCAAAACATACCGCGTGACCCCGCCGAGTACCGGCAATGCGACCTTTGACGCGCCTGTATCCAGGGCATCGCCCTGGGTATAGCGTCGGCCCTTATCTGCCGTACTTCACCGTGTATTTCCTGTCCCACGGCTTCAGATAGCCGAGTTCGACGCCGAGCCTGTCGGCCCATGCGTCGTCTTCCCACGTCCACCCTGCGCCGAATCTACCCACCTTGTAGGCAAGTCCCGACTTCTGCATAAGCCTGCGCCACTTGGTTTCCCTATCAAGCTGCAGTTCACGCAGACGCTGCTTCTCTTCCTCCTCCGCGGCCGATCTGCGGCGCTCCATATCGAGAAGTTGGCGCAGGCGCTCGATCTCGAGTTCCTTTATGCGTGCGGTGTTGCCGCGATCCAAACTCTTGGAGCGAGTGGTTACCGCGGCTCTAATGCTCTTTACGACCGGTATTTTCTTCGCTGTCCTGCTTGGCATAGGCGCATCTCCTGTCTTGTTTAATGATTTTTTATAGATACTTGTCCGAATAAGAGACTTTCTTTCTGGGGTGCGTCATCACCGGGTGAAGTCTCGTCGAACCAGTTGGCGCTTTATAGCCGTTCTCAAAACTTATCACGAGATTGATTAGCTTGGCTTCCAATAACACCACGAAGGCCCCCTTGTCATCGCGAGGAGCCAAAGGCGACGAAGCAATTTCAGCTCACATCAATCGAACGGCAAAGCCGTTGTCCAATTCGCGTCTAATTTCTAGAACCGCTTTAGGTAGGCAGTGCCTCAGGTAATGCCATGTCTTAGGCTGCACCATCGGGCATCCGGATGCCTGGATTCTAACTTCCGCCAGAATGACATACGGAATCAGTCGCGATCTTACGGGCACACCACAAGTAAGGATACAAGAGGAGCTGGCCCGCTATCACGCATCCGATGCTTCCAGCCATTGCATGTAACTTATGGAAAAGCAGGCCATTCCCTGACCACTGATGAGGCAATCTGCATGCCGTATATCTCTGCGGGACCTTGGAAGCTCAAACGAAACCGAAAAAACTGGCCGGTAATGTTTACCGTTGCGTGTTTGACGCCAAACAATCGGTCCTCTTTCGAGCGAGGCATCTGAAACTCGAAAGACGCAATAGTGGATGAATCGCCGTCAACCGCGACGGACATCGAGACGGAGCCTACAGCGGACCACCCGACGAGGGCGATCCTCCTGATGATTTTTGTGGAATGCGGTGCGCCGAGGTGCAGCCATCCCGTTTCCAGCCATGCCGCGACAGCCGCTGAGTCGTCAGTGTTTGCGGACGGGGCAAAGAGCCGGATGACTCGACCGGAGTAGTCGCCTGCGAAGAGTGCAGGACCGTAGTCCGCCTGGTTATCGCCCGAGCCGTCCAGATAGACGACTGCCAGAGAGGCCGCGGTCACCGTGAAGGGCGTAAGCCAGCGTTTGCGCTTAAGATCGTAAGTAATCAATCTGTTGTTGCGAAGCTGGGGTCCGCCGTCCAGGGTCATGGGCACAGCCCATACCACCCTGTTTTTCTGGGCCCAGTATGCGCCGCACGCAGCAGCTAGGGATTCAAGGTCAAGTCTAGGGGGCTTCGAGCAAGGATCCCACCAGGATACGTCGTGATTTATCTGGTACAGCCTCTCGCCGGAGAAATACCAAGCCCCTGATTGGTTGAGGTAATAGAGTCCCATAATATTCGTGGAATCGGCTTCTGTATGGGGTGCGCGTACCACGACGCTGGTGTTAATGGGGACCTGTCCGGCTGTCTCGGCCCGTTCCGCGGACAGCCGACCGCCCTGATTACTGAGGATTACCCAATTCTCTCGCTGGGCTATATAGACTTGGTTGAACGTCTCCACTGCCGCAATGATGGTTCCGCTGCCCCCGAGGGTAGTGGAGAGGCAGTCGTCGCCGGTGAAACCCGTGGGATCCAGGGGCCTTGATATGTCCACTGCGTCCTGGGCGTCGGATCTACCGCAGAGGATCATGCGATCTCTCAGGGTGAGGGCATAGCGGTATTTTTTGAGGGAAACAGGCTGAGGCCACACACGAACGCTGGTAAGGTAAGTTCGGGCCGTGAGGTTTGACGATACCTTCAGTCTTATCCAGTATCCCTTGGAAAATTGTTGGCTGATGGGGCTGTTTTCTCGCCAATCCTCCGGGATGTTCCAGGAAAGCCTCCCTTTCTTGGCGAAACTCTTTCCTGCCGGCTCCTGGGTCTTGTCCGAAAAGCCGGAAACAGCCGTCCACTGTGCGCCGTTCCAGTATGCGGCCGAGGCCGCGCTGGCGGATCGGTTGTTGAAATCGTTGTGGGGTGTTATGTCAACGGCATGAAAAGGGGTATTTGAGGAAACATAGAGGGCGTCTGCGCTGTTCATACCCGTTGGAGCGTCTGCCCCGTCATTGAGTCTTGCGTAAGTAGCGCCGCTATTATCCGCAACCTCTGCCGTAAAGTCTTTGGCTGATTTGTCCGAGTCGTCCCAGTAGATGAAGCAGACCGGGGGCTCCGGCGATCTATCGCCCAAAACTGGCAGCGGCTGGCATGGAGCTTTGAATCGTATGGATTTCAAAGCGAGGCCCGAGGGGGTCTCCGATGCCCATCGGAAGCGAAACCAGAAGCCCGGAATGTCGTTCTCGATGTGATGCTGGGCGGAAAATAAGCCCCCCGCGTATGCTATAACTCCACTGACCGTAAAACCGTCCGTGTTGTCAGACCAACCTGCGCCGCTGGTCCAACCGTCTGTATAGCCCTCGACAACCATGCCCTGAGCAGGCCCAGTTCCGGTAATCACGTTCAGGAAGAAACCGGCGGCCTGGGGCAGGTCCAGGCATACGGCAAGCATCCCTAATCCAGGCACTAAGCCAGCCAAGGAGACCGTAGTATCTGGGTCCGGGTCGCAAAGCTCCCGGGTCACATCATGCCAGTCCGCGCCTGCATTGGTAGTGATAAGGACTGCCTTCGGAACGGCCCAATCGCTGCCGCCGTCAGAGAGGCATCCAGGGAAGACCAGCACAGGCGAGGCCAAGCCCTCAGTGATCACCGCCCTGTCTTTCAACACGGCTATATGAGCACAGCCAGCGCCTGAATCGAATGTCGCAATTTCCTTCCAGCTTGTCGATTGATTGACGCAGGCGTCCTCGGCTGGACATGCGAGAATGTGGTCGCGACCCCCGTTATCCCGCAGTTGCGCAAGAAGATAAGTAGTACCGGATGCCGAAAAATAAGCCTGCGTTAGCATTCTCACTTCACATTGATCCAGCACATTCTCGGGTGGCGATTCTCCGGGCAGCGGTAGAGCTGCCGTCAGCCACCCGCCCCTAGCGCGTATGTATCCAGTCCCTACATCTACATTCTCGCCCGCAAGTATGCACGATTCTGGGAGGATCAGAGGATTCACGGGTCCGTTTCGGAATCCACCGCTCCAGTCGAAGAAACTTGCAACCGAGTGTGAAGATTCTGACGCACGCTGCATTATAAGTCTCTCAATCTCGGCCCTCATCGTGACGGCCGCAAACTCACGGTCGGCGGAGCGATTTCGCCCAGCAGCCTCTGTTTATCCTCTTCGTACATGGCCGAGTACTGCTGGAACTTGGCGTCGGCCTCCGGCGAACTGCGATCCCGAAGAAAGGCTTCTTTGAGCGCGTAGCGGGCAAGCATTGGGTCATAGGCCGGCGGTACGGGCGGTTCGACCGCTTGGGCCGTGCAATGGATCTCCGGAGGCAGATACGAGTGAAAGACGATAAAACCGGCCTCCGCATCTTCCGAAGGCGGCGGCGAGACATAGAGCGTATTGCCCTGGACTGTGTAAAACTGAGGCCTCCCAGCTCCGGGGATCGTGCATCGCAAGCTCGTGAATTCACGAAAGCTCCCCACGCATTCCATAATCTGTTCAGGCCGTTGAAAGCAGACCTGATGGATGTCTTGTAGGTCCGGCATCACAGAGCGTATGTCGATGTTACACACGCCGGCCTCAGCCGCAATCACCGTTTCCCTGCACCAGTAGCCTTCCTGCGCCAATTCCCTCACGCAGCGGTTGACGGAGCGCAGGATGAACTCGTCTGTTATGAACCCTTGGGATGCCTCGTTGAAAAGGTCTCTCACCGAATCGATGATGTAACCGAGCCTGCCTGGGCAGTCGGATACGCGGGTCTCGCTGAGCTGTATTCCTGCCTTTATATTGAAGACCCTCAAAGGAAGAGGGTCTTCCGGGGGGGCGGCAGGAACCCTCCTCAACACCAGGCAGAGGAGGTCCCCAGACTGCATGGGCTCGCCGCCTATGCAGCCCGGCTTTTCCCCTCCGGTGGCTTGAATGACCCTTCGACTCAACTGCAGCGATGAATCAGATGAAGCGTATTCCAGTTGCGCCGTTTGACGCCCCGTGTCCAGGGAACCAACCGGCAGGGAAGGTCGCAGAAGCGTCGCGGCGACCTCCCAGGCGTGGTTCAGGGACATGGAGACGCTTGCTTCATCTATCTCGAGAAACAGATCGCTCCTCGGGACGTACGCATTCGGTATCGCCAGATAGAACATGGCCTCATCAAGCAACTGCCATTCAGTATATGCCGCGGCCGAGACAGGGTCGTATGCGTGGGACGGCGCAGGATTGGACAACGGCAGCAGAGATTCGACGGATACGTAGTCCATGGCCGTTAGCTACGCTGTGTGGAGAGTTCAATTGGTTCTTTTGTGGCGAGCCGCAGGGCGAGATTGACCAGGGCAAGGGATACCGCCGCAATCTCTGCCCATCTGTCTGAATCCATACCCAGGGCAAGGACGATTGAGCCCACTAGCGCGATTAAATTTGTCCAAATAGTCTTCGACGTCCACCATTGTTTCGTATTCTCCATGTTCAATCTCCTATGGTCAGCCGCCGCATCAGCGACGTTGATGCCGCGAGTGCGCCTCGCAGTTTCTCCAACACGACACCTCTTGACGACGAAGCGTGTGTCACTAAGAGCTTCTTGTCTTGGCCTTCTAGGAAGGCGCCGACATGCCCGTATGGCCTAGCGGCGGTGAATGTCCAGAAGATCAGGTCGCAGGGACCAGCTTGCCCGAGCGATATTTCCCGTGACTGCCAGCCGCCCAGCCCTTGGGCCATTCGGTAGGCCGTTGTCCTGGTTACGCCAGGAATGGCCGCCCACTTCGCGGCAAGGAATATGTACCCGGAACAGTCAACGCCTGTTGTCAAGTCGCTGCCGCCCCAGGCATAAGTAGGGTGTTTGGCAATAATGAAGCTGAGCTGGCGCTTGAAGGAGTGCATGTACTCCTCGGCCAACCCCCAACACGCATCAGGTCCAGCAAAGAATGCCTCCGATAACAAGCACAACAGCAGCCATAATGTAGCTGCAAGCCTTGGGATCTTGTCCAATAGCATCCATCCAATCTCCGGGAGTGACAAAATCTACCGCTAGCATAAGACCGATCAGGCAAGGCGTTGCCAACGCCACCGCGGTGAGCCGCAGGAGCAGGTACCGGAGCAACCCATACGGATCAGCCTCGATGATCAGAGGCGAAGACAGACTCGCCAGGGCAAGACATAATGCGCCTGCGGCAGAAAACAGAAGTGTAATTAGCCAGTTGACCACGGGACGTTTCATGGCGTCCTCCCGACGAAATATCCGAGAAACACCCCGACAGCAGAGGCTGCGGTAGCAAGGGCAATGACCATCTGCCAACTTAGATTGCGCAACTGCCTGGCGTCGCGCTCGTGTTCCTCAGCCCCGTTCCTCGACGCGTCCCGGCGTTCTGCTTCCCTTAGCCGTTCGTACACCTGGCGCATCTCCGATGTGCAGCGGTTGACGCATCGCGCCTGGTTGTCCTTCAATTCGGCCAGAGACTGTCTGATATAATCCAGCACCGTCTCCAGACGGCTGAATCGTTCATCAAGCCATTTGCGTTCCATCTCGATAGCGTCTGACATGGATGAACCTCCTATCTCCAGGCCAGTACGGATACGTTTTTCGAGCCGTAAGGCGCTGCAATCAAGACAATGGTCTTTTGGGGCGGCTGCGCCACTCGAATGGGTGGCAGGGTTGCGCCGTCAGAGGTCCAGCGCACTGGTTCAGAGCCGGCGACCGTACCGGTGATGGAGGCGATTTCCGTGCCGCCCTCGATGTGAATCACGACCTCCTTCACGTCCACCCAAAAGGAAACTTCGAGCGGTGTTTGATCCACATTGGTGTAGCGCCGTGTGACGGTCTCCGAGCCTCTGCCGGGCAGCGGTATGCCGTTGTCGTCGCGCACAATTGGCGTTATGCCCATGTTGCGATACCTCCTTTCGTGAGAGCATTGTTGACGGGTGAGCGGCTGCACGATGGCCGAGATTCCTCTGCGCGTGTCTGGGCCTCGCAAGGACCAAGCCGTATCCCTGTCATTGCGAACGAAGCGAAGCAATCTCAGGCCGGATGTTGCGCCGAGATCCACTTGGATTAGCGTCTCGGGACAACCGGCTGGCCTATCGATCGTACGGCAGCCCGTAGATCATTCCAATGCTGGAACGGGGACTGCGCACCACAACCCCGTAGGTCTGGAACGAGATGAGCCACCGCTGATACCGTCCCTGGGTGGGTATCTCTTTGCGATCCATGCGGTCGTTGGCATAATACCCGTATTTGGTAGATGCGAAGTCCACCAATATCAGCACGTCCGGCCTCATATAACGATCAGAAAGAATGGGGAAGCTCTTGCCTACCTTGCTGTCGAAAGCGTCCACATGAAACCCGACGTTGGTGTCAGTCTTTTCCATGCGGCGGTAGGCGATGTCGAAGTCGTGGATGTATCGATGCGTCAATGGATGGCAAACTATCCACCAATTCCCTTTATTATAGTCCGCGTGTTCGTCCAGCCACAGGTATCGGACGAGGTCGTCTAGGTCGGCCTTCGTGAGCGACTGACCGCTCTTGTTAACGTACACAGAAGGATTCGGGAGTTCGGCCTGGGTGATCATGGGCCACGAACATATCCCGCACATAGTAGGCTCTTCGGTCTTGTTGCCATACACAAACGTTGTTCCATCATGGAAGGGACGAGAGCGCAGCACGGCATAAGCTAGCTGGCGGCGGAGCTTCTCGAGGAGCGCTGCTATCTGACGTTCGGTTTCGTTTGCGACGATTTCGTACCGGGTGTTCTTGCGAGTCTTTGGGATCTCGAAGGTCTCGGCGTGGATCTGGGTCCCGACTTCGCGGAAGATCCGATCCAGCGCCCTGGGGTCGGAGGCATCCCGATAGTCAGACCACACCTCGGCGATGATGTCCCAGCTCGTGGGACCCGAATCGTCGCTCAGCACGGTATTCCCGTACGCTGCTACCGTTGCCGCAAGGCCGTTGACAGCGGAGACCTTGACCTGGACGCCGTCGCTGGGCCGTTCGAGTATCGTGCCGACTCGGACTACGCTCCTCACCGATTCCGAACTGATGGCCTTCCCAAAGAGGAAGCCGGAAAAGGTCATGGTTGTGTCCGTCAGCGATGCGGTGATCTGGGACGGATACCCCCATTCCTCCATCCATCGGACCACGGGACTCGAGACGCTCGGCCCCACCTGCACCTTGGACAAAGCGTCGCTTTGGGATTGCACCACCTTGTCTAGGCCTTCCAGGAGGAATTTCTGGAGCTTGCGCTCGGAGTCTTGGTCGCTTTGGGTCCACAGTTTCATGAAGTCAAAGACGTTTGTAGCCATGTATGGACGCTCCTCTCTGGCTGTTAAGTGAAAAGGGTGTTGATATGGCTCTTGCGCGTGGCTTGTGGTCTTTTCTCAGCCCCAGTAGGACCCGGCCTCAGCTTAAGCGTTCCACAAATGACGGCGTGGAGGCCGGTCCCACCATCATGGGGCTCCCTACAGACAAGACACAACGAGACAGGACGTCACGCGACCCGGGATCGGGATATGGCAGGTGTTAACGACCCCGTACACATGGGGCTACTCTGAGCTATAGTAGAATGCCTCCCAAAATTTCTGTTTGAATCAAAGACTGTCTTTGCAAGGCCTTCCATAAGCGTCCGGCTATGCCGGGGTCGCCCGAGATCCGGCCCTGCGCAATCCCTCAAACATGTCATCCAAGGTCTTGGCCTTTTTGATGATACGGTAGAATTGCCTGTCCGGGTCGGCGGCCTGGGAAGGTTCGCCCCCTGATTCAACGGACGAGCGGGCCCTGATTCGCTGCACGGCGGACGCCTTGTTGCGAGAAGCCGTCTGGGCCTTTTTGGCAAGGGTTCTTAGGAATACCGCGGCCTCCTGGGGCTCGAAGCCGTGTTGGGAAACGAGGCGTTCCATCTCTTCCCTGTATGGCTTTACAATTGAGTTCTGAGGATCATCGAGTATCTGACGCAGCATGTTACCCAGATCAGCCTCGCGCCTGAGTTCACTTTTCACTTGATCCCGAACAGCAAGCCACATCTCGTGCTGGGTCTTGTCAAGCATCATCCGGAACGCAGCGACGGGGTCTTTTTGGTATGATTCTCTCACGTCGTTGAGGAATGCCTCTTCGTCGGCCTGCCGCAGCCGCTGCTCGGCGTCGGAGCGCAGGTCTTGAAAAAGCCTGCGATATTCATCCAGCTCTCTTTGCTGGTCTGTCAACCGAGATTCCATTTGGCTCGGGATGTGTTGGACGTCGCCGGCCTGTTGGCCTTCATCTTGTATTGGCTCATCGTTGGACGCTTCGGGGGTCAGGTCTTCATCTGTATCGGCAAGGTCAGATGATGAGTCGGGTTCCGGAAGCGGATTATCAGGAGAGGCGGCAATGTCAGGTTCGAGTTCGTAGGATGTTTCTGTCGCTGTCTGCATGATCATTTATTCTCCTTGAATGACGGCGCGGTGATAGGTGGCCCCTTGCAATGACAAAGCCGTGCTCTTGTCATTGCAAGCCGAGATGAGCAACCTAAGTTTGGTCGCGAGCCTCTATTCCGAGCAGTTGAGCCAAGGCATTGGCATCAGAGGGGAATCTACCCATAGGGCCGCCTGTCTTGACGAGGCTCGGCGGCTTGTGCCCTTGCACAAACCCTTGTTCGAACTGCTGGGCTTGTTCGTCGTCCCCAGGCGTCTCTTCACATGAATCGGGAACCAGGCTATCTTGCTGGCTATTCCTCTGCGACTCCCGAAGACCTATCCGGTGGAGGACCCTGTTTGCTCCATCTACCCCAACGAGATCGAGGTACCTTTTTATGAGTTCCGTGAATGATATTTGGACCCCTTCCTGTTCGAGTACGGGTTTGAAGCGGGAGAGGGTAGGCAGTACTCGCTCGATGCTTTGAGCCTTAGCCAGCCTGGTGGAATCCTGCCTCGTGAGGGTCGCTTCCACCCGATAATGCCCAGCCTGAAGCTCTGTCGGCCGGATGGTCACATCTACTTCGCGTCCGTGGATGTCCCGCACCGTGATCGTCTGATCCTCGAGAACAAACTGCTGAAGCATCGAGAGCGCTATTTTGCCCATGTTCTCGAGAAAGGATCGGGCAAAGAGGTCTGTGCGGGTTGCAAAGGGACTCTGGGAAGACTCCTGAAGGATGTGCGCTTCCGTGGCCGTCTTGTCTCGGGTGGACACCCCCAATGTGATCTCCGAAACGCTGGTACGACGCTCGAGAAGACTGTTGAGGTAGTCGATGAGGTAGTTCACTTCGTGCTGGGGAAAATTCAACGGAGGAAACGGCCGGATATCGTCCGGATCATCAACCAACCATACTTTGCCTGGATAAACCGTTTCGTTTTCCATGTACATTTGACGGGCCGCGGAAGATCCGCGACGGACGATGAGCTGGGCGTTGGCCGTGAGTCTTGTGTTGTCCTGGGACTGAGAAAGGAACTGGGATATGGAGTGGATCAAATCGAGGTTGCTTTCCACCGCGCCCATGCCCAGTGGACCGGGAAGGGGCGTATATTGGGCTGCTAGAAATGGGCGCAAGCCGGACCAGAGGACGGGACCAGGCCTCAGCCTTACCATCACGCCATCCTCCGGGGTCTCCGCACCCCTTTCCGTTACGATGGTGCAGATACATTCCCTGTGGCGGCCTCGAGACGGAACCCGGCCGTGCCACTCCCAGATGGTGAACCCGGGAGCAAGACCGCAATCGGGGTCATCAGGGCACTCGTAGGACTGGCCCGGGTCAGGCGCGTTCGAGGCTGCATCGGCCCATCGTCTGAGGAACTCCTTCTTGTTAAGGTGATAGACCTTCCGTGAAAATTGTTCCAGGATGTGGTCGTACGATTTGTTGACGAGATGGCCAATGCCCTCGAACCGCTGGACGTCCCCGTGGTCGGCTTTCCAATCCGGCAGTACACGATCCAGCGGAATAACCTGCACAATCGGGCAGTCATAGATATTGCTTTGGTCATGCACCACGTCGAGGGTCTCGTAATCCCATCTGCGTCTGATGATTGCCTTGGAATACCAAAAGATCTTGGCGTACACAGTCCCGTACAGTACTAGATGCTGCAAAACCTCATAGATACGGACGTGAATTTGGCCTTGGGCCAGCTTAGAAAGGAGTAGCTCTTGCAGCTTGTACGACCTGGGGAACATATCTTGATCTGTTTCAAGAGAGGCCGACTGCCCGTCCGGCACAACGGTGATCCATTCCGGACCGCTGAAGATCGCCTGGTAGGCCCTATCTGCCCATGTATCCACGATGTAGGAAGGTGCAAGAACGATGTCAGACTGCCATCTCGAGTTGCTTTTCTGCACCCCGGAATCGGAACTCAGCATCCGGTTCGATCCGGAAGATACCTTCCCACTAGACCATGAATTGAGGTCTCGCCTGTTGTGGTAAAGGTCTTCCAGCAGCCTCCACCGATCCAGCCTCCTGCTCATGAATTCCCGGGAAGCCCGACACCATTTGGTGACGTAGGCGAAGGCCTCCTGTTGAAAAGTCTTGTCGAGATGATCGTCTCCTTTGGTCTCAACACCTAGGTATATTTGCCTTTTCTTCATGGAATTGCCTTGCCTCTCCTTCGAAAAGCATCCTTAAACCTGAAAATACATTAATGGCAGGCTGTACTATCGACAAACTGTGTCCATTTTTCTATTCTGTAAACGGGGTTGACAAAGGTGTGCAGAGCCTATCTAAAAGACTGCGGTAGGCGATGCGGCGCATCTGAGATCCGGGGATCTGCCTTGCGTGGCGAGGGTATTCGGAATCCAAGGCGTCCTTTTTCGTTGACAGGCTGTCAATTTCCTTGCGCAGCCACCTATGTAGCCGCTTGTCTTTGTGGACAGGCATGCCTATGGCATTGATATACGTGTTCATGGCACTCCCCTTAGAAACAGGTCGTAGGCTTTAGGAAATATAGCGGTTATCTAAGCGATGACTAAATGATGCAGCACATTGTTCAAGCTTGATAATTTTATTATGCCGAGGGGCTGCATCCCGGTCAACGATTCGACGAAAAACCTTATCAAGCCGGCAACAGGATTGGGTTGTCTTATGAAAAGCGACCGGTGATCCAGGGGTGTGATCCCAGGATCCTCGATTTCGGGATAGTCGAGTAATGGAAGCGCTGAGACAGAAGGCCCGATCAGCCCCGGTGGCGCGCAAGCTGAGGCTGCCTATAGTGTTCCTCTAAATTCCTCTTAGATGCAAATACTGTCTTTGCGAGGTCTTCCATAACTGTTCAGGGCACCTTGAAGATGTTGGCGCTCTATGGAATTAGAGCTTCAGGCTATGCCTGGTCATGTGCGACGTCAGCGAGGTGGCAATCTCGGCCGCTGGTTCTGAAGAACCCCGCTGCCTCCGGATGTAATCCAATGACCCAGCTCTCGTAAGGAACAACTCGTGCCTTCCTGGTTCACCATAGCAATAGCCTGTGCCCTTTTCACCGCATGCTGCGACGCAACCTCCAAGCGCATTATGCGTGAAAACGACGAGTGGATTACGGGCGCCACGGTGCTTTTCACCGCAGGCACCCTCTTGTCTCCGCTTGTCGCACGCCTCGGTCTCTATCCATTCACATGGGAACTGGCGGGCCTGCTGATTGTTTTGCTGCCCCTCGAGGTACTGGGCTACTATCTTTTCTTATCTGCTCTGCGGCTTGCGCCGCTGTCGTTGGTTCTGCCTCTCTTAGCCTTCACGCCGGTCCTCACCGTGGTTAGCGGGGAGCTAATCCTGGGCGAGGAGATCTCTCGCGTGTCTATGGTCGGAATCGCTTTGGTCGCTATTGGTGCATATATCCTGTACATCGATCCCAGTGAGCGGTCGTTCTTGGGACCCATCCGAGCCCTCTTTGCCAATGTAGGCGCGAGGCGCATGATGCTCGTCGCTGCTGTATGGGCGTTGACTTCCACCCTCGGAAAGCCGGGCGTGCAGCTCTATGGCGCTGTCCAATTCGGATTTCTAGTGCTCCTCTTTCTAACAGCATGTTTCGGATCGATAAGTCTGATAAGACTGCACCGCGGCGCGGCCATAATCTCATTCACGAGAAAGAATGTGGTGTTTTTCCTCATCGCTGGCCTTTTCATGGCCGGCGCTGAGGTCACGCATTTCGTCTCACTGAGTATGGCGCCGGTTGCCTTGATGATTTCAGTGAAAAGGATAAGTCTCGTGTTCGGCGTAGTCCTTGGCCGTCTATTTTTTGGGGAGGAGCATGTCGGTTATCGTATGACCGGATCGTGCGTCATGGTAGGCGGTCTTTTTTTCCTCTACGGGTGAACGGTCTTGCCTTCCTGCGATCCATGAAATTGTTTGCAGTCACGGAGCGGTAAGTAGTATAAGTAGTTCCGTATAGTGTACTTTGGCCATACTCACAAATGACAACATCAAAGACTTTTTCTTGTGATTTTCGCAACGATCTGAATCCGGGGGCACGACGCGGATGCCGCATTGTGCAGGGTATGACATGATCTAGTACAAACCGGAAGTGCGTCTACGCGGCCGTTTCCGTTGCGTGGGACGCCACAATAACATTTAACAATGCACAGCCATTGCTAAAGGTATTATCAGAAATACGTAAATGGATAAGCAAGCCGACGCATCAGTAGGCAAGTCAGACGGCACATCCGGCGAAGATAAAGTCGCCCGGCAAGCAAACGCCGTCAAGCGCCTTAGCCGGGGCTATTACGTGCTCATGGGTGTGGCTACAGGTGTGATCATAATTGTCATCGCGACCTTGAGCACGTTTCAATACCTTACAGAACGATCCCGGGCGCTCAAAGATACCGAGGTAAAGCTTTTGGAGCGGTCAGTCGCCCTGGAGCAGCCCTTGCGGCAGCTTTCCATCCAAGTGTCGCGAATGGGACAATGGGCGACAGACTACATCAATTCGTACGAACATCTGCAGCGAATTCCACGTTTGCGTACCGTCTTGGAAAAGTTCTCGAAAGACGATTCCTATGACCTGGATAGGCTTGAACCGCCTTTTAACCGCCGGGATACAGGGAACCTGTTAGGACTCGGGAGCTTAAACTCCGGCGACAGAAAGCTCAATCTTGAACTCGATATGGCACTAGATCTTTTCAGGCTACAAGGGTTGGTAGGCGAGATGACCGCTGGTGTATTTCGGACCTATTATCTCTCAGCGCGCCATTTTATGAGCGTCTTCCCATGGGTTCCCAGAAGCACATTGCTGAATGAATGTAATGGAGACTCCCGTATTTTCTTTGAGACGATGTATGAAAATCCTGGGTGGCAAAGGTCTCTGCCAGACGCCAATCCGGACAAGCAGCCCCGATGGACTGGCCCGAATCCGGATATCATCGGAGAAAAGCGAGTCTTAACCTACAACGTACCCTTATATAACGGCGACCTTTTCCTGGGCATAGTTTCAGGAGAACTTACCATAGGTTTCGTAGAAAGCCTTGTTGATTCTATTGACATCGGGCCGGGTGCGCTTTTCCTGACGGCGGCGGACGGCACGGTTCTTGTGTCCAAACCCAGTGACTACAAACCAGCCGCCCGCGACCAAAGTACAGAGGATTTGCTCCCCAGCGATATTAAGAAAAAATTGGCCAATCTACCGGCAAACCATAGAGACCCGCAATTCAACCAAGCGGGGATATTCGTCAGAGGGCTTGAGGCGGCGCCCTGGTTTCTCATCTATGTACAGCCTGAAAGCGCCGTGATAACGACGGTTTTCCCTGATTTTGCTGTGTTCATAATTATCGCTTTGTTCTTAACCGCGTTCTTGATCGTCGGCCAAGCCTATATCACCAGGCATTTTGTGAGGCCTGCTCTCTCGATGGCCGCATATGTAGAGACCGAAACACGACAGGGATCAGCGCAGGTACCTGATGTCCCGGCCGAATGGGAGCCATGGTTCCGGAGCGTGGCCGCGGCCCTGCGGCTCAAAGATGTAGAGCGGCATCTGCGGTCATTCATGGAAAGCGCGAGGGGATTCGTGGTTTACCAATTGGGCGTTGACGCCCTGCACCCCGGGAGGTCTCGCGTGCTCTTTGTAAGCCCTTCCATCGAGGAAATCATGGGCGTGACCGACCCGTACAATTTTGAAGCGTGGTTTGTAAACATCGATGCCTCGGACAGAGAGCGGGTACTAGCCGCAGCCAGATCAGCGTTCTCCAATTCCCAGCCATTTGACGAGACTATGAAGATATTCCGTGAGGATCGTAATGAATGGGCATGGATACACGCAGCAGCCACACCGGTCTTCGACGTTAATGGCCAACGCAACTATTTCAATGGACTAATCATAGACATCTCCCGGCGAAAACGGGCCGAAGAAGACCTTCAGCGAGAGCTGATTAAGTTCAGGGTGCTCTACCAAGTGGCAACGGCCATGACTGCTGAGCGAACCCTTGAAGAGAATCTTGTCCTTATAGTGAGTAAGACACGTCAGCTTCTAGGAGGCGATTCCGCATACGTTGCTCTGCGCGACGACCAAGCCGGCGTTGTGACCATGCACACTTGCTCGGGGATCGGGACAGATGCTTTCAAGAATCTTCGGATTCCAATCGGTGAAGGGCTCGGCGGTAAAGTGGCACAGTCCGGAAAAGGGATTATAGTAAGGGATTATTTCAAAGAAATCGATCCTCTGCTCCATGACGTCGTCAAAGCCGAAGGTCTTATCTCCGGCATCGCTGTACCTATTCAGATTGGCAGCCAGAACCTAGGGGTGCTATACGCCTTTAACCGTACCCCAACCGTATTCACACAGGAAGATCTCGAAACGTTAACGCTCTTGGGCAACCTCGCGGCCATGGAGATTAGCCGAAAAACCTTCGAAAAAGAACTCCAGGCAGCCCGCGACGATCTCGAGGCAAAGGTCGAGTACCGCACAGCCCAGCTTTTGGATGCAAACAGGAGACTCACCAGGGAGATCAGAGAGAGGGTAGAGGCCCAGAACTCCATGGAAGCCTCTGAGCAGATGCTGAGGACAGTATTCAACATTTCCAGGGATCCGATTTTTATACATGACGTCGAGGGTCAAATCTTAGACGTGAATGACCGCTTGCTCCAGATATACGAGGTAACCAGAGAGCAGGCCCTATCGTTATCCATCCAACATGATTACTCCTCCGAGGAAAATCCCATTGGACTACTGCCCGCGTTGTGGGCCGAGACTCTCAGCGGAAAAAACCAGTTTTTTGAATGGAAAGCCCGCAGACCCAATGATGGATCTGTCTTTGATGTCGAAGTGTTTCTCACCAAGCTTACAACTAGGGAGGGAGATTTTATCCTCACCAATGTCCACGACGTCAGTGAACGAAAACGGTCGGAAGAGGAACTGAAGTTTCAGCGGTCATATTCGGATATGCTGTTTGACCAGTCCCCAGACGCCATCGCAGTGATGGACATGAACGACTGCATAGAGAAAGTCAACCGCGCATTCACCACCCTCTTCGGGTATTCCTTAAGTGAAGTCCAAGGGAAACGCCTCAACGACCTTGTTGTGCCGGAAGACAGGCTAGAAGAGGCTGAAGCGGTCAGCAGAGCAGCCGCGGCCGGTGAGCTTATCGACGTTGAAGTAGTTAGGAAGCGCAAAGACGGCTCGCTCATTGATGCAAGCATTGTCGGATCGCGGGTAACGTTCGGGGATAGGAAACAGAGTCTCATCGCCATATACAGGGACAATACCGAGCGCAATAGAATGCTTACAGCCCTGAAACAGAGCGAAGGGCTGTACAGGAATCTAGTAGAGGTAATGCCGTACGGAATTATCGAAAACGACAAGCAAGGCAATATGGTGTTTGTTAACCGGAGCATGATGCGGATGTTCGGGTATAGCCAGGGCGAATTCGCTGCCATGTCGGTGATAGACCTCTTGGCTTCCGAAGAGGAACGCACCAATTTTCTCGCCTACGCTGCCGAGGTGTTCGAGAAAGAACCGCCGCCGAGCAGTTGGTTCGCTAAATGCAGGACTAAAGACGGCGCCATAATCGATGTGCAGGTGGACTGGAACTATCGCCGGAATGTTGACGGCAGCATCAAAGGATTTGTGACTGTGTTAACGGACATCACAGAGCGAACGCGCGCCGACCGTGAACTGCGGGCCTCTGAAGAAAAATACCGTCTGGTAGTTGAGAATGCTGCTGAGGGCATCGCGGTCATACAGGATAATAAGATCAAGCTCGTTAACCCGCCCCTGGAACAGATGGCAGGGTTTTCTGCTCAAGATATTTACAACATGCAAGCTATTGAATTCGTACACCCGGAAGATCGTGAAAGGGCACAGATGTACCAAGGCAACCTGCATCGTGGAGTGCCTCGGCCGAGCCCACTTGTCTTCCGTCTTGCCGCCAAAGACGGATCATACCATTGGATCCAGGTCAAAGGAGTGCCAGTAGTGTGGGAGGGCAAACCAGCGGGGCTGAACTTCTTCACGGACGTAACCGAGGCCCGGAAGATGGAAGACGAGCTGGTGAAGATGGAGAAGTTGGAGTCCATTGGAGTCCTTGCGGGCGGGATAGCCCACGATTTCAACAACCTGCTCACTGCAATCATGGGCAATATCTCTATGGTGCGTATGGCTTTGGATCGAGAGGATCCCTCGGGTCAACGCTTGTCGGAGGCGGAGAAGGCATGCCAAAGGGCCAGGGACCTGACCCAACAGTTGTTGGCGTTCTCCAAAGGCGGCGCCCCCGTGAAGGAAACCCTCAATCTTGAAAATCTCATCCGTGATACGTGTGAATTCAGCTTGCGGGGTAGTCCATGCATGCTGGCATTAGATTTCTCCGGAGCCACATGGGCTGTTCAAGCCGATCGCGGTCAGTTGACCCAAGTCGTGACAAACATGTGCATCAATGCAGTGCAGGCCATGCCCCATGGCGGTACTATAACGATTTCGGTAAAGAATAAGGAGGTCCGCGAAGGGGATCTCCCAGGGCTGGAACCCGGCAGCTATGTCGAAATGTCAATTCAAGACCAAGGCCATGGCATAGATGCGGAAGACATGGCTAAGATATTTGACCCGTACTTCACCACGAAGCCCACAGGCAGCGGACTCGGCTTGGCAACATCCTATGCCGTGGTACGCAATCACGGCGGGATCATCACTGTGGAATCGAAGCCCGGTGAAGGGGCTTTGTTCCGCATCTACCTTCCTGCCACCACAGAGCAGCCATTCGAGGCAGAAGAGGAACGGCTATCCTCTTCAGCGGCCCAAGGCAGGGTGTTGATCATGGACGACGAGGAGTCTATCAGGTCCCTATTGTGTGATCTGCTCGCAATGCTCGGATACGAACCCGCTGCATCCAAAGACGGGACCGAATGCCTTGAAATATATGCCGCTGCTTTGCAATCAGGGGCTCGGTTCGATTTGGTTATCCTGGATCTGACAATACCGGGAGGCATGGGAGGCGAGGAGACCATGCGAGGGCTCTTGGAGATTGACCCTGAGGTAACGGCCATTGTGTCCAGCGGATACGCCGATGCCCCCATAATGAGCAACTACAAGGACTACGGATTTTCCGGCGTAATCAAGAAGCCCTATGATGTCCCTGAATTATGCGCAGTAATAGAAAAAGTTTTGGCTAAGCCCGCGTGCGTTGCCAATTGATCAGCACGAACATCTCATCACAAAGGCTAGCCACAGCACAGCCTGAAGACCTTGTCACATATAGCCGTTCTCAACACTTGTCACGAGATTGCTTCACCCGCAATGACACCTCGACGGCCTTCTTGTCGTTGCGAGGAGCCAAAGCGAAGAAGCAATCTCAGCTCACATTAATCTAGCAGCTAAGCCCTTGTCGAATTCGCGTTGACCTTCAAGAACCGCTATGAAACGCCAACACCTCAAGACGCCTTGACCGATCATGAAAGACCACCCAAACAGTTTTCGATTCCGACAGAATTAGAGAAATACTATGTTTTGGAGAACCGATATAGCATCATGCCGATTAGATTTCTTGACGGTTTTCTATGGCGCGCATTAGGGTGAGAGGATCCGTGTATTCCAACGAACCGCCCATGGGAATGCCGTAGGCAATGCGAGTAACCTTTAGACCTATGTGCTTCAGCTTGTCACCAAGATAGCTCGACGTCGCTTCACCCTCCACCGAGGGATTCAATGCAAGGATGACTTCTTCAACCGCCGCCGAGTCGAGTCGATGGAGGAGTTCCCGCACCTTGATATCATCGGGTCCGACAGCGTCAAGAGGGGACAAGAGGCCGTGAATGACATGATACACCCCGCGGAACTCACCGGATTTCTCGATGGCTAAGAGGTCTAGGGGGGTTTCCACGACGCAGACCTTTGTCCCATCACGCTTCGGGTCAGAACAGATGGAACACGGATCAACATCAGTCAGATTATAACACGATGAGCACAGCTTTAGTTCCTCCCGTACACGGCGTATCGCACCGAGAAGGTCTTTAACTTCCTCATTTCGAGCATTTAGGACGTGAAAGGCATACCGTAAGGCCGTCTTGTCCCCAACACCGGGAAGGTGTTTGAATGCTTGTACAAGCGAGTCGAGAGGATTCGTCATCACACTAAACCAGGAATACGCAATCCGCCGCCTATTTTTGCCATCTCCTGGGTCATAAGTTCTCGAGACTTCTGCAGGGCGTCATTGACTGCGGCGACGAGGATGTCTTCAAGCAGTTCGGGATCCGGTGAGTCGAGAAGCTGGCGCTCTATGCTTACCGAAATGATTTCTTGCAGGCCATTTGCCACTACCAGGACCATGTCGCCGCCAGCCGACCCAGTTACGCTTCTCTCCGCGAGCAGCTCCTGCGCGTCAGAAATTTTGGTCTGCAACCCCTGAGCTTGCTGCATCAACTCCTTAAGACCTAACACGTCCTTCGCCTCCTTTGACTTGGCTTCTTAAAGCGCCGAACTCTCATGTCCTTGCCTGAAATAGTTTTAGCCTATTCTCTCGCGATCGGCGTTGACATTGCCCTCGGATGCCGTCACTCTGTATTCGCTAATGACTTGAGCGTCGAGCTTTGGACAAAACTACCAGAAAACAGTCCCCTATGGCAATCAACACGTGAAACGACCTACAGTATTTCTTGTGAATCCTTGGATACACGACTTCGCTGCTTATGACTTCTGGGCGAGGCCCCTCGGGCTCCTTGTGCTTGGCACGAGATTAAGGCGCCTCGGCATTGAGCCCATACTCATAGACTGTGTTGATGCTGATCATCCCGCGCTTCCCAGTCGGAAAACAAAGCCTGACGGTAGAGGCAGGTTCCCTAAGAGCCCAATAGAGAAGCCTCACGCCATTCAGCACGTACCAAAAACGTTCAGCCGGTATGGCGTCCCGGCTGAGATCATAGAGCGAGACCTGATGTCATTGCCGCCGCCCAAAGCAATCTTCGTCACAAGCCTTATGACATATTGGTACACAGGGGTGAAAGAGACTATCGACCTCTTGAGAGCCATGTTCCCAGGTGTTCCTATAGTCTTAGGAGGAATATATGCCACGCTTATGCCCAAACATGCTCGGGAATCGTGCGGGCCAGATGTAGTTTGGACCGGACCTGGGGAGAAGGCGATCCCCGGAAGCCTCGAGAAAGTTGTAGGACTGATGTCTGGTGCACCCGACCCTGTCGAGGATTGGGAGTTCTCGCCCTGCTTGGAACTCATGAGACGAGTCACCTTCCTGCCGCTCTTGACGTCTCGCGGATGCCCGATGCGATGTTCCTATTGCGCTTCTCGTAATCTTTTCTCCGGCTTCATTGCTAGGCCTACGCAGCACATCATCCGGTCCATTGGGGAGGCTGTTAAGCAGTACGGCGTCGAGGATGTGGTGGTTTACGACGATGCTTTTCTTTACGAAGCTGATGCGAGGGCTATACCGATCCTTCTAGGCAGCGCCGATAGATTCCCTGGTTTGCGCTGGCACGCTCCCAACGGACTCCACGTGCGATACATCACCAAGGAGGTCGCAGTCGCCATGAAGCGGGCGGGATTTGAGACCATTCGCCTCGGACTCGAGTCGTCCGCTGATGCGTTTCACCAACGGACCGGCGGGAAGACAGGGAGGGAAGAATTTATGAGAGCGATAGGGCATCTCCGTGATGCCGGCTTTACTGCAAAGAACCTCGCTGCCTATCTGCTAGTCGGGCTTCCCAAGCAGACAAGAGGTCAAATACAAGATGATGTGGACTTTGTCTTGAATAATGGTGTGGTCCCCAAGCTAGCAGAATACAGCCCGATACCGGGCACAGCCTTGTGGGTAGCAGCAATGAAACAGAACCGGTATAACATCGATAACGAGCCGTTGCTTCACAACTGCACCCTGCTGCCTGCTGCTGAAGAAGATGTTGATGCTTGCTTCCTGGCCGAGATTCGGAGGAAGATTTCGGAGCAGCTTTTATTGACACGTTAAAGGCATGTTGATACATAATATGGATCATTTCAAACAAGACAGCCTCAAAAATATCGGGAAAGAGAGATAAAGATGGCCGAGACCAAGGACGTAGTAGGCGCCGCTCTAGTGGTAGGAGGCGGGATTGCCGGTGTACAGGCCTCATTAGATTTAGCGGAGTCGGGGTATAAGGTATATTTGGTGGAGGGTCAGACAGGTATTGGTGGGCGCATGGCGCAGCTTGACAAGACCTTTCCTACGAACGACTGTTCGACGTGTATTTTTTCACCAAAGCTCGTAACCGTA
>Ga0172369_10002131_pt1 | contig 27818 bp, 30 predicted proteins | sample LakKiv25m_FD_114539 | JGI IMG/M metagenome (GOLD analysis project Ga0172369, IMG submission 114539) | Freshwater microbial communities from Kabuno Bay, South-Kivu, Congo - kab_022012_11.25m | ecosystem: Environmental > Aquatic > Freshwater > Lake | place: Democratic Republic of the Congo...
ATCACCAAGACATTATATTTAAAGATTAAAGATCAAAAAAACTTTAAGTTTTTGGCTGGACAATTCATGATGATAAGTTTGCCTGGGGTTGGTGAGTGCGCTATTAGTATTTCTTCGAACCCAAAGGATTGTAATAAGTATTTTTCGTTAAGCATTCGTGCCGTTGGGCAGCTAACGGAAAAACTCATTTCACTTAAAGTTAACGATACGGTATTTGTCCGAGGTCCTTTTGGTAATGGTTTTCCTGAAGTTAATAAAAACCTAATTTTAATCGGTGGTGGTTGTGGCTATATCCCGTTGAGATCGGTTTATGAAGAGAATAAAGATCGAAAAGATATTAAGATGCAGATTTTTATTGGTTGTAGGGATGAGGATTCGTTAGTTTTTACTCCTGATTACGGCTCCATGAAGAAAAAGCATGATTTAAATATAGTCATGGAAAAACCGAAGACAAAGAAATACAGTTTGGGCAAGGGATTTGTGACTGATCTTATTAAAACAAAAGATTTATTGCCTGAGGCATTAGTTTTTCTCTGCGGTCCGGCTGTTATGTATGGTTTTGTGCTTAAAGAACTTGAAGCAAAGGGAGTGCCGCTATCAAGCATATATTTGTCATTAGAAAAAAGAATGCATTGTGGGGTTGGAGTTTGTCAGCACTGTGCTATTGGATCAAAATATGTTTGTAAAGATGGCCCGGTTTTTGGGGCAGAATATTTACGTTCAATTAAATACGTCTAGTATGCAAGAAGATATAGTTTATCAAGAAAAAGTAAAAAGCAACCCACTGATACTTGCATTTTTAGGATTGAGTGTGATCGGTATCTTGGTTGTAGGATTAATATTGTATTTTTCTCAAAATGGAGCAATCGAAAAGAACGTGTTGCCAACAGTCGCTATTGTCTTGTTTGTTGATGTTTTACTGCTTCTTGTTTTTACGCAAATGCAAATTGTTGTGACAGAAAAAAAACTGCAATTTGGTTTTTTGTTTTTTAGAAAAAAGATTAAGATCAATGAGATCGTAAAGCTGGAAGTCAGCGAATATAAATTTTCTAATTATTTTGGTTATGGTATTCGGTTCGGTCGGGATAACACAATCGGTTATGTCCCCAGCGGCGGCCGCGGAATAAAAGTAACAAGCGAGAATGATAAACGAGCTTATTTTTTCATTTGTACGCAACCAGAACAAGTGTTGGCGATTCTGAAACAATATGGTGCAAAAAAATAAATTAAATGTTGGCTTTTTCTCCCTAACGAGTTGCGAGGGGTGTTATTTTGCTATTTTAGATAAAACATGCGAGTTTATAGCCTTAAATAATAGAATCACAATAAAGATTTGTCGCTTGTTTGAAGATGATACGCATTTGGATGAAGAAAAATTTGATTTAGTATTTATCGAGGGAAGTCCATTAACTGAAGAAAATCGAGAACAGGTTAAGCGTTTGCGTCGAAATGCGAAAACAGTTGTAGCTCTTGGCTCCTGCGCTTGCATGGGTGGGATTTATCACCTGAAACAGTATCAAGATAAGTCAAAGATTTTCAATCAAGTTTATCAAAAGGACATCGGGATCGAAAATTATGATGTAAAACCATTAGAGGAGTTAATCAAGATCGATCATAAAATTCCAGGCTGCCCAATAAGTGCGCGTGAATTTATGGGGTTTGTCTATGGCCTGCTTGTGGGGAAAAAGATTGAGTCTGTACAAAATCCTGTTTGTTATGAATGTCAGATCCGTGGTTATGAATGTTTATTGCAAAAAGGACAAACCTGCCTGGGCCCAATCACTTTCGGCGGTTGTGAGGCTATTTGTCTTAAGTCAAAGCAGGGATGTTGGGGGTGTCGGGGTTTGCTTGATGGGGCAGAGGTTAGTAATTGGATAAAAAAAATGCGTGAAAATTATTCTGATAAAGAAATTACAAAATACTTAGAAGTTTTCGGTATTAAAGAGCAAATTAATAAGTTGTAATATGAAAAAAATTCTGATTACGGTGGTTGTAACAGTCTTGGCTACGGTTATAATCGTCGCGATACCATTCTATTTTCTTTTTGTGAAGGATGTAGAAAAGCTAGAACAAGAAAATCAAAAATTGAAGTCGGACCTAGTTAGTGATAAGTCACCAGAACCTACGCCGGCAGAAGTAAAACTTCCAGAAGGGCCGAAGTTAGTAAAAAATACAGCACAGGGGAAGGAATTGATTCTTCAATTCAGTAATCAATATGATGTTCTAACTGCTTGGAAGGATTGGCTATTCGTCGGTGACAAAAATTACGGAACTAAAGATAAAAAAGCTCAAGTCTGGGCCTATAATATAAAAACAGATGTTAAGAAAAAAATCTTTGATTTTGGATCGGTTAAGGAGGAAATAACAGGTGATCGTGGTGATAACTTTCAGTATGTTAATAATCTACAGGTCTTTAATGACCGACTTTTTATCAGTCTTGGTGGATATTTGATGAAGGGGTATATTTACGAAATTGATTTAGATGAAGAAATTACACGTTCGGCTACATTGGTTGGTGAAACCCTAAACCCTACAATTGAAAAATACGGTGATATATATCTTGTTCAGGGTGGAGAGGGAGATGCTGGTTGTGCAAATTATCTAATCCAATCGATGGATATTAATAAAATGAACTTGAGCAAGGTTTATGAATCTAGCCACTGTGTCGGTGATGGACAAGATTTATACTTTGGTACCGATGGTACTTATCTTTATCTCGCTGGCACAATAAAAAATTCGGAAATGATGCAAGAAGTTTTTGCTGAATTAAAGGCAACAAAAATTTCTGACCCAAAAGATGTTCAGACTATAATCTCCAAAAGTAAAATGCCAAAAAATGTGCACTCTGTAAAGATAGGTAAAAATTATTTGGTTTTGTTAGGAGATAGCGAATTGACTTTTTATGCGAATAGCAATAGCAAACTCTCCAAAATTGGTTCCGCTCCATATAAGTCTGAAGGAGAGTCTATGTTGATAAATGCACCTGGAAATGAAGATGTCTTGTGTACTTTTAATGAAATAATTGATTTGAAGAATAAAACGATCGAGAATATACCAACAGATGAGGACCTACGAGCTAAAAGTGTATGCAATATTGATGCAAATTCCTATATGACTGAATCTAGCCGCGCAGGCACTGTTGTCGGTGTAATTGAACAATTGAAAAAAGAAGGTACTTTGCCCGCTGAATTTGAATACTTAGATGAATAATATGGATAAAAAATATCCCAAAGTTGGAGTTGGCGTTATGATTATGCGTGAGAACAAAGTTCTTTTGGGTTTACGTCAAGGATCACATGGTGCGGGGGAGTGGAGTTTTCCTGGTGGAAGCGTTGAATTCGGTGAGTCCTTGTTCCAAGCCGCAAAACGTGAGGCAAAAGAAGAAGTTGGGATAGGGGTCGATGACTTGGATTTAATTTCCGTTTCAGATGAAATGAAATACATAGATACAAACGATAAACATTTTGTAGTGTTAGGCGTTATTGCGAAAAGAACAACTGGCGAACCACAATTGATGGAACCAGACAAGTTTGTGCGTTGGGATTGGTTCGATCTGAAGCAACTGCCGGAAAACATTTTTGAAGGCACACGCCTAATGATTGTCAATTATAAAAATAAAACACTGTATACAGAAATAAAATACCGAGATTAATTATGAAAACTATCAAGATTAATCATCTAGGGAAAACCGAAGGGCACATGAGCTTTGTTGGTGCTTTGATTAACAATGATTTTGCGGAAGCGCACATTGAAACTGAAGAAGGTGCGCGACTTATAGAAGGCATACTTTCCAATCGTAAATATTACGAAGCACCGATAATCACCTCGCGCATTTGCGGCATCTGCCCAATCGTTCATAATTTGACCAGTATCAAGGCCTTAGAAAAAGCCCTGAATATTAACGTTTCTGAAGAGATAATTTTGCTTAGGAAAGTTCTCATCAATGCGCAATTTATCCATAGTCATGCGCTACATGCTTTCTTTTTAGCCTTTCCGGATATTGTAGGTATTAGTAACAACTTTGATTTTGTTAAAAAGTATCCCAAAGAATGCAATCTAGCATTGGAAATGCGCGATTTCGCAGTAGAGCTCTGCCGTATCGTCGGTGGTCGCACGGTCCATCCAATAAATAGCGTGGTTGGTGGATTTAATGTCGAACCTGATTTTTCTGAATTAGAAAATTTAATGCTAAAATTACCCGAGGCATTAAAAAAGGCAGAAATACTTTTCAATTTTGCAGCAAAACAAAAATTGCCAGAGTTTGTCCGACCAACAAATTATGTTTCGCTGAAAACAAAAAATGAATATGCAATTTATGATGGGCAGGTTTTATTTGATGATAATAACAAACTAGAAAATCCCGAAAAGGTTTTATTAGATATTAGGGAATTGATTCAGCCTTACGAAAAAGTTAAACGTATCCAACACTTAGATCGATCAATTATGGTTGGCGCCTTGTCTCGTGTTAATAATAATTTAAAGCAATTGAATCCGTTGGCACAAAAAGCATGGCTAAAGATTCAAAAGGAACGACCTTGCTATAATTCATTCTTTAATACTTACGCACAAATTGTGGAGATTATCCATTGCTTTACTGAAATTGAGCGCTACTTTAAACAATATCAAAAAATGCGCAGTAAGCCAGGATTTTTCGGCCGTCTTAAAATTGAATTTAAGTCCAGAGCTGGACGTGGTTGTGCAGTTATGGAGGCACCGCGTGGTATTTTGTACCATGAGTATGAATTGGATAAGGAGGGGAAGATAATTTATTGCAATATAATTTCACCAACGACTATATTTTTAAACAATCTTGAAAACGATTTGCGTGATTATTTACTACAGATTATGAAATTACCGCAAAAGAAACAAGTTCAATTGATAAAAACTTTAATTCGCGCGTACGATCCATGTATTTCGTGCGCGACACATTAGTTATGCATGACATTCATGTGGCTAATAAAATATATAAATTGATTGTAGAAAACGCAGCTAGGGCCAGACTTAAAGTTGTTAGAATCGTGACGATCGATCTGGGCTCAGTTGAAGAACATGGGGCAGATATAACAGCAGAAAATCTTGATTTCAATTTAAAAATGCTGGGACAAGATTTTTTCCCAAAAGATATTCAAATAAAAATAAACAGAGTTATGGGAAGCGATTGGAAATTGGTTTCCATCTCTGGAGATTAATATGAAAATACGTTCAATGGAGAATGTTGAAATTAGAGGGAAGAATGTTATTTTGCGCACTGATTTTAATGTCCCATTAAAAAATAATAAGATTCAGGATGATTATAAAATCGTAAGAGCTATCCCAACTATTAAAAAACTTCTAGCCGATGATAACCGCGTGATTATTGTTAGTCATTTAGGCCGACCGGAGGGGAAGAGAGTGAAATCAATGAGTTTAACTCCGGTGTCTAAATACTTACGAGCTAATATTAAAGGGTTTAAAACCAAGTTTATTGAAGACAAAATTGGGGTTAGCTTGGCAAAAAAAATAAAAAACACCAAAGAAAAACTGATACTTCTGGAAAATATTCGCTATGAAAAAGGCGAAGACGCCAACGATCCCAAGTTGGCCCAACGTCTCGCTGCTTGTGGCGACATCTTTATTAACGAAGCTTTTGCTGCTTGTCATCGGGCCATGGCTTCGACAGTTGCTATTACAAAGTATCTACCGAGTTATGCCGGCTTAAATTTAGCACATGAATATAAGTATTTAACAAAAAGTTTAGATCCACAAAAACCAGCGATAGCAATTATTGGTGGGGCCAAAATTGAAACGAAAATAAACTTTATAAAAAAGTTATCGAGGATTTATGATGCAGTGCTTTTAGGCGGGGGCTTAGCCAATACTTGTTTAGCTGCACGCGGATATGATGTAGGTGACTCACTCTATGATAAAGATTATCTGTCTTTAGCAAAATCAGTTTTGCGTATTAAAAACGTCGTTATTCCAAAAGATGTCATTGTCGCAGACAGTAAACTGTTTAAATCACGCATTGTCATGATCGGAAAAGAAAAAATATTGTGCAACAAAGACGAAAAAATCCTAGATATCGGACCCGCTACCATGAAATATTTTTGCGATTTTATTAAGGCTGCCAAGTTTATCGTTTGGAATGGTCCATTAGGATTTTTTGAACATCAAAGGTTTCGACATGGTACTCTTGTGATTGCCAACGCGATTGGTGCTCGTTCAAAAGGTGCAGCAACGGGTATCGCTGGCGGCGGCGAAACACTTTTTGCTATCGATATGTCTAAAATGGAAAAATATTATGACTTTATTTCTAGCGGCGGTGGAGCGATGTTAGAATTTATGGAAGGGAAAACATTGGCCGGGATAAAACCTTTATTAATAAAATAAATTAAGTTTATGAAAATTAAACAAATAATTGCTCGTGAAATTTTAGACTCACGTGGTAACCCAACTGTAGAGGCAAAAGTAATTTTACAAAACGGTTTATGGGCTAAAGCCTCCGTGCCCTCGGGCGCTTCAACCGGTGAACACGAAGCTCTAGAAATGCGTGACGGTGACCCTGAAAGATTTTTAGGCACTGGTGTATTAAAGGCAGTTAATAATGTAAACAAGGAAATTGCGCCATTGTTAGTAGGTAAGGAAGCAACAAATCAGCGCGCCTTAGATAATTTAATGTTAAGGCTGGATGGAACAAAGAACAAGTCAAAATTGGGTGCCAACGCAATTTTGGCCGTTTCAATGGCCGTGGCACGAGCTGGAGCCTTATCAAAAAAGATGCCTCTATATCAATATCTGCGATGGACATATAAGCTCCCGGAGAAGACATGGAGATTCCCATTGCCAACTATGAATATTATTAATGGTGGCAAACACGCTGACAATTCATTAACTGCTCAAGAAATGATGGTTGTGCCCGTTGCTTCAACAATGAAGAAAAGAATTCAGATTGGTGTTGAGGTTTTTCAAAATCTTAAAAAGCTATTAAAACAAGCTGGCTATCAAGTCTTGGTTGGTGACGAAGGCGGTTTCGCACCAAATTTAAAGTCAAATGAAGAAGCACTTGATTTTATCGTCGCAGCTATAAAGAAGGCTGGTTATACTCCAGGCAAGGAAGCATATTGTGCAGCTGATGTTGCGATTTCAGAGTATTTTGACAAAGTCTCTGGAAAGTATGCTTTGAATGATAAGACCGGTAAGATAAAAATTACGCCAGATGAAGTTATTGCTACCATGAAAAAATGGTTGCAAAAATATCCGTTGATTTCTATTGAAGATCCGATGGCTGAAGACGATTGGACTAATTGGGCAAAAATCACTAAAGAAATTGGTAAAAAGGTTACTCTGGTAGGTGATGATTTGTTTGTAACTAATGTTGAACGACTGCAAAAGGGCATTGATGAAAAAGTGGGCAATGCCATTTTAATTAAATTAAATCAAATCGGCAGTCTATCAGAAACAATTGATGCTATTTATTTAGCCAAGAAGAATGGTTACAAGGTAAATGTCTCACATCGTTCAGGTGAAACGGCTGATACTTTCATTGCTGATTTGGCTGTAGCTGTAAGTTCAGATTTTATTAAGACTGGATCTTTGTCACGTTCAGAGCGAGTCGAAAAATATAATCGTTTAATGGAAATAGAAGATGAATTAAAATAATTATGGCACCACTAGTTTTACTAATTTTAGATGGTTGGGGAATAGCACCAAAGAATAAGGGGAATGCAATTGAATTAGCGCATAAACCGAATTTTGATAGCATTTGGCATCGTTATCCGCACACTAAACTTAAAGCGCATGGACAATTTGTTGGCTTACCAACAAACCAAGTTGGCAATTCAGAAGCTGGCCACATGAATATAGGCGCCGGGCGCATAGTTAAACAGGATTCAGTTTTAATTTCTGAGGCAATCGCTGACGGAAGGTTCCAAAAGAACATGGCCTTAAATCAAGCGATCCAAGCGGCTATAAACAATAAGTCAGATCTTCATTTGATGGGATTGGTTTCTGAAGAAGAAAGTCCGCATTCATCTTTGGACCATCTTTACGCTCTTATTGATTTGGCCTATGTGCGTGGCGCAAAAAATATTTATTTGCATTTGTTTACCGACGGGCGTGATTCACGACAGTTTGCCACAATTAATATCATCAACAAGATAATTGAAAAAATTGATGGACAAGCACGTATTGTTTCTTTAATTGGACGTTATTATGCCATGGATAGAGGCAAAACATGGGAGCGCACAGAAAAGGCCTATAAATGTCTCGTGTCAGGTGGGGGACTTGTTTTTGCCGATGCCCATGAAGCCTTGCTTCATGCGTATAATCAAAACAAAACAGATGAATATATTGAACCAACAACTATTGCGAAGGATCAGCGAGAAATTAAGGAAACTCGTATTAAAGACAATGATGCTGTAATCTTTTTTAATTTGAGGTCTGATCGCGCCAGACAATTAGCTAAGCCGTTTGTTCAAAAATTTTTTAATAAAGAGAATGCCAATGCGTTTAATAGGGGCGCGATGCTAAAAAATCTAACTTTTTGTACATTAACAGATTTTGGACCTGATTTTGATAATGTATTGACGGCCTTCCCTTCGGGGGTAATTAAAAACACCTTGCCGATGCTTTTATCACCGCTTAAGCAGGTCTACGTTGCAGAAACAGAAAAATACGCGCACATGACGTATTTCATTAATGGTGGTTATGCTGATAAAGTTGATCAAGAAGAACGTGTACACATCCAATCTGATAAAATTATGAGTTATGCTGACAAACCAGAAATGAAGGTTAAAGAAATAACCCATGCAGTACGTAATTTTATTAGAAACAGGTATGATTTTATTGCAGTCAACTTCGCTAATGCGGATATGGTGGGGCATACAGGAAATTTGAAAGCAACTATTAGCGCCATTGAAGCAATTGATAAATGCTTGGGCGAATTGGAACGAACTGTGCTTAAGGCTAAGGGAACACTGATTGTTACAGCGGATCATGGGAATGCCGAAAAAATGATTGATTTAAAAACAAATGAAATTTGGGCAGGACATACAACAAATCCGGTGCCATTTATTGTTATTACAGAAAGAAAGCTTAAACGACTAAAGGAGGGTGTTTTGGGGAGTATTGCACCAACAATTTACGATTTGCTAGGATTAAAAATACCAGCTAAAGTTTTAAATGATTCGTTAACCAAAACATAATTATGGCACAGATTTCAAAACCAATAGCATTAATAATACTTGATGGCTGGGGTGTCGCTCCACCTTCGGAAGGGAATGGTGTTAGTTTGGCTAAAACACCTAATTTTGATAAATATGTCGCCAGCTATCCAGCTATGACATTATTAGCCTCTGGCGAGGCGGTCGGTTTGTCGTGGGGGGAGGTTGGTAACTCTGAAGTCGGGCATTTAAATTTAGGTGTAGGGAAGATTTTTTACCAAAATTTACCCCGTATTGACAGAGCAATTGATAGTAGGGAATTTTTTAGTAATCAGGCGTTTCTTGACGCGATTGAACACGCCCGAAAAAATAATTCCAAGCTCCACTTGATGGGACTGGTTAGTGAAGGGAAGGTTCACGCCATGAGTACTCATTGTTTTGCTTTACTGGAGTTAGCAAAACAACAAAAGTTTAAAGATGTTTTTGTCCACGCTTTTTTAGACGGACGTGATAGCGCCTATAATGGTGGGCAGGGATTTATAACAGATCTCCAAAACAAAATAAAAGAAATCGGAGTAGGGAAAATTGCTTCACTGCAGGGACGACTTTATGCCATGGATAGAGATAATCGTTGGGAACGTGTCCAAAAATGTTATGATGTCTTGACTTTGGGGCAGGCTGAAGAATATTTTGATGATCCATTAAAGGCGATCGAAAAATCTTACGCTAATAAAGTGTATGATGAAGAATTTGTTCCAGTTGTTATTGGTGAGGAAGGAAAGCCCACAGCCGTTATCGCGGATAATGATGCTGTTATCTTCTTTAACTACCGCGCCGACCGTGCACGACAATTAACATCAGCTTTTGTAGAGGATTCATTTGATAAGATTTCTCGTCCTAAAAAAGTTAACAATCTTTATTTTGTTACAATGACCGAGTATCAGGCGGGATTGCCGGTTCAAGTAGCCTATCCTAAAGAAGTAATAAAAACATCCCTACCTAAAATAGTAAGTGAAAAGGGCTTGCGCCAATTGCATATCGCAGAAACAGAAAAATATGCTCATGTTACTTTTTTCTTTAGCGGCGGAGAAGAAGAACCATACGAAGGAGAAGAGAGAATTGTTATCCCTTCACCCAAAGTGCCGACTTATGCAGATCAGCCAGAAATGTCAGCAAAAAAGGTTACAGAAAATTTAACAAAAGAGATTTTGAAAGAAAAACACGACCTTATAATTTGTAATTTTGCTAATCCCGATATGGTCGGGCACACTGGTAATGTCAAAGCTACGGTTAATGCAATCGAGTTTGTTGATAAATGTCTGGGCGAGGTGGTTGATCTGATCCTATCGAAAGGCGGTAAGGTTGTTGTTGTGGCTGATCATGGAAACGCCGAGGAATTAATTAATTTGCAAACAGGGGAAATAGACAAGGAACATAGTACTAATCCAGTGCCCTGTATAATTATCGGCAAAGAATACGAGGGAAAAACAGCGAGTGATGTTCAAATAATTGGAAATGATTTAAGCCTGGTACAATCCACTGGCTTGCTTTCTGATGTACCAGCCACTATATTGAAAATGCTGGGGATTAATGTCCCTGATGAAATGACAGGGAGACCGTTAATTTAAATATGCCAGAGTTACCTGAAGTTGAAACAATAAAAAGAGGTTTAGACAAAACAGTCAGTGGTAAAAAAATTAAAGTGTTGCGCGTGGAAACAAGTTTTGAGAAAAAAGTGCTTCCGGCGACTGATGAGTTTTGCCAAAAATTGAAAAATAAAACAATAAAGAACGTTATGCGACGTTCTAAATTGTTAATATTTGAATTAAGTGATGGACTTAAACTTATAGTTCATTTGAAAATGACAGGACAGTTAGTGTATAGACCTGATAAGCTGACAATCGTGGCTGGTGGACATCCAATTCCGCAAGTTGAAACCCTTCCTAATAAATTTACTCGAGTAGAAATCCAGTTTACTGACAAAACAATTTTATTCTTTAATGATGTCAGAAAGTTTGGGTTTATGAAATTGGTAGATTCTTCTGGATTGAGAGAGGAATTAAACAAATATGGACATGAGCCGCTTGATAAGGCTTTTACCTTGAAACATTTTAATGATTTAATGGAAAAATCGGCGCGCAAGAAAATTAAATCGTTTTTACTAGAACAAAAATTAATTGCTGGCCTTGGCAACATTTATGCTGATGAGTCATTGTTTGCTGCAAAAATAAAACCGTTCCGATTAGTAGCAACATTAAAAGTAGCGGAAAGAGAATTGCTATTTAAATCTATCAAAAAAATAATAAGAAAAGCCATTAAATATCGAGGGACAACTTTCCACGATTATGTTAATGCTTCCGGACAGAAAGGAAATTTCCAGCAGCATTTGCGGGTTTATGGAAGAAGTAAATTGAAATGTTTACGTTGTCGAAAAGGAATTATCCAAAAAATAAAACTGGGCAGTCGAAGTGCATCCTTTTGCCCAGTTTGTCAGAAATAATTAGAAGATTAGAATGTAAGCAATCGCGACTACTACACCGAGCAATGAACCAGCAAATAGTTGGGCCGGAGTATGTCCGATGATTTCATTAAGGTGCGGATATTTATAGCCTTCGGTTGGTTTTAAGGTGTGAATGATGTTGTTTATTTCTTCAGCATGATATCCTAGAACCCTACGGAAACCGCCAGCATCACGAATAACAATTAAAGCCAAGATAATACTGATGGCAAAACTGGGAGAAGCCCAACCTTCGTAGTATCCAGTAACCGCAGCTAAGGAAATTACCAACGCGGAGTGAGAAGAGGGCATGCCACCATAGCTGTTTAAATCGCCCCAGGAAAATTTATCATTGATGGCGTTAATGATCATTTTAATAATTTGTGCGAGTAAGGCACTGACAATAGGAACAATTAGGAAAGCGTAATTCATATGATGTTATATTTATATTCACTTATTGCTGGCTTAATACAGGCAGTTACCGAATTTTTACCAGTATCAAGCTCCGGACATTTAGTAATTTTGCATGATTTGCTTGGTTTTCGTATAGGCGATACTTTAGCCTTTGATGTAGCCTTGCATTTAGGAACAGCTTTAGCTCTAATTATATATTTCAGGTCAGAGATTGCAAAGTATATCAAGGCTGTTTATGAAATTTTTATTCCGAAACAGCTGGTGAATCAGCGAGATTTAAAGGATATCATGTTAATTATTTACGGTTCAATCCCGGCAGTTGTGGCTGGGGTTTTAATTGATAAATTTGCTTCGACTCTGTTCCGACAATCAGAAATAGTAATTATTTCTTTAGTCGTTGTGGCATTATTGTTTTTTGTAGTTGAGAAAACAGCTAAACATACACGTGATTATACAGGGATGAGTATTGGAAAGGCTCTGTATATCGGTTGCGCTCAGGCCTTAGCACTGATTCCCGGAGTATCACGTTCAGGTATTACCATTATAGCAGGCATGAGCGCGGATTTGAAGCGTTCAGAGGCAGCTAAATTTTCCTTCTTATTAAGTATACCTGCAGTATTAGGAGCGGGAATTTTAAAAATCAATAATATTGCTTGGACAAAATTACCAACAAATGAATTGATCAGTTTTATAATTGGGTTTGTTGTGGCTGCGGGGATTGGCTTTATAGTCATCAAGTATTTTTTACAATACATCCAACATCATAAATTGAACGTATTTGGTTGGTATAGAATTGGATTGGCAATTGTATTATCAATTTGGCTATTAATAAAATAAAAAAATCGCCCCACCTTGCTGTGGCATAGTGGAGCGAGCGACCGAAGTGCGATTCAGTCGGGCTTGGTCAGGATGACGCGGATCGGCCAGGTGACTACCTTGTAGAAGCCGTTGCCGAAGATGGGCCCGTACTTCCCGCAGAACTTGATGATCAGGAATAGTAGGTAGCTGACCCAGAACAGAACCAGGTACGCGAACTTGACGGGCCAGAAGAGGGACATGAGTACGAAGTAGAGAGTACGCGAATCGTCTTCGTCTTCGACTGCCCGCTGGATGAAGGAGTTCTCGCCCCAGCGTGTGCCGAAAGTCCCATCCGGACGCTCATACTTCCGTACCATCGCGGTACAGGGGATCGTGAGGAGAAGCCATGGAGACATGCGGTAGCGGTAGTATTGCGTGCGTGACCGCTTCACGAACATGTACATCTTCCAGGCCAGGTAGTAGCCGATGTTGCACCAGGCCGTGAGAGCCAGGAGCGCGAAGAAGGTCTCTAGGAACCAGGGCAGGGCTAGGAAGCGAGCGTAGAAGTCCAGGAATAAGTCAATGTAGCGCCACGAGGTGGTTGATCCGGTCGCGCAATGCGACTATACAAATTATAACAAAGAATTGTAATTGTCAATAATTATGAAAAATATCTTAATTATAGGTGGGGGGATAGCGGGCGTAAGCGCTGCAAATTATCTTGAGGAGAACAAAAGAAAAGACATCAATTATCTTCTTTTTGAGAAGGAAAGTATTTTGGGCGGTTTGTGTCGAACTGTATGTTCTAACGGCTTCTTTTATGATTATACTGGGCACCTGCTGCATTTTTCTGATGAGCAGAATAAACAATTTGTTTCAGATTTGCTAGGAGAAAAACTACAATCAAAGATAAGAAAATCGTTTATATATTTTAGAAAGAGATACATTGATTTTCCCTTCCAACAGAATTTAGGAGAATTGCCTGACAAGGAAAAGAAGGAATGTCTTTGGTCGTATTTGGAAGCATATTTTAATCTGAAGAAAGGGTCAAAATGTGAATTTTTTAAGAACTGGACGCAACAGATGTTGGGCGCTGGGATATCAAAATACTTCATGATTCCATACAATGAAAAATTGTGGCATGTGTCGGCGCAAAAGCTAACAACTACTTGGATGCAATCATATGTGCCGCCGACTGATTTGCAAGCAATGCTGGAGGGAATCTTTAAATCTGGTGCTAGAAAAAATAAAATAGGGTATAATGCTAAATTCTATTATCCTCAAAGTGGTGGGATCCAAACCCTAATAAAAGTTCTCGAGCAGAAGGTCGATTCTCAAAAAATTAAAAGGGGTTGCCAGATAAAAGAGATTGATTTAAAAAATAAAGTCGTTACTGATAACAATGGCCATAGATATAATTATGATTATTTGATAACATCCGTTCCACTTAAGGAGTTAGTACTGAAAAATATAAAGGATGTTACCGTGGCCATAAAGAATAGGGCCAAAGTATTAAAAACAAATTCAATATTGAATATTAACCTGGGCGTAAAAAGAAAGCTGGAGGATAGACATTGGATATATTTTCCAGAAAGGCAATTTGTTTTTTATCGCATTGGCTACATTAGTAATTTTTCATCGACCATGTGTCCACCTGGATGCGGCTCTATATATGTAGAGATCTCTTTAAATGAAAATTTTAATTTTAATAATAAAAAAGTAATCGATAAGTATGTTGGGAGGGCGATTAAAGATTTAATTAAGGCCCAAATTATTAAATCAAAGAAAGAAATTGTCGATATTACAATTTTACCAATCAAACATGCCTATGTTACTTATGACAAGAATAGAGATCAAAATGTCAGCCAGATTATTGAATATTTAGAAAAAAGAAAGGTTTATTCGGTGGGTAGATATGGGCGATGGGAATACTCAGATATGGAAAAAGCAATGGTCCAAGGCCGTGAAATTGCAAAGCAGATATTGGATTACTAGTATAAATTAGACATTAAATAATATGAAAAAAATTTTTAAAGTTTTTTTAATCATTGTCGTAATATTCATATCGCTTATAATTGTAGGAGTCGGTTCTTTGTTTGTCGTCGGTATATATTATGACAAGATAGAGTGTAAGTCTGATGCTGAGTGTCCGGGGAATCAGTATTGTGCCCTCTCGAGGCATTATGGTCTATGTGACACTGATATGCCTCTGTTCTGTGCATCTGGTCAAGCATGCATCGAACGTTATTGCCCCAAGGGGATGGCACCCTTGACTTGCAATTTTGGTGTTGACAAGGGAAGTAAATATTTCCCAGCTCACAAGAAAACAGCGGAAAGACGTGCGTGGATTAATGAACCTTATCATTATTGCGTTGATGAAAAAACTTATTTTGGAGAGATAGAGAAACTTAGAGAGCAAACAGGTCGCCGTTGTGATTTATTTCCATATTAATTATTTATGAAAGTTGTCATTCTAGCTGGTGGCGGAGGCACTAGACTTTGGCCTTTAAGCCGCGAACAAAAGCCTAAACAATTTACCAAGATTATTGGAGACGAGACGCTGTTTGAACAAACAGTGAGACGTTTTTTATCGGAGTTCGAGGCAAAGGATATTTACGTTTGTTTAAATAAGAATCTAGTTGCACAAGCTCAGGCCCTAGCGCCCATGATCCCAAATGAGAATTATATTATCGAACCAGAGAAACGCGATACTGCTCCGGCCATGGGACTAGTCGCCGCTTTCTTGTATAATAAAGCTCCGGATGAACCCTTTGTTTACGCACCAGCTGATCATTTTATTGGAGACGAACAAAAATTTTTACGTTGTCTGAAAGCCGCAGAAAAAATGATTTTAGAGACTAGTAAAATGCTGGACATTGCTGTTTGGCCGACGTTTCCTAGCACTGTTTTGGGTTATACTCATATCGGGAAAAGAATCGCCGAAGCAGACGGTATTGAGATTTTTGAATTTCTTGGACATGCAGAAAAACCCCAGTTTGAAATCGCTAAAGAATATTTAAAGCAGGGTGACTATCTCTGGCACGCAAATTATTACATGTGGACTCCACGGAAGATATTGGAAGCATTTGAGAAACATAGCTCTAAGCATCATGCGCTGTTAAAAGGAATAGCAGCTTCTTATCAAGAAAAAAGAATCGAAAATATTGACAACTTATTTTCGCAAATGGAAAAAATTTCTTTTGATTATGCTATTACGGAAAAAATTGAACCCGATGAGGTTCTGATTATCAAGGGCGATTTTGATTGGAGTGATGTTGGCGCATTCGATGTCCTTTATGAAGCGCAAAAAGCAAATGTTGACGAGAATGATAATGTTGTCTTTGGGAACATGATCGCTGAGGATACAACTGATTGTTTGGTTTATGGCAAACAAGATAAAATTGTAGCTACAGTCGGACTTAGCGATTTGGTGATAGTTGATACAGATGATGTGCTACTCATTTGTCCCAAGGGAAAGGCCCAAGAGGTTAAAAAAATAGTTGAAAAATTAAAAGATAAACCCAATACTATAAAGTTTCTTTAAGTACTGGGCAAGCAAGAACAAAGATATTTGTAACTATGCGTAAAATATTTAGATTCTTCGTGTTCATAATAAGTCTATTGGTTATTTTTATATTGGTGCTTAATTATCAAGTTTCAAAAAAGAATGATAATCAATTTGGTAAGAAAGATTTTATTGTCGAAAGCGGGCAGGGTGTGCGGATTATCGGTCAGAATCTTTATGATCAGGGAATAATCAAGAGCCGATTTTGGTTTGACGCCTATGTCTGGCTTAGAGGATACAAACAATCTTTTTTTGATGGTAATTTTTCATTGTCCACGAATGTGTCAATAAGGGACGTTGTTAAAGAATTAATTTCCCAAAAACAAACTAAAGAAGTTGAAATAAAAATATTAGAAGGTTGGAATTTACAGGAAATCGATGATTATTTGGTAGAACAAGGCGTTTTAAAAAAAGGTGAGTTCATTGAATATTGCGAAAGTATTAAGGGTAATAAACTTCTCCAGCTAAGTGTTGAAAACGACTGGCCACTTTTAAGAGAAAAACTAGCTGCCGCCTCTCTGGAAGGATTTCTTTACCCAGATACTTATAGAATTTATAAACAAACAACAGCAGAAGAGATCGTGAAAAAAATGATTAACAATTTGCATGTTAAATTCGATGAAAATCTCAAAGCTGAAGTAAAAAAACAGAAAAGAGATTTCTATCAAATTCTGACCTTGGCCAGTATCGTTGAAAAAGAAATGTATGGGTATGAGAATAGGCAAAAGGTGGCTGATGTTTTTCAAAAGCGGTTGAATAGTGATATGGCTTTGCAATCTGACGCAACTGTAAACTATATTACTAAGAGAGGTACAACCAGGCCTAGTCGGGAAGACACTCAGATAGATTCGTTGTATAATACTTACAAGTATCCGGGTTTGCCACCAACTCCAATTTGCAACCCAAGTATCGAGGCAATAAAGGCTGTTATCTACCCGGAGGCAAATCCGTATTGGTATTTTTTAACCACGCCACAGGGACAAATCATTTTTAGTAAAGATCATGATGAACATCAACGTAATATTAATAAATATTTAAATTAGTATGTTTAATAAAAAATTTTGGGATAAGGTTTTTAAGGAACAGGCGGAGTTTGATGTCGCACGCCGCAAAATAATTTCAGAAAGTTCTTTCGCACAGCATGCAGCCAAACAATCTATCTTCGCTTTACATCGCGACGACTTGAACGAAGCAAAAACAAAACTTGAGGAGGCAAAAAAGGGATTGCAAAGTTTAGATAAGCGCTTTGGGAAAGATTTTCGTTTGAGAATGGAAGGGTCATGGAAAGCAGCTGTTGAGGAATTTTCTGAAGCAAAACTTTTCCATGATTTTTGTACAGAAGGGAAGATAACTGGTATTAAGGATTTGAATGTAGAGGCGGATGAGTATATTGGCGGTATGTCAGATTTAACGGGCGAAATATTACGAAAGATGATTATTTGGGCAACACAAAAGAAGGATGATAAGTTGAAACCGGCTGCCGAGACAATCGCCACTGTTGTACATGAATTGATGCAGCAGAATTTAGGCGGATATTTAAGAACAAAGTTTGACCAAGCAAAGAAAAACCAACATAAATGTGAAGAAGTGCTCTACGATATTAGCCTGAGGCGTTAATTATGGAACACTCGAGTCGACAAAAACAACGTGAGCTTGAGGATGAGTATGCTCGCAAAAACAGGGAATATCTAGAAGAAAAACGAAGTCGTTTGGCTGAATACCGCCGAGAAGATGAACCAGAGGAAGAAAAAACAAAAAGACATGCAGGGAGTTATTATTGCTGCATTTCAATTATTTTACTGACACTTCTTTCTGGTGGTTTGATATATTATTTTGTAGTTAATATCAAGGATACGGTTTATAAAGAGTGGCAACTGCGTAAAGAGCAGATTCAGAAAACATTGCCACAAGGTAAGGAAGAAGTAAAAAAGAGCCTCGACCAAGGCGAGGATCTTCTTAACAAAACCAAGACAACTGCGGATGATTTAAAAACAAAATACGAAAAAGCAGAAGAATTATATCAGAAAGGACAAAACACAATTGATCAATTGCAGGGAGCCAAGGAAAAAGTAGAAAATATTGTTAAGTAATTTTTTCTAAAACCTGTTTTAAAGCTTTTAATCGGTGATTAATTATTTCATGTTCGGCGACAGTTAGTTCGCCGAGCATTTTTTTAAACTCAGGGACATAAAAAATTGCTCTAAAAGGATAGCCTTCTTCAAAAGGAATCATTTGTTTTTCACTAATGCTGCCTTCAATTGTGCCTCGCCCAAAAATCGGTTCATGCCCAGGCTGACAAAACGCTAACACCGAAACTAAGCGGCAGGTTCTTTTATCTGGCGGTACATTATGCAATCTTTCTAACGCATAATCAACCATTTCTCGGTCTGTCATACGGTATCCCTTCCAGCGTCGACTTTTTACTCCGGGTTCACCATTAAGTGAATCGATTTCTAATCCACCATCATCAGCAATGGCCGAAAGGTTAGTTAATTCACTGAAGAACCGAGCTTTAATGAGAGCATTTTCTTCGAAAGTTTTTCCAGTTTCTTCTACATCATCACTGACATTCAAATCGTTCAATGATAGAGCGTCAATACCAAATGTAAGCAAAAACTTTTTTAGTTCCTTGGCTTTCCCTTCGTTGTGTGTAGCAATGACAAGCTTCATAAATATAAAGATAATTGTCGATACTTCTATAATAACGAATATTTCACAGAAAAAAAACGGGGGCGCGGCGCGTGCGAACGCCGGCCCCCTCGAACAGCCTCGGAAGTGCAGGTACTAGACACGCATGTCGGGCGTGCTCCCGAGCGTCGATCTTGGGCGACGCGCCTCTGGGCTAGGTACAGCCGCTGGGGTAGCGCCTGCGCATGAAGCAGACCTCCCAAATTGCCGGTGCAAGTCACAGGCGTGAACTGTAACTTGCTGTTACTGATGTAGTCTCGACGCGTCTCACGCACCGAACCGGAAGTCGACGAGTCGTCGAGGGCCGACGGAGCGTTGCGCTCGTCCGCGACGGGTCGAGCTAGACGCCCGGGGGACAGCCTGAGGGGTAGCGTCTGGACATGCAGATCACCTCCGTCATGAGTAAGGAGCCTGGACCACCGCTGGCATTTGGTTATCGCTTGGGGCCTTTCCAAAGCCTTGCAGCTCGTAAAAACGCCAGTAAACCGAGCGAATGTGTATATAATAGGAGAGACTTCTATATTTGTCAACTATTTTGTGGAAAAAAAAGCGGGGCCGACCATTCGAACGGTCGGCCCCTGGCGCACGCGGGCGTGGTGCTTGTTGTCTTGGCGCTGGGCGTCTACATGGTGACCTCCAAGGCTGGTGTCGTGGACTTGTCGGACTTGCCGAGCAGTTCGCACGCGGGTGCTAGACCCAAGCACCTATATTATTACATTTTTCCATAACTTTGTCAATGGTTGGCGTAATTTATCGTAAAATAGACAAAAAATACCTTTTTTAGTACAATTTGATTAATATGTTGTACATAGTCGCAACACCTATAGGAAACCTCGAGGACATCACTTTTCGGGCTCTTAGAACGCTTAAGGAAGTCGATGCCATCCTGTGCGAGGACACCAGACAAACCGTCAAACTATTGTCACATTTTGAGTTTTCTAAGCCCTTAATTTCCTTGCATCAGCATTCGTCAGAAGGAAAGATGGAGGCTCTATTAAAGCAATATGAAAACATCGCTTATGTGACAGATGCTGGTACTCCGGGTATCTCTGATCCCGGAAATAAGCTGGTTGAAAAGGCAGTGGAGTTGAACGTACAAGTGGTGCCAATTCCAGGTGTGGCCGCGATCACTACAGCTTTGAGTGTTTCTGGCTTTCAAACAGATCATTTTATGTTTTTGGGTTTCATGCCCCTGCGCGGGCGTACCAAAATTTTTAATTTAATAAAAAATTCAGAAATGACAGTGGGATTCTACGAATCACCACACCGTATCGTTAAAACGTTAGAAGCATTAGTGCCAGTTGCGGGCGAAAGAAAAGTCTGCATTTGTCGCGAACTAACAAAAAAGTTCGAAACGATTTATCGTGGGCCACTGAATCAAGTCATTCCTGAAATTTCGCAAAAAGCGAAGGGCGAGTTTACTGTAATCATTAGCAAATAATATGGAATACGCTTTTACTGATAATGAGTTGAAATTAGAACGTTTTTGGGTGAGCCAAGCTGCACTAATTATCAAAAGTGGAAAACTGCTCATATTAAAAAATTCAGCAAAGGAAGATGAATGGCTTTTCCCCGGTGGACGCGCTGATATAGGTGAAATAGGCGATGACGCTTTTGCTCGTGAACTTAAAGAAGAAATCGGAGTAAATGATTTTACCAAAATTGTTGTGGTTGATTATGATATCTGGTATACAATGCACCGACACATCCCTGTCTGCACTATCGCCAACTTGGTTGATATTAAGGACGAAGAAATCAAACTAAGTTTTGAGCACACTGAATTCCGTTGGATTACAGAATCGGAAGTTGCTAATTACAACTTCGCTTGGCCCAAAGCGATTGAGTTTATACATAAAGCTTTTAAATTACATAAACAACTAGTATGAACAAATATTACATAACAACACCAATTTATTACGTAAACAGTAAACCGCATATAGGTCATGCTTATACGACTATAGTGGCTGATATTTTGGCGCGTTATTATCGTCAAAAACTGGGGAATAATAATGTTTGGTTTCTAACAGGTACGGACGAACATGGTGCTAAAATTGCGCAAGCAGCAGAAAAAGAAGGGATTGATCCACAAGCATTTACAGATAATATCTCGGCTTTATTTAAGGATACTTGGACCAATCTTAACATCAGTAATGATGATTTCATCCGTACAACAGAAAGTCGACATGAAACCGTTGTTAAAGAAATTCTTTTGAAACTAAAGGAAGCCAAAACGCCAAAAGGGAATGATTTCATTTATTCGGGGGATTATGAGGGCTTGTATTGTGTCGGTTGTGAAGCATATAAAAAGGAAGAGGATTTGGTTGATGGAAAATGTCCAGATCATAATAAGGTTCCGGAATTATTGAAAGAAAAAAATTGGTATATACGACTTTCTGACTACGCTGAAGTTTTAAAAGACAAGATTGCTAATGACGAGATCAAAATATTACCGGTAGATCGTAAGAGTGAAGTATTGTCGTTTATTGAACAAGGCTTGGAAGATGTAGCTATTAGCCGTCAACAGGTAAAGTGGGGGATTCCCGTCCCATTTGACGAAGATCAAACAATCTATGTTTGGGTCGATGCACTTTTGAATTATATTTCAGCGTTAGGATATCCAAATGATGAAAAGTTCAAAAAGTTTTGGCCTGCCAATACTCAACTCTTGGCTAAGGACATACTTAAGTTCCACGCCATTATTTGGCCAGCAATGCTCTTGGCCGCTGGAATCGAACCACCAAAAGAGTTGTTTATTCACGGTTATTTTACTATCGACGGTAAAAAGATGAGCAAAACTTTAGGCAATGTTATAGACCCGAATGACCTTGTAGCTGAGTTTGGCGTAGATGCAGCTCGCTATTTAATTGTTTCACAATTTCCGTTTGGACAAGATGGAGATGTTAAAGCCGATGAATTTAAGATTAAATATAATGCTGATTTGGCTAATGGTATTGGCAATTTAGTTAGTCGCGTCATTAGCATGGCCGAAAAATACTGTGACAATAAAATTCCCGGTTTAAAATATACAGCGAGTTTTGATTTGGGAAAAATTTGGCAAACAGTTGAGAAAAATTATCAGGATTATAAAGTCTATGAAAACCTTAAAGAAATTTGGAGCTTGATTAGTTGGGCTGATAATTATATTGCCGAAACGACACCTTGGGCTAAAGCTAAAGAAGGGAAGAGCGATGAAGTTAATCAGATTATCTACAATCTACTCGAACTTTTAAAGCAGTTGGCTGGTTTGGTCTCGCCTATACTGCCACAAACAAGCACAGAGATATTTAAACGACTTAATTTTGTTGAGGCTACTCTTGAAAATATCAAAACGCTTAACAGTTTAAATTGCGCTGCCTCATTGGATAAAGGGGAAGCACTCTTCTTGCGTAAATAATACTTAAAATAAAAATATGATTGACACACATGCCCATGTCAATTTTAGTGCATTTAAGGATGATGCTGACGATACACTCCAAAGGGCACTGGAAAGAAAAATTGCTGTTATCAATGTCGGGTCGCAAATAAGCACCAGTCGTAGGGCGGTTGAGTTGGCGGCCAAATATCCGCGTGTTTTTGCGGCTGTGGGTTTACATCCTATTCAATTGCAGGATTTTGAGGTTGTTGAAGAGGGGATTACTTTTACGACCCGCAAGGAAGATTTTAACTTTGACACATATAAGGAACTGGCCCAAAAAAAAGATGTTGTGGCAATCGGCGAAACTGGTTTAGATTATTTCCATATTCAACAGCAGAAAGATCGTGACGAAATTATTGAAAATCAAAAAAAAGTATTTCAAGCACACATCGATTTGGCCAACGAAATGAACTTACCGCTTATCGTGCACACGCGTAGTGGTAAGACAAATAGTAATGAGGCTTGCATCGATATTTTATCGGAGCTTAAAAAAAATCCGCCCAAAGCAGGAGGTGTAATGCATTGTTATGCTGGTCAACCGGAATTGATTAAGGAATTTGTCTCTTTGGGAATGTATATCAGCTTTAATGGAATAATTACCTTTGACAAATCTGGTTTAATGGAAAAAATATTATTTTCTACACCAGAAGATAGGATTCTCACGGAAACAGACTGCCCCTATCTCACCCCGGTCCCTTACCGTGGACAGCGTAATGAACCAGCTTATATTGATTTTATCATCTCAAAAATAGCAGAAATTAAGAGCCGTGATTTCGAGGAAATCGATGCACTGACCACACGTAACGCCGAGCGTCTGTTTCACTTGGCGTTAAATTAAGCAGGAGGATAGATTGTCGATTCTTACTTATAAACAAGATGACTTGAAATTTTTTAAATTTCATGATAGATTGTAGGTGCTTTTCTATGGCGACGCAAAACTCTAAGGATAAATCAGCTTGGTGGCAGCCAGCAATTGAAGTGTTTGTTCAAGTCTCTGGCTGGATTGTTTTTCCACTCTTGGTTGGAATCTTTTTGGGGCAGTGGCTCCAGGGTAAGTGGGGACATGAACCTTTGATATATCTGGGTTGTGTGGCCGTTGCATTCATAATTACCAATGTCGGATTAATTCAGATTGCCGTTAAAACGTCAAAGAAAATGCAAAAAATTATTGATGAAACTGAGAAAGATAAAAAATAAATATGTCTGAAAGTGGTCATGTAACAACAGAAGCGCAAATAACAACGACTGCAGGAGTGCCTAACGCAGTTGCGCTTGAACACGGCCAAACAGAATTAAAAACAGAGGTTTCGCATGAAGTTACCTTAGCGGCAGAGCCGATTGCACAGATAGGGGGCTTCTCAATAACAAATTCTTTATTAAATACTTGGATAGTTGTGGCTATCCTTTTTATTTTTGCTTTGACTTTAAGGTCGAAACTTAAATTAATTCCCAAGGGACTTCAGAATTTGTTTGAAATTGTTGTTGATGGGGCATTGAACCTTTGTGATTCTGTAACCAACGATCGCAAAAAATCAATGAAAGTTTTTCCAATCATTTTTAGTTTCTTTATATTTATTTTAATTTCCAATTGGATGGGATTGGTGCCGGGCGTGGGATCTATCGGTTTTATCGAAACGGAGGGCGGACATAGCATTTTTGTGCCATATTTTCGTGGCGGTACAGCAGATTTAAATACGACATTGGCCTTAGCTCTTATAGCTGTAGTTGGTTCTAATCTGTTTGGTATTATTGCTGTAGGCGGTTGGAAATATTTTAATAAATTTGTTAACCTGAAAACTTTAGGCCATATACCTTCTCACATAAAGAAAGATCCTAGTGTTGTCATTGTTAATCCGATTAAGTTTTTTGTCGGTATAGTAGAAATTATTGGCGAGGTTGCCAAGGTGGCTTCGCTTTCATTCCGTCTATTTGGAAATGTTTTTGCAGGCGAGGTCTTATTGTCATCCTTAGCAGTAATTTTAGCTTTTGGTTTACCAATTCCTTTCATGTTTTTAGAAGTAATTGTAGGTATTATTCAAGCATTAATTTTTGGCATGCTGACATTGGTTTACTTTAGCATTGCCATGACAGAAGAAGAACATTAATCAGGGTGCGAATAACCGACGTTAAAAAATAATTTCATCGTCGAGCAAATTCAAGCCTATATAAATATGGATATCGCATTATTGGCTAAAGCCTTGGCGATCGCTATCGGTGGCTTAGGACCAGCATTAGCTATTGGTAAGATCGGTGCTAAAGCTATGGAATCAATTGGTCGCAACCCAGAAGCAGCCGGAAAGATTTTAGTGCCTATGTTGTTGGCTGCTGCCTTTGCTGAAGCTATTGCTATTTACGCTTTAGTTATTGCTTTCAGTATAAAGTAAGTTTGCTGTTTGGCGGGGTAAGGATACTTATCTCGCTTATAGAGCTAATTTATTACAATATAAAAATATGGATGATTTAATCAAGACCTTTCATATCGATTGGAAACTATTAATAGCGCAAATGATTAATTTTGGCATCGTGGTTTTTGTCTTAGGCTTTTTTGCCCTAAAACCACTTGTGAAATTAATGAAGGAACGTGAAGATAAAATCGCCGGTGGCATCAAACATGCTGAAGAAATGGAAGACAAGATAAAAGAAATCGCTAAACTAAAAGAAGAAGAAGTACGTGTCGGCCGTAAAGAGGCTCAAGGTTTAATTGCGCAAGCAGAAAAGTCTGCAGAAGACTTAAGACAGGAAAAAATAAAGAAGACAATTCAGGAAATAGAGAAGATGGCTGTTGACGCGCGTGGTCGAATTCAAGAAGAGCGTGATGAAATGATTAAAGATGTAAAAGATGAATTGGGCGGATTGATCGCTACGGCACTTAATCGTGTCACCAGTAATGTCATTTCAGAGAAAACTCATACTCAAGTTATTGATGATGTTATCAAAGACTTAGAAAAAGAAGCACTTAAAAAGTAATTATGGCACAAAGCTCTACAATTAAGCATTATGCTAAAGCTTTAGTGGAATTAGGGCTTGAAAATAGCTGTTACGAGGCTTTGTTTACTGACCTGACTGATGTTGATCAGAAAATCAATGAAAATTTAGAATTTAAAAAATACTTAACAGACAAACACGTTTCGTTCAGCAAAAAACAAGAGGCTCTAAAAAATACCTTTCAAGATTTTATAAGTGATAAGACATATAATTTTCTATTTATTTTACTGAAGGATGGTAAATTATTAGAACTATCTTCTGTTCTGAAAGAAGCCGCAAAAACACATTTAAAGTCGCAGGATTTATTTGAAGTTGTTGTAGAATCGGTGATTCCGCTTAGTGCTGAGCAGGAAAAGCGGATTCAAAAAAAACTTTCGGAATCAATATCTCAAAAATTAATTATCAAAAATATTATTAATCCAGAAATTATCGGCGGTCTTAAAATTTTTCTTGGTGATACTGAAATTGATGGCAGTTTGCGTGGAAAAATTTTACGACTAAAGAAAAAAATCGAGGATTACGAATAATTTCAATCAATTATATGGTACAAAAGAAACAAGATTACGTTATAGAAGCACTAAAAAAACAAATTAATGAGTTCAAAGAACATGTTGCCGTTGATACGGTTGGTCGTGTTTTGGAAGTCGGAGATGGTATTGCTAAAATTTCTGGACTTTCAAATACTATGGCCTCAGAAATGCTTGATTTTGGTGACGGAGTCTTTGGCGTAGCTTTAAACCTTGAAGAAGAGGCTGTCGGTGCTATGATTTTGGGCGATTGGGTTAAGATTAAGGAAGGTGATGTTGTTAAGAGCACTGGCCGCATTTTGGAAGTTCCGGTCGGCGACAAATTAGTCGGACGTGTTGTAAATCCTTTGGGTGAATCATTGGATGGAAAAGGAAAAATTGATTCAGAAAAATATTATCCTGTTGAAAAAATTGCGCCGGGCGTTATTACTCGAAAATCAGTTAATGAACCAGTCCAGACTGGTATTAAAGCCGTTGACTCGATGATCCCAATTGGACGCGGACAACGTGAGCTCATTATCGGTGATCGTCAAACAGGGAAGACAGCAATAGCTCTCGACACAATTATTAATCAAAAAGGCAAAAATTTAATCTGTATTTATGTTGCGATTGGTCAGAAGGAATCAAAAATAGCTAAAACAGTGGCTAAGTTGGAGGAAATGGGAGCTATGGATCATACGATTGTTGTTGTGGCCGGTGCTTCTGCACCTTCTTCTTTAAATTATATTGCCCCTTTTGCTGGCTGTGCTATGGGTGAATATTTTATGGATAAGGGAAAGGATGTTCTGATTGTGTATGATGATTTGTCAAAGCACGCTGTGGCTTATCGAGAAATTTCATTGTTGCTAAGACGCCCACCTGGACGCGAAGCATATCCGGGTGATGTTTTCTATTTACATTCAAGATTGCTAGAACGATCAGCCAAGTTGAACTCTGATTTTGGTGGAGGTTCAATTACAGCATTACCTATTATTGAAACTCAAGCTGGAGATATTTCTGCCTATATTCCAACCAATGTTATTTCTATTACCGATGGGCAAATTTTCTTGGAAGGTGACTTGTTTTATCAAGGTATCCGTCCAGCTATTAACGTGGGGTTATCCGTCTCCCGTGTCGGTTCCAGCGCCCAAATCAAAGCCATGAAAAAAGTTGCAGGAAAATTGAGATTAGAAGTTGCACAATATCGAGAATTGGCTGCCTTTGCTCAATTTGGCTCTGATTTGGATGAATCAACTAAAAAACAACTTGAACGAGGAAAGCGTATAGTGGAAATTTTAAAGCAAGGGCAATATGTCCCAGTGGCAGTAGAAAAACAAGTTATAATTCTACTTGCTGCTATCAAAGGACTGTTAGATGATGTTGAGGTAAGTAAATTAAATGAGTTTGAATCAGGTCTGTATGAATATTTCGATACTACAGTTCCAGAAATATTAAAGGAAGTCGTAGAAAAGAAAGAATTTAATGAAGAATTAGAAAGCAAAGTGCTCAAGAGTATTAGCGAATATAAATCCACAGTCGAGGAAATGTTAGTTAAATCAGAAAAGAACGAGGAACTATAATATGGCTTCGGGAACAAGAGAATTAAAACGTCGCATCAAATCCGTTGTCAGCACCAAAAAAGTAACTAAAGCAATGGAAATGGTGGCCGCAGCAAAAATGCGTAAAGCCGTCGCGGCGGTTTTAGCTACACGAGATTATTCTAACCTCGCTTGGGCCACTATCATGCATTTAGCGCAACGGACAGACTCTGGATTACATCCACTTTTAGCCAAGAAAGATAAGGTGGAAA
>Ga0172369_10002132_pt1 | contig 27811 bp, 18 predicted proteins | sample LakKiv25m_FD_114539 | JGI IMG/M metagenome (GOLD analysis project Ga0172369, IMG submission 114539) | Freshwater microbial communities from Kabuno Bay, South-Kivu, Congo - kab_022012_11.25m | ecosystem: Environmental > Aquatic > Freshwater > Lake | place: Democratic Republic of the Congo...
ATGAAAAAAAATCTCACTTATATTATCTTCGCTATGTTGGTTTCAGGATTCTTATTCACCTCCTGCCAGGAATCAACGAAGAATGAAACAGCAGATCCCAGAAACAGTAATCAAATAACCCGGGAAGAGGTTATTACTGCCCAACAAAACTGGAGGAACGCGATTGTCAGAATAGGTGAATCATACTCCAGTGGCGGAGACTATGTATCATTGGCCTCACAGGTAGTCGATTCGTTGTACGGGTATGATGAAGGAGTCGTCCTGTTCGCACCTACAAAAGCTTCTGAATTGCAGTTTCGCCTGAAAAAAGAAGAGGCATTGTCATACTTCGTTGGAGGTATAATACCTGAAGATAAAGGATTTGCACTGAATCCGTGGAGCAATGTACGGTTCGAGAATGCCGGAATGATCCTGAACGATAACCAGGCTCTGGTCATGGGTAATTACTGGTTCACTGATGCCAAAACAGGGGAGGATGTGAAGGTTGCGTACACTTTCTGCTTCTTCAAAGATGCGAATGGGAAACTTCGGATCAACGTTCACCATTCTTCGTTGCCTTACAAACAAGCACATTGATATACACGGATTCCTTCAAGGAAAGACCTGGAGATATCCATCCCAAAACAGCGGGACTAAAATCTTCCTGGAATATTCTGACCGCAAAACAGGCATTTGCTGTCCTTAATGTTATTCGCTAGGATCGTAAAACCTTTACGTTCAAGTATTACTTTGCTGCATTTCGGGCAATAGGTGTTTTCGGTTCTATGGTTTGGGACATTGCCGATGTACACATACCTGATGCCGGCTTTTTTCGCAATATCGTGCGCCTTCTCCAGAATGTCAAGAGGCGTATATGGCAGAGATGTAAGCTGGTAGAGAGGGAAAAACCGGCTGAAATGGAGGGGACACTCTTCAAGACCGTTGTCGACCAGCCAGGTGCACATCTCGCTTATCATCTCTGGCTTGTCAGTCCATGTTGGAACTACCAGGTTGGTGATCTCCAGCCAGACACCCATTTCATGCAGGATCTTCAAAGTCCGAAGGATCGGTGCGAGGTGCCCTCCGTTCAATTCCCTGTAAATATCTTCAGAAAACGATTTGAGGTTGATATTGGCTCCGTCAATGTAAACAGCCAGTTCTCTCAGGGGCTTTTCATTGACATAACCATTTGAGACCAACACATTCTTTATCCCTCTATCACGGGCGATTTTTGCAGAGTCATACATGTATTCGTAAAATGCAACGGGTTCCGAATAGGTATAGGCAATGGATTTTGCGCTGCTCGAAACGGCTTCTTTCACCAGGGCTTCCGGGAAGAGATCGTAATTGCGTGTTTCACGTGGACTTACCTGGGAGATCTCCCAGTTCTGGCAGTTCATGCAGGCCAGTGTACATCCGGCAATGGCAACGGAATAACTTCGGGAGCCGGGGAAAAAGTGAAACAGTGGTTTTTTCTCTATCGGGTCAATGTGCAGGGAGCATGGATTTCCATAAGCCAGGGTATACAGTTTGCCATCCTTCGCTACTTTGGTCCTGCAAATGCTTTCATTCCCTTCTGTGAGCGTACATTGGTTGGGGCAGATCAGGCACCTGACGCCTTTCGGTGTCACAACACCGTATGGCGATTCTTTGCTGAACCGGCCAAAGCCGCTATCTAGGTTTCCCGGAATATTTTCCATGTCTGCAAGTTTTGCCAACGACTCCGCTGATTGCAATCCCAATGCTGCACTACCCGCACCTACCAGGCTGCGGCGAAGAAATTCCCGTTTGGAGATCTTCTCCTTCATAATGGCAGTTTAGATGTACGAAGTTACAGAAAATTCCGAAATCTGTCATCCCCTTTTCCCTGTTGCAAAATACCAAATTGCAGAAACTGTATTTAAAATTGCGAGGATGACAAGGGTCATCTTGATCCCCATCAGGGGAAGCAAAATCACTGTTGTGATCAGGGCTCCGAGAGCTGCGCCATAGAGGTCGACCGCATAATTGGATGCTGCCACTTTATCAATCCCACCTTTTGAGATCAGGGCAGCATAGGAAAATACGAGCCCGGTGAAAAATGCAAATCCTGTCACAAAAAAAATAAATGCAGCGAAAACAGCTTCATCCGGGAGTTCCAGGAAAGGTACAAGGGAGATATACAGGAGGATCAGGACCACCATGACCGCCATGAGCAATTGAATGAGAAGGTAGTACTTCGGACGGGTTTCCTTGAACAGTAACTTTTTTGAAGCTGCGCCAAGAGCCAGGCCCAGCATGAATACCATGATCAGGACACCCAATGCCTGGTAAACATATCCGAAGGTTACCTGGAATCCAAGTAAAAGGATGATCTCTGTTGAGGAAGCGGTGAATCCTGCCGCAAAAACACCTGCATTGATGCGGTCTATCGCCAGGAATGAAAAAACAATCAGCATGAGGATCATCCCGCCAATAAGGGTATAGTTCTGCCTGAAATAACTCAACCAATAAACCTGCTGGTAAAAATAAGCGACGGGATGGAAATCATAATTGATTCCACATTCATCAGAAATCTTCTCCATCACATATCTGCTCCGGTCTTTCAACAACTTCTCATCAAAATAATACGGATTCACATAATCCGTTTGAATGCCTTTTTTGATGATCAGGGATGGAATAGCAAGACTAAGTGAATCGTCGGAGGCAAGAAAATAATTCTGACCTGATGGAAAGATCAGAACGTTCCGGAAGTGGTTCTTCAGAGTATAATAGATGCAGGAATTCAGCTGACCGGCTTCCGGGCTTACGTAATCTGATCCTGTCGGTATCGAAAGAGAAAGAACGGCACCGGAATCCATCCGTTGTTTCAAAGAAAAAAAGAATTCATCAGAGTAATACCTGTTGAGCTGAAGAGTTGATGGTTCCGGCAGGTTCATCAGGACAACATCATAGAGTTTGTTGCATTGGGTAATATACCTTCTTGCATCCGCAGAAATATAAGAAACTGCTGAATCAGTCACTTTACTCCGCAGAGCAGCAGTAATTTCAATTAAAGCAGGGTTCAGTTCCACATAATCAACCCTGGCGGGCTTGTATTTCATAATTTCGGGAATAGTACCGCTCAGGCCTCCTGAGATCAGAAGCACACGGTCAGGATGGCTATGCTGTATCATCGCAAAATGGACCGATTCTTCATCCCGGATCACATTTCCTGAACTGAATAAAAGGACCCCGTTTTCATAGACATTATGCTGGCCATGCTGCTCTGTTACAATTACCCTTCCATAAGGTGTTTCCCGGTCGACGATCACCTCCTGGTCTTCGAAGAGAAGAGACAGTGTGAAGTTTGAGAAAGATATGGAATATAGGCCAAAAAGAATACCTCCGGAGATCAGCGGGACAATGATCTTCGGGATAATTCCCGGTCGTGAGAATGCGTACAGGACAACGGTTCCCAGGAAGACTGCCGAAATGATATTGAAAGCCGGGAACGACCCCAAAGTCCACAGGAACACAAAGTTTATCAAACCGCCGGCGACCAGGCTTCCGAGCGACTCAATTGCATAGGCCTCTCCAAGTGGGTTTTGGCCAGGTTTTCTTGGCAGGATCGCTGTAAGGGCTGTAAACAGGAATCCACTTAAAAAGCAGACTGGCGTTTGAAGCAACAATGATGAGTAAAATATTTCCCGCAACCCGACCATTGTTCCCGGGGGAAAAACCACACTCCTCCAAACATCCAGTTTCACAAGTGTTAGAACCGGGATCACCGCCAGCAAGACCAAAAGAAAAAGGAAAAAGGATTCACGGTCCTTCATCTGCTGCCCGAATCTTCCCATGAAAGCTCCGAAACCACTGATAAGCATCCAGTTAGCCAGTACTACACCAAATACAAGCTCGTTTCCCTGAAAGACATAAAGGAACTCGCGGAGAAGGTAGACCTGAGTAGCAATAGAGATAAAACCCAGACCAAACAAGGCAGAGAAGATTGCAAATCTCTTGTACATTTCGTACCTTTACCTTGGTTTTATTTCAAAAATAATGCAAACAACCCGGATTTCTTTCATTTTGTTAATAAGCTTTATGTTTTTTTCACAACTTGGATGCTCGTCCCAGAATACGGATGGATCATCACCGCACAACGACCGGAAACCGGCAGCAGCAGGAAGGTTTTACTCCCCAAATGCTGACGAACTTCGCTCGATGATCAATAGTTTTTTTTCGAAAGCGGTCCCTCGCGGAGAGAAGCAGGTAGCGGCAATCATATCCCCGCATGCAGGCTACGTGTTTTCCGGGCAAGTTGCGGCCAATGCGTTCAACCAGGTGGACCCTGATCGTGACTATGACAATGTATTTGTCATTGCCTCCAGCCACCAGGTCGCGTTCAGCGGAGCTTCAATTTATAACCAGGGAGATTATGTAACCCCGCTAGGAAAGGTTCCTGTAAATATAAGCCTTGCAGATAAACTCATTGATGAAAATCCTGTTTTTATATTTCATCCGGAAGCCGATAAACTTGAACATAGTTTGGAGGTCCAGGTCCCTTTTCTGCAGGTCCTTCTGAAGAAACCTTTTCTCCTGGTACCGATTGTGCTCGGAACACAGTCGGCCGAATCCTGCAAAAAGATCGCCGAAGCCCTGAGACCCTGGTTCAATGAAAGAAACCTTTTCGTGATCTCTTCCGATTTTTCTCATTACCCTGAATACCAGGAGGCAAGGATCGCCGACAAGTCAACCTGTGACGCTATCATCGCAAATAACCCTGAAACCTTCCTCAAATTCCTTGATGACTACAAAAAGAAGAAAATACCGGACCTGGCAACTAATTGTTGTGGTTGGACCTCCGTGCTAACCCTTCTGGACCTTACTGCCCGGAATCCGGATTATACCTACATCCCCATCTCTTACCTGAATTCAGGAGACTCGGGATATGGTGATAAAAACCAGGTTGTCGGGTACTGGGCGATCGCAGTAACACGACAAAGTACTGATCCCGTGGAAGATATTGGATTTTCTTTTTCCGATGCGGATAAAATCAGGTTATTGGCGGTCGCAAGGAGCACGGTGGAAGGGTATATCCGGAATAACAAGATCCCTGATGCAGACATTCCAGGACTGTCGCAAAACCTGAAACTTCAGGCAGGGGCGTTTGTCACCCTCAAAAAGAAAGGAGCATTGAGGGGGTGCATTGGTCGGTTCACAGCAACCATCCCATTGTACAGGCTGGTCCAGGAAATGGCGGTAGCAAGTGCCACCCAGGATTACCGCTTCACACCCGTGCAGGCGAATGAAATAGAAGGATTGGAGATTGAGATCTCTGTTCTTTCCCCGATGAAACGAATAACTGACATTGACGAAATTATCCTCGGTCGGCATGGCATCTATATCAAAAAAGGGAATGCTGCAGGCACCTTCCTTCCACAGGTTGCTTCAGAAACAGGATGGACGAAGGAGGAGTTTCTCGGGCATTGCGCCCGGGATAAAGCCGGGATAGGATGGGACGGGTGGAAAGATGCCGAAATCTACACCTATGAAGCCATTGTTTTTTCGGAATCAGAATTCAGCGGTCACAAATAGGCCGATATGGACAATAAGCACATCTCTCTTCGTCCGGAGTTTGCGTAAATGGTTGATCCGGATCGAAAATATCCATCAGGATCCGGGTGAGGATTTCCTCGATTTTTACCATTTCCCGCTCTCCGATAACTGTTGAATTAGCGTTGGGGTCCTCCGTGGGAACCTGAACCATCATGAGGCCTGGCGCCTGCTTTCTGAGAGAGATGATCCCTGCCAGGTACTGGGTTGCACGGCTTTTTTTACCCATGAGCCATGTATAGGTTAGAAGCTGGAATCCTTTATCCAGTTCGGCGTTTGAGGAAAGTTCCTCCCAATCCCTGATGGCGATCTCCCTGGTGTTAACGATTCCGGTCTTGTAATCTATAACACGGGTATCGCCTCCGATCGTGTCAACCCGGTCAACAAAACCTTTCAGGAGGACCTCAAATTCTGAACCGTCAGCAGGGATTGTCAAAGATCTTGAAAGCGGTTGTTCAAGGAGTTCGATGGTAAGAGTCTGGCTTTTATTTGTTAACTGTTCGACCAGCCTGGTTTCACCATGAATAAATTTCCGTACCATGATCTTTGCAACCTCCACCAGCAATAGATTTTTTCCTGTTTTTATCCCGTCCCCTTTGAACCCTTCCTGAAATGCACTTTCGATCTCTCCTTCAATTCTGTCCACCATTGCATCCAGGTCGGTTTTGGTCAGGATTTTCAATCGAAATGGAGTATAGAGTTTCATCAATGCATGATGGACTGCCAAACCAAGAGTCCTGTGGTCAATTTCCCCTTCGTTCTGTTCAGGCTCCTTCAGCTCAGCAACATCTGAAAAATAAAATTTCAGGGAACATGTACGAAATGCATTCAGAGATGTAGGTGCAAATCCTGAAACGGCTTTCCGTCTTAGTTTTTCAAGAACCAGGCTGTCCTTACCGATCTCAATAATCCGGGATTGCTTCCCGGTACGCACAGCCGTGACCAACATCTCATTACGGATGGTAATTGACGGGTTATACAGAGGTAATTCCGTTTCGATCTGCCTGATAAACCGACTGGGATCTCCACCACCCATTGGCCCTGGTTCGGTATTATACAACAGCCATACATCAGATGAATGCTGCAGAAGACGATAAAAGTGATACGCATAAACAGCATCCTTCTGCCTGTAAAGCGGAAGGTTAAAATCCCGCCTGACATCAAAAGGGATGAATGACTGGATGTTTTTTCCGGAAGGCAGGATCCCTTCGTTACACGAGAGGATGATCACCCTGTCAAAATCAAGGGTTCGTGTTTCAAGCATGCCCATGATCTGCAATCCCTTTAGCGGTTCTCCATAAAATGGCAGCATGGTGCTATCGAACAACTGTTTTATGAACTTAGCCAGGCTGTCCCATGTGAGAAAACCTGCTGATTCACCTGCCAGAAGTCGAAGCTGACGAAGTATACGGGCAGCAGCATAGGCATATTCCAGCTCAATCTGCGGAGGTTCGACGTTGGCCTGTTCCTCATCCTTTACTAGGACATCCTGCATTGAGAACACCATTGAATCGACAAGTGCCTGCAGCCCTGAAAGGGCGTCATCCAATGAATCCCATGTCCCAAACACAGGTTCCAGAAAATCCAGGGTTGAGCTAAAAAGGCCCGGATCTTCCAGAACCATGTCTTTCCATTGAAGGAATGACCTGGATCCGGTTTTAATTCTCTCCACAAGGTCATGATAAGCAAACTGGTTGCCATCAGTATTCACTAATGCCAGGCGGGTTATATAAGGATGCTGCAACACCTTAACCACATCCCGGAAATAAAATTTTCCTGACTTTTTCCTCCCTGAAGCCATTCTGATGGCGTCGTGGTGCATCTCATAAACCAGGATCAGAAGATCCGACATCGGAGTCTGACTTAACGGGAGTCCCATGGTGATGTTTACGGCTTCAATGCTTTCAGGAAGAGAATTTAAAAGTGGTACTAACAGTTTTTCGTCAGGAAGGACGACAGCAGTCCTCTCATTCAATGAATTCTTCCGATTCCATTCAGCCAGCAGATTTCCGGCAAATTTTACCTGGCCAACCAGATCAGGAACGCCGATCACTTCAATGTTCTTAGCTGCAGTCATGAAGTCGGCTGACTTCCAGAGCGAAGACCACTCAGGCCATTTTCTGAACCACTGCCTGAGGTAATCTCCCGCCTCCTGTTTCGGATCATCCATATAATAACTGTCAGCATCCCACAGCAAAACGGCCTTACCCTGTTTTACCAGGTAATCAATGATCTTTTCCTCGCTGGTGGTCAGCGCATTAAATCCGGCAAAGACCACTTTTGTACCGGGGATAACCGCTTCACCACTCTCCATCCGTTGCCATGCGTGCCTGAAGATCAATCCCTGGTATGCTTCACCCCTGGCAAGAAGCGCTTTTGTCAGTCCGGAATAATAGGAATAGAGTGAATTGTAGAACTTTAGGTAACTCTTCTGAAATTCAGTAAGCGGTGTATTATCAGGATTCCAAACGGTGATCGCGCGGACTTCATCAAGGTATAAGAAAAGTGTTTCCGGCTCGACCAGGTATCGATCGATCTCGTTAAAATCCGATAGCACCTGTCCCCCCCAGTTCAAAAACTCATCAAATGGTTGTGCCTTTTCCTTTTCAGCCTGCTGATATACCTGGTACAGCGCAAAAAGGCAGTGCACCTGATCCAATTCCCTCAAACCAGAAACAGAAGTTATAAACTCCTCTATCGACAATACCGAAGGTGACCATGTGGTTCGGTTCAGCATACCTCCGAGGTATTTGCGTAAAAACAACCCGGCACGCCTGTTTGGAAGGACGACCGTGACTTCGGCCGGATTTTCGCCAAAATTTTCAACAAGATAGGTTGCGGTTTGTTTTAGAAAAGGAGGCATATATACAAATTACGGATGATTTGAATGACGAATTACGATTTCAGGTTCGATTTACGATTAAGAATTTGGATCTTGGGTTTTGGGTCATGGGTTTTGGGTCTTGGAGCCTGGAATTTGGGGTTTCAATTTACCGATGTCTTTCCATATGAGTCCACGATCAGGATATCCTTTAATCACATGGCCAGCCGAAAGCCGGATGTATAAATCTGTCAGTGAGAATTTTCCGGTTTCGGTAATCAATGAAAAAATATCCGGCTGAAGGATCTGGATCCCGCTGAAAGCAAGGCTGGTCACCACATCGCTTTCCCTGCTGATGCGCTTTTCACCGATTTTCAGGTTTTCCCATCCGCACAAATTACTCTTATCATCAAAGAGGAAGTAACGGGAACTTTCGCGTTTCCTGACAGCCAGGGTTGCAAGAGCCCCGGCTTCGGAATGATACAATGCCATTTCGCTGAGATCCAGATCGGAAATGATATCCACATTTCTAACAATAAAAGGTTCGCCATCATTGAAGAACCAGGCAGCTTTCAATAATCCTCCGCCTGTTTCCAGCAATTCATCCGATTCGTCGGAGACAGCAATATCAAGACTGAAATTGTTGTTCCGCCGCAGAAATTCCAGGATCTGCCCGGCAAAGTGGTGTACATTGATGATCACCTCGTTAACCCCGTACCGCTTAACATGCTCCAGGGCGTACTGCAGCAATGGTTTCCCATCAAAATACACCAAAGCTTTGGGGATGGAATTGGTGAGCGGTCTCAACCTTGTCCCCAATCCTGCTGCAAGTATCAATGCCTTCATGAACTACGAATTACGATTTCCGAATTACGAACTATTTACGTCAACCCGTCGGACGAGGCATGCCTCGTCCCTATGTCCATACCCTCATACCCTCATACCCTCTTACTCTTTCTCAAATACCACTTCTCGAGCAAACTCCTTTTCACCGGTCTGCCATGTGCCGGAAGAAAAAGCCGGCAGGAGGTTTCCAGCAGCATCCCCCAACTCCTGATCAACAGGTCCGCGGAGTCAGCGAAAGGAGGAAAAATGATCCCCGGAACCTGGCCAAACATTGTATCACCCACAAGTGCAATCTCATTCTTTACGATAAGAGACATTGACCCGGGGGAATGCCCTGGAGTTGAGAGCAATGTTGCATCAAATCCAAGATCCGATAACTCCAGCCGGTTTCCGACTATCCTGTCTGCCTTGCAGGACTGGTAGGGAAATACCGGAATTTCTTTTTTGTGCTGGACCCTCATCAACCACCTGGTAAACCATGTTGTCCCACCCGGAAGAGGTGTCTTTCCAGCCATTAAATATGCAGCCTCCTCCTTCTGAACGTGAACAGGAGTATGAAACACTTGTTGGATATACGCAGCATTCCCGGCATGATCAAAATGGGTATGAGAGAGGATCAACGCATCCAATTCTGTCACTCCCAAACTACGGACACGCCTCTCCAACCGTTTCCTCTCACCCTTCATACTACTGTCGAACAACAGGAAATGATCGTGTTCCTTAACTAAATAGACGTTGCACCTGGATCCAACGATCCTGAAAATTTCACTACCTCCGGTTGTCTTCCACTTGTCCACTTGTTCACCAGTTCACCTGTCCACCTGTCCACTTGTTCAATGTTCACTTGTTCACTTGTCCGCCTGTCGTCCGTCAAGACAGGTTCGTATGGTTCAGTCTGATCACGATTTTATACTTTCTCTCCAAATATTCTTTCATCTTCTCTGCACAGTAAACGGAACGATGCTGGCCGCCCGTACAGCCGAAACTAACTGACAGGTGCTGGAAGTCCCTTTCCAGGTAATCAGAGACACTCTGATCAACCAGCGAGCAGGCATTTTGCAGGAAGCTGGCAACCGCATCTTCTTTCCCCAGAAAATCAATGACTTGTTGATCCATTCCATTCAGCTGCTTAAACTCTTCATACCTTCCCGGATTAGGCAAGGCCCTGCAATCGAACACAAAACCGCCCCCGTTTTCTGTCGGATCAGCGGGGATGCCTTTTTTGTATGAGAAGCTGTTGATGGTTACGATGAGGGTTAAGGGATTCGAGATTTGGGATATGGGATCTGGGATGATGGATTTACCCCTCTCGTTATGGGGAGGGGCCGGGGGTTGAGTGTAAATGGGATCAAGGATCAGCTTGTCTAGCACAGCGTACACTGCCGGGAGTTCTACTCCAAACTTACCTTCTAACCACAGATTGCGCAGATTACGCAGATTGTTGATGGCATATGGGATACTCTTAAGGAAGTGTCTCTTCTGCTGATAGTAACCCCTGTAACCATATGCGCCCAGTGCCTGCAGGATCCGAATGAGAATAAATCCCGGGTAAAAATGCAGGAACTTCCGGCGCATCCCTGGAAGGTATTGAACCATTGCATCCAGGTAAAATCCAAGAAGCTGTTCCCTCACTTCTTGAGGCAGGTCAGCTTTTGCGTCATAAAGCAGTGAAGCGACATCATATTGAAGAGGTCCTTTTCTTCCTCCCTGATAATCAATAAAATATGGCTTGTCATTAACCAGCATGATATTTCTTGACTGAAAATCGCGGTACATGAAGTAATCCGGATCTGCCTGAAGAAGGAAAGTTGTAAAGGTGTTGAAGTCTTCCTCCAGAGCCTGTTCATCAAAAGGGAGGTGAACAAGCTTCAGGAAATAATATTTGAAATAATTAAGATCCCAAAGCATGGATTGCCTGTCGAATGCATGACGGGGATAGGATTTGCTGAAATCAACCTTGTTCCCTCCAAGTATCTGAAATTTTATAAGGATCCTCAGCACCTCCTTGTAAAGCTCGATTATCCTGACGGGAAAAACTGAAGTATTCTCCCGTAGGCTTGTCAGTGAAGAAAAAAGTGTCAGATCACCCAGATCCGAAATCAGGTAGCAATGGTTCCTGAGATCTTCTGCGATCATCTCAGGTACAGGAAGCCCGAAAGAATGGAAGCTTCGGGTAAAGGAAATGAAAGCTTCATTCTCTTTAAGATCTTTGTTATAGGCTCCGATCACCGTTACACTGCTTCCGGATAACCTGAAGTATTTTCTGTCAGATCCCGAGTCTGGAAGTTTTTCAATGCTACCTGGTTTCTCTCCAAAAGTCTTTTGATAAAGATCTTGAACAATTTCTGCCTCTGAAACACTCGGTTTATTTTCCATGCTTTCCTTTAGTCTTCAGTCTTCAGTCCACAGTTTTCAGTCCACAACCCACAGTCCGAATTTCCAATATTGTTGTTCTAACCCACAATTTCTTCCACTTCAACGGGATCGCCTAAATATACCAACATTTTTTTTACCTGTTTATAGCCTATTTCATGTAAAAGCCGTCCGTATCGCTCAATCTGCTTTTTGTGGGCATTAGATCTTCTGCCGGTCTTATAATCTATCACAATTGCCTTCTCAGCTTCAATGATAACCCGGTCTGGCCGGGAAGTTTCACCTTCCGGGTCAAGGATCCCGGGTTCATTCCTGATCACAGCTCCGGCATCAAAATACCGGGCAAGCAAAGGATGGGATACGACCTCCTTTAGCATCTTCCGCATTCCTGGTTCTTCCTCCCGGGATAAACTTCCTGCAAGGATGGCTCTCCTCATTGCCTCTTCTGCATCGGCAGCAACAAAAACGCCGGCAAGTATAGCATGAACTTTGGATCCAAAATCAATCCTGGCGGATGGATCTTCCGCGCTCCAGTATTCAGGCGCCTTTTGCCTGATTCTGATCATTTTTCTCCAGTTGGTGGATGGCAAGGAATTGAGTGTCCGGATCTTTCCCTTTTGTTTTTTATTGAACCCTCTACAGGGAGAAAACTGACCAAATTCGTAGGTGTCTTTCTTTTCATCCCAAATCCCTTCAGATTGCAGATATGAAGCAAAAAAAGATGGAAGTGATTTAAGTTCCTTCAGATCTTTCGGTGGTTGATTCGTTATAATATAGAGTTGTTCTTCCGGCCGGGTTAGAGCGACATAAAGAACGTTTATCAGGTCCAGCATTGATTTTGCCTGTTCATCTGCATACTGGTCCCTGAAAACAGTCTTCTGCAACCTGGAATCAAGAGGAAGGAATGCCGTTTTCAATCCTGTTTTTTCCTCAGGAGGTAACTCCACCCAGATGTACTTTTCCTCTGTTCTCAATGATTCGTTGGCAAACGGGAAAATTACCACGGGAAACTCAAGTCCTTTTGCTTTATGAATCGTCATTATCCTGACTGCATCAATGCCCTCCGGAATTACGATCGAAAGGCTGTCTTTATGCACCTCCCACCATTTAAGGAAGTCAGCTGCATTATGATTTCCTTTATCTACAAATGAGACGACAGAATCCAGAAAGAACTGTATATACGGATCAGCAGTTTTATCCAGTCCGGCCATCCGGATAATCATCTCGCACAGGTCATAAACCGGAAGTGTTAATAAAAGTTCTTTATCGACCACCGCTCCATTGCTGTGAAGCAGCTGCAGCACATGATTTCCGGGATGTGCGGTTTTGGTGATCCCGGAGAGAAATGTGTGAAAATCTTGTTTTTCACATTTCAACACCCCGGTATGAACCAGGAAATTAACAAGTGAGGCTTGAATGATGGTGTTGGACGGTTCAAAAAGAGCCTGAATCATTTCAGTAATAAATCTTACCTCTGCAGAATAGGCCAGGAGAAGGGATTCTGAAGAAACAACATCAAAACCACGACGTACAAGCTCCCTGGCAAGTCGTCCGGCCTGGGAGTTTTTCCTGCACAGAATGGCTATATCCTGCAGAGCAAATCCCTGTGTCAGAAGGCTGGAGATGATCTGTTCTGTTCGGTTGATCGTTTTTTCTTCCTTGCTGTGATCCCCCTCCTTCCCATTGATGAAATCCATGCGGATATAGCCCCCATCCGCCCTGGAAGCGGATTTCTGTTGAAAATCCCTGTAAACTTCCTTCAGACCCGGATCAAGATTCATCGAAAGCCATCGGAAGAAACTGTTGTTAAAGTTGACAATCTCCCGTGACGACCTGTAGTTGATATCCAGTTTGTACTCCCTGAAGTTCTGTCTGAATAAGGATTCACGTTGACGGATCAGCTGGTTCCTATTACTGTCAGGAAGAAGTGGTAAAGAAGTGAATTGGGTTGCGTCGCCATTTCTCCATCTGTAGATGGCCTGTTTGCCGTCGCCAACCACCAGGTTGAGATATCCTCCAGCAAGGGCATTCTCCATGAGCGGAACAAAATTGAACCATTGCAGGCGCGATGTATCCTGGAACTCATCGATAAGGATATGGTGAAATTTTTCACCTAGCCGTTCATAAATGAACGGGACCGGCTCATTCATGACCACCATGGCAATACGGGTGTTGAACTCCGAGATATGAACCAGGTTATGTTGTCCTTTATAATTCTCCAACATACGTCCGATCTCATTTAAAACAGCTAATGGGAAGATGATCTTCTTCATGATTGTAGCCAGGTAATAGCTGGCGGATCCGGCCTCTTTCAATGTTTCAGCCTGTATGCAGATCGATCTCAGATCGGCCTTTATGGCTTGAATTGCCGCAATATCGCCTGCTGTGGCTTGTGGTCCTGCCCACTTATCCTCTGCCAGTGTTTTTCTGACATTAGAATTCGGATCAAGGTTGTCCATTTTCGACTTTGCTAGGTACATGAAATACCCAGGAAGCCCGTTCTTTCCATAATAAAAAGCTTTATGAGGGATCCCTTGCCGGGATATCATTTCCAGGGCCCTGTCGCCCAATTCTTTAAATTGCCGCTCTATGCCACTTATTCGTGCATGTAGCCGCTTGCTGATGGCACGAAAATCCTCCAGGCTGAGAGAAGCCAGTTTTTTTATCTGGGCCTCTCCTTCTTCCTGAAGCAGCAAATTCGCAAAGGATACCAGTTCCCTGTCAATATTCCAGCTTTTATCTTCATCCATCCGGGATTCAAGAAAACTGACAAGCAACCTTGTAAGGTCTTCATTGCTGCCGGCTTGTTCAAGCAGGAGGTCTACAGCTGTTGTGAGTAGCTCTGTTGATTCAATCTCAACGTTAAATGAGACCGGAAGTCCGAAATCATGAGCAAAGGCACGGATGATCCGGTGAGAAAAACTATCGATGGTACCAATGGAAAATTCAGAATAGTGATGAAGGATCAAGGATAAAGCTTCACCGGCGCGACGTGATAGTTCCTGCGCATCAAGCCCGGTCTGCCGGATCAGGCTGAGTTGCATCTGCCTGGTAGGGCCTTCAGTGATAATGTCATTGTTTTGGGAGAGATCGGTCAATGCTTTCATCACCCTCTCTTTCATCTCGTTGGCAGCTTTATGTGTGAAGGTGATCGCGAGAATATGGCGAAAGTCGGCGGGATGCATCAGGACCATGTGTAAATACTCCCTTACCAGCGAAAATGTTTTTCCTGATCCGGCAGAACTTCTGTATACGGTAAAACTCATCCTGAACTACGAATAGATCGATTTTCGAATTACGAATTCATCCCCTTTCAAACACTATCCCTGGCAAAGGTGGTCATCATTTCGTCAGCAGCACTTTTGCCTGGTACCCTTTTCCGCCGGTAATCAACCGTATTATGTATAATCCGGCCGGAAAAAGTGAGAGATCTGTTTCCAGTATATCAGCAGGTTCATCCAGGTTCTGTTTCAGGAGCTCTCTGCCACTTCGGTCATGCACAACAAGGAGACCCGACCTGAAACCATTTGGGCTGGATATATTGAATCTCCCCGTTGAAGGATTGGGAAAAATCTCCAGTGGCAGAGTTTTTCTTTCATCTATTCCGGGAGATACTACTGTAACCAGTTTCTGATCCGACGCAAACTTGTTAAGGCCGTCGATGACCACGATGCCGTAGGTAGTGGTTGAGTCCGGAGAAACCGTCAGAGACTGGGTGGTATCAAGGGTACTCCAGATAAACCTGTACGGAGGGGCACCGCCGGTCACAACGGCATGAAGTGTGATTGTGGCTCCCCTGTCAATCGTTGTATCGAGTCCGAGTGAAACAGAAAATGATCCGATCTGAAGCCGGGTACTGTCGCGGTAGGTAGCCGTCGAAAACGGGCCTTCGCTGTTTATCTGCAAAACCGGAATTCCCATGTTTTCAGCCATCCATTTGTATTCTGTAATGTTCCTGTCCATCCCAACTCCAAATCCCATGGAGGTAATGAAAATGCTGTCATGTTGAGTCAGGTCGCAACGGACCCTGATTGATTCGAAAGACCCGAACGGGGTGATCACGGTGCCCCATCCATCAGCAAAAGATGAACGGGTACGCTGAGACGAGAAATAAAACATTCCGGGAAACTCAAGTGTTACGAGGGAAGAAGAGGCCCATGTGGCATTGGTATCCAGAGGGAAAGCGTAGTATTTGTCCGGGATATCATATTTCGCAGGGACTGCAACACCCTGTATGTTAAAAGCAAATCCATTATCCACAAAGGCATCGCTTGATTTTTTATAAAAAATAAAGGATTGGGTAACAGGCAGCCCCGGGAAAAATTCACTGTTTCCCTGAGGGCTGGCCAGGTTGGAAACCAGGCTGATTAACCAGTATCCTGGTGGTGTGCTGGAAGCGGCTACAAAAGTATCAACCCGCTGGTTCATCGCTTCCAGCATTGAAAAGTCCCAGGTAGTATCCCGGCCTGTCTTGTAGTAATTGGCCGGAACAATGCTGGTCATACTGAGCCTCAGAGTGTCTCCTGCATCTGGCATATCTGACTGGTCAATAACAACCTGTGATGACAGTCCTGCCGGGAGAAATGTCTGGAAAAGCAGAAAAAAATAAATGAATGGTCTCATGACAAATGTTTTGGTTACTCGTTTCTGGATCCTGGATCCTGGTTCGGGATTCCTGGATCCTATTTCTTCGTTGTGGTCTCTTTTTTACTGCTTGATTTCTGAAATAGCTCCCGCCAGGTATAAAAATCACGCTGGTATGAGAGTCCCACGCCTTGTGTATATGGTGCGTTATTGTTCAGGATGTCGATCGTGTTGGTCCTGTTAAACGCACGGATCCTCCATCTTCGGTTGTCAGTGAGGATATATTCAACATTGATATCGCCTACGATCGTGCTGGCCTGGGCTGTGGTTGTGTTTTTATAGGATGACATGCCAAAGGTCCCGTCAATCAGTAACCGATCGTTGAACAGCTGTGTTGAGACGGTCATGTCGATCTCCTGGCTTGCAGTGGATGATCCGGGTTTATAGTTTACCCCGATATTCAGGTTCTGTGACATACCGGAAAGCCAGCTGCTGATCTGGTTGGTCACAATGGACAGGGAAGCGCTGCCAACATCAACCGTGGCTGCAGATCCTCCGGCAACCGGTTTAAACTGATTCATGACCAGGATGTAAAGTACCTGTTGTGTCATTTCCGACGCGTTATTTGTATCAATGGCGTTAAATACAAGGTTTCTCTCGTTATCCTGTGCGTTCGGCAAAGCCAGGCCAAATGACATGATAGGATTCATCAGCTTTCCGTTAAGACGGATGATACATTCGACCGGGATCCTTCCCTGGATATTTGAAGTCTCTGAACTGAGCCCGGTCAGGGGAACTTTCGTTTTGTAGATAGCCGATAACGAGATATCCGCATCGGTTGGGTCCCCTGTCCAGGAGATAGAACTACCCTCTTTGATCGCGAACGGCAGCCTGATCAGGTTTTTCATCTGGAACAGAAATGATCCTTTATTGATGGAATAACTTCCGTGGAGGTTAAAGGGAGTGGTCGGAGTCATCCCCATGGATATGTTTCCTGAACCGGTGGCCTTGATGTTTCCGAGTTGATCGGGGAAGAGGACTTCAACCTGGGCGTCAGGTTTAACATCCAGGCTCATAGCCAGCGTCAAACCGGAGGCAGAACCAGGTGCTTTTTGTTTTTGCGCTTCCTCCAGCGAATCCGATTTTGTCTGCTTAAAGACAATGTAATCCACCTGCCCGACATCCTGGGTCAGGCTTATCGGGATGGTGACATTTGTATTTCGCCCTGTGCTGGCATTCACGGAAACAAGGATGTTGTCAGGTGGTCCTTTTATCCCTACACTCCCGCTTGCCCTGGCGTTTCCGTAAAATGTACTGTTTTGGGCAAAAGTATTCCGGAATGCAGAAAAATCATCCATTTTAATGTTAAGATTGAGTTTCAGATCACTGAAATAGGTATGATCCAGAGAACCATTCAGATACGCTTTGTTGCCCAGAGAATCATAAAGTACCACATCGTTAAAGGCGATTTTATCAGGTTCAATTGCCACGACATCAGACAAGGAATAAGGAACGTTCAGGTAACTGATTTTGAATTCTGTACGCATTAACTTCAACTCTCCGTTGAAGGTTGGTTCATCTAAGGTCCCCTGGATCTTCACCTCTCCGGATGCAAGTCCTGTAAGCCTGGACATAAACCCAGAAACGAATGGTTCAAACATATTGAGATTCAGGTTCTTCAGTTTCAGATCGAAATCGAAATGAGGAGTTGGTTTAGCGATATAATAGCTCCCTGTCAGGGAAAAAGGGATATTTTGCCCGATGTTACCTGTATAGATGATCTCTGAAATCACATCAAACCTATCTTCAAGTCGGTTATATTTCACATTGAAGGTTGCATCTCCCAGAAGCTGTTTATTGAAGGAAAAATTGTTTAGTTTGAGATCTGAAAAAACGGACAACTCGTTATAGACATCGGTAACTTTAAGGTCACCTGACAAGATACCATCAATATCAATATCAGGGTTTGCAAGAAAATAATCAAACCGTGAAACATCGAATCCATTAAAAGAAATCTCGAGTGTATCGAGGTTATGCTTGGCCACGCGACCATTCAATGATAAAAGTTGATCCCCGGAATAGAATGTAAGGTCGTGTATTTCAACCGATGAAGAGTCCAGTATCACATAATTTTCCTTTGATATAGACCAGGATTTACCAGCCAGTTTCAGTTCGAATTCATCCAGTTTGATTTTTATACTTCCCTCTTCCAGAAATGTAAGGAAACCCTTCACAAAGCTATCATCTGTCCCTGTGGCAGAGCTTATCCTGTAAAGGATACTGTCATGCAGGACGCTGGCACAGAGTAACAGGGTATCCAGCTGAATATAGACCGTATCTGTTGGTTTGGATTTGTTCATGATCAACCTGTCACAACCTGTATTCAGGGAGAGGCTGTCAGTGTGCGTTTCAGCATCAATGTGCCACTGCTCAAGATCCATCCCGCTGATATTCAGCACGGGGGCCCGGCCGGTAAGAGTCAGGATTCTGGTTGCTTCACTGTAAGCTCCGTCCAGGTACGAACCAGGGGAAATCCGTAAAAAAGGAAGAAAAATAGCGGTGACGTCATCCGTCTGTTTGAAAGTTATATGATAATTCAGCTCCTGTTCTGAGAAGTGATAGTGCATGGAGGAATCTTTTTTCAGCTCAAAGCTTGCCAGGTAGTTCTGGATAAAAGTTACCACAGAAGGAACCAGTTTACTGAAAGCAAACTCTCCGGTAAAATCAGCATCCAGTAAGTCGGATCGTATATTATATTCTCTTTTTCCGGATGGGTCCGTATTGTTAATGACACAAAGGGAATCTATTACGGCTCGGTTATTCCCTTCCCAGTATGAAATATCGTTCAGTTTGATCGTTCCAACGGTATTATCTATAGAATTGCCAAAGAAATCGGCATCTATTGTCGCAGAAAAGATCTCCATTGAGTCTCTTTGCAGAAGGTGTAAATTAAAAAGCTGTGCATGATCAATCCTTGAGTCGAACTTAAAGACCGGCAGACTGTCATTAAAGTCGGCCATACCGTTAAAGGTAAGTGATAAATTGGGATCATCAACTGAAACATCACCTGTGAATTTTTTACGATCAAAGGAGCCGTTGATAGCGATTCTTTGGTAAGGGTAACTGTACAGAACTGCCGAGTCAATCTTGGCTTGCATTGTCAGGGTAGCTTCATCCAGTGTAGTCCCTTTTCCATCGAGGTAAGCTCTCATTGTGACCTTTCCGAGAAGATCCTGATTTTCAAACATCTTGCCAAGGTCGAATGAAGAGATTTTCAAATCGCCTTTATAAATCAATGGTCCGGTCTTCTCTGATCGTTTCAGTTGCAGATTTGTGATCGCTGTCCCAATACCGGTTTGAATTTCTGCCAGGGAGATAAAATCGTCTACAAAGCCGGTAAATTCACCCTTAACCCTGATGAGCCCCAGGTTTTCAATCACTTGCGGAATGGAGATGGAATCAGGATCTCCGGGGATCTTAAAGGAGCTGATATCTTTTGCAGTTGAACTAAAACTCTCTATTTTCATATCAACATATGTTGACATAATATCTGGCAAACCAACTGCGAATATCTTTCCTGTGAAGTGGGTACTCTCACCAAACACCAGGTTCAGCCGGGGTGATTCAAATTTACTGACTGTTCCTGCGATATCACCATCTAACCTGATCCGGTTTTCCATTGTTTTCAATTCAGGAGCGAAAAAACCAATATCGCTCATGTCAAATTCAGATGGACGGATCTTTGCTTCTATCGTTACTTGGTCCAGAAAATCCGTGAAGGCAATGAATTCCTTGTACCGGAACGCAAAATCAAGATCCAGGTTGGAATTATCGGTTATGATTTTCATGTTATCCACTTCAATAAATTGGCCACACACCCGGCAATCTCCCTGAAATTTCTGGAGATTAATCCCGCACCGTTCCTTCGCCGAGAGGCTGATGATATCAGCATTGATTGTATCACCTTCAATTTTAACCTTTGAGATATGGAGGTCTATGTCTTTTACGTCAATATTTGAAAAATCCATTCCGTCAGGTATGGGAGGTTGGTTTTCATCCTGGTAATGGAACCGGATACTGTCAAGGTCAACATACTGACACGTGATAAATAAGGGTGTCGAAGGGGTTGTGTCTGGTTTTTGTGGCATTGTGTCGGCAGATGCAAAATGACTGATGATCCGCTCCAGGTTCAGCGTTGAATCACCTTTGTGTTTGATCAGCTGAAACTCTCCATGGCTGACCAGGATCTTTTGCAGCCTGATCTTTTTCCCTGTCAGGCTGAACCAAACCGGTTTTACTCCAAGCTGACGCGCCGAAAAAAGGGTGGTATCATGGTGATCTTTCACAAGGATATCTTCTATCACCAGGCCATTACGTACAGAGATGCCAAAACCGCCTATCCGGATTGTTGTACCCAATTCCCTGGATAAATAATCAGCTGCTATCTTTACACCAAGGTTTTGGATCCAGCTATCGCTCAATACCAGACAGAGGGTCATCACCAAGGAGAGCAGGACGGTTGCCAGGAAGAGGCATATTTTCGCTGCTGTTTTTATCTTACTTTTGTTTATTGAAACCAGAAAATAAAACCGGATGACGCCCTTCATTCTCGGTATTGAATCTTCCTGTGATGATACCTCGGCAGCAGTGGTCGAAGGGACCATCGTGCGATCAAACGTGACTGCAAGTCAGGAGATCCACCGGGAATTCGGAGGTGTGGTTCCTGAGCTCGCATCCCGGGCTCATCAGCAAAATATCATACCAGTAGTTGAAGCTGCAATCCGAAAAGCAAATATAAGTAAAAATCAACTTGCCGCTGTAGCATTTACGCAAGGTCCGGGGCTGCTTGGATCTCTTCTCGTCGGGTCCTCTTTTGCCAAGACCTTTGCCCTGGGGATGGGAATTCCACTGATCGAGACCGACCACATGCAAGCCCACATCCTTGCTCATTTCCTTGAGAATCCGGAGTATCCCAATCCCCTGCCCTCGTTCCCGTTTATCTGTCTGACGGTCTCAGGCGGACATACGCAGATCGCTTTAGTAAAAGATGTCTTTGATATGGAAATCCTCGGGCAGACTATTGATGATGCTGCCGGTGAGGCATTTGATAAAACGGCTAAAATACTGGGACTTCCCTATCCGGGAGGCCCTGTTATCGACAAACTGGCGGCAGATGGGGATTCATCCAGGTTTTCATTCTCTCATCCGAATATTCCCGGCCTCGATTATAGTTTCAGTGGACTCAAGACCTCTATCCTTTACTTTATCAGGGATGAATTGAAAAAGGATCCCGAATTTATTGAGAAGAACAAACACGACCTGTGTGCATCAATCCAGGCAACGATTACGGACATCCTCATCGCCAAATTAAAACATGCTGTTGATAAGATAGGGGATATGGGATACGGGATTGTTGATGTAGCTATCGCCGGCGGGGTATCAGCTAACTCCGCCTTGAGGAAATCCTTGAAGAAAGCCGCTGACGAAGAGGGATGGAGACCATTTATTCCTCCAATTGAGTATTCGACTGACAATGCTGCAATGATCGCTGTTGCCGGCTATTTCAGGTTTATCAGGGGGGAAATTTCCCGGCAGTCGGTGGCTCCTTATGCCAGGAGCAGATGGTAAGGACGTGGGACGAAGGACGAAGGACGTGGGACGAAGGACGTGGGACGAAGGACGTGGGACGAAGGACGTGGGACGTGGGACGTGGGACGTGGGACGAAGGACGTGGGACGTGGGACGTGGGACGTGGAAAAAGGAAGAGTAAGAGAAATATTAATTGTTAATTTCGTGATTTTTTTTTGATAATCATAATTTCTTTATATTTGAAAACCAAATGATCCTGGTATGAGACGTCATTTTAACTTTTTCGCCGTACTTATTTTCGCCCTGGCCCTGGTTCTAAGCAGCTGCCAGAAAGATCAATCCTTTGATCAGCCAATCACAACAGATGGTCAGATCAACGACATTGTTGACCGTTCGTGGGAACGGATGGCATCTGAGGATCTTTTCCCGGAGAACCCCTCGCTCGGGATCGATATGCTAAATGAAGGAATTGCTGCCGATTTCCTTCTGGATGAAACACACATTGATGATGCACCACCTGCCAACATGTCAAACCCATCCATCTGGTATTCCATCAGGGACCATTCGTTGATCCAATGCCTCCGGGGACTTGAACTATCCAATGAGCAGGTTGAAGCTATACGGTTGGACCTCCGTTTGTACGAGCAATGCAAATCTGAGGCAGTGCAACGCGCCCGTGCAATTTACCGGGAATTGAGGATCGAGTATCATCAGAAGTTCCAGCGACTGGTCGATGCATTCAGGAACGGGACAATAACTGAGCGGGAATTTAAAGCCCGTGTCGCAGAACTTCGTACTGAGTTTCGCCTCGAGTTACGCCGGTTGCACCTCCAGGAAAGGATTGATCAGGCTTTCAAGCGGTGTCTCCGTCAATTTATGGGAGAACTTCATGGAGTGCTTACCGACCTTCAGTGGAGTTCCTTCATCGAATGCTACCGTGGTCTTTAAATTCTGATGCACAAAAACGGGCAAATTTCTATTCTTTTGTTATGGTTTCTGATCGGTTCTCAATCTGTTTCCGGATTGGGCGGAGAGATTTTGCTGATTGTAGATCCGTCCGGCAGTATGATGCAAATGCCGGCCACTATAATGCAGGTTAACATTTTCTCAGATTTTCTGATCCAGGGATTCATCCTCTCACTTCTCCTGGGTGTGTTTCCCGCAATCCCTCTGGTAGGGTTGATTCAGAAAAAGCGTGATCGGCATCATCGTGTGTCTACTTCCGGGAGTGATGACATATTATGAGGATAAAGAAACAGTATGACCTTTATCGATATACCGACGGAACAAACTACAGCCGCAACAGACGCTATTTTGGCTGTTGTCGCAGCTTTTATATGTATTCAAACGTATAAAACCGGCCAGAGCAGCAGTCCGCAAAAAGGAAGGATCTGGGCCTGGGCATTTGGTTTGCTCGCCCTCGCAGCACTCACCGGGTCATTTGCACATGGTTTCCAGATGTCAAAAGAGCTGAATAATATTCTATGGCAACCCCTAAACCTGGCGCTTGGATTAACTGTTTCATTGTTCGTGGTTGGTGTTGCCTTCGACCTCACAAACGGATTGCTTCCAAAATACATCCTCCCTTTGTTGATCACAATCGGGACCCTTTTCTATCTCGTCACATTGTTTTTTCCTGGATCATTCCTGGTTTTTATTCTCTATGAGGCAGTTGCCATGTTTTTTTCATTGACGGTTTATATCCTGTTGGCAATCAGGAATAAACTGAAGGGAGCTTCACTCATGGCGACAGGGATTCTCTTAACAATGTTTGCAGCAGCTATCCAGGCTACTGAAAATATTCATTTCCGGTTAATCTGGGAATTTGATCATAATGGAATATTTCACCTGGTTCAGATCGCCGGGCTGATCCTCCTGTATTTTGGCCTAAAAACTGATTTGGGAAAGAAGGGATGTTAATAATTACCAGTATCACACCACGTCAGTTCCAAAACCTGGTTTTTCTCGATGGCAACTGCACTCCGCATAACTCTGCTTCCTGGCCTTCTCCATCGCTTCCAACCCCTCCTTCACTGAGAACCAGACAAGTCCGGCAGCACCGATCGCATCGATATAGGCGAAGCCTGTGAGTTCATAGATGAGACTGGATACCAACAGTACAATGGACATATAGAGGCAAACCATTGTACAATTTGCATCAGCAATGATCGGGTCCGAGTTGAGGTTACGTCCCACCCTCTTTTTTGCCCATACAAGCCAGGTCATCGTCAGGATAGAGATTGCAGAGATCACAATTCCCCAGAAAGTACTCTCGGGTTTGTGCCCCTGGATGAGGTTGATAACAATCCCCGCAACCAAACCGGCCGAGAGAATGAAAAATCCAACGCCGGTGATTCGTAGCGCGGTGACTTCAAAAGGTGTAATTGATTTGTCGGGATTTTTCCAGATACGGATCACCATCACCATGATCCCTAGTCCGGAGATCACCTCGATGAAGCTGTCAACACCAAAACCAAACAGGGCAAGGGTTTCATCAGAATAACCCAGAGCCATCGACAAAATACCTTCCACAAGATTATAGATAATGGTAATGATTGCCAGGTAAAAGGCATTCCGGAAGAGATTTTTAGTATTGCTCATTGGTTGCAATAGGTTGAATAATTCTACAACACAGATTACTCAGATTACATTGGAAGTCCCTCGTTTTACGTCTTACGTCTTACGTCCTATGTCCTACGTCTCACGTCCTGCGTCCCACGTTCCTGAAGCGCCCTGCAACAGTCCTCAAGCGCTTCCCCCGCTTTTGCCATCACCTTGCCAAAGATAACGAAATCGTGGATCTGGCCGGGATAGGTTTTCACTTCAACGCGCACGCCGGCATCCCGGAGTCGTTTGCCATAGGATTCTGCTTCATCCTTCAGGATGTCGAATTCGGCGATCACGAGGAAGGCCGGAGGAAGCCCTGTGAGATCTTCAGCAAGCAATGGGGAAACATACGGGTGTGTTACATGTTCCTTATTTTCAAGATAATGATTGATATACCATTGCATCAGTTCTTCAGGAACCCAAAATCCTGAACCAAACTGGTGGTATGATCCCGTTCCTGTATCGGAAAGGTTGGTGGCCGGACAGATCAGAAGCTGAAACCTGATAGCAGGCCCTTTCCTGTCTCGTGCCATCATGGCGAGAACAGCGGCCATGTTTGCTCCTGCACTGTCTCCACCCACGGCAATATGCAGGGGGTCTGCCTCTATCAGATTATAATTGTCAGCAACCCATTCCAGAGTAGCATACCCTTCTTCCAGTGCAACAGGAAAATGTGCTTCCGGTGAAAGCTGATAATCCAGGGAAATAACAACGTGTCCCGAATCACGAGTTAATATTGTGCAAACAGCATCATAATCATCAAGTTTGCCAACCACCCATCCTCCTCCGTGAAGGTACATCAGTACCGGGAAAGGACCTGAGCCTTCAGGCGTATAGATCCTCAATGGGATCTCACCAAAAGGGCCATCTATTAAAATATTCCTGACAGATGAAACATGCACCGGTTTGAATGAGAACGCCTTGACAATATTCCTCTCCCGTGCCAGCGCAGGTGTCAGTTTCGATAACGGAGGAAGGCCTGCGGCAGCAATAGCTGTCAGAAACTGCCTCGCCTGAGGATCCAGATCGCCTCCCGTATAACCCGGAAAAAAGTCATTATCCATTCTGTTCCAATAGGTTAATTGCTGTCGAGCAACTCAAACCGCTCTTCATCCACCGGGATAAAACTGTTCCGGTAACGGTTGAAGTGAAAATAAACCTGGGGCTGGAAGCCCTTGGGAATATGAAATGCAATGTATTGATTCATAAAAAAATCGTATAGGTAACTTGCGTGAACTTTCCCAAGATAAGTAGCTAAATCATCCAGGTGTTCAACCTTGAGGGAGTCGATGGTATAGGTGTATTTTATATCCTGTCGGAAAGGATCCACAAAAAACTCTCCTTCGAGGTTGTCTGAAGCCATGTGAGAAGAATACAGGATGGTTTTATTCGGATTTCCCCCGGCCATTTTGCTAAGTTCAATCCAAACAGAAAAATCAACTGCATCCAGGTTGAATTTTTTATAGAACAGGGTGTCATAGAAGTATTCTTTATCTTCGTAAGGATAAAAGTACTCATCCACCTGGATCTGAGCAATATTGATCTCATAGGATTGTAGCTGGTTCAGGAGGAATGAATCAGCCTGATGGCCGATAAACACGGTAAATTTCAGTTTTCTGAGCTCATCGAGAAACCCGTTTACATAATCTTCCAGAAATATTGAATCATTGACATACCGAACAAAACTACTGGAATAGAAAAGGGCTGAATCCTGTTCCCCGGGACTCATCTCATTCAGATTCTCAACAACTTCTCCCTTGTGGTTGTATTTAAAGAGCAAACCAGGGGGTGTTACATGAAAGAAAAACTCAGGTGGATTATCCCGAAACTCTTTTGCAAGTTTGTATTCAGGAGTGCATGATGTGACTCCGACAACCAGGGTAAAAAGAATATAAATTGTACCTCTCTGCATACCCAATAAACTAGATTATTTCCTATTTATTATAACCTGCCCGGTCTTCAGTTCTTTTTCGATTCAATCATTTTTAATCCAAAAGATTTTCCAAATTCGTGACATTGACTGATCGCGTCTTCATGCGGGGTGAACCGGATCATCAATCCCTCCCGAACAACATTTAACCGAAGCATCCTAAACGCTGAGTCGATGATCTTTGCTGCTTCCCCGCTCCAGCCGAAAGATCCGAAGGAGGCAGCTACCTTGTTGCGATCCCTGATAGGATTAATGAATGCAAACACCTGGTAAATTGGTAACAGGATATTTTGATTGAATGTCGGGCTCCCCAGGATGATGCCCGAAGCTTCGATGATCTTTTTTTCCACCTCCCCCATTTCCATGATTTCCAGATCACAGAGGTCCACATCAAACTCCCCGGCCATCCGGATACCGGTAGCTATCTCATCTGCAATCAGGCGCGTATTCTGATATGCTGAAACATAGCCAATAAATATCCTGTTCGCGTAAGGAAAGACGAGTGCTTCATTGGCATATTTTTCAGAGAGATCAACGTATTTTTTCCAGTATGTGCGAAGGATCGGGCCGTGTCCGGGACAAACGACATCAATTTTCAACTGCCGGATGCGATTTATTGCCTGAACCATAAACCGGCTGTAAGGCTTCAGGATCACATCGAAATAATACCTGAATGCATCATCAAAATCGCCAACCAGGTCATCGAACATCTCCTCCCTTGCATAATGACATCCGAAAGAGTCGCAAGTAAACAGCACGTTATCCTCTTCCAGGTAGGTATATATCGAATCGGGCCAATGGAGATTCGGTGCACCGATGAACCTTAGTGTTTTGTTCCCGAGATCAAGGTTCTCACCATCTTTGATGATCAGGTAACGGAAATCAATTCCCAGCTGGTCTTTGAGGTAACGGATTGCATTGCCGCTTCCGACAACTGTTGCCGACGGAGCCGCTTCAAGGAGGTATTTCAGCGTCCCTGAGTGATCGGGCTCAGTATGATTCATCACGATGTATTCAATTTCAGCCGGATCGGTGAGATGCTTCACCTTCTCAAGGAATGTATCTTTAAACCGCTCTTTGGTAGTTTCAATGATACATTTTTTCTCCGCCCTGATAAAATAGGAGTTATAGGTAGTTCCGTACCGGGTTTCCATCACAACATCGAAGGTGATCAGGTCGGGATCGAGAACCCCGATCCAGGCAACATCGTTTGTGACCGGAAGAATTTTATTGCCATCTATTGCCATACAATAATTTACGATAATTCGAATTACGAATTACGATTGAATTTTTTGATTTACGAATCAACGATCTTTACATTTATTTGTATTGCTCACCATTTCACCAATGCCACGTCACTACCTGCTTCATATCGTTCGCAGCTTCGGTTTCTCGCAAAAGTTTTACCATCTCACCATCTTCATCTCACCATCTATAATTCCAGCTCCAGCTGCTCATCGCTTTTCGTTTCGCGTTCAGGGCTTTGCGTTTTGCGTTTCGCGTTCGGC
>Ga0172369_10002142_pt1 | contig 27722 bp, 31 predicted proteins | sample LakKiv25m_FD_114539 | JGI IMG/M metagenome (GOLD analysis project Ga0172369, IMG submission 114539) | Freshwater microbial communities from Kabuno Bay, South-Kivu, Congo - kab_022012_11.25m | ecosystem: Environmental > Aquatic > Freshwater > Lake | place: Democratic Republic of the Congo...
AATGCCGGCGCGATCAAGGCCAGTTCCAACATGGCCCGCTTCCCGTCTAAAACCACTGTGCGAAAAAGGTTCTCCTTGATTGCGGGGGGTGCGATAGACTGCTCCGACGGCAGAGGCTTAGCAGGGCTGACGCCATAGAATTTCTTCAATTTCGGCAGCATCTCTTGCGGGAGAAAATCTCCCACCGCCATCAGAATCATATTATTGGGCGCATAATAACGCTGGTAGAAATCCACTACCGAATCGCGCGTGAGCTTTTCTATGGACAAAGGCGTCCCAAGCACCGGGCGAGAATATGGAGTTCCTTCATAGGCGGCGCGAAGAAAGTACAACTCGGCGAGATAGTCGGGACGGGCATGGCTCTGGCCGATCTCTTCAATGACAATGCCCTTTTCCTTGGCGAATTTCTCCCCCGGAAAAGTAGAATTGAAAAGCATGTCGGATTGAACGTCCATAGCCTTGTCAATGTGCTCCTTGGCCGCAAGGATCATAAAATTGACATAGTCTTCCGATGTGCTGGCATTGTTGTAGGCGCCGATCTCATCCATTTCGTCGTAGATTTGTTCTTGCGTTCGCTTTTGTGTACCATTAAAAAGCAAGTGCTCCAAAAAATGCGAGGCGCCGTTGTCGGCTTCCGTTTCGAAACGCGAGCCGGCCTTGACCGTGACGATGACGGCGACCACCGGAGCCGCATGACGCTCGATTAGGACGACTTCCATGCCGTTGTCCAAGTAGGCGCGCGTCATGTTGTCGCTTAACTTTTCCGTGCAATACTGGTTTGCAGAGGCTGGTCGATGGCTGCAAATCGCGATAAAAACCAACGCCAGGCAAAGCATTTTCCTTTTCAGATTATTTCGCATCGCATCTCCTCAACTGAAAGCTGTTCGTGTTGGACTGTTCTCGATGGCATCGGGCTTTTCGGGATGAACGAGTGTCACATTGCGCGCTTCCCAAAGCTTGGCATATTTCATGGCCACATAGTTTGCAGAAAGCAAGCAGAGCATCAAGCCCTCAACGCCGTCCATGAAGCCGCGCTTGACTAAATACATACGAAAAAATGTGTGCAGGGATCGACCTATCATGCCAAGCCAGCCCGCCTTCCGGCCGCGCTGTACCAGATCCTGAGCGGCCAATGACGTATAGCGGTTGAACTTCCACAAATAGTGCTCTAAAGAGTCGTCGGTATAGTGCAGCAGGTCATTCTGTAATCGGCCCTGCCGGCCTTGCAGAATCAGCCCCTCATGTACCCGATTGTCGTTGAAACATGCTTTCCCTCGCCGAAAGAGCCGCAGCACATAACCGGGATACCAGCCGCAATGCTTGATCCACCGCCCAAGGAAGAAAGCGCGCCGGGCAATGGCGAAGCCATCTTCCTGTGGCTTTTGGCTAATGACCTGCCTGATCTCGGTGGCAAGCTCTGCAGGCACTCGCTCATCGGCGTCGATCCACAAGACCCAATCGCTTTGTGCTTGTTGAAGGGCAAAATTCTTGCTAGCGGCAAAGCCCTTCCAATCAATGACGAAAACTTTATCCGTGAATGATCGAGCGATTTCTACGGTTCTGTCCGTGCTCTGTGAATCGACCACAATAATTTCATCCGCCCATTCGACGCTGCGAAGGCATGCTTCAATGTTCCGCTCCTCATTTAGAGTAATGAGGATGACCGACAGCGCGCTCAATGTGCGACCTCCGGATTTGCTTTGAGGCTCGATGCAGCATCATTTTGCAGCCTCCACATTTTCATATAGAGCACCATCTTTAGCAGGGCGGAAATCCAGCTCAACAAAAAACCGTGCATCCCGTCCAAAAAGCCCTTTTGCCGGACGTACTTGAGCAAGAAATTTCCCAACGGATGGAAAAAGAAATCATACCAGCGGATTTGCTTTCGGTCGGCAAACCGATCCAAGGCTTCCAAGGAAGAATAATTATCGAGCTTGGCCAAGCTTTGGGAAAGAGAAGGATGGGAGTAATGATCGATGCCGCCGCTCAGTTTGCCGATCTTCCCTTCCGCTAAAAAACCTTCGTGTACGCGGACTTGACGGACCTGGGTTTTCTCTTTGCGAAACAGACGAAGCTGATAACCCGGATACCAGCCGCAGTGGCGAATCCATTTGCTGAGAAAATAAGAACGTCTGGGTATGAGGTAACCGTCTTTAGCCGAGCCATTGCGGAGAATATGTTGTATTTCCTCTCTCAATTCCGGGCAAACTCGTTCATCGGCGTCGACGTTTAGCACCCAGGGATAGGAACATTGCTGCAGGGCGAAATCTTTTTGCGCGGCGTAGCCCGGCCAACTGCGAACAAAAACCTTGTCGGTAAACTCACGGCAAATAGCCGCCGTCGCATCCGTGCTTTCCGCATCCACCACGATAATCTCATCCGCCCATGCTACACTTTCCAGGCAGGCACGAATGTTGGCGCTCTCGTTGAGAGTTATGATGATGACGGAAAGCTTTTCCATGCTGCGGGCCGTCAAGCTATGCTGAACAGATCATTTTTAGCCGCGCAGCGCTCCACGCCGGCCAGCACATCCGAAACGATCAGGCCGGTCATGCAAGCGGGATGACTGCAATCCAATCGATTGCAGCCCAAACATTCCAGACCGGTCTTTAAGACGACCTCGTGAATATCGCCATAGGGCCCTTGCAGCTTGGCATTGGTGGGGCCAAACAAGGCAACGCAGGGTGTGCCCATGGCGGCGGCAATGTGCATGGGGCCAGAGTCGGTGGTCACCAGCACATCTGCCTTTTCCAGAATGGCGGCAAGCTGCGCAAGGTTGGCTTCCGGGATCAGTATTGTTTTCTTAGTTGCCAGCGACTGTAGCTCCAAGGCCCGTTCCCGGTCGCCAGGGCCCCAAATGATGAGGATATTTGCATCGTAGATTTCCTGCAAGCGATCCGCCAAATGCGCAAAGCGGTCGAGCGGCCATCGCTTGGCCGGCCAGCCGCCGGAAAAATTGAGCGCAATCGTCCTTTGTCCATCCAATTTAGCTTGCGTCCAGAACGTCTCAGCGAAATTCTGGCTGCCTCTGCCAATCGATACATCCAATTGCCGGGAGTTGGTAGGCAAGTTGAGAGCGCTCAATGCATCCAAATGCCAGTCCGCTTCATGAACTTTGTTGGCACGTGACGCGACTACTACGTTGTAAGCGAGCCGGCGGACGCGGTAATCGTACCCCACTCGCACCTTGGCGGCGCTGATCCAGGTAATGAAGGCGCTACGCGGGTTGCCGAAAAAGTCGAAAACATAATCATATTTTTGATTGCGCACATTCTTCAGCACCCGAAGATTCTGTTTTAGTCGCTTAAAAAAAGACAGCCCGGAGAGCCGGCTTTTCTCCACCACGATTACTTGGTTAAGCGCCGGATTACTTAGAAGAATCTCTTTGCTCGCCGACTCGGTCAGAAAGTCGATGCGTGACTTGGGAAAGGCCGCGCGCAGGTTTGCCAGCACGATTGTGGAAAGGACAACATCTCCCACGGCTCTGAGCTTGATGACAAGAATTTTTTCCATTTTTTCAGGCATGGTTCCTCATACAAAAAGGCCCAGAATGTGCACTTGCTTTCTCCTGGGCTATTTCTATCCATCTCAGCGGACACTACGTGAATTCTGTCATGAGAAATTTATGCGGTTCTTGCGCACATAGAAAGCTTTTTCGACCAAGGGTATGATTCCATCCGTAATTGCCAATTTGCAGATCTGGTCAAATGTCAACCATGCAGCTTGATGGATGTCGCTATTTGCGCGCAATTCACCTTTCAGATATTCGGCCAAATAGTCAATGACTATGTAATGATATTGTATCCTGTTTTCATGGTCCTGCTGAATATATTCGAAAGTCTCGAGGTAATCTTGAATGTTCGCCCGGATACCGCACTCTTCATACAGTTCCCGATGCACTGCTTGTTCGAGCTTTTCTCCAATTTCAACCAGACCGCCCGGCACAGACCATTTGCCCTTTCTAGGCGGTTGGCCTCGTTGCACAAGAAGTACTTGATCACCCCGCAAAACCACAGCACCAACGCCTATTCGCGGGTGGATTGGGTATTCACGTCCCTCCTTATGATCAGGATTTCGGCTCATGGGCAGCAATGGAAGAATTCATTTCACAGTGTAAGATCGACTATCGGGGAGATTTATTCCCAATCATCATCGCCTTCCCATTCGGGGGCACCCTCGATCCAATCGTCTTCGGATTCTTCCCATTCCTCCTCTTCCTCATCCTCCCAATCTTCATCTTCCCAGTATTCTTCTTCCCACTCATCTTCCTCTGCGGCCTTTTCTTTGTCTTCTTCGACTTCACCTTCATCCCAATCGGCGTCCGTTTCGGCTTCGTCTTCTATATACTCCTCCCACTCTTCACCGGACTCCTCCTCATCATCAAAGAGGCCATTGTCCTCCGAATCGGATTCTTTATCCTGAAGAGAGAATTGGTCGTCCCTGTTTTCTTCATCATCGTCAAATATGCTTCGCTTGGCCATATTTTCCTCAATCAAATTAAATCATCCGCTCTGCTTAAGAGAATCTATAACTATTCGAAAGATTTTTTAAATTGTGTCTATTTTCTATCAAGCCTTGAATTTGCTTAGCGAAAGCAAACCGAAGATAAAAATCAAAAGCAAAAAGTCAAGAATTAATTTTCCGCCTGCTGTGGAATTGTTAGGTTTTTTTGCGAATCAAACTGCGCTTCTTCTCCTGGCTGCGGCCTGCTACCTACTGAGTCTTCTTCTCAGGCTGCATTCTTTGACGCAACAGTTTTGCGGCTGCCTCGAGAACCTGCTCCGGAGTCACCGAAGCGCATTTCAAATCGGCTGCCCGGACGGCCACAAACTGATCGCCTACGGGCTTCCATAGCGCGGGATCGGTGGGACCAAAGATCGCCACCAGGGGCGTTCCGACAGAAGCCGCAAGGTGCATCACCCCCGTATCGTTGCAGAGTAGTAAAGCAGTCTGAGAAAAAACCGCCGCCAATTCCCGCAAAGAAAGATTCGCGACTTGCACAGAGGGATGTTTCAGGTTGGCAATCAATTCATGGCCCAAGCTTTCTTCTTTTGGGCCCCAAGTTACCAACAATTGAGCAGTGAACATTCTTCCCAGCATATCCCCCACGGAGGCAAAATTCTTGACCGGCCATCTATTTACGATTTTTCCAGCACCAGGATGTATGGCAATCAACAGTTTTTGCGGAATCCATCCTCTTGATAGCAGATATGTTCGAGCCCATTCTTTTTCGCTTGGAAGGAGCGTGATATGCTCCCGCAGGTCGTCGGTATTCGCCCCGATGTATCGAACAATGTCGAGATTACGCTCGCTCTGGTGATGCCGCGAATTTGTCAAGGGAGCTATGAGATTATAGAAAAAATTGCGCTGCGTTCCGGTGAATAGTTGATGCCCGGAGCCCAAAATGTACTGCGCCTGGCTAAACCTGGCAATAAGATCGCTGGTTAATGAGTGCGAAACAGTGTTCAGAACGATAGCCAAATCAAAGCCGGAACGTACTTGCCGCCAGAACTTGAAAGGATATGCTATGGCCCATTCGCAGCCATGCTCATATAAGGGAATTACCGCATTCAAACAATCATGATGTTCTGCCAGAGAAACAGTGTACTTCCGCGCTACCACAGCGATATACGCGCTGGGGAATTTAGCACGAATTGCTTTGAAGGCCGGTGTGGACAATAAGAAATCCCCAAGCTGGTCGTGCTGACGGACGATAAGAATGCGTTTTACTTTGGCCGGCTCAAAATCCTGTGGATTTAGCCCGGGCTTCCCTAAAAAGCTCTCCAACAAGCGAAGCTGATTGTGCTTGAAATATTGCTCGAAGCGATTCCAAAGCGTCACGAATAATGTCCCCTCTTTCGTTTCATCTGCGCGAAAAATACTTTTTCGAGATGGTCGATCGTTCGTTCTATGGTGAAGTGCTTGACCACTCGCCGCCGACCGTTTTCTCCCCACCTTGTAGCGTTGGTAGGATCCGCTAACAACTCGTTCATGGCGGTGGAGAGAGCGGATACGTCATTCACAGGGACCAGTCTGCCGGTCTCGCCATCCACGACAATCTCCGGCATGGAACTCACGTTGGTGGTGATGGTCGGCTTGCCAGCGGCCATGGCTTCGATGAGCACGATGCCAAAGCCCTCCCAGAGTGAAGGCAACACCAGCATGTCGATTGCCTTCATGACCTCTTCGACATTTTTCTGAAAGCCGAGCAAGTGAATGCGATTGCCCAAGCCATTGTCCGCGGCGAATCGCTCGACCATCGTTTTCAGTCGTCCTTCGCCGACCAAAAGCAAATGTGCTTGTGGAAATAGGCCGTCCGTCCGGGCAAAAGCTTCCAGCAAGCAGGCGATTCCTTTGCGCTCATCCAATTGGCCGACGAATCCTATCAGCGCCGCCTGCTTAGACAGACTCAAAATGGATCGTAGACACGTTTTAGCCGGCTGCTGAAAAGGGGCAGGATCGATACCGTTGTAAATGACGTGGATTCTTTGCTCGTCCAGCCAGGGGGCATTCTTGAGCAAGGCAGCTTTGGTCGCCTGCGAATTGGCGATGATACAGTCCGCTAACCAGTTATAGCTGAGCCGATAGTGCAGCTTGTTCTTCAATGGATAGTCCACACCGCGCCTAGGAATGACGACGCAGCGATGAAAGAGCTTTGCGGCTAATCCGACAATGCGAAGCTCCTTGTCCATATTCGTCAAAACAATCTCGATTGACGCGCGCCTGAGCAACAAAGCGGCTCGCAAAATCGCCAGCGGACCAAAATCACCGCGAAACTTAAAGTGATACACATGAATTCCCTGCTCCTCGGCTCGTACCGCCAATTCGGTTTTGGGACGGCAGAGCAGAGCGACGCGATGCCTGCGCTTTTGTAGCTCAGTTAATGTTCGTAGCATCCACACTTCTCCCCCGCCAAACATTTGGATGGAATTGGCAAAAAGGATGTTCACGCCGCCTCCAGTCCGGCCAAATGGTGAATCGCCCGGACACTTTTCTCCGCGTCATGATATTTTTGCACCCAAGCTCTCCCGGCTTCGCCATGTTGTCGCCGCAATTCCGGCTTCTCGACCAAGCGCAGCAATTCGGCGCGCAAATTTTCTGCATTCACCTCAATGAACGGATGATCCGGATAAGCTTCTGCAAAACCGGAAGCCAGGCAGGAACAAGTGGGAATGGCCATGGCCAGCGCTTCCAAGGAATTGATACCGTAGCCCAAGTCGCCAATTTGGTCGACAAAGATGTCGCAGTTTTGCTTGCGTTGGATGGCTTGCTCGTAAGGCAAATTTTCGATAATGACTACTTCTACGGGATGGCTTTTCGCCAAATCCTCTAGCAAAGGCACGATGATGTGACTTCCTTTTGCCTGCCAACTGGTGGGTGCATGGCCGATGCGGATTTGGTCCTGTATACGTCTTGGCTGCGGCTGAAATTTGCCGGCATCGAATGGGAAGAAAACGTGATGGATTCGGGGGTGCAGGTGAAGATGATCGAACTCTACCGTGACGTTGAGATCGCTCAAGGCGTCAATGGCCGGGATGACCCCGCGTGTTCTTAGGTCGCTGCCGGTGTAGCAACAGATGATTTTCTTCCCCAGCGCCTTTTGCCGTTTAATGAAACCTGAATGGCGATAGAAATCCAATCCGCCGTCTAATTGATAGACCTCGAACCGATCCAAGGCGAACTTGCAAATGGCGCGCTCGACCCTCGACCGCCAAAGCAAATCGCGCAGCCGGACGAGGACTTTTTCCGCAAAAGAATGCGGTCGCCAAACCAGAGGAATCTTATCGGGAAGGCGCGCAATATTGGATACCGTCAGTTTTTCGGGTGCGGAAACATGCTTTTTGATCCACTTTGTGCCGGCAAAGTCGATGAACGGCAAGTCGAGGCAAATGTCCTCAAAGTAACTGCGACGATCGCGGAACAGTGTCACCAATCGGCTATTGAAGCCAAGCTTGCGCTCCGCGAGGACAAACTGCCCCGGCACGCCCGAGGTATTCATGGGGGCGATGTGGAGGATTTGGGGAGAAATCACATTGGACACCTAAGCACGAAAAGGAAATTTCCTGAATTATTCCCAAGAACAATATCTGTAGCAAATCAGACCAGTGTATCCAACCTACAAACCGAGGCAAACCTGGCCAAGAAAATCTTTTGCTTGATCAAAAGTCTTTTCTTCCCAGGGCCAATATCCCGCTTCTGCTGCCTCTCCTAGTCGTTTTCCGCATTCTGGTTTCGAAGCAAGATATACTTGAACCTTGGCTTTCGAACTATGACGAGGTAATGCAATATTTTGCTGATGAAGGCACTGAAAATACTGCTCCACACACACGATAGCAGCGTCCTTGTCAACAGACCTAAGACAAAGGTCTTCAATCATTCCTATTGAATTTTCATCAGGAAGGATCATAACGATTACTCGCGGCCTCTCACCCACAGCTAACAAAGGCTTCTGAGGAACTGGAAATCCAATATCTCGCAAAGCGTCTCGAACGCTCCGAAAAGCCGCCGAGGGATCCGTATCAGCATCTCTGACAATCCCAATAGAGGCAATCTCTAGAGCGTCGTCTTGTTTGGGAGCTTCAACGACTGCTTTAAGCCTGTAGCGCAAATTCGTTTTACCATAAATTGGAATGACTTGTACTTTTTCTTCAATTCCCAATTTTTTCAATAGAGCTTTAAAAAATCTTTCGTCATCTCTCGGTCCCTCTACCAATAGCAAACAGTTCTTTTGAATGAGTATCCGTGAAGGCTCTTTCTCATTCATTATCGCACCTCCAAACCGGTTTCGATGGCCGCTTCCATGGTTGATTGGTCATAAGTCACTACACGTGTGCTTTCTTTAAAGCGATCTAAACGGTGCAAGCGAAAATCATATATGCCGCTGTCCTTAGACGCATTATGGAAAGCTACAATGCATTCCAAGCTATGAGTCGTGGCGAAAACTTGTGCATTAAACTGTCGAGCTACTACTCCAATCGCGCTCCACAGTTTGGTCAGAAGGGAATGATGGATACCATTTTCAATCTCGTCTACAAGGACAACCCCATTGGGTGCATTCCCAATGGCCAGTACAAGTCTTGTAAGACGTACCGTGCCCCCACCCATAATTGGAATAGGTACCATTCGACTTAACCCGATGTCCCCATGAATTATCGGTACGCCACCAGAAGGTATGATTGAAAGACGGCGTAGCCGTGGCTCGATAAGCTGTAAGATTTTCAAAAGCGCATCTAGCCCACCAATCTTATCCAAATTCCCAAAACGGTCGGCATCCTCGATCAACGGGATTCGAGTGCGCGTCGGCAAATAGAAAGCAGGAAATGGCGGCGGCGGTGCGATTGGCTCACTGCGAATACCTTTCTGATCCAGAATCATGTAGTATTTGCCACGTTGTCTGCTGCCTGCTTCATATCCCAGTTCAAGGACGTGAGCAACTTCAGATGAAAGCGAGACTCTGGAAGACCCGTTAGGGCCGTACTGAAGAGATTTACCAATTTGGGCCAATTCCTCATGTTGACGCATCACTTTGAGGCGTAATACCCGACGGACTGAAGTCTCGTTTTTTCCAACCAACTGAACTTTCTTCGATGTATCAAAGTCATTGAAAAGCGAATCCCATGGAGTTTCAGCCCATTGACCTAACTCGAGCTTGACTGATTCAATACCTCGAAATGCATTTATTCTTAAGCTTAATTCTGTATTGTACGCCCCACAGTGCAGGAAAAGGGCTTCTAAGAGGGAGGTTTTGCCAACATTGTTCATTCCTGCTAATAAATTGACCCTTTGCAGGTCAGCCACGGCTAACTCGCGAATGCAGCGAAAATTATTTACCTCGAACGATTGATACATGACAGAACTCCTCAATTACCTATGCTGAACGCTCTTTGTTCGAAAATCATTTTCAAAGTGCTCAACAGAGTCAATTGACAAAACTCTTGCTTGATTATCAATGGCTTCTTTCATCTCATATCCAATCGCAAGCTATCCCTAAACACCCCCTGTGCGCCAAAGCTTTCCTTAAAACGCGCCAAACCCCAATTGGGATCTTCGTTGACAGTGAAGATGCCAAAATCCAAAAAGCCGTATCCTTCGGCGATTCCCCAATCAACAATGTGGTAAAACAAGGCATTCACGCCGCGATACTGCTGGTGGTTGTCATCATGACTGATATAAAACGCCAAGACGATCCGCGGATTGCAAATGAACATGACGACCCCGGCGACCATAGTTTCGCGATAATAGGCAGCGAAGAGCTTGATGCGATCCGGGAAAATCCTTTTAAGGAGCAAAAGCTCTTCCAGCGAGTGTGTTGGATGGACATTGTGGCGAAGGCGAAGGTTCTGCTTAAGAATGGCGTAGAAGCAAGCATAGTCATCGGATTCGCGGACAATGACGCCAAGTTTTTGCGCGCGTCGTACGGCCCGGCGGGAGCTTTCGCTAAAAGTGCTGAGGATCTCATCGCGGCGAAAATCAAGTGGGATCACACTGGAAATTTCCCGTTTGCGATAGCCAAAGCCGTTCTGCACCAAGGCAAAATCTACATAGTTACTCGGGCGATGCAGATAGATTTGTGGCGGCGGCGTCATGTCGATGCTGTCAAAGCCATTGCCTGTGGCGTATTCGATCAGGGACACCACCAGATCGAAAGCCTCGCGGATGGAAAGCGTATCTTTCGTCACCAATCCACCATAGGAAGCGCCACGGTGCGAAAGCAGGATGCGTTTGCCGTTTTCGATAAAATCCACGGCCGGAAAAACCGCCAAGCGTCTGCCCTCTTTGAAGAAGCTGAGGGAGTGATCCGTAAATCGCCCGGAAGGATGATAGGAAAGAAATTTCCGTGTCTGGAAAATAGTGCCGTTGTTGGCTTTCCAAACGAATTCGTCCCACGAAGTAGCATCCTCTGGATCAAACTTTACAATATTGATAGACAAGGTATCGCCTCATTAAGCTTTTGCCATAAGCTTCACCAAGATGGCTTTTTGGATATGCAGCCGGTTCTCTGCTTCGCCGAAGACCACCGAATGCGGGCCATCCATCACCTCATCGGTAATCTCGTCGCCGCGGTGTGCCGGCAAGCAATGCAAAACCAGACAATCTTTGTGAGCGTGCGACAACAAATCAGCGTTTACCTGATATGGCCGGAAAATCTTTTTGCGCGCTTCGGCCTCAGCCTCTTGGCCCATGCTGGCCCAAACATCTGTGTAGACGACATCCGCGCCCTTAGCTGCCTCTATGGGGTCGGTGGTCAAAAGAATTTCGCTCGCAGCTTCAGCGCGCGCCTTCGTCAACAACTCCGCATTGGGTTCGTATCCTCGCGGCGTGGCGATGCGCAGCGACATGGGAATTCGGCGTGACAGGTTGATCCATGAATTGGTTACGTTATTGCCGTCGCCGATGTAGGCGATTTTCAAATGCTCGCTGCGACCTTTATGCTCGATAATGGTGAGCATATCACCCAATATTTGGCAAGGATGCAATAGATCCGACAAGCCGTTAATGACCGGAACACTCGCATACTTGGCAAGCTCGGTGATGATGTCGTGTCCGAATACGCGGGCCATGATGCCGTCGCAATAGCGCGAAATGACCCGAGCAATGTCCGCAACCGATTCGCGCGTTCCCAAACCGATTTCTGCCGGACTCAAATAAAGGGCATGTCCGCCGAGCTGATACATACCGACTTCGAAGGAGACCCGGGTTCGCGTGGACGGCTTTTGAAAAAGCATGGCCAAGGTCTGCCCTTTGAGGAGATGATGTTCTACTCCCTGCTTGGTCTTGGCCTTCAGGTCCTTGGCCAAAGCAAAGATACCGTAAATTTCTTGAGAAGCAAAATCGGTAATGGCTATAAAATCGCGCTTCACAAATCCTCCTGTTCGATCAAAGGATGTATCGGCTCAAATCCTCGTCAGCGATAATTTCTCTTAGTTTTTCATCTACCATTCTCTTGTCCACCCGAAATTTATTAACCTTTCTCTCGGGCAATTCAAATAGAATTTCTTCCAGCAAGATGGTGAGAACGGTGTGCAATCTCCTGGCGCCGATATTCTCTGCACGATCATTGACTTCTGAAGCCACAAAGGCTATCTCTGAAATCGCGCCTTTGGTGAAGACAATGTCTACGTTCTCGGTTTCCAGAAGTGCTTTGTACTGCTTGATGAGTGCGTTCTTCGGCTCGACGAGTATGCGCTCAAAATCCTTGGCGCTCAGGCTTTGTAGCTCCACTCGTATCGGAAAGCGTCCTTGTAATTCCGGAATCAAATCCGATGGCTTGGAAACATGGAAAGCACCGGAGGCTATGAACAGCACATGATCCGTGCGCACCATGCCGTATTTAGTGATGACATTCGTTCCTTCGATAACCGGTAACAGATCACGCTGCACACCCTCGCGCGAGACATCCGGACCGGCGCCGCCGTTTTCCCCAGCGATCTTGTCAATCTCATCCAAAAAAACGATACCGGTCTGCTCCACGCGATCGATGGCTTCCCGGACTACTTCCTCCATGTCGATGAGCTTTTGCGTTTCCTCCTGTTCAAGATAGGACAGCGCTTCCGGCACGGTCATGCGCCGCTTTTTGGTCTTTTTGGGCAGCATGGGGCCAAAGAGATCTTGGATATTCAAGCCCATCTCTTCTACCCCGATGGGAGAAATAATCTGCATCAACGGCGTCATATCACTGGAAACATCCAGCTCGATGGTACGGTCATTCAGCTTGCCATCGAGCAATTGCTGGCGAAGCTTCCCCCGCGTTCGTTGGCGCTTTTCTTCCAGCTTGTCATTTTTTTCTTTTTCCTCATCGGTCTTGGGCGCTGGCAGCGGGGGCACCGGCAGCATGATGTCCAATAGTCGCTCAAAAGCCAGCTCAGCAGCCTTGCCGGTCACCTGCTCGATCAGCTCGCTGCGCACCATGTTTACCGCCAGGTCCAACAAGTCGCGGATGATCGACTCTACATCCCGTCCCACGTAACCCACCTCAGTAAATTTGGATGCTTCGACTTTGATAAAGGGAGCAGCAGCCAATTTCGCTAAGCGTCGCGCCAACTCGGTTTTGCCGACGCCTGTGGGACCAATCAAAATAATATTGTTCGGCATAATCTCTTCGCGCAATTCCGAGGGTACTTGCTGCCGGCGCCAGCGATTACGCAATGCGATCGCCACTGCCCGTTTGGCGCCATCCTGACCGATGATGTATTTATCCAGCTCGGCAACAATCTCCCGAGGTGTCATTTCTACGGAATCGAGACTTGTTTTTTCTATGGGCATCTAATGCATCCCTCTATTGTGAATCATCCCTGGCTTTGTCGTTTAGCTTCACTATCCCAATAGCAGCATTTCTTTGGTAGATGTGAAAATCCTCCGAATACAAAACAGAGGTGCAGAACACCTCTTCGCCCCCGTCAAATAACTTGTAAGGCTTTGACCCATCGCAGGCAAGATAGGTGTGACCATCATCCACGGCAGCCGATTGCCCAAAACGAAGACCGGCAACGGTCATTGAAAAGGGCGAGAGCTACTCTTCTAAGATTTCGATCGTCAAATTAAAGTTGGTGTAGATGCAAATGGAAGAAGTAATCTCCATAGCTTCTTTGACGAGGTGAACAGCATCGAGGTTAGAGTGCTTTATCAATGCCCGGCCGGCCGCGAGCGCATAAGGCGCACCCGAGCCGATGGCGACCACATTATCATCCGGCTCAATGACATCGCCTGTACCGGAGATGAGAAAAATTTTCTCCTTGTCCATCACTACCAACTGCGCGTCGAGGCGGCGTAAGAAGCGATCCGTTCGCCAGTCCTTGGCCAATTCGACGGCGGCACGGCCCAAATTACCGCGAAACTCTTCCAGCTTGCTTTCGAAGCGCTCGAACAAACTGAAGGCATCGGCAGCCGCGCCGGCAAACCCAGCCAGCACTTTGTCGTCGTAGATCTTGCGAACTTTGCGCGCTTTGGTTTTGAGAACCGTATCGCCAAAAGTAACTTGACCGTCGCCGGCCAGGACTACTTTGCCCTTATGGCGAACGCCCAGCACGGTCGTTGCCCGAAGGCTTTTCTTATCTATGATCACTCTTATCCTTTTGTTCGGTGTATCATTCTCTGTTATATTTTCCTGCGCAAGCGAGAAACCGGAATCATCATTTGCTCGCGATACTTCGCCACCGTTCTTCGTGCGACGTTGTAGCCTTCGCTTTTTAGCATCCTGGCAATTTTCTGATCATTGTAAGGCTTATTGTATGGCTCCTTGGCAATGATATCCTTGATGAGACCTTTGATCTTTTTGTTGGAAACGTCCTCGCCCTCATCGGTCCTAATTTTTTCGCTGAAGAAATATTTCAACTCAAAGACACCCCATTCGGTCTGTACGTATTTGCTGTTGGTCACCCGGCTGACCGTGGAGATATCCATGCCAATTTCATCGGCGATGTCCTTGAGGATCATTGGCCTCAACTGTTCCGGGCCTTTCTCGAAAAAATCCCGTTGCTTTTCGATGATGGTCTCCATGACGCGAAAAATCGTCGCGCGACGTTGATGGATAGAATTGATCAGCCAGCGGGCGGATTCCAGCCTCTGCTTGATATAGTCCCGGGTTTCCTTGGTCGTGTTTTTCCGATCCAGCATCATCTTGCGATATTCGCTGTTGATGCGCAAGTGCGGAATGTTCCAGTCATGCATGAAGACCTTAAGCTCACCGTCTTCCTTTTTCACTTCCAGGTCTGGAATGACATAGTTACTGTCATAGGCGATATACCCCTCACCCGGCTTGGGATTGAGCTTGGTAATATGTTCAATGATTTCTTTGATGCTTTTCAAATCGGTTTCTAATTGTTTGGCTAACCTTTCGAATCGTTTATTTTTGAAATCTTCAAAATAGTCGCGAATGATTCTGATGGCAAATTCGTTCCTTGGCCGTTGCTCAAACAACTGCACCAACAGGCATTCCTGCAAGTTACGGGCGCCAATCCCAACCGGATCGAATCGCTGCACAACTCCCAGAACGCCTTCGACCTTGTCAACGCCTATTTCTAAATTGTCAGCAATGGTTTCTGCATCCGTCGTCAGATATCCGACGCTGTTAATGTTCCAGATGATATATTCGCCGATTATGATCTCATCGTCAGAAAGCTTGCTCATATTGAGCTGGCTGAGAAGATGATCCGTTAGGCTTTCTTGCGCCACTTCGGGCCGTTCATAAACCTCCGCATTCTTCTCGCGCGGGATGCGAATCTCATAGCTTTCTTGATCGTTCAAGATTTCGTCCCAATCAATCTCCTCCTTGGCTTTTTCAGGCGATCCTTCTTCGTCACTGGCCGCTTTCAGATCGGTATCGGGTTCTTCACTCTCCTCCTGTTCCTTTTCTTGTTCTTGCTCTTGATCCTGCTCCATTTCCTCATCGACATCCAATTCCAGCAGCGGATTGGTCTCAAGCTCTAATCGGATTCTTTGCTCCAAACTCAATACTGGAAGCTGCAGCAGCGAGGACAGCAAGACCTGCTGCGGCGATTGTCGCATCTCCAATTTGAGTTTTTGGCTAAGTTGCACCATCTTCCAACTCCATCAACAACCAACAAAAGAAATCATTCGCTTTTGATATTCTATCATCATACCAACTAAAATAAACCATGAATCTATAAGCAAACTTGATTAGACCGCTTTCTTCCGCCCGCCGGCCACAGATCAAATCTTGCGAAATCCTCTTTGCCTCTCAACGATCCAGCCGGAACTTGTCGCCAAGATAAAGCTTGCGTGCCTCCTGATCATTGGCCAAGTACTCTGCCGAACCTGATTTGAGCACCACGCCGTCATAGAGCAGATAAGCGCGATCGGTTATGGACAGCGTTTCGTGCACGTTATGATCGGTAATCAAAACACCGATTCCTCTTTCCTTAAGACCGGCAACAATCTGCTGGATATCTTCCACGGCAATCGGATCGACGCCGGCGAAAGGTTCATCCAATAGGATGAATTTGGGCTCGGTGACTAAAGCACGCGAAATTTCCACCCGCCGGCGCTCGCCGCCGGAGAGGGTAAAGGCCTTGTTCTTGGCCAGATGATCGACGCCCAATTCGTGCAACAGCTTATCGGTGCGCTTCTTGCGTTCACCGTTTTCTATCGGCAGGGTTTCGAAAATGGCCAGCACATTTTCTTCTACCGTCAGCCTACGAAAAACTGATGCTTCTTGCGGCAAATAGCTGATCCCCATTCGCGCACGCCGGTACATGGGCTCATCCGTGACATCATTCTCATTGAGAAATATGCGGCCATCATTCGGACGAATCATGCCGACGATCATATAAAAAGTAGTAGTCTTGCCGGCGCCATTGGGCCCCAGCAATCCGACAATCTCACCTTGCTTAATCTCGATACTAACTTGATCTACGACTTTGCGCTTGCCATAAATCTTGGATAGATTCTCGCAACGCAATAAGGGAGTCGCTGCCATGAACGTCCTAATTGTCTTCTTGTTTAACCGCGGCAGATTGTCTAAAGATTGAAATGAAATTCAAAGCGTTCCGTGTCTTCTTTAGCAAACCTCTCCCGCCGGTCGGGCGCTTATCCTTTCTCACACTCACTTACCGCAATAGAACAGGAATGCCGAACGGTTTGTGCTTTAGCCGAAGTGCGGATTTGGCAAGGCACGTTTCAGCTATAACCACCACTACTAATAAGGCAGAGTAGGCGGATGCGTAAGGAATATGATCGGCTGCAAGCTCTGGTTCGGCGGCAACCGGAAGAAGGGGTTGCTTTCGCTTCTGCAACTGTCACTCAAGCTTTAGGTTTCGTGCCGCTCGCTCTGCATCAGAAAACAAACAGCTGTCGGGCGCAGTTTTTTTCGGTTCATTTGACGAGACGGTCATACTCGTCATGGGTGCCAATCCAAAACCAAGTAACCGTATCTGCTTTTAGCAAGCCCACCGCTCGGTAGCCTAAGCCGATCCGAACCGAGTAAAGCGGTTGGCTTTCTTTCACCCGCTTGAAGAAGAGGCTCGGATGCGCGGGGTTATCGCGCCATCGCCTGTAGGCTTGCCGAGCTCTCTGACGCACTTCTGGAGGTAAAGCTCAGTAATGCTCCCAGAAGGATTTGGTCGTTCGGGACTTCATTTGTGTTCGATGAATTCGCCGCGTTCATCGAACATTGGCAATGTTTTACCTGCGTTGATTTCAGCTTCGACCGGGTCCACCAGCGCAGCCAACTTCTCATCGTCGGTAGCCGCAAATTGCGCGTCCCACAAGGCTTCATCTTCTGCGATTTCTTCAAATGTTTCTTCGGCGGGCAGGGGATGAGTCTTGAGGAAGAGCGCGAACTCGTAGAGTTGCACCTTTCGCGGCAATGGCATCGCCATAGCAATTTCAGTAATTGCTTTCACTAAATCTGTTTGTGCCGGTATCTTCATAACCATCTCTTGTTCCAGACGATAATTCTCACATGTGATTTTCGCTTCGCTGTTCTCGCGCATCCGAACCTGTATTTAGCTCCGCTCCGTTTTTAGTCAGGAAAGCCGCCAATTCCGTCTCGATCTCTTTCTTGCTGCTTGGTGGATAAAACATGCCGATGGAACTACTGGGAGAGCTTCCCACATCCACCCGCTCCATTTCGTCATTGGCGAAAAACATGCGGATTTCGTCTCCCAGTACTTTATTGAGACCCTTCTCCTTGTTCTCTTCGATCACATGATAATAGCTGGTGGCTTTGCCTTTAACAATCACTGTGTCCACAGCCTCGTTGGCAATCGAAACCATGATGTCGTCGCCTGTCAACAAATCGTATGGTATGTTGGTGGTGATCAGCGTATCCACGCGCGAAGTGACAACCGCATTGCCGACGATGTGGATTGCGGAGACTTCTGTGCCTCGTAAGATAAGCTCTATATTCTTTCCAGTCAAGTGATCATTTTGCCTTTGCGCTTTTGGCTTTGCGGACAAAATTGCCCGGTCTTGTTTTCGTAGATATTCTAACGAGTCGCTTTGTGCAGTGACCTCACCACGGACGATCTGAACCGCCCTTTCCACCATGATTCGGTCCCCGTCTTCGAACATTTCCATGATCTCGCCGGTGATGGTAATTTCCTTCTCCTGGGTGGAATCGGACTGGATGAGAACCGGATGCTCGAATACCTTCGCGTAGCCAATGGCGCGGTTATAGTCAGCCCTGCCGCCAGTCAGGGTGAGTCGCTCTTTTTCATCCTTTATGACAACGCGACCTCGCGCATTGGCTATTTCCTCTTTGTCAAAGTATTCTATCTCATCCGCCGACAGCGTCTTGCTGGAATCGATCATCTTGACATTACCCGTGGCCAAGGCCCGACGCGCTCCCTCAAAATATTCGACTCTGTCGGCCAGCATCTGTTTGCCGCTATCGGCCATGCTGACCTGACCTTCAAAAATCACCCGCTCTTCATCCACATACTGCGTGGCGCGTTGGCAGAGCATTTGCGCAGTTCCTTGGCGAAATTCCACCTGACCTTCGAACTTGCGCACTTGTTGGCCGTTGATGGTCACGCCTTCGAATTGATCGGCATGGATCAACTCCAAGCGCTCAGCGGGCAGCGGGTCTGATGAAGCAGCCATCAAGCCCCCCCAGGCGACCAATAAGCAAAGTCCAAGAAAGGACAAGGCAAATGAGCTGTCAGCCAATTTCCTATGTCTATAGATCGACTCGCCGACATTTTTGTTAAGAAATTTCATCCTTCGCAGTGCCATCGCCGATCCGAATTGAATCAAGCTGTCGCTTCAATTGGCCATCTTTTCAGGCCATAACGCAGAACTATTTTCTCCAACACACCGACTGCATTATAAGATGCCCAGTAAAGAGTAATGCCAGCAGCAATCCTCGAAAGGAAGAAAAAAGTCAACGAGGCCGACAGCACGGCATAAAAGGTCTTTGAGTTTGTCGTGAGGTTTGGGCTTATAGCCATGGATATATAGGTAAGAACGGCCACGATCGCCGTCAAGACAAAATCGGGCTTTGATATTTCGGCAATCCAAAGAAATCTGCCGCCTAACTGGGCAACTCTTTTAACTGCCGCGAACAAGCCCAAAACGATTGGCAACTGAAACAGGGCTCCCAAAAGACCATGCTTGTCGACTGGATGAGCGCCATTGCGCTTGAATAGTCCGGTTGACTCTTGAGCCAAGCGTCTCCGATCATGTGCGTACTTTTTCCGCAGCAATTGAAGCTCCGGCTGCATTTTTTGCAAAAGTCGTTGTTGTGCGATCGCGCGACGGGACAGTTTTAACGTCATGGGCAACAAAAGCAGCCTCACCATCATCGTCAGGGTTATGATTGCAAGTCCAAGACTGCCGCCTAACGCATGCGACAAGACAAACAATATCGCTTGCAGGAAATTTACATAGACATTCAACACTTCCATTTCGTTACATCTCCTGAAGTTTGCTTTGAATCCTTTTCGCAACTAATTTTGTCGCGTCAAGCCCAAGAAGCTTCTGTACAAAAGGTGACTTGAGGTTGTTGCGCGCCAGCGTTGGATCCAATAGAATGGGCGGAAAGCACTTGAGTCTTAGCATCAAGGCCCAAATGAAAAGATTTACTCCGAGTTTTGACTTTTTACAAGCACTACCCAACCCTACCACATTATGTTGACTGAATATTTGCCAAAAACTGGGTCGCCACTAATAACGACAACATCTTCTACCAAAGCCTGCGCAATCAACATGCGGTCAAATGGATCTTTATGGTGGAGTGATAGCTTCTCTAATGCCAGAACATGCTCAAGTTTGATTGGCAGAATCTCAATGCCATTCGTTTGTCGTTGGCTGTCAATCACTTGTGACAAAGGCAAAGTGAGCTTTAGCTTACCAAGGTTGAGCTTAATTTGCATCTCCCACACGCTGGCAACGCTCAACACCAATCGATTCTTCCGATTTTTGCACAGCGACAACGCATGTGGTGACAGCAAACTCGGGTCGCTATCCCACCAAATGAAGGCATGAGTATCAAGGAGCAACTTCATTGTCGTTCCCGACCCAGAATTCTTCCGATAATGGCTCATCGAAATCTTCGCTCGCCCAGATCGCTCCGGAATGCAGACCAGCCACTCGTTGCTTCGCCGGTACCAATCGCGCAATGGGAGTATTACCTTCGGTAAAGACTACCTCTGTTCCGGCGACGGCCATGGACAACAACTCTTTCAAATCGTCGCGTGCTTTGCGAACATCAAATGTTCTGGTTGGCATTACTTTTACTCCTCATTGTATCGTCTCAATGTGTCACCAATTCCCGATCCAATCCTCCCTGTTGCAGCACTTGACGAATCAGATGATGCTTGTCGCCTCTTTTCCCAACGATCCGTAGACAAATCCACTCCCGCATGCGCCTTGCCGCGTACTTTCTTGATGGTATAATGCTCCAAATTGGGATCGGATTCAAAGCCGGTGCCATAGAGCGTGTCGCCATCGGTAGTCGTGATCATTACATCTTCCTCGGTAAAGATTTTGCCGACTTTCTGGCTATAAGCCAATCGCTCGGTGTGCAACGTCACGCCCGTATCCGATACCACAACAACATTGCCCATGGCAACCACGTCGTTATTGTTCTCATTTAGTTCGCCGCGCTCCGCGGTCAACAGCGAGCCGTGCTTTCCATCGGTCTGATAAAAGTCCACGGTTACGCCTTGATCGAATTTGGCCAATTTTTTTTCAGAAAAACGCATCATGTGGCCATATCTGACGACGGCTTCCACCCTGCCTTCTTTGGTCGCCGTAACGGTCGAGTTCCAGCCTTCTTGATCAGCGATTTCCGCGGTCTGATTTTGCTCCGCCACCCAGGCTGGCTTTTCCCGATTGCAGGCAATAGGGAAAAAGACAAAGCTCACCAAAATTAAAACGGGTAAGGAGGCAGAACTCTTCCGCAACATTAATTCGTCCCCACACTTTGCTGTTGCTTTTTCCAGCGCTCATGCATCCACACCCATTGATCGGGATAGCGGCGGATCATTCGCTCGTAGACATTGGAGCATTTCTGCGTATTGGCAATCAAGTCTGCATCTGCGTCGCCGGTATTTTGCAGGACGATTTCTTCACCACACTCGATTTGATAGGAAAAGTCCGGACAAAGACGCATAAATACCGAAGCGATGGGCGCACCAAATTTTTGCGCCAGCACCACCGGGCCGGTGGCCGTATGCGCCGGCCGGCCAAAGAAATTGACAAACACCCCTTCCACATTGGTGTCTTGATCGATCAGCATGCCGATGGCATAGCCGTCGCGTAGGGCGCGGATAATCTCGCGCGTTCCTTTGCCGCGAGCAATATTGGAGTACCCGGCCTGGTTGCGACCATCGACAATCATTTTGTCCAGGCGCGGATCATAAGCCGTTCGGCCAATGACTTTCAGCGGCAGACCGTTCTGCGCCAAATAAGCACCCAAAAGCTCCCAATTGCCAAAATGGCCGGTGAGCCATATGGCACCTTTTCCGTTCGCTAAAGACTTTTGCAAATGCTCTATGCCTTGAATCGTAACCAGATTATTGATTCCTTCGCGAATAATGACCGGCAATCGAATGGCGTCAGCGGCAGCAGTGGAGAGATTCAAAAAGACTTGCAGCGCCAAGCTCTCAATCTCTTCCGGCGATTTCTCATATCCGAACGCCCAAGTGAGATGGCGAATGGTTTTTTCGCGCTCCTTCCCGGCCAAACGAAAGGCCAAGGCGCCCAAAAAGCGCATTATTTTGATGGCGGCGCCACGAGGAAGAGAGCGCAAGAGCTTGACAACAAACACCACAGCTACATAAATAAGCCAATTCTTTAGGCGTTTGCCAACAGGCTTCCTGTTCACTCTCTCTCGATCCCTGCTTCTAACAAATCGTGCAAATGTGCAATGCCTACCGGGCAGCTTTGCTCATCCACAATGATCACTTGCATGATGTTGTGGCTTTCCATCAACTGCAAAGCCTGTTGAGCGGTGCTGCCGCTCCTCACCGTCTTCGGATGAGCATTCATAATATCTTTGGCTCTCAATCGCTCCGTCCGCACCGGATTTTGCTGTAGCCTACGCAAATCGCCATCCGTGATAATGCCGACCAATTTCCCAGTACCCTCAATAACACACGTACAGCCGAAACGCTTTCGAGTAATTTCCAAAATCACCTGCGGCAGTAAAGTATCCGAGCTAACAGCAGGTATCTTTTCTCCGGAGAACATGACCTCATCTATCTTCAGCAGCTTTCTTCCCAAGGCGCCGCCTGGATGCAGAAACGCAAAATCTTGAGCATTGAATTCACGCTTTTCCAATAGGGCGACGGCGAGCGCATCTCCCATTGCCATAGCTGCTGTGGTGCTGGCGGTTGGCGCCAAATCGTTGGGACACGCTTCCTCCCGAACGCTGACGTCTAAGACAATGTCGCTACGCAAGGCCAATGCGGAGCGCAAATTGCCGGTCAGGGTGATTATAGGAACGCCCAACTTCTTAAAGACCGGGAACAGCCGGGTGAGCTCGTCGGTATTGCCGCTTTTGGAAATACAAATGATGACGTCATTCTTGAGCACCATGCCCAAATCGCCATGTACCGCCTCAGCGGGATGGAGAAAAATGGCCGAGGTTCCGGTGCTGGTCAAGGTAGCGGCGATCTTTTGTGCCACAATTCCGGATTTGCCGATGCCGGTGACAATAATCCTACCGGTGGATTTGAAAATAATCTCCACGGCTCGCTCGAATTCCGAATTCAACCGGTCAATGAGCGCCGCGACGGCCTCACTTTCTATGCGTAGTACCTGCCTGGCTTGGGCAAGAATATTTGATGCACCACTCATGAAAACCGGATATGACTGCTTACAAAAGTTCTACCAAGGACAACAACCTTCGCCTGACCGTCAGGCCGATAATCCACCGCCCATCACATCCAAGGCGTTTTGCATCTGGTTGACGGAGGGCTTAACAAAAGCGCTCTATCTTGGAATCGGAATGACTCCTTGCAGGATCACAGTGACTGAATCGGCGCCCTTGACGGAGCCGGAGCCGACTCGCCAGGCCACGGCCTTGAGCTTTTTAGGCCCGGACAGGCCTGATACAGTCCACGACTGGGAAAACGGCGGATATTTATCAGCGGTAAAAATCTTGCCATCGACATAAAATTCCACACGATCGATGAATGCGATAGGCGATGCATCCACCTGAATCTCTATGCTGCCTAACGCCGTGATGTACTGACCATCTTTGGGCTGGGTAATGCGGACCGATGGTCTGCTCTCCGACATCACACTGATGCTGACCTTTTCCACCGCTTCGCCGCCGTTCTTGTCACGCACGGTCACTTCGACGTCATAAACGCCTTCGATCTTAGGGGCAATCCAACGCACTTCGGCGCCTTGGTTGCTGACAAAATGACCGCCGGTGGCATTCCAGCTAAAGGTAAGCTCGTCCTTATCCGGGTCTGAGGCTTCCACCGAAACGAGGATCGTATCGCCGACCATGGCCACGTACTGCTCCGCATTCACTTGCTTGATTTGCGGAGGTCGATTGGCTAATTTTTCCACCACGCCGCAAGTCGCCGCCAAAAGGCCAAAGATCGCGAGCAAAACGAAAAGCGTTCCTCCTTGAATTCTCCTGCAGCGAATCGTCATCTATCTTCCCTATCTCGTTACCGGCACGGATGCACAATGATAGACAAGCTGATCGTTCGCCCGCTCAACAATAACCACGACAGCCAAAGTTGACCGATCCCAGCCCGTCTGCAGCGGCACTTCCTTACGGATGGTTTGGATAATATCCGAATGCAGCGAGCCAATCGCCTCAGCCGGCAGCAGTTCCCGAACGACTGCTTTGTCGCCATTCTGCAGACCACCAACCACGGCAACAGATGTCGCCACGTTCTGCACCTCAGACGCTCCGAGTTTGGCGATGTCCGCTGTAACGATCAATTTGCCATCCTCAACATGAGCTTCGGCTTCAATGGTAACCTGGGCGGAATTGGCCAAGCGATCTTCGAGTTGACTGCGGTAACGCAAATATGCGGTTTCCGCATCCGATGCTCCCTGCACGCGCCGCGCCGAGCCATCGAAAAAGACATCCGGTATCGCTTGCTCGGAAGTGAGTCTCGCCAAATGATAGTATCGCGTCAGACTTGCCTCAACGGCCAGAACGTCCGTGTTGGGAGTCTTTTGCACGTGATGCTCTAACAAGATGAACGCATCGGAACCAAAATCTCTACTCAGTCGCGCCAAGCCATCCGTCGCGGCCTGCATCACCGCACCGCCTTGGGTGTTCACAAATGCCTCAACAAGTACGGTCCGTGATCTTTTGGCCATTGGATTCTTCGGGTCTAACGGATTGGATCGATCCAAATCGCCACAACTCCAAGACGAGGCTAACAAAGCAACAAGCAATAAGGAGATTGCCTTTGTCTTTCGCGTTTTCATAGTTTGACCGTCATGAACAGACCGTAGGTCTTATTCGCTCCCCGGTAGAACGGTTGCAAAGTCAAGGACTTGCCGTGGCGATAATCCGCTTGGGCATAAATCTGATTGTGCGCGCTCTTACTTTCCAGCCATAATCCCAAGCCGGAGGAAATCAATATCGCTGCAGCAGCGATGGAAATGTTTCTTGCCTTGTACGAGCGGTTGGCCTTGTTGTAGGGATCATCGAACTCTGCCAAGTTATCTGCCTGCAGGTATTCATCATAATTAGTCTTGTAAGATGAATGCAGCATCGCAGCCGCGACACCCGCCCCCATGCCGGCAGCTATTATCCACGGGCCATAATACTTGCGAACCGGAACCACCTGAACGCGGGAAACTCGACCGGTGAGGTTGTAAACGATATTCCTTGCCAGCGCGCGCACCATCGGCTCAATGGCCTCTTCATCCGGGCCAGTGACCTTTTCGCCAAAGACTTCACCGGTTTCCACTCGTACGATATGAGCGTCGATGCGCAAGCGATTGCCGGGGCTGGTGATTTCACCGGTGAGGACAAACTCGGCGTTCAGCATTCGTCCGACCTGCTGCGCGTCCTCCGAATTGAGGACGCCCGATTGGGCCAGAGCCTGCTCCTTTAGCACCGCCTCGATCTTGCTGCGCTCCAGCACGGTGACGCCGCCAAGTTGCACCAGCTCGGTTTTCAGCATTTCCGGCAGGCTGCTTTCCAAGCTAACATTGTGATACGCGCCGGTATTGTTTTTGAAATCCGAGATGGCGAGGGTCACATTGGCAGTTTGACCCAGAGCTAAACTGCTAGCTAAAAGCAGAAACCCTGCCTCTTGGAAGCTGTGGACTAATGTTCTTATTCTGGTATTCATTGCCGAAAAGGACTATTAGCGAAATTTGCGGGTCGACTTTGATGGTTCGAATTAGCGACGGCTTATGCCTGTTGCCTCTCACGGAAAGACGCCGAGGCGCATCCATTGTCGTCGAGCTGCAACTTGAATTTCATTGTTCATTTCCAATTGAGCAACCGTCGCCCTGCCAACCGCAGTAAGACCCTCAATCTCTCCTCTCCGGGTATTGATCCGAAAATGTTCTTCCCATCGGTCTTTTCGTGGGTGGAAAAGGCGAACCACAGCTTGGCTTTCGGGATCCACACCACTGACGTGTGCGGCTTTACGGAGATTGCAAGAGCGACAAGCAAGCGCCCAATTGGTCTCAGTATCGGATCCTTTTTGGGAGAGAGGTATGATATGCTCCACCTCAAAGGGGAGATTGAAAACCGCCTCAGGGGCATGGCAATATTCACATCTATGTCCCGCACGCAGCGCCACACTTGTATAGTGTGGGTTCATCGCTTCAATTCGTCAGCGAATGCGGCAGCGCGGGCCGCCGCGGCGTGCAACTCGGCCTCCACCAGCGTCTCCAGTTCGGCTTGCTCGTCAATTGGCAGTGTTTGTCCCTTGTCTCGGTCTGCACGCCAGCGCTCCATCAACTCAGTCAGTTGCCGTTGCTGTGTTGCACTAAAGAAGCGATCTGGGCGTAGACGTGAAACAATTACCAACGCGTTTGCCTCATCTTCAGGCAATTGCGCGGTGAGCGCGTCTAAAGCCTCACCGACCGTCCTGCCGTGTGATCGCCTATCTCCAGATACAGCACGATAGGAAACGTCTCCGTTCTCGGTTGGTACAGGCAAGATTGCTACTTTTGTCATCGTTATCACCTCCGACCGGTTATTCGGTCAGATTTTCGTACCAAACTCCACCTCGGTCGGTGGCGTTATTTTTTGCATATTTGTCGGGCTATTTGATCCAACACCCATCCGAGTCTATCATGCCGGCCATTTCGCCTCAAGCTCGCGGCGAAGCTCGTCCACGCGCTTGACCTGAATCAATAGATTTTCCAACCTATCCAAGGGCCACATGCTGGCCGCGTCGCATAGCGCTTTGCCGCAATCCGGATGTGTTTCAATGAAAATAGCTTCGCAGCCAGCCGCGATGGCTGCGCGCGACAAAGCCGGAACGAACTGCGGATTTCCACCGGACGGTTCGCTGGAAGGCACGCCGTAAACGCGAATGGAGTGGGTAGGGTCGATCATCACCGGATAGCCCAGGCTGCGCATGATCGGCAGCGAGCGCATGTCCACCACCAGATTGTGGTAGCCGAAAAAGGTGCCGCGCTCGGTGAGAATAATGTTGGTATTTCCTTCTTCCTCGATTTTGCCGATGACATTTTTCATGTCGCGCGGGTCTAAGAACTGTCCCTTCTTCACATTGATAGCGCGCCCGGTTTTGGCAGCCGCCAGGGTTAGGGAAGTCTGCATGGAGAGATAAGCAGGAATCTGCAAGACGTCCAGTACTTCGCCGGCAGCGGTCGCCTCATGCTCATTGTGAACATCGGAAAGCACGGGAACGCCTAATTCCCGTTTGGCTTTTTCCAAAACCTTCAGTCCGGCTTCCAGTCCCGGTCCTTGATAGCTATTGGCCGAGGAACGGTTGTCTTTCGTGTAGGAAGATTTGAGAATATACGGCATGCCCAGGCGATCAGCAATATGCTTAACTTGCTCCGCCGTCTGCAGCACGATTTCTTCACTCTCAATGACGCAAGGCCCGGCAATGAGCGCTAACGGCTCATTGGGCCCAATTTTTATGTCAGCAACTCTAATTGTCTTCATCGACTGCATGATTGCTGTTTTCGATGGATCGATATTTATGCTCCAATGCGGCTCTGACAAAGTCCCGAAAAAGGGGATGTGCATCAAGAACGCGTGATTTCAGCTCCGGATGAAATTGCACACCCACGAACCATGGGTGTTCCGGCAGCTCAATCACTTCAACTAAATTGGTTTCCGGATTGATGCCCGCTACCCGCATTCCCTTCGCCGTCAAGGCTTCCAGATAATGATTGTTCACCTCATACCGATGCCGATGCCGCTCATTGATTTCGGCTTTTTTGTACGCTTGCAGCGCATGGCTGTCGGGCGTCAGTTGGCATCGGTAGCTGCCCAGCCGCATGGTTCCGCCTTTTTGGGAAACGTGCACCTGAGTTTCCATGAGATCGATGACCGGATGCGGAGTGTTGGGATCGAATTCGGTGCTATTGGCGCCGTCCAGACAACATACTTGGCGGGAGAATTCGATAACCGCGCATTGCAGTCCCAGACAGATGCCAAAAAACGGTAGGCGATGCTCGCGCGCCCAGTGGATGGCAATGACCTTGCCCTCGATGCCGCGCTCGCCAAAACCGCCGGGAATCAGCAATCCGGAAACATCCTGCAAGTATTTTTCAGCGCCGTTGCGCCCGATTTCCTCCGAGTCCAACCACTTAAGCTCGACCTTGGCGTCGTTTTCCACACC
>Ga0172369_10002147_pt1 | contig 27684 bp, 22 predicted proteins | sample LakKiv25m_FD_114539 | JGI IMG/M metagenome (GOLD analysis project Ga0172369, IMG submission 114539) | Freshwater microbial communities from Kabuno Bay, South-Kivu, Congo - kab_022012_11.25m | ecosystem: Environmental > Aquatic > Freshwater > Lake | place: Democratic Republic of the Congo...
AGCCATGAAGTCATTCATTGGGTTTTTCGTGCGAATGGGAACCCGCAGCCGCGGCTTCCCTAGGAGTCTGTCGAGTCTGGCGCCGACACGTAGTTTCAATGAGTTATCCATCGCTGTTGGAGGTTCTCCGACAGACTCCTAGTGATCTCTCGCAGCATCACCGCCACGAACCCCGTTTGCTTTTTGCTTGGTCGCCAAGCTCACCGATGCGGATGCGCAGCTACGCTTGACTACTGCCACTCAGAACCGACCGGCGAGGGACGCACCGCGGCCGCTTGGCCAAGGCGTCAGGCCCACGTGCGCCGCCGGCGCCGTCGCGAGCAGGATCGCCCCGACCGAGCCGGCCACGACTCCCGCACCGAGGACCGCCCAGCCAGCATATTCTCTTGAATTAATGCTATTTTGCTGAAATGCAGCTTCACCCTGGCTGATGCCGGTAATATGGCCGGCGCCGTCCGTGAGGCCAAGACGCCCGTTGAGCGTCGACTGGTCAGATGCCGCCATCGCCAGCACGATGCCGCCGCCGATGACGGCGACGCCGCCTGCCACCAGCAGGACGGTACCGGCAGTCGCACGCGCCGAACCATGGGGCTGCTTGTCCTCGGGTGCCGGTCGTCGCGGCATCTCGCGCACCGGCACCGGTGGCTTGTGCGCCGCTCGCAACTCGCTCAAGTGAAAGCGGGCCTTGGCCAGCTCAGGTTGGCCCGGCGGCGCGCGATCGAGGTATTCCTGGTACATCCGCTCCGCTTCGGCACCTTGTCCGGCCCGCTCCGCCGACCGCGCGGCATTGTACAGGTACAGCGGCTCTCCCGGCCATGTCCGGTATGCTTGGCTATACAGGGATGCTGATTGGGGAAAATTGCCGGCCAGGTATGCTTCCAACGCCTGTTTGGATAGCGCAAGGGCATCCTCACGCGGATCCGCGGCCTGCGCGACAGACGACACCCACGTCAGGACCAGCAGGATCAAGGCTGCAAGACCGCGTCGCATCCTCACCTTCAATTGCCCACGCAGGACGTCGTGCCACATACAGTGGCCGCCCCGCAAGCAGCGCCGACGGGCAAGGCAGCGTGCGTGCAACCATCCATGTTATCGCAGGTATCGATGGTGCAGGGATTGCCGTCGTCGCAGTCGGTCGACAGTTTGGCCTTGCACGCGCCCGCCTTGGCGCAGTCGGTGTGTCCCCAGGCGTCCGTGCGCAGGAACCACGCGCCGAAGCCGACATTGGACTGGTAGAGGCGCCCGGCGAGCAACATTCCGCCGTCGGCGAGTGCTTGCACCGCGTGGAGCCACTGGTTGCCGCCATCGCCAAAACGTAAGTCCCACAGGCGGTTGCCCCACGCATCGTAACGCAGCAGCCAGCCGTCTTCGCCGCTGGAGGTTCCGCTGCCATCGGGGGAGTCCGTCGAGCCGGCGACAGCCAGCGAGCCATCCGGAAAAGCCGTGATGCCGCGGCCTTCCTCGCTCTGATTGCCGCCGACGACATCCTTCCACGCGAGATTGCCACTGGCGTCTGTGCGGATCACCCACAGTTGCGGGTTGCCGTTGTTGCTCGCCACGCCGGTCAGCGCAAATCCGCCGTCCGGCATCCGCGTCAGCGCTTTGGCGTCGTCGGTCCCGCCGAGGCCAAACACCTTCTCGCCCAATGGCTTGCCTTTGCCGTCGACCAGCAGCAGCCACGCATCTGAGCCGCTGCCAGCAATCGAACTGTTTTCGCCAGCTGCTGCGAAGCCGCCCGCGGGCAAAGCGACCACGCTGGCCAAGGAGTCGATCGAGGAGCCGCCGTACTTGCTTTCCCACAACACGCTGCCGGCCGAATCCGTGCGCACGAGCCAGCCGTCCTCCAAGCCGCCGCCGAGCGAACGGTTCATGCCGGCCAGGACAAAACCTTCGCCAGCCGCCGCGATACCGTACAGCGCGTCATCCCCCGTGCCGCCATAGGTTTTATCCCACGACGATGCGCCGTTGACGTCCGTGCGGACCAGCCAGCCATCGCCGTAGCCGGCACCTTTTGAGCGTGTCGACCCCACGACCGCCACCCCGTCGGCGAGCACGAGTGCGCCGCGGCCGTGGTCTTCTTCAGTGCCGCCATAGGTCTTGGACCAGACGGTCGTGCCGACGGCGCTGATCTTGAGCAGCAACATATCTGTCTTGTTCGTGGTTCCGCCGTCTCCGACCAACAGCGTACTGCCGTCGGTCGTCAGCGCGCTGGCATAGATGGCCTGGCCGCTGCCGGTCGAAGAGACTTTGGCGAACAGGCCGATGCCGTTGGCGCAGGTGCCCTTGGCTGCGGCCGCATCGGCTGCGGGTGCATCCATCCCGGCGATGTCGTTGCCAGGCGCAAGGGGCGTGTCAGTTGGCGCTGCATCGGCGACCAGTTGTGCGCTGTCGTTGCCGGTTGGGGTGGTGTCTTGTGGCGCGGTTCCCGCATCCCCAGCAAAACGTCCCGAATCTGGCGCGGTCGTGGGACAACCTGCAAGAAAAAACAATAGCAAAACAGCCAATTGTGTGCGTGGCATGACAAGCCTGTCATCCGGCGCGCCGGCCGGGTGGGCGCGCAGCATAGCCCGCAGCGTGGCCGCCGCCAACGCGTCACTTCGGCTGGCGCGCGTAGAGCATCGCCTTCAGGTAAATCGTCGGGCTCGCCACGGTATTGCCACAGTAGTTGCCCAGCAGCGCGATGGTGCCATCCGGCGCCAGCCCCATGCCAGTCGTCATCACGCCCGAGCCCGATGTGCAGAAATCGGCGTTGTAGGGCGCCTGGGCAAGTTCGAGTTCCTGCCAATACTTGGCGCCCGATTGTTGCCCTGCAGTGTCCGCGTGCACGAACAATACCGGCACCGTCTTGGACATCGTCACGCCGTCGAGCGGTCGCGAACCCCAGATCAGCACATTGCCGGTCGGCGACAGCGTCACCGCGCTGAACACGTAGTTCTGTTGCGGGTATGTCGTGATCAAGGTCGCAACGGCCAGGCCAATACCGCCCTTGGCCTGGTACGACACATGACCCGCCGGGCCGACCATCCACATTTGCGAACTGTCGGCGCTTGGTGGAATGATACTGGTATCATAGAGATAAGTCGAGCCGACGATCTGCGACGGGTAGGGCGTCGTCGCGAAATACGGCGCCAGGCTCGCTCCGTAGGAATTGGGCGGGCTGAAGGCGTAGCTGACCATCTGCGAATACTGCGTCGTGCCGAACTTTTGCAGCGCGGCGACGGTGTATTGCGGCGAAGGCGGGCACGGCACGGGCGAGCACCCCGCGTCAAAGAGAGCCATCGCTGAAGAGACAGCAACGCCCAGGCCGAGCGAATTCTTCGCGCACGTCCATGTACCCGACATGTCTGAAGGACCGGAACAGCGCACCGCCAGCTGCGACGTGCCCACGGCGCCGACCAACTGCACGAACATCACGCCCGAGATCGTGCGCTGATCGACGCCATACCAATCGGCGCTGACTCCGGCCGCGGCCAGGGCCGTCGCCAGGGGCCCGCCCGCAAAGCTCCAGGCACCGTTGCCGGGCGAGGTGACGACGGCGTTGGCCTGGCCGACGGCGACCTGGCCGGTGACGGCGCGCAGCGGCGTCGTCACGGCGCCGAACATCGGTTCCATCGCGAATCCGCCGGATGCGGAGGCCGTCAACCCCCAAATCGACCATCCACTCTTGACGGTCAGCGAACTCATCGGCGTGTCGGAGGCGGTCACCAGCCAACTGCTCGGTTTGGGCTGCCAGGCGATGCCGGTGGCGGGACCAAGGGGGCCGGTGCTCAGCGTGAAACCGGCGCACTTGCCCGCGATGCACACGTCGGCCGATGTGCCCGCGCTGCTGTCATCGCAAGGCGTGAAATCGGCGACTTTGAGACCGGAACTGCAGACGCCCGTGCCGTTGCAGGAGTCGCCCGCCGAGCACGGATCGCCATCGGAGCAACTCGCGCCGGCCGGCGTCGGCGCGGTCGTGCAGCCGCTCGGCTCGGAGCAGATGGCGTCGCGGCACACCGGCGCCGCCGGACAGACCGGCGACGGGCCGCCCAGGCACTTGCCCGCGTTGTCGCAGGCGTCGTTTGTCGTGCACGCGAGGCCATCATTGCACGCGATCGTCGGCGTCGGGACTTTCTTGCAGGCCGCGGAGCCGAACGAGTTGTAGCAGGCAGCGCTGTTGCATTGGTCTTTCGTGCCACTGCAGTCGAACCATGCCGATGCGATGCAGGTAGCCGTCGAACTGCACTGGCTGACGATGGAGCATGGGTCCAAGTCGTCGCAGGACTGGCCGGTTTGCGCGGTGTGGGCGCAAACATACAGGTTGCCGCTCTTGACGCAGGTCTCGACCGTGCAGGTGTTGCCGTCATTGCAGTCGGCGACTTGCGAAGCGACCTTGCACTCGCACGTCCACGTGCCAGCCTTGCACGCGTTGGCCGCGCACGTATCGCCCGTCGTGCAAGCGTCGCCGTCGTCGCATGGCGCGGTGTTGGCCGCGTGTACGCAGCCGCTGGTCGTGTTGCAGCTGTCATCCGTGCAGGGATTGTTGTCGTTGCAGTCGACCGCCGCACCGATGCATGCCGCGTTGCCGTCGCAGGTGTCCGATTTCGTGCAGGCGTTCTTGTCGTCACACCCGATCGCTGGCGTCACGTTGTTCTTGCAGGCCCACAGACCCGAGCCCGTCTGGAATACGCACACGTCCGAAGTGCAGGCATTGTTGTCATTGCAGGCAGTTGACTGACTCTCGACCGTGCAGGCGCACGTATACGAGCCGCTCTTGCACACGCCGTTCTGGCACTGGTCGCCCGTCGTGCACGCGTTGGCGTCGTCGCACGCCGTCGTCACGGTCTTGGGCTGCAAGCTGCAGTTGCCATTGCCCGTGTCGCATACGCCGTCATTGCAGACATTGCCCGCGCACGTCTTGGCGCCCCCGGGCGTGCAGGTGCCGAGCGCCGTACACACATCGCCCAACGTGCACGCATTGCCGTCGCTGCAGGACAAGCCGGCCGCGCCCTGGTTCTTGCACACCCACAAGCCGTCAGAGGCCACGCAAGTGTCTGTCGTGCAAACATTCGAGTCGTTGCAGTCGGCCGCCTGAGTGGTCGCCTTGCACTTGCAGGTGTAGGTGCCAGGCTTGCAGACGCCAGCCGAACACTTGTCGGCGCTGGTGCACAAGTCCTTGTCGTCGCAGCCTGTTCCCTCGGCCTTTGCCTTCACGCCGCACGCTGCGCTGACCGGGTCGCAGGTTGCGTCGTTGCATGCGTCGCTCGGGCACGCCTTCTGCGCGCCGCCCTGGCACAGTCCGGTCACGTTGCATGTCTCGCCGGTTGTGCACGCATCGCTGTCATCGCAAGAGGTTGTGGCAGGCGCCGTGGCCGTGGCGCACTTGTCGTTCGCCTCGTCGCAGACGCCCACGAGGCAGTTGCCGCCCGGGCACGACACCGCCGCGCCGCCCGTGCAAGTTCCCGCTCCGTCGCAGTGGTCGCCGCTTGTGCAGTAGAGCCCGTCATTGCACGGAACCGTTGAACTCTTCGGCACCTTGACGCACTGCTTCTGCGACTCGTCGCACAGACCGGTATTGCACGCGTCGTACATCGCGCCGCACGTCTTGATGTTTGGTCCGACACAAGCGCCGGCGCCGTCGCAGTGATCGCCGGTCGTGCAGAACTTGCCGTCATCGCAGCCGGTGGCCGGCGGCTTGGGAGCCTTGACACAGGTGTACGACGCCGAGCCACTCGACTGGCACGTCGCGCCGTTGCACGCATCGGCTGATGCGGAACAGTCCGCCGTCGTGCCGGCCAGGCATTTGCCAGCTTGGCACGCGTCGCCGATCGTGCAGCCGTTCTGGTCATAGTCGCACCCTGTGCCGTCGGGCTTGGCAATCGCCAGGCAGCCGCCCGTGGACGGATTGCACGTGCCGGCGTTGCACGCATCGCCACTGGCGGCGCAATCGACGGGCTTGCCCCCCGTGCAGCCGCCGCCCGCGCATACGCCGGTGTTGGCCACCAGGCACTTGTCGCTCGGGTTGCAGGTGTTGCCATCGACGGGAGCCGTGGCGTACGCGCACTTGTGCGCCACCGGGTCGCACGTATCCGCCGTGCAAGGGTTGTTGTCGTTGCAGTCGACAGTCTGCGATGCGACCTGGCACTGACACGTATTGACGGCCGTGCAGGTGCCGCCTTTGCACGTGTCGACGGTGCAAGCATTGCCGTCATCGCACTTACCAGCGTCGTCGGCGCCGTGCTTGCAGCCCGTCGTCGTGTCGCAACTATCTGAAGAGCAAGGGTTGCCATCGTCACATGCGGTGGCATTGCCGGCGTGCGTGCAGATGCCCGTGGTCGTCTCGCAGCCATCGAGCGTGCAAGCGAGGTTGTCGTCGCAACTGATGGCCGTGCCGCCGCAGGCCCCCTTGGCGCACAGATCCCCTTGCGTGCACTGGTTGCCGTCGTCGCAGGTCAGCGTGTTCGGCGTGTAGACGCATCCGGAAATCGGGTCGCAAGAATCCGAAGTGCAAGGGTTTGTGTCATCGCACACAACGTCCGATGGTCCCAGGCACATGCCCGCATTGCACTTGGTCGTGGCCGTGCAGGCGTTGCCATCCTCACATGGATCGCTGTCGTGGACCGGTTTGGGCGCGCACACGCCCGTGTCCGGCTCGCACGTGTCTTGCAGGCAAAATGTGTCGAATGTCGGGTCGCATTTGACTGCCGCCGCGGGATCGATCACGCACACGTTCTTGACGCATACCTGCTGCCCCAAGCACTTGTTCGCGCTGGTACAATCCACGTCCTGCTGGCACATGCAGATCGACGTGCCGCTGCATGAGCCGTCGGCCGCACACATGTCGTTCTCGGTGCACTTGTTCTTGTCGTTGCACGCGGCGCCCGCGACGGCCCCGTCGACGGTGCAGCCCACCGCGAGGTCGCACGCGTCCTTGGTGCACGGGTCGCCGTCGTTGCACTTGGTGCCATCGCCGCTGCTGATACAGCCGGTTGCGGCGTCGCACGTGTCGAGCGTGCAAGCGATGCCATCCGAGCAGTCCTTCGGTTTGCCCTTGCACTCGCCCTGCAGGCACACATCGCCGGTGGTGCACGCGTCCTTGTCATCGCACTCCTTGGTGAAGTCGGTGATCGGCACGTGTTGGATTTCAATGCCTTGATTGCAGATGTCCTTGGTGCAGGGGTTGCCGTCTTCATAGTCGGCTTCGTTGGCAGCCACGCAAGCGCCATCGACGCACTTCTGCCCGCATTCGCTGATGCCGCACACCGTGACCACATTGCCTGTCTTGTCCGGCTTGTTCTGCAGGACACATTGCCCCGTCGGCGAACAGATCGTCGCGCTGCATTCGCCGGGTTTCAGTTCCGGATCGACGCACGTTTCGCCGGCAGGCTTCTGCTTCTTGACGCAGTAGCCGTTGTCACAAGCTGGCAGAATGCAAGGCGTCTTGCCCTTGACTTGGTCTGTGCAGTCAAAGGCCGTTTCGCAGTCGGTGCCGGGCACGTCGGAACTGACTTCATCGACAGTCAACACGTCGATCTCGGCGTCGGTGCCAGGCGTTGCATCCACATCTGGCGAAATCGGCACATCTTCAGGCACATCTGGAGGTACATCCGGCGCTGGCGGCAGGTCCGCGGCCAGGTCGGTCTCTGCCTGGACGGTGATCTGACCGCAACCGATGAGCAGCAAAGTCGCGACCACCGCGGCGGTACAGGAACAGGCGCGTTGCATGGTGGACTCCAAGGCGGGACGGTGGCGAAAACGGGCAGGCGGTGCCGACAACTCGGCAAAAGCATAGTCGCCGAGGGGGCACGCGTCAAAGAAGCGCCGCAACACGGCGGCTCGGAGCACTGGCTGGACAAGTGCTGTCGGTGCAAAGGGTTGTCTCGCCCCGTTGACGCAGGCGCTGCGCAAGGGCGAAGCTATCTGCCCATCTGCCGCTGCCCTGGGAGCCCGCCATGCACGAAGTCAAGTTGCTTTCTTTCCCGCACATGCATCTGGAGCGCTTGGAGCGCGTCGTCGCCAAACACAACCGGCGCTTGGACCACAGCCAGCGCAAGGCATGGCTGCATGCGGTCGAGGCAGGCACGCCGACGATCGTCGCCCGCTGCGCCGAAGAACACGCGGCGCACAACGTCGCGCTCGAGTACAAGCTGCTCGGTGCGACGACCGAAGTCAGCGACACTGCTGCAGCCACATGACGTTGCTGGCCAAGCCGTTCTCGCTCGTCGACATGGAGGCGCGCGAGGTTCACTACCTGCGCCTGAGCGTCACGGATCGCTGCAACTACCGCTGCACCTACTGCATGCCCGCCGCGGGTGTGGACGTGGTGCCGCGCATGGATCTACTGACTTTCGATGAGATCGAGCGCCTCGTGCGCGTGTTCGTGGGCCTCGGCGTGCGCAAGGTGCGTCTGACGGGAGGCGAGCCGCTCGTGCGCCGCAACGTGGTCACGCTGGTGGGCCGGCTGGCGGCCATTGCTGGCGTCGAAGATCTGGCCATGACGACCAATGGCCACTTGCTTCCCACCCTGGCTGCGCCGTTGCGCGCCGCGGGGTTGGGGCGCCTCAACGTGTCGCTGGACAGCCTGGACTATCACAGATTTGAAAGACTTTCGCGACACGCCGGCCTCGCGGAAGTGTTGCGCGGCCTGGAGGCGGCGGGCGCCGCCGGTTTCACCGGCATCAAGCTCAACACCGTCGTGCTGCGTGGCGAGAATGACGTTGAATTGGCAGACATTGCTGGCTTTGCCGCCGCGCACGGCCATGTCGCACGCTTCATCGAGTCGATGCCGATTGGCGCCGCGGCGCAGTTGGCGCCGCAGCGCTTCGTGTCCGCGATGGAAGTCCGCGCCAGGCTGGCAGAAACCCACGACCTGGCTCCCGATCTGCTGCACGATCATCCTGGTGGTGGCCCGGCGCGCTACTGGCTGGCGCGGCCGCGCGCGGGAGGGCCGGCGGCCTGCATCGGCTTCATCTCCGCAGTAAGCGAGCGTTTCTGCAAGCTCTGCAACCGCGTGCGCCTCTCCTCTACCGGCACGCTGCGCGAGTGTCTGTCGCTGCCGGGGGAGCTGTCGTTGCGCGACATGTTGCGCGCCGGGGCCTCTGACGATGCCATCAGCGCGGCGATGGGCGCGGCCCTGCACACCAAGGTCGCCGGTCACGAATTCGATGCCGCTGGAGCAGTGACCGAAAACATGAACGCGATCGGCGGTTGAGCAGGTGCGATGGCGAGTCGCCTCGCTCCAGCCGGCATTCGCGCGCCTGCTCCATCCCCGCGCCGATCCGCCGCAGCGGCCCGGAAGTGGCGCCCTCGCGCCGCAGACCCCTTGTCCTCAACCGCGCTTGAGCGAATTTGCTCGCACGCGGCTGCCTTGCGCCCAAGGCTGTGGACATGGCCACGATCCTCACTGAATCGACGCTGATGCGCGTCGCGTCGCGTCAGGCCCGACCGACGTCGCGACTTGCGCAAAGGTTCGTCGCTTGTGACCATGCACACATGCCGCACTCGCGCACCGTCGAACGCCCTCGCCTCGCCCGCCAACACGCGCTCGATGCGGGGATGCAGCCTGGGCACCACGTGCAGATGCTTGCGGATGCGTTCCAAGCCTGGCAGGTCCTGGTTGGCGACCTCGAAGCCGCGCAACATGCTATTTCTGCCGAGGTTTACCTGATGGCCGACGATGCCGTCGGCCAGGCGTTCGCGCAGGCATTGGAGCGAGCGCGCCAGCGCGGCGTCGTGGTTCGCATCGTCTTGGACGGTCTTGGCTCGTTTTCCCTCAGTGTCGCGATGCTCGATCGGCTGCGAGCCGTGGGCGTCGAAGTCAAGGTGTTTGCCGGCCTGCGGCCTACCCAGCCGTGGCACCACTTTGCGCGACGCAACCATCGAAAAGTGTTTGTCATTGACGACCACATTGCACACGTCGGCGGCCGCAACTTGTCTCGGGACTACTACGCGCTGTCCCCGACCGACCCCACCTGGACTGACTTGACCGTACGCGTGGAAGGGCCCTTGGTCGCTGACATTTCCCGCGCCTTGCGCGCAGGCTGGACCAGCCGCCGCCAACGCAGCGGCGCCATCCGCCCGCGGCCCGGCCGGCCGATCAGCGCAGGCTGCGTCGCCACCGCCGCCCTGAACCATGGCCACATTCGCGGTGCCGAGGCGAGCCGCCGCTACCTGCAGGCCGCCCGCGCCGCTCGCCACAGCCTGCTACTTGCCCAATCCTACTTCGTGCCGGAGATCGCGATGCGCCGCGCCATCCGCCAGGCCGCGCTGCGCGGTGTGGATGTCCGCATTCTCGTGCCGGATCTCGCGGTCATGGACGTCGCCATCGTCAGCCTCGCCAGCATGCACGCGCTCGGCGGCCTCTTGGGCAGCGGTGTGCGCGTGTTTCTCGCGCAGCAACGCATGATGCACGCCAAGTTCGGCGTCGTGGACGGTCATTGGTGGACAGCCGGGTCCGACAACCTCGACCCCTTGTCCCGGCAACGCAACCTGGAGGCCAACATCGTCGGCTTGGGCGCGAGCGAGGCCACGCAGTTGACCCAGTACTTCGAGACCTTGTGCGCGGGCTCGGTGGAGCTGACGCTGGCCACCTGGCACGCCCGGCCGTGGTGGCAGAAGCTGCTGGGGGCGGTGGCTTGGGCGTTTCGTGCGTTTCTGTAGGTGGTTCATCGATGCTGGGCGGCAACGGTCTACGGCGACCAACCCGCGGCTTCGCGCAGCAGCTGCGACACGGCAATCATCGGCAAGCCCTCGATCGCCGTGGGATCATCGCCGCGCGCCCATTCGAGCAGACTCGGCCCCGCGCCTTCGATGCGATAGGACCCCGCACAATCGAGCGGTTGATCCTGCTCGACATACGCCTGCGCCTCTACCTCGCTCAAGGGCCGCAGGCGCAGCGCGACCGGCACGAGCCGCTCCAGCAAACGACCGTCCGGCAGACACAGCACGACCGCAGTGACCAGCGCATGCTCGCGGCCGGCCAGGCGCAGCAACTGTTCCACGGCGGCCTGCGCCGTGCCCGGCTTGCCCAGCAGTTCCTGATCCAGCACCACGCCCTGGTCCGCTGCCAACACCAGCCTTTGTGCACAATTCGACAGTGCGTGCACAGCCTTGGCCTTCTCGCGCGCATGGTGGGCGATCAACTGCGTGGCGCCCAGCCCGGGAATCGGCAGTTCCTCGTGGGGCGGCTTCACCGCGGCGAATGGCAGGCCAAGGCGCGCCAGCTGAGCCTGACGGTACCGCGAGGTCGAAGCGAGGACCAGGGGAATCGTCAGCCGAATCAGTGGCATGCCGCCTCGTGTCGCGCATAGGGATGTGGGCGCCGCGGCATGGCGTGCGCAAGCGTGCGGGACCTGGAAGAAGTCAGCCTTCCAGCGCGCGCAGCAACCGGCGGCGCTGGTCGGGGAACAAGTGCTTGAACTTGATGTCGAGAGCCACCGACGTCGGGTCGCGGGGCAGCACTTCGCCCAGGGCGCGCACGGGGTCACCGTCTGGCAAGTCCAGGTCCATCCAAACGAAACGCCCCAAGTCCAGGTCTGCCGCGTCGCGCAGCGACACACCGTCGGCATCGACATGGTCGGCGGTCGCTTCGCAGTCGCCCTGCGCGGTCGATGGGTGCAGGCGGACCCGCGCCTCCGCGAGACGAATCACATTGTGGGGAAGTTCAGGTATTTCCGTTGACGCAGCGACTGTCATCAGGGCCTCTCGGCGCACGGGCGCGTCGCCCATGGTCGCCCGAGGCGGGCCGCCGTCAAGAAAGCGCAGCTTCGTTGCCAACCGGACAAATGCAAACGGACGATGGCGCAAGCTATTCTTGGACAAGCGCCCAAGTAGAAACCATGTAGGGGCGCCTCGCCCCTACGACCCCTGGCAGGTCCGCTTTGGCGGCCCTGAAGTTGCCATGCTCACTGGTGTTTCATCCATGCTGGGTGCGACCTCGGCATGGCAACGATTCGGAAACCGTCAACCGCCAAGGGCGCGATCGATGGCGTCGCGCGAAAAGCCGGTGATCACATGGTTGCCGATGGCGATGATCGGCACGCCTTGCAGTTGCGACGCTGGAATGCCGGCGCGCTGGGCGCGGGCGAGCATCTCCTCGCGGGCGCCGGGGTCGCGCTCCAGATCTTTCTCGACGAAGGCAACGCCTTTCAACTTCAGGTATTCCGCGGTCTTCTTGCAGTAGCCGCACCACGCCGTGCGGTAGACGACGACGTCCTTGCCGGCGGGTGCGGCTGCCCCTGACGCTGGCGCAGCGGCAGGACTCGGCGCGGCCGCTGGCGGCGGATTTGCCGCGGCAATCTGCTTTTCCAGTTCCATGCGATCGACGGTGCGAACGGCGTAGCCTGACCCAGTCTTTTTTGTCAGATCAGCTACATAGAGCCACGGCCCCTGCAATTGCGGATCCTCGGGTACGACGATCACCTGGCCGCGCGCGCCTTCGGGCACCTCGGCGGGCGTGCGCACGGCGACGAACTTGCCGGTTGCTGGCGCAAAGTAGCGCAGCACCCAGGCGCCGGCCGCATCGCCCACGGCAGGCGGCGCCGGCAGCGTGACGGGCGCTGCAGCTGTCTCAGCCGGCGCGCCGCGGCGACACTCCGGCAGCGCTGCCAGCGTCACACACGCAACCAAGATGGGCAGGAAACCACGGGAAGATTGGGGGTTCGTGACGATCATCTGGCGCCTCCCGCAGCCGTCATGGCTCGATCGATGGCATAGCCCAAGTGCGCACCCGTCCCCGCGCGCAACGCCTGCAGCGCGGCGCGCACATCCGGCCGGTTGGCCCACGGCGCCAGGGCCCGCAGCGCCGCCTCCTGCACGACCGGCGAAGCATCGCGCAGACGCTCGATCAAGGCCGCCAGCAGCACCGGATCGTCGCGACCGCGCACGCCATCCGCCAGGGCATAGGCCGCCTGGGCGCGCAGCAATTCCGTGCCCAGCCGCAGATCGGCCAGGACGTCGGCGCGCACGGTTGCATCGCCGAGGTGGGCCAGCGCCAGGCGGGCCGCCACGGCAATTCGGGCATCGGGCGCGGCGGCCTCCGCGCGCAAGGCCGTGCACGCAGCCGCGCAATCCTGTGCGCCTGCGCGCTCTTGCGCCGCTCGCAGCACGGCACCCAGACCGTCGATGGCACCCAGCCGGGCACCTTGGGGCGTGCCGGGCCGCGCCAGCGCCGCCAGCAAGGTCGCTTGTGCGGCCGCCTGAATCTGCGGATCTGCCTGGCGCAGTTTCTCGGCCAATGTGCGGCGCGAGGCGGGGTTGTCCGTGGTCAGCAGGCCAAAGCAGGTGCCCAGCACGCAGGCGCCACCGGCGCCCGGCCCGCAGTCGCGATCGTTGCGGCAGACCTTGGAGGGCCCGATGCCTTGGGTGATGGCGGCGGCAGCCCGGACGGGATCGACAGCGGCCACTGGCGCGGTAGCAGGTCGGCAGCCGGCGCAGAGCAGCCAGGACAAGGCAACGGCTGCACCAGCGCGTCGCTCCATGCGCTATCCGCCGATCAGCGTCAGGGACGCCGCGATGCGAATGCGCTCGTCGAGGTCGTCCTGGTAGCGCACGAGCGCCTCGGCCGCTTCCTTGTCGCCCTTCAATTTGCCCAGCAGACGAATCGCCGCGAGCCGCGCGCGGATGCCCGATTTCTCGGCCATGTACTTGATTTCCGTCGCCAGTTTCTTGCCTTCCAGGTCGAACAGGCGGACCAGTACCCGCACGCGCAGCTCGTCGTCATCGGTGGTATCGAGCACTTTGTGCAGCATCGGGGCCTCCGCTTGGGGCAGCAGGTGCAGCGCGAGCAAGGCCTCTTCGCGCATCGCGATTCCGATGTCGTCCGCACCTGCCTCGAACAGGGCGATCTGCAGGAAGCCCTCCATCGTCTTGTCCATTTCGCGCGTCAACGCGACCAGGGCGCCGCGCGGCAACCAGCGGATGGCCTTTTTCCACACCCGCACCGCCTCGGCGGGGTCGCTGAGCAAGAAGCCGCGCACCGCTTCCGTGCGAATGCGAACGCTGTTGTCATTCAGCGCGTTGAGCAGGCCCTGGCGCGCCACCGCATCGCCCGATTCCGCCAGCGCTCGCACCACGAGGCGGCGCAGTTCGTCGTCGTGCTCGCGCGTGTAGAACATCAGCCCCTCATACGCAGCGCGGTCCTTGATGCCGGCGAGCGCCTTGATCAGTTCGATGCGCACGCCTTCATCCCTTTCGTTGTCGAGCGCTTCGCGCAGCGCGGGAACCGAGACCGGTGAGCCGACGTAGCCAATCACGCGCGCCGACGCGACGCGCACCGCGGGAATGCCGTCGTGAAGGTACTGGTGCATCTCGCGCAGACGCGCCGCGCCGCCCACCCAACCGAGGTAGAACACGCCCGTGGCACGCACTTCGACGTCCGTAGATTCAGCCAGCTTTTGCGCGTCCTGCGCCATCGAGCGATCGCCCAGCCGCGCCAGGATCTCGTAGACGGCAAACAGCAGCGCCGGCGAGCTGACCCCGCGCAGGATGGACTTGACGCCTTCGACGTCGGACTTGTCGGCGACGCGCTTGAAGGCAGCCAGCGCTGCCAACTGCTCTGGACCACTGCTGGTCTGGCAGATCTTGAGCAGCGCTTTGGCCACCGTGCGATCGCCGTGTACGGCGCGCAGCACCACGACGCGCGCCGCCAACGCCGCATCCTTGGGCTTGACCGGCAGCAGGTACGACACACCGGCCCGCTCATCCGAAGCGGTGGCAATGTCCGCGAGAACCTTGACGACTGCGTCGTCCGCGCCGTGCGCCTTGGCCACGGTCTCCAGCGCCTTGGTGTGCAGCACCGGATCGAGCAGCGCCACGCCGCGCAGGGCACTTTGGCGCACCATCGCATCCTTGGACGCCAGCGCCAGACGCAGGAATTCTCCGATGTTCGCCCTGTTGCGACCGATGAGGGCCGCACCGATCTTGTCGTGCTGCGTGTGCTCCTTGTCGGCCCACACCTCCATCAGCAGGCCAAAAGCCGCCGCATCCGGCAGGTTGTCGAGCACCGGCAGCACTTCGTAGGGACTCAGCACCGGCATGACCAGCGCGTCGTGCACCAACGGCTTCCAGCGCGCATCGCCCAGGGCAAACAGCGCTTCGGCCACGCCTTTGCGCACGACCCACTGCGGGTCGAGCATGCCGTCTTCCAACTGCTTTTTGGCGTCCTTGTTGGTCTTGTCCAGGGCAAGTGCGCGGTACGCCATGCCGCGCGAGGTGAAGTCGGCGGACTTGAGCCCTTTTTGCAGCACATGGATCGCGTTGGCGCGCGCCGTCAACTTGGCAGGTGGGGGGGCAGCCACAGCGGCGGCAGCGCAAAGACTCGTCAGGGCGCACAAGGCGGCGAGGTGCGGGGCGAAGTGCATGGGATTCCTCGAAGGGCCAGTCAAGACAGGGCCAGCAGCAGGTGGCACGGGGCCAGCGAGCGGCCGGATCATGGGAGGCAGGCGCAGGCGTGTCAACCGCTTGCCAGGCTACGCCTCCGGCGCCACGCCACGCGCCAGATCTCGCAGCGCGGCGACCCGCTCCGGCTCCAGCAGGCGCGCCGACGTCGTGCCGAGAAAGCGCTGCGCCCGCTCGGGTTCGCCCAGCGCCATCACGCATGCCGACTGCACTTGCGCCATCTCCGGCGAGCCGGGCAGGCGCTCGGCATAGCGCAGCGCATCCTCCCACGCCTCGAGCTGCGCCGCCGACAGCGCGAGCACCTGCCAGATGTGCGCCTGTTCCTCCGCGGAGACATAAGGTTCCGCACGCGCCTGATGGCACAGCCGCATCGCCAGATCGAATTGCCTTTCGCCATAGGCAGCATGCGCCTGCCCGAGCAGTTCGCGCACGCGCGGATGCTTTTCCGCGGTGCGGGAATCCGGGCTCTCCTGCAAGGCGCGCAAGGCCTGCCAGTTCTGCAAGGCAATGAACACCAGGATCACCGTGCCGTACATCGCGTGCATCTTGATGGCGACCAGCACCAGCAGCAGCGCCAGAATCAGGCCGGTCCAATAGGTGATGCGGTCGGCGCGCAGCGGCTTGGCGAGGCGGCGCATGATCACGTGGAACAGCTGGCCGCCGTCCAGGGGCATGACCGGCATGAGGTTGAAGCAGCCCCAGACGATGTTGATCCACAGCCCGAGATCCAAGAGCGCGCTGAGCATGCCCGTCGCCAAGGGACTGACCACCCAGAACACCAAGGCGATGACGAAGTTCATCGATGGGCCAGCGGCGACGATGAGGAACTCGTGCAGCGGCCGCTGCGCCGGCTGGTGCATGGTCAGCCCGCCAAAACCCGACAGCAGGACACGGGGCTGCAGACCGTAGAGCAGACTCGTCACCGCGTGCCCCATCTCGTGGGCCAGCACCGAAAAGCTGGCGATCGCCACCACGCCCAGGCCAAAGGCGGTGTTCTGCTCCAGGTAGCCGTAGAACAGCATGCCGAGCAGGAGCGGGTGCCACAGCGAGATCGACACGGGAATGCCGGCCAGCGTGAACAGCGGCTTGTCAGGCGCATTATCGAACAAGCCTTCCTCCAGGTGCAGGCGGCCGTTGCCGCGTGGGAATGCCCAACTGTATCACGTTCGGCTCTTGGGCGCGCAGCGCCGCGGGCAGGTCGGTCAGCAAGTCCGGGGCGAGCAAGGGCGCCACCTGGGCGCGCACGGGCGCCAGCCAGCCGAGCCGCGCCAGCAGCGCATGCGGCGCGCGCAGGTGCACGGGCACCCGTTGCTGCGGCGTGTCCCAGTCCAAACCGGTCATCGATACGGCGTATTCCACCAGCAGCGTCGCTTGCATCGTCTCGCGCTCCGCCGCGGCCGAGGGCGGCGGAAACGGCGTGCGCTTCAAGTTCTGGAACACCTGCCAGTTGCCGCGCTGGAAGATGCGCGGCAGGTTCTTCAGGTAGGCCTCGAAACCCGACGTGTCCTCTCCCAGGTCTTTGTAGACCGCGATGTAGTCGTAGAAGCGGCCGTGATCTTGCCAGTTCAAGCCGTCCGGATCCTCGACCGGCGGCGCCGGCAGCTGGCGATCCGCGCGCACCGCGATGCGCTGCAGTGCCGGATCGCCGAACGCCATCGGCGCATAGCCGCCGCGCAGGACGGTGTACCAGGCCCCCATGTCGTGCAGCACGCAGGGCCGCAGGTAGCGGCTGCACGAGCGGCGGTGCAGCGTCAGTACCTTGGAGCCCCGTGGAATCGTGTCGAAAGCCTGGCGGATGGCCGCGAATTCGGTGCGCGCCAGCAAGAAGGACTGCATCGTCGACAGCGGCATCATCACCGCGCACAGACCCATCGCCAGCGTGCCCAGGCCGACGCGGATCGGCACCGCGGGCGGCGCGGCGGGCCGCAGCGGCAGCGCGAGCACGGCGAGAATCGCCAGGACCTCGACCAGACGAAAGTGGATGCCGTAGAGCCAAATCGGCCGCCGCAGTTCCTCGGGCAAGGCGAAGTAGGCGATCAGCACCAGCACGAAGGCCCAGCCGAGGTAGGACGTGTTGGCGCCACCGCGATCCGCCTTCGCCAGACGGTCCAGGGCCTCGGTTTCTCGCGCCAGCCGCTGCTGCCGCACCGAGCCGAGCAGCCAGGCGCCGAGGCCGAGGATCCACAGCACACCGACGACCTCGCCGGGGCGGTGCAGCAGCAGATCGGCGACGCTGTCGATGCCGGGACCATGCGGCGCGAAGGCATCGAGCAGGCGATCCGGCAGTTGACGCAAGTCGGCCAGCGGCAGGGGATGCTCGGCGGCAGGGTTGGCGAGCCAGGCTTTCCAGCCCCCAGCCGCGGCCGCCTGCCGGTTGGCCCACGGCGCCAGCAGCGCCAGCGCCGGCAGACCCAGGCCCACATCGCGCAGCAGCAGCAGCGGCGCGGTGGCGGGCCGGCGGCGCAGGCCCATCGTCAGCGCCAATAGCGGAATGCTGCACAATCCGACGACGAACAGCAGGTAGTGCGTCACCGCCAGCCAGGCGATCAGCGCGGCGACCAGGAGGCCGCGGTACCAGCGCGGTTGCTGCAGCCAGCGCAGGTGCGCCGCCAGCAGACCCAGAAAGATCGGCAGCGCGGCGAGGTGATCGACATAGCCGAGAAAAAAGTCGTAGTTGAGCGTCCAGGGCAGCACGCCCAGGACCAGCCACGGGCTATGGCCGGCGACGCGCAGCAGCCACAGGGCGGCCACCGGCACGGCGGCCAGGCTCAGCGAGAGCACGACGCGGCCGGCCCACAGGGTGCCGCGCAGGTGGGCCAGCAGATCGACGGCGGTGGGGAAAAACCAGCAAGGCGTCAGCCCGGGCACGCGGGTGTAGTGCTGGGCGTAGAGCGGTTCGCGGCTCCAGTCGTGCAGGATCGTGGCGAGTTGCAGGTGCTGGCCGAAGTCGAGCAGCGGCACGAGGTCGACGAGCCAGAGCGGCGCGATGCACAGCGCCGTGCCGGCCGCGCAGAGGGCATAGGCGGCAAAGGCAAAGCGGTCGGCAGCGGGGGCGGTCGGCATGGCGGGCAGGAGTGTAGGGCAGGCGGGATCTGATGGGAACTGTCGGCTCGGGCGCGCGCTCGGGTTCGGGTTCGGGTTCGGGTTCGGGCGACAAACCTGTGCCTTTCCGCCGGGGGCCGTCGCATCGTGAACGCGTCGATCTCTGCTTGGGCTTTGTCAACGGCCTCCGGCAGCGAGAGGGGAAACTTGCGCAGCGACAAGGGCATCGGTGGCGTGTCGAATCGCAGGGAATCGGTAGAATAGGGCACGGTTGACCCGTGTCCGCGGCACCGCCGCATCAGATTCGGCGGCTACGACAGGAGAGTCGGCCCGATGCCGACTGCGTGGGGATCGTTCGGATGGAGGCTGCCCCCATGTACCTCGACGCATTCTCCTTTGGCACGGCCCCAGCCGCACCGGCCGTGCGCGTCGCGCGGATAGCGGCCGGCGTCGATTCCGTCCCTGCGCTGTTCGACACGCTTGCGGCGCAGTTGTCGTTTCCCGACTACTTCGGCGCCAACTGGAATGCCCTGGCGGAGTGCCTGCGGGATCTGGAGTGGCTGCCGCCTGGACGCGTCGTCCTGCTGCACGAGGCGATGCCGGCCATCGATGCGGTCAACCTGGGCCTCTACATCGAGGTCCTGGCGTGGTCGGTGCAGAAGTGGCGCAGCCATCCGGAACGCAGCCTGGAGGTTCAATTCCCTGCCGATTCCGCGGATCTCGTGGCGCGTTTGCTGCTGCGCTGAGGGGTTCATCCAACGATCCCCAACCGTGCACCCCAGCCGCGAATGCGCTATCCTTGCACCCCACAAGGAAGAGCCATGGCCATCGACCGTTCCCACTACCCGACCCGGCGCGTTCGCCTCGCAGACGAAGGCCGCGATGCCGACGTCCGCGCGTGCACGCCGGCCGAGCGCCTGGCCATGGTCTGGCAGTTGACCGTCGATGCCTATGCCATGCGAGGAGTCAACGCGGATGAACGACGACTTTCGCGACATGTTGTCCGCGTTGTGCGCGGCCGGCGCTGAATTCCTGATTGTCGGTGCCCACGCACTTGCGGTGCACGGCACGCCGCGGTCGACCGGCGACATCGATCTGTGGGTGCGGCCGACGCCAGAGAACGCGCTGCGCGTGTGGCAAGCGCTGTTGGTCTTTGGCGCGCCGCTGACCGGCCTGACTCAAGCGGATCTCGCGACGCCGGATGTGGTGTTCCAGATCGGCCTGCCGCCGCGGCGCATCGACGTGCTGACCTCGATCAGCGGCGTAGCGTTCGCCGATGCCTGGCCGCGTCGCATCGTCGTCCAGGTGCAAGGGTTGCGGTTGCCGGTGCTCGGCCGCGAGGATCTGATCGCCAACAAGTCCGCCACCGGACGCGAAAAGGATCGGCTCGACGTGCTGCTGCTGGCGCAGCAGGATTGACAATCCCCCCCCCAAGGCGCGACACCACGCCCGCGCTCGCCCGCGCCCTGGAGGCCCCATGACCGCCCGCATCATCGACGGCAAAGTGATAGCCGCCGCCGTTCGCGCCGAAGTACGCAGCGAAGTCGACGTCTTGCGCGCCCGCGGCATCACGCCCGGCCTCGCAGTCCTCCTGTGCGGCGACGATCCGGCGTCGGCGGTGTATGTGCGCAACAAGATCAAGGCGTGCGCGGAGTGCGGCATCGTGTCGATCGAGGAACGCATGCCGGCTGAAACGACGACAGCGCAGCTGCTGACAGTGCTGGACGAGTGGAATGCGCGGGGTGATGTCGACGGCATCCTGGTGCAGTTGCCCCTGCCCAAGCACATCGATACCCAGGCGGTAATCGAGCGGATTGCGGCAGCCAAGGATGTCGATGGCTTTGGCGCCGAGAACCTGGGCAGGCTGGCGGCGGGCAAGCCGGCGCTGGTGGCGTGCACGCCGGCCGGCGTGATGGAGCTGCTGCGCCGCCACGCGGCAGAAACGGGCTGGAAGCTGGCCGGCAAACACGCGGTGGTCATCGGCCGTTCCATCACGGTGGGCCGGCCGATGGCCCTGTTGCTGCTGGGCGCCGACGCAACGGTGACGGTCTGCCACAGCCGCACCCAGGACATCGCCAGCATCGTGCGCCAAGGCGATGTGGTCGTGGCTGCTGCCGGATCACGGCACCTCGTCCAGGGCGACTGGATCAAGGAGGGCGCCGTGGTCATCGATGTCGGCATCCACCGCGGCGAGGACGGCAAGTTGACTGGCGATGTGGCGTTCGAGGTGGCGAGCCAGCGCGCCGCGGCCATCTCGCCGGTACCCGGCGGCGTCGGGCCGATGACGATCGCGCTCTTGATGCGCAACACCCTCGATGCGTGCCGGCGGCGGCGCGGGGCGCTGGGCTAGAGACGCCGGCCGGCACAGCGCACCTTGACTTTAGCGGGAAAAAAAACGAAACCGCGGACGACGCCGCGGCTGGGAGCTGGGGCGCACAGCCCATCCTGGAGACTGCACATGACCACGCTCAAGCGCACGCCGCTCTACCCCGCCCACGCCGCCGCCGGTGGCCAGTTCGTCGAGTTCGGCGGCTGGGAGATGCCCGTTCAATACGCCGGCCGCGGCCTGGTGGCCGAACACGAGGCGACGCGCACGGCGTGTGGCCTGTTCGACGTCAGCCACATGGGCGAGATCCTGATTGAAGGTCCCGACGCAGAGGCGCAGGTCAACTGGCTGGTCACCAACGATGCCTCCAAGCTCGCGGTCGGCGAGGCGATGTACGCGGTGCTGTGCCATCCCGACGGCAATGCGGTCGATGACCTGTTCGTCTACAAGCTGGACCCGCAGCGTTTCCTCATCTGCGTCAACGCGTCGAACAAGGACAAGGACTTTGCGCATATGCAGAAGCACGCGAAGAACCCGCGCGCGATTCGCGATCGCTCCGATGACTTTGCCCAGATCGCGCTGCAAGGGCCCAAAGCGAGCGAGATCCTGACGATCGTTGCGCCGGGGGAGGCGATTGGCCTGCCGCGCAACCAGATCCGCGTGCACGATTTTCGCGGTGCGAACCTGCTGGTGGCGACGACGGGCTACACCGGCGAGCCGGGTTTCGAGATCTACTGCCCGCCCGAGCTGGCCTGCGACCTGTGGGATGCGTTGATGGAAGGCGGAAAGGCCTTTGGCATCAGTCCCGTGGGCTTGGGCGCCCGCGACACGCTGCGTTTGGAAGTGGGCTATGCCCTTTACGGCCACGAATTGGATGATCAGACCAACGGCTACGAGGCCAAAGTCGGTTGGGCGATCAAGCTGGGCAAGGGCCCGTTTGTCGGCAGCGAAGCACTGAGCCAGGTCAAGGCCGCAGGCCCGAAGAAGAAACTGGCCGGTTTGAAGATGGTCGACCGCGGCATCGCGCGTGAGCACATGCCGATCTTTGCGAACGGGCAAGAGGTCGGCCACGTCACCAGCGGCACGTTCTCGCCGACGCTCAAGCAGGCCATTGCGCTCGCGTACCTTCCGCCGGCTCTGACGGCTCTGGGCACGATCGTGGACGTGTCGATCCGCGGCTCGTTGCGCAAGGCCGAAGTCGTTTCCTATCCATTCGTGCGCACGGCGCTGCACAAGGCGTAAGCGCATCCTCTACAAGGAGAAAGACATGAGCATCCCAGCCAACAACCTGTACACCAAGACCCATGAATGGGGCCACAAAGAGGCCGACGGCAGCGTGCGCGTCGGCATCACCGATTTCGCGCAGCACGCACTCGGCGGCGTCGTCTACGTCGAACTGCCGGCAGTCGGAACGGATGTCGCGCAGGGCGAGAGCTTTGGCCAGGTCGAGTCGACCAAATCGACGTCGGATTTGAACGCGCCCGTGAGCGGCAAGGTGACGGCGGTGAATGCCGCGCTGGAAGGCCAGCCGGAACTGGTGAATTCGGATGCATACGGCGAAGGCTGGATGATCGTCATCGCGCCGAGCAGCGACGCAGAAGCTGAAAACCTGCTCAGCCCGACCGCCTACGAAACGCATTGCGCGGCCGAGACGCACTGACCGACAGCCGCGCCGTCCGCTACTTCTCGAAGTAATCCTTGCCGAAGCGCTTGGCGAAATCCGCCTTGTCCACGGCTTTCAAGATCGCTTCGTCGTACTCGACCTTGCCGTCGCCCACTAGCTTTTCCAGTTGTTCGTTGAGCAGCGTGTTGCCCTGGTTCTTGGCCGTCAGCATGATGTTCATGATCTGATGGTTCTTGCCCTCGCGAATCAGGTTGCCGACCGCGAAACTGCCGACCAGCACCTCGATCGCCGCGACGCGACCGCCGCCCTTCTTGCGGCACAGGGTCTGCGCCACCACGCCCTTCAAGCAATCTGAAATCACGGCGCGAATCTGGTTCTGTTGATCCGACGGGAAGGTGTCGATGATGCGGTCGATGGTCGAAATGGCCGTCGAGGTGTGCAGCGTCGCGAACACGAGATGACCGGTATTGGCCGTCTCCATGGCCAGGGCAATCGTCTCCAGGTCGCGCAATTCGCCCACCAGCACGATGTCCGGGTCCTCGCGCAGGGCAGCGCGCAGCGCCCGGGAAAAACTCGTCGTATGCGGCCCGACTTCGCGTTGATTCACCAAGGCTTTCTGGCTCTGGTGCACGAATTCGATCGGATCTTCCAGCGTGATGATGTGTGTGCGCCGGTTGCGGTTGATGTAGTCGATCATCGCCGCCAGCGTCGTCGACTTGCCGCTGCCTGTCGGCCCGGTCACCAAAACCAGCCCTTTGGGATGGTCGCACATGCGCTGCACGACCGGCGGCAGCCCGAGCTGTTCCATCGTCAGGATTTTCTGCGGAATCTGGCGCAGCACGGCGCTGATGCCGAGGTGATCGCGGAACACGTTGACGCGAAAACGCGCCACATCCGGCAAGGCGTAGGCAAAATCGGTGTCGTTGTCCTCCTGGAATTGCTTGCGGTTGCGCTCGGGAATGCCGGCTTCCAGCAGATCGTAGACCTGCACCTCGCCCAGCACCTTGGCCTCGCCGATCTCGCGCATCTCGCCGTCGATGCGCCAGCGCGGCTTGTGGCCGGCTGACAGGTGCAGGTCCGAAGCGCCCTCGGAAACCATGCGCCGCAACAGCGGATCCAGTTTGGGCGCCGACAAGCGCGCCGACAGGGACGGCCGGCTGGGCCGCCCGCCGGGATCCGACAGATCCTCCGCCTCATGGACGCCGGAATGGCCGGTGCTGGTCTCCATCGTCAACGAAATCGACCGCATCGTCTCATCATAGGCGGCCGCATCGATGCGCATGAAGTGCAGGTTCGCGCCCGGCAGGTGCTGGCGCAGCGCGGCCACCGCATGCGGGGTCGGATCGTCGACAAAACCCAGCGTGATGTCATTGCCACGGGCTTCGACCGGCAACACACGCTGGCGCAACAGGAAGCCGCCTGGCAACAGCCCCAGCACGTCCGGCGGCGGCGCGCTGGCCAGATCGAAAAAGGCGAGTGGAATCTTGTGCGCGTCGGCGCGCCAGCGCTGCGCCAGCGATTGCGCGAGGTTCTGGCCAAAGCTGGGCGACCGCTCGAACAGCATCTTGAGCACCAGCGCCGGGAACTGCAGCACCAGCGTCGGCCCCACGGCCACCGCGTGCGCCTGACGCGGCCGATCGAGCAGCACGTCCAACTCGCCGTGCAACGCGATGGGGCGCAACTGCCCGACTTCCATCTCGTCGAGCATGCCGTCGGCCAGGACGTGCAGGCGGATCTGGCCCTTGAGGAGCGCCACCATCGTGTCGGCCTTGTCGCCTTGCTGCATCACCGTTTCGTCGCTGGAATAGTGGACCATGATGCATTCGCCGGCGACGTCGCTCAGCGTGCGCGCATCCGTACCCTTGAAAATCGGATGCGCGCCAAGCGCTTGTACAACGCGTCCGAGAAGTTCGGGCGTGACCGGTTGCATCTGCATGGCGACTCCGCGCGGCCTTGGGGGCGGCTATTGCTTGCCCATCTTGCCCCAGTTCTTCGTCGGAAAGCCGCGACTGGCCGGCGGCGGCTGCGTCGCCAGCACATAACTGGCGCGGCGGTTGCGCAGTTCGTCGGTGTTGTCCGGCGTCGGCACCGCCAGCACCGACTCGCCAAAACCCTGGAAATGAATCGGCACCTGCACGCCGTGCGACACGAACCACTGCGCGATGGCCTGCGCGCGTTTGCGCGACAACTCGGCATTGTCCGCCGGATTGCCGACGGTGTCGGTGTAGCCGCCGATGTACAACTCGATCTGGATCACACCCGCCACTTTCTTCAATTGCGCCACGATGTCGCTCAGCGGCGCCAGCAGCTTGCCTTCCTCGCTGGCGCGGATGTCCCATTTGCCCGATTCAAAGACGATGTCTTCGTGCGGAATGTCGACAAAGGTCAGCGACTCGATGCCATTGAAAAAGCCTGCCGGATCGTAGGCGCGCAGCGAGAAGTGGCCCATCACTTCGGCTTCCTTCTGCTTCCATGGCACGACCAGCGGCGTGCCCGGCGCCTCGCCCTTGCAGCGCAAGACCGCATTGTCGATGGCCTTGCCGTCATCACCGACGATGTCGAGGTCGATGCGGCCGCAGGGCTCCGACAGGCGCACGGTGATCTGGTGGTTCGCCTCGTCGACATCGGACGGCTTGACATCGATCTTCGGCGGCTCGCCGACCTTGGTCTCGAAATCGAGGGCAAAAGGCCCGAAACTGCCCTTGCCTGCCTTGCCGGTGACTGCGCACTTCCACTGAAAGACGCCCTTGCCTTGCGGAATGACGATGCGTTTTTCGCCGCCGGCCTTGATGGCGCCGCTGGAAAGGCCCACTTTCTGACCGTCCGAGCGCTGGCAATCGAAGCGCAACGCGCCGACGCTGATGTTCGGATGCAAGATGATCGTCGGCTTGTTCTTGCCCCACTGCGCGCCGCTGACCACGCCGAGACCGAGATCGTCGGCGGAGACTTGGGCCTGGGCCAGGCTGGGCACGACGCACAAGGCGATGACGGTCAACATGATGCGGATCAAGGACATTCCGGCCTCCTGTGCTGCAGACTGCCGCAAATTGCCTGTAGGGCGGGGGCTTGTCCCCCGCCGCGCGTTCACCGGCGGGGGACAAGCCCCCGCCCTACCGAGACCTTGCCTTCCGGTTCCGGCTCCGGCTCCGGCTCCGGCTCCGGCGGAACTATGAGCGCCGCGGCGCAAGATGCAACTCCGCCCACTGCTTCTCATCCACCTCGCTCGGCGTCTCGCTCATCAGGCAACTCGCCTTCTGCGTCTTGGGAAAAGCGATGACGTCGCGCAGCGACTCCGAACCCGTCAGCAGCATCAGCATGCGGTCCATGCCCAGCGCGATGCCGCCGTGGGGCGGCGTGCCGAACTTCAAGGCATCCAAGAAAAAGCCGAACTTGTGCCGGGCTTCCTCCTCGCTCAAGCCCAAGAGGCTGAACACCTGCTGTTGCACGTCGCTGCGGTGGATGCGGATCGAGCCGCCGCCCAACTCGACGCCGTTGACTACGAGGTCGTAGGCCTGCGCCAGCACGCTGCCGGGGTCGCTGTCCAGGCGGTCCAGGTGATCGGTGCGCGGGCTGGTGAAGGGGTGGTGCATGGCGTAGTAACGACCCTCGCCCTCGTCGTATTCGAACATGGGGAAGTCGGTCACCCAGCAGAATGCCCACTTGGCCTTGTCCGTGAGGCCCAGACGCTCGCCGGCGACGAGGCGCAGGCGCGCCAAGGATGCGTTCACGACAGAGGGCTTGTCGGCACAAAAGAGGATGAGGCCGCCCTCGGCCGTGGCCATGTGGGCATTGAGTTCCTTGCGCAGGTCTTCCGATACGCCCTTGGCCACCGGCCCCGACCACTCGCCGCCCGCCGCCACGCGCGCCCAAGCGACGCCTTTGGCGCCGTGCGGCGCCGCCTCCTGCGGAAAGGTCACGTCCAGATCCTTGCGCGTAAACTGCGATCCTTCCGGCAGGTACAGCGCCTTGACGATGCCGCCGCGCCCGAGCACATCGGCGAACACGCGGAACTCGACGCGGTCCTTCAAGAGGGCCGTCAGGTCGGCAAGCGGCAGACCGAAACGCAGGTCCGGCTTGTCGCAGCCGTACTTGTCCATCGCCTCCTGGAAGGCCATGCGCGGAATCGGCAGCGCCAGTTCATAACCCAGCACCTCGTGCCAGATGCGCGCGACGTAGCCTTCGAGGATGGTGTAGATGTCCTCCGGGCAGACAAAGCTCAGCTCCAGGTCCAGCTGGGTGAACTCGGGTTGGCGATCGGCGCGCAGGTCCTCGTCGCGAAAGCAGCGGCAGATCTGCATGTAGCGATCCATGCCGGCAATCATGAACAACTGCTTGAAGGTCTGCGGCGATTGCGGCAGCGCATAGAACTGGCTCGGGTGCACCCGGCTGGGCACGAGGTAGTCGCGCGCACCTTCGGGCGTCGACTTCATCAGGATGGGCGTCTCCAGCTCCACGAAGTCATGCTGCTGCGTGAAGTACTGGCGCGTCGACTGCATCACCTGCGAGCGCAGCGCAAAGTTCTTCGACAGTTCCGGCCGGCGCAGGTCGAGGTAGCGAAAGGTCAGGCGCGTGTTCTCATTGGTGTCGATGCCGTCCTTGATCTCAAAGGGCGGCGTCTGCGCTTCGGACAGCACCTCCAGCTGGTGCACCGTGATCTCGACCGCGCCGGTGGGAATCTTGGGGTTGACGTTGGAGCCGCGCGAGATGACCTCGCCGCGCGCCGCGATGACCCACTCGCTGCGCACCGTGTCGGCGACCTTGTGCGCGTCCGCCCACGGTGATGGCTCGCAGCGCAACTGCACGATGCCGCTGCGGTCGCGCAGGTCGATGAAGATGACGCCGCCGTGATCGCGGTAGGACTGCACCCAGCCAAAGACCGTGACGGTCTTGCCGATGTCGGCGGGCGTGTAGGTGCCATTGAGGCGCGTGCGTTTGTGCTCGGTGATGAAGGCGGACATGGTGGGACCTCGGGTGTTTCGGCTGGCGGGATGGTAGGGCGCGGCGGTGGCGAGGGCAAGGGTGGTTGCGGTACCGGTTCCCCTCGGAATCCCACCCCCACGACAAAGCTTGGCCCGCGCCGCCTCCCGGTGTTAGGCTCCGACCCTGTCCACCGCAACCCCTCGGCCCGCCGCCACCGAAGAGCAGAGGCATGACCCACCCCCGTCCGATGCTGTTCCTGCGCCGTGCGCCGCTGCGCGCCGGGCTGATCCTTGGCCTTTGGGCCACGCTGCTGGCCGTGCCGGCGCTGGCGAAAAGGCCCGCGGCGCCGCCGCCGGCTGCGGCCGAGACGCCGTGGCCTCTGCCCAAACCGCTGCAA
>Ga0172369_10002148_pt1 | contig 27678 bp, 19 predicted proteins | sample LakKiv25m_FD_114539 | JGI IMG/M metagenome (GOLD analysis project Ga0172369, IMG submission 114539) | Freshwater microbial communities from Kabuno Bay, South-Kivu, Congo - kab_022012_11.25m | ecosystem: Environmental > Aquatic > Freshwater > Lake | place: Democratic Republic of the Congo...
CCGGCCAAGAGCGATGGCGTCGGCTGCAGTGATGGCAACGTCTGCACCGTTTCCGACACCTGTTTGTCCGGCATGTGCACGCCGGGGGCGCCCTCGAACTGCGAGGACAACAATCCGTGTACGACCGAGGTGTGCAACGCGGACGGCTCCTGCGGTCACTTGCCGGCACCGGGCTCGTGCGATGACGGCCACTTCTGCACCACTGTCGACACCTGCCAGAATGGCACCTGCACCGGAGGCGGAGCGCCGCAGAGCTGCGACGACAACGACGCATGTACATCCGACAGTTGCGACGCCGCGACCGAGGCCTGTGCCCACACCGCCAAGTGCGTCGATGGCGAAGCTTGCACGATCGACCAATGCGCTTCTGGCACATGTTCTTACCCGTCCCTGTTTTTCGCCAAGACCCATGGCGGCACGGCGTGGGACCTGGGCCACGGCGTGCTGCCCTTGTCCGATGGCTTCTTGCTGACGGGCCGATCGCGGTCGTTCGGCGACGGAACCACGGAGGACAGCTACGTCCTGCGCACTGACCTGGCCGGCACCAAGCAGTGGGGCAGCAACTTCGCCGCTTCGCACCTGCTCTCGGCCCTGCCTGCGGGCAACGGCTTTGTCTTGGCCGGCACGACGTGGGCCAAGGGCGCGGGCGACTCGGATGCCTGGATCGCCAAGCTCGACGCCCAAGGTTCCATCGTCTGGGACCAGACCTATGGAACGGCAAGCGCTGAAGTAGGCTCACAGATTGTCGATGCAGGCGACGGCGGTTATGCGCTGGCTGGCTACCGCACGGCCGTGGCGCTCGATGCGTGGCTGGTGCGCACCGACAACGCGGGCAACAAGCTGTGGGACAAAACCTACAGCGGCGGCGGCTGGGACAAGGCAAATGCGATCGCCAAGTTGAGTGACGGCTACGCGCTCGCGGGCGCCTGGGGCGGTGTCAGCCCAGACTTCAAACCCGATGGCTGGCTCATCCGCACCGATCTGAGCGGCAACTTGCTGTGGGACGTGAAATTCGGCGGAACAGGCAACGAAGAGTTCTGGAGCGTGAAGGCATTGGCCGACGGCTTTGTCATGGCTGGCACCACCAGTTCCAAGGGCGCAGGCGGCGTCGACATCTGGGTCGTGCGCACCAACCTGGCAGGCCACAAGCTCTGGGATCGCACCTACGGCGGCGCGGGCGACGATGCCGGCGGCCCCTTGGCTATGCTGCCGGACGGCGGCCTTGCGCTCGGCGGCTACGTGATTGCTGGCGGCAACAACCTGGCATCGCTCATCCGTACGGATTCACTCGGCAATGTGTTGTGGCAAAAGACCTACGGCACCTTCAACTCGGGCATCATCGGCCTCGAGGCGCTCAGCGACGGCTTTGCCATGAACGGCTGGACCATGGAGTTCGGCGCTGGCGATGACGACTACTGGTTCTTGCGCACCGACAGTTTCGGCAACGTGAGTTGTGGGGCGAGCGGCACCTGCTTGGGCAAGGCCAGCGATGGTTGCAATGACGCCAACGCCTGCACCGCCGATGCGTGCGACGCGGCAAGCGGCTGCAAACACGCCAATCTGCCGGATTGGTCGGCTTGCGGCGACGGCATGGTGTGCAACGGCCAAGGCGCGTGCCAGGACGTCAAGACCGCGAAAGGCATGGCTTATGTGCCGGCCGGGACCTTCTGGATGGGCTGCAACAAGGTCAAGGATGCGCTGTGCGAGGCCAACGGCTACGAAAACCCGCAGCACAAAGTGACGCTGTCGCCCTACTACATCGATGTGAACGAAGTGACGGTCGGGCAGTACAAGGCGTGCGTGGACACAGGGGCATGCACGATACCTGCCTCGCAGCAACCCGTGCAATATGCGAGCTATCCGGGCTTGACCCAGCATCCGATCACTTTCGTGACGTGGAATCAGGCCCAGCAGTACTGCGCCTGGCAGGGCGGGCGCCTGCCGACCGAGGCGGAGTGGGAGATGGCAGAGCGCGGCAGTTGCGAGAAGAACGGCAGCACGGCCGACAGTCCCGCGTGCGCCGCCGCGATGCGCACCTTCCCCTGGGGCGAGACCACGCCGTCGTGCACGTATGCGGTCATGAATGCGGGCTCCGGCGATGGGTGCGGCGCCTCTGGGCCGGCGGCGGTCGGATCCAAGCCTGCCGGCGCCAGTCCATACGGCATCCATGATCTGGCCGGCAACGTCTGGGAATGGACGCTGGATTGGTACGTGGACCACTACAGTTCCGCCGAGCAGATCGATCCCTACCAGGGCTTCGACACGTCGTGGGGCGTCATCCGCGGCGGCGCCTTCGTCCATGGCACCAGCCTGTTGAGGTCACCGGTGCGCGCCAACATCGATCGCAGCATGGCGAGCTACGCGACGGGCTTCCGCTGTGCCCGATCGCTGGGCGCCGGCAGCCAGTGCGGCGGACAGGCAGACGGCACGGCGTGCAACGACGGCAATACGTGCACGGTGAACGACAGTTGCCAGAGCGGCATCTGTACTGGCGGCGGGCCGGCAAACTGCAGCGACGCCAACCTATGCACGACCGATTCCTGCGATGCCAGCGCGGGGGGCTGCGTGCACACGCCAGTGGCGGACGGCACGGGTTGCGGAACCCTTTCCTGTGTGTCGGGGACCTGCACGACGCCTTACGTGCCGTCGGGTATGACGCTGATTCCGCCGGGGACGTTCTGGATGGGGTGCAACGCGAGCAAGGATGCGAACTGCAATGCGGATGAGAGCCCGCAGCACCAAGTGACGCTGTCTGCGTATGCCATGGATCTGACGGAGACGACGGTGGCGCAGTACAAGGCCTGCGTCGATGCCGGCGCGTGCACAGCGCCGGCCTGCGACTCGAACCCGGAGCTCTCGACCTGGAATGTTTCCGGCAAGGAGCAGAACCCAGTGAACTGCGTCAACTGGACGCAGTCGCAGAGCTACTGCAAGTGGCGCGGCGCGGCTTACGATCTGCCGACAGAAGCGCAGTGGGAGATGGCGGCGCGCGGCAACTGCGAGAAGAACGGCAGCGCGGCGAGCGACCCCCAGTGCAAGATCGCCATGCGCACCTATCCTTGGGGCGAGGCGAGCGCAACGTGCACGTACGCGGCGATGAGCAGCGGCGGCGCCGGTTGCGGCACTGGAACGACCTCGGCGGTGGGGCAAAAGCCCTCTGGCGACAGCCCCTACGGTCTACACGATATGGCCGGCAACGTGGCAGAGTGGACGCACGACTGGTTCGGGGCATACGGGGCCGGCTCCGAGACGGACCCCCTGGGTCCCGGTTCGGGGACCTTCCGCGTCCATCGCGGTGGCGCATTCACCTACAGCGCGGCCCACATCCGCGCCGCCAATCGCGAGGGGTACTGGCCGATCGGCGCATACACCGGCTACGGTTTCCGATGCTCTGCCCCGTTCCCCCTCACCAACCCCTGCCTCGCTAAACCCGACGGCACCGCCTGCGAGGGCAACAAGTTCTGCGTCAGCGGCACTTGCACGGCGCTCAGCGTGCCGGCGGGCATGACCGTGATTCCAGCAGGAACCTTCTGGATGGGCTGCAACAGCAGCAAGGACACGAGCTGCAACAGCGACGAGAACCCACAGCACAAGGTGATGTTATCAAGCTATTACATGGATGTGAACGAGGTGACGACGACGCAGTGGCAGGCGTGCGTGGATGGGGGCGGATGCACGGTGCCCGGTGGCGATAGCACAAGCATCTCCTGCAACTGGGACACGGCAGGCGGGAAGGCGAAGAGCGGACGCGAACAAGATCCCGTGAATTGCGTCGATTGGACGCAATCGCAGGCGTACTGCAAGTGGCGCGGCAGCGCCTTCGACTTGCCGACGGAGGCACAGTGGGAGATGGCGGCACGCGGCGACTGCGTCAAGAACGGCACGACGGCAACGGACGATGCAGGCTGCAAGGCTGCGATGCGCGTGTACCCATGGGGCGATGCGACGGCGACCTGCGCATACGCTGTCATGACTGGGGGGACCGGGATCAACGGCTGCGGAACGAGCACGACTTGGGCAGTCGGGTCGAAGACGTCGGGCGATAGTCCCTATGGTCTGCATGACATGGCGGGCAATGTCTCGGAATGGTCCCGCGATTGGTTTGCCAACTACACATCCGCGTCTGAGTCAGACCCGACCGGGCCGGCCACAGCGACCTATCGGTTGATTCGGGGAGGCGGATTCGACGACGGCGTGCAGTGGCAGCGCGCTGGCGACCGCGGCGATGACTTCCCTAGCTACTCTCGGGGATCGCTCGGCCTGCGCTGCGTCCGCAGCTATCCGTGACTTGACCCCATGCAAGCGTGCGCAGACACTGAAAAAGGAACTGCGGAGTCCTCGCCATGGACAAGACTCAACGCTGCAGCGCTGCCGCGTCGCCCGGCCCCGATCCGTCCTGGATCGGCAGCCCTATGCGCCGCACTTCGGCCTGAAGCCAGTCCGGCAGGCGCGTCCCGTCGCTGACATCGACCGTGAAGGGCAGATCGGAGTCCTGGAACGCCTCGCGCAGGCTCGCCAGGACCGCCGATGCCAACCCGCCACGCACGTACACCGCCAGATCGAGGTCGGAATAGCGCCGCGCCGTGCCGAGGACCCGCGAACCGAACGCCACGACGCGCGCGTCTGGGACGTAGCACGTCAGGATGCGACGAATTTCAGCAAGTTGGTCGTCCGCGATCTGGAACATTGGCGATCATGGCTCCTGACGCGCCGTGAGCCGAGCCAGCAGCAGGGCCGCCTGCGGCGCGAATGCGAGCGCTTGCCGGTATACTTCTCCTGCGATCATCTGATCATAGGTGTGCGACGTCGCATTGCGTGCGCGCTGGGCCGCGAACCAGGCCTCGACGTCGTCAATCAGGCCGCGGCGCGCGGCCAGGCGGAACAACTCGCGGCGCGCCACATCGACGGCCTCGGGGCTGACCTCATCCGCCAACTGCCGATGCATGAACTTCCAGCAGAGTTCGTAAGTGAATTCAAAGTGCTGAATCACGGCGGACTCGGCCATGCGCCGGCCCATGTCCGTCAAATCGCCGGCGGTGCGGCGGGCGCGATCTTCGCCAATCATCGCCTCTAGCGCTGCGCCGGCCTCTCGCAAGCTGGTGAGATCCAAGGTAGCCATTCCATCCCCCGGGCCCTCCGGGCCGCTGGCGAGCATGCCACGCTCATGTCACGATTGCCAGACCGCCGCCTTGTGCTACACTCTCGCGCCTCGCTTGGCGCTTGCGCCGCCATTCCGCGCCTTGAACTTCGCTTCAAACTCGCGAAAAAGCGGCAAAACCGACAGGCGACAACAACACACGTCCCCACGCGGCCGAGGGTTCGGCCGCGTCCCACTCCGTGTCGCTACAACAGCGATGCAAGCCGGGGGCGGAGGTCAAACGGAGAACGCACATGACGGTTACGATTCGCGAAATGCTCGAGGCGGGCGCCCACTACGGTCACCAGACGCGGCGCTGGAACCCCAAGATGAAGCCGTTCATCTACGGCGCGCGCAATGGCATCTACATCATCAACCTGGGCAAGACCGCAAAGCTGCTCAAGGATGCCCAGAACTTCCTGTCGCGCGTGACGTCCAAGGGCGAGCAGGTGCTGTTCGTGGCGACCAAACGCCAAGCCCGTGACATCGTGAAGGAAGAGGCAGGCCGCGCCAAGATGCCGGTGGTCGCACACCGCTGGCTCGGCGGCACGCTGACGAATTTCCGCACCGTCAAGACCTCGATCGAGCGCATGAACGAGATCGAGCGGATGCTCGCGCCCGAAATGGCGGTGCGTCTGCCCAAGAAAGAGCAGAGCACGCTGGCCAAGCAGCACGCCAAGTTGGTTCGCAACCTCGGTGGTCTGCGCGCCATGCCGGCGATGCCGGGCGCGATGTTCGTCGTCGATCCGACCGAAGAGCACATCGCGGTCGCCGAGGCGCGTCGTCTCAAGATTCCCGTGGTTGCGCTGGTCGATACCAATGCGGATCCAGATCTGGTCGACTACGTGATTCCGGCCAATGACGATGCGATGCGTTCGATTCGTCTGTTCGTTCAAGCAGCTGCCGATGCCTGCCTGACCGGCAGCGCCATGAGCCGCGATCAGTTCGGCCGTGACTTCGAAGGCGGCGCAGCCCCGGCAGCGTCGGCAGCCCTGGCTGAAAACGTCGAGGTCATCCGCAAGCCGCGCCATGCCGACGCGGTCGTTGCTGAAGATGCGGACGACGCGGACGACGAAGAGATCTAAGGCGTTTGCATCGGTTGACTTCAGGTCTTGGCGCTTGCCCGGCGGGGGACGAGCCCCGCCCGACCGGAACCCCACCCTTCCAGCCATTCCCAAAGAGGATGACATGACGACGATTTCCGCTCAGATGATCAAGGACTTGCGCGAGCTGACCGGCGCGCCGATGGGCGACTGCAAGAAGGCCCTCGTCGAGTCGGGCGGCGCCCAGGACAAGGCCGTCGAATACCTGCAGAAGAAGTCGATGGCGACCGCGCAGAAGAAGTCGACGCGCACGGCTGTCGAAGGCCGCGTCGGCACCTATGTGCACCACGACGGCAAGTTGGCAGTGATGATGGAAGTGAACTGCGAGTCGGACTTCGTGGCCAATACCGATGAGTTCGCGGACCTCGTGCGCTCGCTGTGCATGCAGGTGGCCGCCATGCAACCGCTGTACGTGCGCCGTGAAGAGATCCCCGAGGCGGCGATGGCCAAGCAACGCGAGATCTTCGAGGCACAGGTGCGCGAGCTGGGCAAGCCGGAGGCCCTGGTACCGCGCATCGCCGAAGGCAAATTGACGGCGTGGTATGCCGATGTCTGCCTGCTGGATCAGCCCTACGTCAAGGACGACAAGGGCACGCCCGTGGGCAAGATCTTGGCGGAGCGCGTGGCCAAGACCGGCGAGAACATCGTGGTGCGCCGCTTTGCGCGCTTCGAACTCGGCGAGGGCCTTGCGAAGAAAGCCGACGACTTCGTCGCGGAAGTGGAGCGGATGGCGGCGCAGGCGTAGGCCCAGCTTGCGCCACCTTGCCCGCAACGCGCCAAAGGTGTAAACCGCCCCCCGACACGCCGCGCAGCCTCCACGCCGGCCCAAGGGAGCGCATGCCGAAGTACCGCCGAATCCTCTTGAAACTCAGCGGCGAGGCGCTCGCTGGCACGCGCGGCTACGGCATCGATCCCGACACCCTGGAAACGATCGCGCGCGAATGCAAGGCTGTTGCCGATCTCGGCGTGCAGTTGGCCATCGTCATCGGCGGCGGCAACATCTTTCGCGGTGTGGCCGGCGCGTCGGGCGGCATGGATCGCGCGAGCGCCGATTACATGGGCATGCTGGCGACGGTGATGAACTCATTGGCGATTCAAGACGCGATGGAGAAGATGGGCGTGCAGACGCGCGTGCAGAGTGCCATCGGCATGCAGCAGATCGCCGAACCGTACATTCGTCGGAAAGCCATGCGCCATCTGGAGAAAGGTCGCATCGTCATTTTCGCGGCCGGCACGGGCAACCCCTACTTCACGACAGACACGACGGCGGCTTTGCGGGCCGCGGAAATCGGCGCCGAGATCATCCTGAAGGCGACCAGGGTTGACGGAGTCTATGACGCGGACCCCAAGACGACACCGGGTGCCAAGAAGTTCGAGCAGTTGACACACCTGGACGCGCTGTCGCGGCGATTGCATGTCATGGATGCCACTGCGCTGTCGCTTTGCATGGACAATTCGCTGCCCATCATCGTGTTCGACCTGGGCACGAGCGGCAACATCCTGCGCGCCGTGCATGGCGAAGCAGTGGGAACGCTGGTGCATTCGGATCCGGCGAGTCTGTAGGCGCCGGACGCGCGGCGCGTGAATTGCGCCGCGTTGGAGGGGATGGCGATGGAAGATGAAGAAATTATTTCTGAATTGAATGAGCGTCTCGATCACGCCATCGAAGCGTTTCGTCGCGAGGCTGGCAAGCTGCGCACCGGGCGAGCGCATCCTGGGTTGGTGGAGCACGTGCGGGTGGAGTACTACGGGAATCCTGTTCCGTTGACTCAGGTTGCCACCATTGCCGTCGTCGACCCGCGCCTGCTGAGCGTCAAGCCGTGGGAGCGCAACATGTGCGGCCCCATCGAGAAGGCAATCCTGGCCAGCGACGTGGGGCTGACGCCCAACAACCGCGGCGACAGCGTGCTCGTGCCCGTGCCGTCGCCCACCGGTGATCGGCGGCGCGAGATGGTCAAGATCTTGAAACGCCTGGTGGAAGAAGCCAAGGTGTCGACGCGCAATGCCCGTCGTGATGCCAACGAAATGGCGGAGTTACTGGAGCACCTGCCCGAGGACGATCTGCACAAACTCAAGAAGAAGATCCAGGACATCGTCGATGCGGCCGGCAAGCGGCTCGATGCGCTGGAGCACGCCAAGGAAGGCGAAATCCTGGAAGTGTGAGCGCGTGTGACGAGTCTGGCCTGGCACCGGGCCCGTTTGCTTGTTCTCTGGTCGCCAGGCTCCTATTCCTGGCGCGCTTCGCGGCGCACGGCAGTCATCCACTCTTGAATCCAGGCAGTTGCTGGCATGGCGCAGGCTCGTTGGTGGGCAGAGGCAAAGCCGTGGCCGGCGCGCATCGCCCGGCACAGCGCGGTCAGGGCGGGCGCGCCGAAACGGTGCATCCACGCATCGAAAGCCAGGGCCGCCACCTCGTAGCTCGCGGCGGGCTCGGCGGCCATGATGGCGTCGTCCGCATCCGGCAATTCCGCCAGGAGCGGGTGCGCGGCGATCGCGCGCCGCTGGCCTGGGTGCGGCGGTCCCAGGGCGACAACGGCGGCCATACCTTCACGAAACCATGTGGGAATATAGGCGACTTCTGCGGCCTCTGCGACGGCGCACCGTTGAAACAACAGGACATGCGCCAGTTCATGCAGCGTCGTGCGCTCGATGTCGCGGTCGCTGGGCTGCGGTGTCCACAACAGCGGGTCCAGCAGAATGATTTCTCGCACGCCGGCCACGGCACGCAGACTGAGCGACGTCGGGCACTGCGCCGCCAGCCTCAGATCACCTCGGTCTGCAGCAACGTGGACGTGGACGGGCGCCGAGAACCGGCCCCACGGCTGCAATGCTGCGGCAAAACCGTCCAATTCGCGGCGCAATAGCGTGGCCAAGAGACCGCCTTGCGGGGCATTCGTGGTCAAGACGAGGTCAACTGGCTGAGCAACAAGGCGCATCGTGATCCGCAGAATCGTTCCCCGGCGCGCTTCGCCGGGCGGGATGGGCCATGCTAGCATGGGCATTCGGCGCGGCAATTGGCGCCGATCAGGCAACCGGCCATGGCCAATCCGCAACAACCACATGAAGAGTCGCACCGCAGCGCGGGATGGACGGTGCGCATCGGGTTGACCCTTGGCGATGTCGCCGGCATCGGGCCCGAAGTGATCCTTCAAGCGCTCAAGATCACGCAACTGGCGCGGCGTGTGCGTGTCAAGCTCTTCGTTGCTGCCGAATTGACGCCGTGGCTGACCCAAGCCCTCGGTCGGGCAGGTTTGCCGCTTGACGCCGCCTCGGCATTGCCCGGTTTGGAACTCTGTGCCGTGGCGGGACATGCTGCGACCTTGCGCGAGCCCCGGTCAGGTGAGACCTCATTGGCGAGTCGTGAACAGGCGTTTCGCGCGCTGGATGCCATGGCGCAGGCGGCGGTGCAGCGCGACCTGGACGTCATGGTGACCGGGCCGGTGCCCAAGGGCATTTTCGATCACCTGCACCCGCGGCCGCCGGGTCAGACCGAGTTCCTGGCGCAGCGGCTGGGTGCGCAGCGTTTCGCCATGATGCTGTACGGTTCGCGCCTGCATGTCGTGCCCGTGACGACCCATGTGCCGCTGGCGGATGTGCCCAAGCTGCTGACTGTCGAGCGCATCGTCGAGACCGGTCTGGCAGCAGTGGATGCGCTGGTGCAGTGGCTGGACATCGCGGCGCCGCGGCTGGCCGTCTGCGGTCTCAATCCACACGCCGGCGAGGAAGGCCGCTTGGGAGATGAGGAATCGCGCATCATCGCCCCGGCGACGCGGCAATTGCAGGCGGCCGGAATCGATGCGCGCGGTCCCGTCGTTGCAGACACCGTGTTTCATCAGGCGATGTCGGGAGCGTACGATGCTGTGCTCTGCATGTACCACGACCAGGCCCTCGGTCCTTTCAAGACGGTGCACTTCCACGACGGCAGCAACCTGACATGCGGCATGGCCGTGCCGAGAATTTCACCCGATCATGGCACTGCTTACGCAATCGCAGGGCAGGGCATTGCAGATCCGACGAGCATGGTGCAGACATGCATGCGGGCGGAGCAGATGGCGGTGCGAATTCGGACGGCAAGGGGGGGCAGCAATGCGTAATTCCATATGGTTGGTCGCGATGATGAGCCTTTGCGTGTGGGGTGGCTGTGGCAGCAGTCGGCGGCCGGAGGTCCCCAAGATGGCAAAGGCCTCGAAAGGTGGCGCCGATGCGGCGTCGGGCGCCGTCGCGCCGCCCGCGCCTGTCACACCAACGTTTGCCGTCGAAATCGGGCTGCAGTTGCAGGTCGACCTGCCGCGGAGCGCCGCCACGGACACCCTGCCGCCCATCTGGACAAACCCGACGCCTGGCGTGCAGGCGTCGCGCGTCTGGTTGCAACCAGCCGTGATCGTTGGGCGCCGCCAGGTGTTCGTCGGCGATCAATCCATTGCGGCGGTAACGTGTGCGGCGCCAGACCCGGCGCTTTGCGATGCAGTCGCATTCACCGGACCGACCGGCAAGCAGCGCTTGGATCTGGACGCGGCCGCCGTCGATGCCTCGGGTCACCTTGCCGCGTTGCAAGCCAAGGTAATCGAACGGGGATGGTCTGGCAGGCCGGTGCTGGTCTTCGCGGATCGGCGCCTCGCATACCACGCGGTCGAGGTCGTGGTGCGCACCCTGGCCGAGTCCGGCGCCCAACCGGTGCTCGTTGCCGCCACAGACAAGGGTGCCGTCGTGCGGGTGCTGCCGGGAAGTGGCGCCGCGCTGGAACCGTACCCGACCCATCCGAGCGCGCCGTGTGACGCCAAGAGTCAGCACGGCGAGGGTGACGGCGCCGTGCCCGACGATCTGACCGGCGCGGTGGTGCACGTAACGTTGGGCGGCATGAGTCTTGAGTTGCTGCGCAAGGACCACGAGTCGGTCGGCCGCGAGCTTGTCGGCCATGTCGGATCCGCGCTTTCGCAGTGGGCTCGGCGCATCCGCAGCGCCGATGCGCAGTTGGATCATGTCGCCGTACTCGCATCGCCCGCGGCGCCATGGGGGGAGGCGGTGCGCGCCATCGATGCGCTGCGTGACACCTGTGCCGTTCTGGACCCCATGTCGGAGTGCCACGCGCGCCAGTCCCTGTTCGCGCACATCGACTTGCAGTTGGATCCAGATCCCGCCGCCGAGCCCGCGCCACAGATGGCACCGCCCCCAGCGCCGATCCTCGGTGCGGTGGCGCCCGTTCCGTTGCGATCCGGCGACCTGCTGCGGCGCGATGCGCCCTTGAGCCGCCCCGGCCTGAACCTGCCGCGGCCGCACTCCGGGGCGCCGACGCCCGAGGCCAGGTGAGCGACACTCCAGGCGATCTCGTGTTCGAAGCGCGCCACCTGCGCGTCACGTTCGCGACGGACGCCGGTCCCGTGCCGGCCGTGCGCGATGTCTCGTTTCGCGTGCACCGTGGCCAGACCCTCGGCATCGTCGGCGAGAGCGGCAGCGGCAAGACGGCCGCGGCCCTGGCCGCATTGCGTCTGCATGATCCGCGCTCAACGACGGTCGCCGCGACGCGTTTGCGGTTCCGCGAGTCGGACTTGCTGACGCTGCCGGCCCACGACTTGCGCAAGTTGCGTGGCAACCGCATCGCGATCGTGTTCCAGGACCCGATGACCTCGCTCAATCCCTATCTCCGCATTGACGTGCAGCTTTGTGAAGTGCTGACTACGCATCGCGGCATGGCCCGGCGTGAGGCAGAGTCGCTCGCTACCACTCTGCTGCGACAGGTCGGGCTCGCGGCCGCCTCGGAGCGGATGCGCTGCTATCCGCATGAGCTTTCAGGTGGAATGCGTCAACGCGTCGCGATCGCCATGGCCCTCTTGTGCGGCCCGGATCTCGTCTTCGCGGACGAACCGACGACCGCTCTCGATGTGACGATTCAGGCGCAAGTACTTAAAGTCATGCGCGATCAACAGCTCCGTTCGGGAATGGCGCTGGTGCTCGTGACGCATGACATGGGTGTCATTGCTCACATGGCCGACCACGTCCTGGTGATGTACGGCGGGCTCGTGCTCGAAAGCGCGCCGGTCGTGGAACTCTTCGATGCGCCGCGGCATCCTTACACAGTGGGATTGCTCGCGTGCCGGCCGCGGCCGCACAAGGGCCGGCCTCCGCGCCTGCTTGCCATTGCCGGCACACCGCCACGGCCACAGGATCTGCTTGCCGGATGCGTTTTCGCACCGCGTTGCGCCCTCGCCGACGATCGTTGCCGACAAGAGCAACCACCGGATTTTCCGACGAACACGCCGGATCACACCGTGCGCTGTTTTCGGGCGCAAGAGGTGCCCCGGTGGGCGCAATCGCAGCAAGGCCAGGGGCAAGAGGTGGCGCTTGGCTGAGCCCATCGCCGAATTGCGCGATATTCATGTGCACTTCCCGCTGCGTCGCGGTCTGTTCTGGCGTCGCGACGTGGGCTGCGTGCGGGCCGTCGACGGCGTGTCCTTGCGCATCGCGCGCGGCGAGGTACTCGGCCTCGTGGGCGAATCCGGTTCCGGCAAGTCCACGATCGGCCGAGCCCTGTTGCGCCTCACGCCCCTCACCAGCGGCCAGGTGTGCTTCGATGGCCAGGACATCAGCCAGTGCAAGCGCCGGGCGTTGATGCCTGTGCGAAGGCGGATGCAGGTCGCATTCCAGGATCCGGACGCGTCGCTCAATCCGCGGTTGCGCGTCGGCGAGTCGGTGGCGGAGCCGTTGCACGTCCACACGAGGCTGCCGCGCGCGGCGATCGATGCCAAAGTCGCGGCCCTGTTCGAGCAAGTTGGTCTGGATGCGGCGTTGCGACATCGCCATCCCCACGAGTTTTCCGGCGGCCAGCGTCAGCGCATCGGCCTGGCGCGCGCCCTGGCGACCGATCCGGAACTGCTCGTGCTCGACGAACCCATCTCGGCTCTCGATGTCTCGATCCAAGCACAGATGATGAACCTGCTGAGCGATCTGCGGCGCGAACGCGGCCTGTCCTATCTGTTCATCGCCCACGATCTCGGCGCGGTCGCGCACCTCTGCGATACCGTGGCCGTTCTGTACTGCGGCCGCGTCGTCGAGACGGGGCCGGCGGCCACGGTGCTGGATCGGCCGCGCCATCCGTACACACGCGCGCTGCTCGACAGTGTGCCGCTCGCCGATCCAACCGAGGCGCGCCTGCGCGGACTGCGCGTGCTGGGAGGTGAAGTGCCAAGCCCGCTGCAACCGCCGACTGGCTGCACGTTTCATCCACGCTGTCGTTTTGCCGGCCCGGGCTGCCGACGCTCAGTGCCGCCGCTGCGCCGCATGGACAGCCAAGGCAAAGTCGCCTGCGATCTGGCTGAATGGTTGAGGCTGGAAACGTAAGGAGGCGACCGAGAATGGCTAGGTCGTGCTCCGTTTGCTTCTTTGTCTGGTCGCCAAGCTCACCGATGCGGATTCGCGGCGACGGCCAAGAATCAAGTCGATCGACTGTTCTCGGGCAACCCCAAAGTTCACGCCCGAGCCAGATCAGCGTGACGCTTCGCCATCTCCTGCCACGGTTTCGTCGAGCGGCCGGCCCAGGCGCCAGCGATCGGCCTGTTGCGCTTGCTCCACGAAGCGCACATCCGCACTGCCGGGCTTCAATTGCGCGTGATCTGTCACTTCGATGCGAACTTTGTGCAATCGCTCCAGATCGCGCAGTGCCCCCGCCAACTGATCGTTGAGGATTGCCGCCACCCGCACCGGCACCTGCACCTTGAATGCCGGTGTTCGTCCGTCCGCTGCCTCGATCGCCGTGCGCAGGCGCGTCAACGCCTCAATCGCCAGATCGCTCGAACTGCGCACGTAGCCTCGGCCTTTGCAGGTCGGACAGGGCTCGGTCAAGCGCTCGTAGATGCTCTCGCGCATCCGCTTGCGGGTCAGCTGGATTGTCCCGAATTCATTGAGCCTTCCCACGCGCACCCGCGCCCTGTCATGGGCCAGCTCTTCGGCAAACGCGGCTTCCAGCTGGCGCTTGTCGTCGGCACGCGACATGTCGACAAAATCGACGATCACGAGGCCACCCACGTTGCGCAACCGCAGCTGGTGGGCAATTTCCTTGGCGGCTTCCAGGTTCAGGGCCAGCAGCGCATCGCCCAACGTCTCGCGGCCCACCTGCCGCGCCGAGTTGACGTCGATGACCGTCATCGCTTCGGTCCGGCTGATCACCAGTTCGCCGCCCGAGTGCAGGCGCACGCGCGGTTCTACCGCTTGGCGCACTTCCGCTTCCAGCCCATGGGCCTCGAACAGGCCGGCGGCGCCCTCGTACAAGCGAACCTGTGGCCGCGCCTCCGGATGAAAGCGCCGCACGAAGGTCTCGACGCGGCTCAATTCCGCCGCGTCGTCCATCCACACAATCTCGGTATGCGGCCCGACCATGTCGCGCAGGGCGCGCAGCACCAGATCCAGATCGTCGAAAATGAAACTCGGCCCTGACGCGCAGTCGTAGCGGGTGCGGATGTCCTCCCACTGCGCCAGCAAGAGTCGCAGATCGTCGGCCATTTCGGCTTCGGTCGCGCCATCGCCGACGGTGCGCACGATGGCCCCGGTTCCGGCGTGGCACAGGCGCCTCACGATCCCGAGCAGCCTTTCACGCTCCACCGGATCCGCAATCATCTTCGAGACACCGCAATGCGGATCGCGTGCCAGCAGCACCGCGTTGCGTCCAGGCAGCGAGATGAAGGTCGTGACACGCGGCCCCTTCTTGGCCACCGGCTCGCGCACCACCTGCACCATCAATTGCTGGCCCGGGACCAGCAGCCGCGCAATCGGCAACGTCGCTTTGCGCAGGGGCGGCGTGCCCTCCTCGTCCACAGAGACCTGCGGCGGCGTGACGCCCTCCAACCACACGTCCGAGGCGTGCAGCAGCGCCATGCGTTCGAGGCCAATGTCGACAAAAGCCGCGTCCATGCTCGGGATCACCCGGCTCACGCGTCCGCGGTAGATGTTGCCGGACAAGCCCTTGCCGGCCGTGCGTTCGACCTGCAGCTCGGCCACGCGGCCGTCACGCACCAGTGCCGCGCGGATCTCCTGCGACGAGACGTGGATGTAGACCGCCTCGCTGGCCCGCAACTCCGCCACGCTCACTCCGTCAGGTTCAAGAAGATGCGCTAGTTCGAACGCTTGATATCAAACGAACCATCGAGCAGGAACAGCTTCTTGGTCTTGTCCTCAGCATCGACCATTTCGGCGCTGAACGTGCCCTGGATGCGGCCGTCCTTGTCGTCGAATGCGGTAAGATCAATCGTAAAATCAGTGTGCTGGAACTTCCACTGCGTCTTCGAGGGGTCGTTGGTGCCGTCGTTGAACAGCACCTTGGCATCGGCCGCTTCGCCGCCCTGCGCCGTGAACACGCCGGTCTGGAACTCCTCGATCGGCGCAATCTGGATCTCCAGCTTGTTCAGGTTGAAATTTCCTGTAATTTGAAGCATTTTTGAAACAGAGTTGTACGTCGCGCTCGAAAAATCGAAGGAGATGGCCTCAGTCCCGGCAGGTGGCGTCGCCGTCTCGCTGAGCGTCACCTTGCAGATGTCGTTCTGCTCCAGGATGATCTCCTTCTTGCCGATATCGATGAAACCCTTGGCATCCAGGTTGACCTTCGCATCGCCGCCGCTGCTGTCGCCGCCTGTGGTCGTGGGTATGATCCGAGGGTCGGGCTTCTCGCCGCCCTTGACCAACGTGCGGCAGACGCCGTCGAAACAGCCCTCGCCCGCAGCGCAACTGGCCGGCAGCCACTTGTCGCCCGTCACCGAACAGACCTGGCGCGCGCTGGCGGTCGTGCACTTCTGCTCGGTCGGCGTGCAGGCGCGATCGACGCATTTCTTCTGCTTGGCGTCGCAGATCTGATAGGGGCCGCAGGGTTGGGGGCTCCAACTGCCGTTGTTGCACATCAGCAGCGACTTCCAGCCGCACATCGTGTCGCCGTCTTTGCAGTTGCCGACGCAGACTCCAGCCATGCATTTGACCGGGCAGCTCTGCTGGACTGAAGGATCCGCGGAGCCGTCTTCCGGGCACGCCAGCAACTTCTTGTCTTCGCAACTGAGTTTGCCCTTCTCGCACATCACCGCTTTGCAGGCGCCGCCGGTGCAGTATTTGGATTCGCCGCAGGGTGTGATGTCGTAGGAAGTTCCTGCCTTGCAGGTAGCGACAGCGTTGCCTTTGCACACCGCCTGGCCGTCCTGGCAGAAGGTGCTCGGGGCGCTGGCGGGTGCGGGGTTGCTGCACGCGGCAGCGAGGCAGATTGCGAGCCAGAGCAGACGCTTCATGGCGGACTCCTGTCGGTCGAAGGGACCCGTGTTCAGGGCGATCGGACACACAGAGCTGCCGCCGCGGATCGCCGCGCAGGTTGTAGCGGTCTCGCGTGGTTTGTTCAAGCGATCGCGCCTTGAGCGCCCGATCGGCTCGAATCGCGTCCGCGGCTACGATTTTGGCGCCGACAAATGCGGGATCGAGCGATCACTGTCTTGAGACCCCGACCAAGGTCTCCGATCCTGGCCCGTCGCGACGGGTGGGGTTGACGGCGCTTTGCTTGCGCGCATTTTGCGTGGAGTCTTCTCGGGTTGGGAAGGGTCGCGCCGACGGACGGGTTTGCCCGGCTGCCGGCGGGCTTGGCGGCGGTGGCGGGGGGAAGCCCAACCCATGGTTGGGCAAGGTCCAAGCAGTCCGACCGTAAGAACACCAACACAATCAAGCCGATCGAGTGGATCCGCTTGTCGTCGCCGCGGGCCCGCATCGGCGAGCTTGGCGACCAGACAACAAGCAAACGGAGCGCTGGCGAGCCATTCTCGCTGGCCTCCCAAGTCCCCGCCTACAAGTGATTCCCCATGATCTCACGCGGCTTGTTCGGCCCGCGGCTCGGCCCCACCAAGCCCGCGTGCTCCATCGCATCGACGATACGCGCCGATCGTCCGTAGCCGATCCCCAGCTTGCGCTGCAGAAAGCTGACCGACGCCTGATTCGCTTCGATCACCACGCGCACCGCGTCGTCGTAGAGCGGATCCTGCTCGCCGTCGTCCTCGCCATCGGCGCGGGTCTCTGCCTCGGGATCCTTCAAGATGTCCATATTGTAGGTTGGCGCGCCCTGATCCTTCCAGTGCTTGGCCAGGGCGATCACTTCGTCGTCCTTGATCCACGTGCCGTGCGCGCGCCGCAAGTGGCCCTCGCCCGGTGGCATGAACAGCAGGTCGCCCATTCCGAGCAACGTCTCGGCGCCCGTCGAGTTGAGAACGACCTTTGAGTCGATGGCCGACGACACCTGAAAGCTGATACGCGTCGGGAAGTTGGCCTTGATCATGCCGGTGAGCACATCCACCGAAGGACGCTGCGTCGCCAAGATCACGTGGATGCCCGCAGCCCGCGCCTTTTGCGCAAGACGCGCCACCGCGTGCTCGACTTCCTTGCCAGCAGCCATGATCAGGTCCGCAAATTCATCAATTACGACAACGATATACGGCGGATCTTCCGGCATCTCGACGATGTCCGGCGCAGTCGCACCTTCGGCATCGAGGCGCATGGCCAAGGCCTTCTTGCGCTGCGCCGCCGCGCGCATCTCCGGCAGCTTCTGCTTGTAACCTGCCAAGTTGCGCACTTCCGCTGCCGCCAGCATACGGTAGCGCCGGTCCATTTCCCCGACCGCCCACTTGAGGGCCAGCTCGGACTTGCGCGGGTCGTCCAGCACCGGCAGGAGCAGGTGGGGAATGCCTTCATAGACACTTAGTTCCAGGATCTTCGGGTCGATGAAAATGAATTTCACTTCGTCCGGCGGCGCGCGGAACAGCATCGAGCAGATGAAGCTGTTGATGCCCACCGACTTGCCTGTGCCCGTCGCCCCCGCCACGAGCAGGTGCGGCGCGCGCGCAAGATCCGTGCAAATCGGGCGGCCTTCGATGTCCTTGCCGAGGATCAGTGTCAAGAGGCTGCCGCTCTCGCGAAACACCGGGCTGTCGACCAACTCACGGAAGTAGACGATTTGCCGTTTCTGGTTCGGCACTTCGATGCCGACCACGTCGCGTCCCGGGATCGGTGCCACGACGCGAACATTCAGGGCCGACAGGGACATCGTGAGATCATCTCGCAAATTCACAATCTTGGAGATCTTGATACCCGGCGCCGGTCGGTACTCGTAGGTCGTCACCACCGGCCCAGGACGGATGTCCGTCACTTCGCCAAATATATTGAAATCAGCAAGCTTCTGCTCCAAGACCGTCGCGTTCTCGCGCAACGCGGCCGCGTCGCAGTTGATGATGCGTTCGGGCGGTTCTTGCACCAACGTCGAGGGCGGCAACTGCCATTTCTTGGGGCCAATCCCCAGGTTGCCTTGCACTGCCTCGACCGCGACGCGCACCGGTGTACTGCGCAACGCTTCGGTCTCGATGATGCGCGGGCCCTTGCCGGTGTTGCCAGCAGGTGGCCATTCGTGGGGCTCACCCGGCGCGCGCGCCTCGGCGGTCTCGACCAGCGCGTCGGTCTCGGGCTCCTCGGCAGCCAGAGCGAAGGGGTCCAGCATCGCGAGATCATTATGGAGTCTCGCGATGGCTGCGACATCCATCTGCGACGTCGCGCTACCCCCTTCGGTCAGCGAAATGGCGAACGGCGCGGTCACCCTGCAATCGGGCTCCACGGCGGGCGTCACCTCTGGCAACCGCACCCGCACGCCGGCTGCCTCGCCCGCTGGCATCTCGTCGGCGCGCAGTTCGCGCGCGCGTCGCACGCCAGTCGGAATGGTGTCGGCGCGGGGCACCATCGTCTCACCGCGCGGAAACGTGCCCGGCGCGGGTGGCACCGCTCCGGCGACACGCACGACCGCGGTCTCCGGCAAGTTCGGCCGCGGCAGGCCAGATTCGGGCAATTCGGCCGGCACGGGAGGCGGCGTGTCCTGCCAGCACTCCTCCAACTCAGCGACAGTAAATAGGACATCCACCTCCTCGCTTGGCTCGGCCGGATCACCTTCCGCGTGCATCCGCAAGCGCGATGGCGCAAGATTCTGCCGTAGCGTCTGCATGCCGCTGCGCGCGACCAGGGCGCTCGACGAGGCAGCGTGGCTGACCGCCTTGCCGGCCTGACCGGTCGCCCACCGCATGATGCCGCGCAGAATCGACCGGTTCAGGATTGCGGCCACTGAAATCACCAACATCCAAGTGGCCAGCAGCGTCGTGCCGACCGTCGAGAGCAGCGCCTTGCACAGCACGGCCACGGCGCCCGGCACCAGACCCGCGGCGTCTTTGCCAAACGGCCGAACGCCTTGTGCCTGTGCGCCGAGGTGCACCAGGATCAGCACGGACAAGACGGCACCGCCGATGCCCAAGGCGGTGCGCAGACGCGGAGCCGAAGTCCAGCCGCACAGGGTGCGGACAGCGAGTGTGAGCAACAGGCCATCCAGCAAAAAAGCACCGATTCCAGCAAGTTGAAGTAGCAGGTCGGCGATGCGCGCGCCCACCGGGCCGATGAGGTTCTGCACGCCATCGGTCGCGGTGCGGCCGGACTGAATGACATCCATGTCGCGCGGGTTGAAGGTCACGAGCGCGGCACCGAAGGCGATGCCCGCAAAGAGCAGGCACAGGCCGATCATTTCGCCGCGCAACTCCTGGCGCCGTGCATCGAGGGTGGCCGTGATCGGCTTGTCCGTCGTTGGCAATACTTCGTCGTTCTTGAACTTTGCCATGGATCACCTGAAGCGTGTGCGCAAGCGAAAGGGCAAGGTCAGCCCCATGCTGCAACGCAAAGGACACGCTACCACGCAGCCGATCCGGCGCCAGAAAATCCCCGAGACCGGCCCTCAATCGGCATCGGCAACCGTCCATCCGCGAACCGCATGTCGACATCGTTCTGCAACCTATGAATCGAGCGCTGGTTTCTTCCGTAATCCTGTGTCGACCGCGCGCGCGGCCTGCGCTCCTGTTCGCGGGGCGTTGTCGGCCGTCGCGGCGCGATCGATACTGCCGCCAGCTCAGCCAAGGAGTCCCGATGGTCGTCCGCTTCCTGCCCGTTCTGCTCTTGTGCGTTTGTGCCGCCAGCGCGCAGGCGCGTCCATCAAAGAAATCGCATCCTTCCACGACGAAGGCCAAGATCGTCGCGCCCACGGGGAAAGGGCCACCGGCGTCGAAGGCGGAGCCGCAGGCCACGCCGGCAAAGGACGAGCCGAAATCAGAAGTGCTTGTTGCTCCAGGAACTTCGACGCCTCAAGCGGTGGCGGCAGGTGTGCAGTCCTTCTACGAAAAGCAACCGGGTTTTCAGGCGCACTTCACACAAGTAGTGAAGAAGAAGGGGTTGTCAACCGGCATCCAGCGTGAGGGCACCGTGTGGCTGCAAAAAGGCGACGCGGCAAAGCAGCGGCCGGGCAAGATGCGCTGGGATTACCCCGTCGAGGAGGTCTTCTATTTCTCCAATGGCGACGTGCTTTGGTCTTACGAGAAGCGCGAGCGGCTGGCGATCCGGGTGCCCATCAAGAACAGCCAGCTCTACCAGGCCACGAACTATTTACTGGGCCAGGGCAACCTGGCAAAAGATTTCAAGCTTTCCCTGGTGGATTCGCCGCTGCCGGACGCGGTCGCCCTGCAACTCGTGCCGCGCGCGGGGACACAGGTCATGCGCTCACTGACGCTGTACGTCGACAAGAAGACGTTCGCCGTCCGCGGTTCGATGCTGGTGGATCCATTGGGAGATTCGACGACGCTGCAGTGGACCGGGGCGGCCTACGAAGCCGTGGACGACAAGGTGTTCGAGTGGGCACCGCCGCCCGGCGTGCAGGTCAAGAACCTGTAGCCGTTGACCTTGGCCCACCTTCGCGGCAGGCTGCACGCTGGCCGGTTCCGCCCGGCCGGTGAGGCGTCATGAATCTCCCGCACTTGGTCATCCATCGGTTCGCCGGGTTCGCCGCCACCGCGTCGCTTGGTCTGATCTGGCCGGCAGTGGCGATGGCGCACGACGCCCCAGCCCTGAACGTCCAGGCGTATCGGCCGGCCGCCGGCTTGTTGGACGGCCAGAGCGTTCGATCTGCCACGGCCCAGGATCCGCTGGCGGTGGGTCTGTTGGCTGCGCTGCACTACACCTCGCTGCCCTTGCGATTCGTCAGCAAGGCCAGCGGTGTGCGCCAGACCCAGACCGTCATCGGCGACTTGCTGATGACGGATCTCGGCGCGTCGGTCGGCTTGCGCGGTGGCTGGACGCTGGCTGTGGCGATGCCGGTGGCCGAAGTCATCCGTGGCGGTGGCCCCAACATCGTGCAGATCCAGCAGCCGGTGGGGCCGGCCTTCGGCGATCTGCGCGCCGAGATGCGCAAGGCGCTCCTGCACACCGTGGCGGCGGACGTTGCCGCCGATGTCGCTTTGGCTGCCGTGGCCGAAGTGCCTACCGCGGCTCGCAATTCCTGGCTCGGCGGCGCGGGCACGGCCGGACTCGAGGTGCTCGCGAGCGGCGCGCACGGTCCTTGGCGCGTCGACGCCAACGCCGGTTTTCGCTACCTGCCCACGCAATCCCTGTGGGTGCAGGACGCCGATCCGGCGACGGGCCTTGCTAAAACCGGACCCGAGCGCGCCATCCTGCGCTCGGGTTCGCAGTGGGTGGCGCGCGCGGGGCTGCTGCGCCGTTGGCTGGATGACGGGCTGCGCACGCGCGCTGAGGTCCAGGCGACCGGGCCGCTGGCGGTGACGGCGCTGCCCGCCGGGCAAGCAGTCGTCGATGGATTTTTCTCTTGCGACCTGGCCTTGGCCACGGCATGGCGCGCCTTTTTCGCGGTTTCCGGGGCGCCGACCAGCGGTCCCGGCTCGGCCGCCTGGCGCGCGGCCGTTGGCGTTTCGCTCGACACCAGCCGTCTGCCGCACGACGAGGACCAAGACGGCATCGACGATCGTTTCGACAAGTGTCCGAAAGACTCGGAAGACAAAGACGGTTTCGAGGACCAGGATGGTTGCCCCGATGCGGACAACGATCAAGACGGCGTCGGCGATGCCGTGGACCGATGTCCGCTCGACCCGGAGGACAAAGACGGTTTCGAGGATGCCGACGGTTGCCCGGATCCCGACAATGACGGTGACGGCATCCTGGACAAGGACGACAAGTGCCCGAATGAGCTAGAAGATGTCGACGGCTTCGAGGATCGCGACGGCTGCCCCGACCTGGACAACGACGGCGACGGTTTGAACGATGTCGATGACTTGTGTCCGCTCAGCCCAGAGGACAAGAATGGGTTTGAAGATCAAGATGGTTGTCCCGATGTTGCCCCAGCCCCACCGCCCGCGGCAGCGGTGGTCGAGACCGCTCCTGCCCCGGAACCGGCCCCGGCTCCGGCCCCTGCCAAGAAGGCCGCCAAGAAGGCTGTCAAGAAGCACGGCAAGGCCGCGCATCACAGCCGCAAGCACCGCTGACGCACGGTGCCCGCAATGCAGCGCTTGAAGCCTGTTGCTGCCGGTTGCACACTCCTGCCGCCACTTCCCGAGGATCGCCCCCATGACCCAGCGCCCCATCGTCACTGTCGACGGCAACGAAGCCACCGCATCGGTCGCGCATCGCTGCAGTGAAGTTATCGTGATCTATCCGATTACACCGTCGTCCACCATGGGCGAGTTCTGCGACGAATGGAGCGCCAATGGCCGCAAGAACTTGTGGGGCGAAGTGCCGCAAGTAACGGAGATGCAATCGGAAGCTGGTGCGGCCGGCGCGGTTCACGGCGCATTGGCGACGGGAGCCTTGTCGACGACCTTCACGGCGTCTCAGGGCCTGCTGCTCATGATCCCGAATCTCTACAAGATCGCAGGCGAATTAACGCCCTTCACCATCCATGTCGCTGCGCGCACCCTGGCGACGCATGCTCTCTCGATCTTCGGCGATCACTCGGACGTCATGGCGTGCCGCCAGACGGGCTTTGCCATGCTGTGCTCGGGCTCTGTACAGGAAGCCCATGACATGGCGGCGATTTCTCATGCCGCGACGCTGAAGTCGCGCGTGCCGTTCATGCACTTCTTCGACGGTTTCCGCACATCGAGCGAAGTCTCGAAGATGGAGCAATTGACCGACGACGATCTGCGCGGCTTGCTGGACGAGCGCTGCATGAGCGCCCACCGCAGCCGTGCGTTGACGCCGGACCAGCCAAGCGTGCGTGGAACGGCGCAAAATCCAGACTCTTTCTTCCAGGCGCGCGAGGCTGGCAACCGCTACCACCTCGGCTGTGCCGCCATCGTGCACGAGACGATGGACCAGTTTGCTGCGATGACAGGCCGACGCTATCTGCCGTTTGACTACGTCGGTCATCCCGAGGCGGAGCGGATCATCGTGATGATGGGGTCTGGCGCGGAGACCGCACACGAAACGATGGATTGGCTCACGGCCCAAGGCGAAAAGGTCGGTCTGGTCAAGGTGCGCCTGTATCGTCCCTTTGATATCGCGGCCTTTGCCTCGGCACTCCCGGCGACCGCGCGCGCCATCACGGTGCTGGATCGCACCAAGGAGCCCGGTGCGCTGGGCGAGCCACTCTACCTGGACGTCGTCGCGGCGCTGGCGGCGATGCGCCGCGACGGCATCGGGAATCTGCATGCCGAGCCGCTGGTCATCGGTGGCCGTTATGGCTTGTCGTCCAAGGAGTTCACGCCGCCGATGGTCGTCGCGGCGCTGCGCGAACTCGACAAGACCAGGCCGCTGCACGGCTTTACCGTTGGCATCGTCGACGACGTCACGCATCTGTCGCTGGACTACGACGCCCGCCTGTCGATCGAGGCCAAAGACGTCGTCGGCGCAGTCTTTTTCGGTCTGGGCGCGGACGGCACGGTCGGCGCCAACAAGAACTCCATCAAGATCATCGGCGAAGAGACCGACTTCTTCGGCCAAGGCTACTTCGTCTACGATTCCAAGAAGTCCGGTTCGATGACGATTTCGCACCTGCGCTTCGGGCCCCGGCCGATCCGCTCGGCGTATCTGGTGAAGTTCGCAAAATTTGTCGCGTGCCATCACACGACGTTCCTCGACAAGTACGATGTCCTTGGCTACGCCGCACCCGGTGCTGTCTTCCTGCTCAACGACAGCCGTGCGCCGGACGAACTCTGGCACGGTCTGCCGCGCGAAGTGCAGCAACAGTTGATCGACAAGAATATGAAATTCTATGTGATTGATGCCTACAAGGTCGCGCGGGACACCGGCATGGGCCAGCGCATCAACACGATCATGCAGACCTGCTTCTTTGCCATCTCGGGCGTGCTGCCGCGCGCAGAAGCGATGGAACACATCAAGCATGCTATCGAAAAGACCTACGCCAAGAAGGGTGAGGAGGTCGTGCGCAAGAACTTCGCAGCCGTCGATCACACGTTGGCGCACTTGTGCGAAGTGGCGGTGCCGAACATCGCGACATCGCAGCGTCACTTGCTGCCGATCGTGTCGGGTGCGGCGCCGGATTTCGTGCAGCGCGTCACGGCCGTGATGATGGCCGACAAGGGCGATTCGTTGCCGGTCAGCGCCTTTCCCATCGACGGAGTCTGGCCGAGCGGTACGACCAAGTGGGAAAAGCGCAATATCGCCCAGGAAATCCCCGTCTGGGACGAAGTGCTCTGCATCCAGTGCAACAAGTGCGCGCTCATCTGCCCGCACGCCGCGATTCGCGCAAAAGTCTTTGAGCCCAAGCATTTGGAGGGCAAACCGGACACCTACAAGGCCACTGTGTACCGCGCTCCTGAATTCAAGGACTTCCAGTACACCATCCAGGTCGCGCCGGAGGACTGCACGGGTTGCCGCCTGTGCGTCGAGATGTGCCCGGCAGTCGACAAGAAGAATGCGGCGCACAAAGCCATCGACATGCACCCGCAGGCCCCGCTGCGGGTCGCCGAGCGGGATAACTTCAAGTTCTTCTTGGACATTCCCGACCCGGATCGCACCCGCGTCAAGATTGACATCAAGGGTTCACAGTTCCTGCAGCCGCTGTTCGAGTTCTCCGGCGCCTGTTCCGGCTGCGGCGAGACGCCGTATGTGAAGCTTCTGACGCAACTTTTTGGCGATCGCGCGCTCATCGCCAACGCTACCGGTTGTTCGTCGATCTATGGCGCCAACCTGCCGACGACGCCGTATGCGACCAACTGCGACGGCCGCGGACCGGCTTGGGCCAACTCGCTGTTCGAAGACAACGCCGAGTTCGGCTTGGGTTACCGCCTCGCGCTGGACCACCACGCCGGACACGCGCAGGTCCTCTTGCGCGAGTTGGCTGCAGGCGTGGGTTCCGAGCTGGTCACGGCCCTGCTTTCGGCTGATCAGTCGTCGGAACAGGGAATTGCCGATCAGCGGGCCCGCGTCGACCAACTGCGCACGTTCTTGGCCGGCATGCCCGGCGAGCGCGCGCGCCGCTTGGAGGAACTGTGCACGTACCTCGTGCGCAAGAGCGTCTGGATCGTCGGCGGCGATGGCTGGGCCTACGACATCGGCTACGGCGGTCTCGATCATGTCCTGTCAATGCCGCGTGATCTCAACGTGTTGGTGCTCGACACCGAGGTCTACTCGAATACCGGCGGTCAGGCTTCGAAGGCGACCCCCCTAGGCGCATCGGCGCGCTTCGCGACCGCCGGCAAGACGTCGCCCAAGAAGGATCTCGGACTCATCGCCATGAGTTACGGACACATCTACGTGGCGCGCGTCGCCGTCGGCGCCAAGGACGCGCACACCGTCCGCGTCTTCCAGGAGGCGGAGTCCTACGACGGACCGTCGCTCATCATCGCCTACAGCCCGTGCATCGCCCACGGCTATGAGATGAAGGACGCGCTCGAACAGCAGAAAAATGCAATCAATTCTGGGTATTGGCCTCTGTTCCGCTACGACCCGCGCCGCGCTGCTGCTGGCGAGAATCCGCTCAAGCTCGATTCGCCGGTGCCCAAGCTGACGGTAGCCGAGTTCGCAGCGCACGAGAACCGTTTCCGTATGGTCGAGCAACGCGACCCTGCGCAGTACCGCAAGCTGATGACGCAGGCCCAGGCAGACGTCGCGCGCCGCTACGCGTTCTACGAGCACCTCGCGCGTCAGGCTGGGACAAAACAGGGCGACGGTGCGTAAGTGCCTGGCGGAAAACAGGTCGATCGACTTGTCCGTTGCAGCGATTCGGCCGCGGCTGCCAAGAGATTTTTGGTTTCCTGCGCTACTCGTGCGGCTTGAGCAGGAAGACCCCGGACAGCGGGCGACGGCCAAGCAATTTGTCGAACGCGAGCAGCAGCGAGTCGCGCTCCAACGGTTTGCGCACCACCATCGGCGCGTCGGCCGCTGCCGGTCCTTCGCCGATATCAGCGTAACCCGACATGTATAGAATCTTGATATCAGGTCGTAAGCGGCGGATCCCTCGGCCAGTTCGGTGCCGCTCAGCTGCGGCATGACGAGATCGGTCAAGAGCACGTCGATCGGCTCGCTGTGGCGCTCGCAGATGAGCAGCGCCTCGCCGCCGCCGCGCGCTTCCAACACGCGGTAGCCGCCGCGCAGCAGAATGCGTTCGGCCAGGGCGCGCACGGAGTCCTCATCTTCGACGAGCAACACCGTCTCGCCTTGGCCGCGCGCGGTCGGTCCCTGCGGCATCGGTTGGATGTCCAGCGGGACCTCGTCGGTCACCGGCAGGTAGATGCGGAACGTCGTCCCCTGGCCTTGGACGGAATCCACGCCGATCGAGCCGCCGGATTGCCGGATCATTCCGTAGACGATGGACAATCCGAGGCCCGTGCCCTTGCCTTGCTCCTTGGTCGTAAAGAACGGGTCGAAGGCATGTTGCAGCACATCTGACGGCATGCCGGTACCGGTGTCGCGCACCTCCAATACGCAGTAGCGACCTGCGGCTATTGGATCGAGCGTCGTCACGCCATTCTCTTCGATCTGCAGGCAGTCGGTCGCCAGGACCAACTGCCCGCCGCCTAGCATCGCGTCGCGCGCGTTGACCGCAAGGTTCATCAGGACCTGCTCAAGGTGCCCCGGATCCGCTTTGATGAAGGGCAGATCCGGCGTCGGATCCCAGAGCAGGTGCACGTCTTCGCCGATGGTGCGGCGCAGCATCTTCTCGATGTTCGCGATCACGGCGTTGAGATCGATGATCTCCGGCCGCGCCGTCTCCTTGCGAGAAAACACCAACAACTGTCGGGTCAAGGCCGCCGCCCTCTCCCCCGCACGCCGAATTTCGCGCACGTCGGCGACGAGATCCGGCCGCGAACTCACTTCGTCGAGCAGAAAGTCGGTGTAGCTCAGGACGACGGACAGCACATTGTTGAAATCATGGGCAACACCGCCCGCCAGCCGGCCCAGCGCCTCCATTTTCTGCGCCTGATTGAGCTGCGCGGTCAGCGCCTTGCGATCCGCAGTGTCCCGTTGGATGCACACGAATCCGAGGAGCGGGCTATCCACTTCGCTCAAGTTGTCGCTGCCGAGCCTGGATCCGAGGGACTCTCCGGCTTTCTGCCACTAATTTCAGTATAGGTAGCCGGTCCAAGGTTCATGGCCTGCTCCATCAAC
>Ga0172369_10002154_pt1 | contig 27602 bp, 21 predicted proteins | sample LakKiv25m_FD_114539 | JGI IMG/M metagenome (GOLD analysis project Ga0172369, IMG submission 114539) | Freshwater microbial communities from Kabuno Bay, South-Kivu, Congo - kab_022012_11.25m | ecosystem: Environmental > Aquatic > Freshwater > Lake | place: Democratic Republic of the Congo...
CAGTACCGCCACCTTATGCCCCATGGCTGTGAGGTGCTTGCCAAGGGACTCAATTAAAGTGGATTTCCCAACGCCGGGAGCCCCGGTAATACCTATCCGGATACCGGATGCTGGATGCTGGATGCTGTTGCCGCGTCGCTCCTGCTTCTCCCGAGTACTCGGGATCGCAGCTTCGGCTCCTCGCAATGACAATGATCCTGGATGCTGGATAATTTCTTCGGACTTCTGTTGCTTCACTTCGTTCGCAATGACATTACTTCTGACCTCTGACTTCAAATGCTTCAGGCATTCGCTGATGATCTCCTGCGCCTGCTCCTGGTGTTCGGGGCGGTTGGATTCCACCAGCGTAATGGCTTTGGCCAGAAGGGTCCGGTTGCCGGAGAGGATGCCGGTGATAAGTTGGGAGGTAGGGGGGTGGGGAGGTAGGGAAGTAGGGGGATGAGGGGATGAGGGGATGAGGGGATGAGCGTCTTTAGAGTGTTGTTTGTTGATGAGATTTTTGTTGACGCTGGAGGGTTGTTCCACGCCGGGCTGAATGTGCAGGGCCGATTTTTTTATTTTTGGATTCACGGCTTAAAGTCAGAATAATTGGATGACTGGATCACTGGATCACTGGATCATTTGTCCGCTTGTCCGCCCATCCACCTGCAAAGGTATCATATCTTTAAATTCCCCGTACATTTTCCAGTTTGAGAGAAAATTTGTATTTTTGCCGCCCGGAAACTCTCCGTAGCTCAGCTGGTAGAGCAATTGACTCTTAATCAATGGGTCCCAGGTTCGAGCCCTGGCGGGGAGACCACTTTCCATAGAGAACCGTTTGAGAATCAATAAGATAATCAAACGGTTCTCTTTTTTTGTCTCGGAATTGTCTCTGAAGTCAGTCAAAAGTACCCAGATTCATTCAGTTGAATGATTTTGGGTGAAAGTGGTGAATCGGTTGGGTTCAGTTGACCATTCCACTTGATTATAAAGATAGTAGACTATACAATATTTTCTCTAAGCGATTTTTCTGCGTCATTCAGATAATGCGTGAATGTCCTGAATTGTAATTTGACCTGAATGGATATTCCGGAGCATACTGACCCCTTCAAATCCGGTTGTTGAAGCCTGATTTTCTTGTGCCGAAGCATGACATTCCGGCAGATATTGACCCCCCTTCGGAGATTTCTTTAAGGTTTTATTTCTTCGTGGTTTTTAAACCACATACAGATCCATGGCAGGAAAAATAAAGCCTATGAGCCAAGTAAAACAACTATTGCTGTTATACAAGGATGGGCGCGGGCGCAAGGAGATAGCCCGCAGGCTGAAGAGAAGCACTGATAGATTCCTGGTCCGGTAAACTTACATCAGAATTCTTCTTGCTATTCCAGAATATGGTATTATTTTTGTCCGGAAATAATCTTAATAAAAATTAGAAATGAAAAAATTAATCAGCACACTAGTTGTTTTTAGCTTGTTCTCATCAGTTATCCTGGCGCAGGAGGAGAACAGTTCCCATATACCGCTTCTTGGTGAATTTGCACCTGAATTTACCGCCCAAAGCACAATAGGAAAAATTAATTTTCCGGGAGATTATCCCATGAAATGGAAGATCCTGTTCAGCCATCCGGCCGATTTCACGCCGGTATGCAGTTCGGAGATCCTTGAGTTGGCCGCCATACAGGATGAATTCGACAAACTGAATACAAAGATCATGGTGCTTTCCACTGACGGGCTGGGCAGCCACATGGCCTGGATTCAATCCCTTGAAACGATCTGTTATCCGCTAAAAAACCCGGTAAAAATAAAGTTTCCCCTGATCTCGGATCCCGATAAACTGGTTTCGAAAAAATACGGGATGATCCATTCGTATACAAGTAGTACCAGGGATGTAAGAGGGGTGTTCATCATTGATCCGAACGACAGGATCAGTGCAATATTCTTTTATCCGATGAATGTTGGCCGCAACATGGATGAGATCAAACGAACCCTCATTGCCCTTCAGACCTCTGAAAAATACGACATCCTGACCCCTGCAAACTGGATCCCTGGGGCAAAAGTACTGATACACAGCCCGGCTACCCAGCAGGAAGCGGAAAAAATGGAGTCGGCCAAAAATCCCGACCTGACTGAGGTCACCTGGTATATGTGGTTCAAAGCTCTGCCAGGCAGCAAAAGGTAAGGTGCAACGAATGATCCGGCATTCAGTTTATCTGAAAATAGTATTCATCGCGTTTCTTGCTTCAGGATGTAAAAATGATCATCCTGACCTGGTTCCCGAACACCTGGGAAACAGCTATGAATTCCTTCCTGAGAATATGATCGCCCGGAGTGATGACGGATCGTTAAGCGCCAGGTATGTTGATCCGGTAACAAGGTACGCCCATGGCATCCTGGGAGATAAAATTGAAGCGGGAGGGCTTCTTGTTGTCAATGACAACAAACCATGCTATTTCCAGCTTGATGAGATGTTCGTCTTTGAAGATCTGCAGCCGAGATTGTATGATGTTGACCAGGATGGGGAACTGGAAATAATTGTCATTCAAACAAACATCAATTCAGGTGCCGGCGTGCAGGTTTATAAAATCAGCAACGGAAAGCTGCATCCATCTATGGGAAGCGAGTACATCGGAACATCTCACAGGTGGCTTAACATTGCAGCAATTGATGATCTTGACAACGATGGTTACGTTGAAATAGCGTGGATAGAAACACCCCATATTGGCGGAACCTTAAAAATTGGAAGGGTGGTAAATGATTCGCTGCAACTGCTGGACGAAATCGAGGGTGTAAGCAATCACAGGATAGGATCGGGAAACCTGTGCCTTTCGGTGATTACGGAATCCGATGGTCAGAAGACCCTTTACGTACCGGATGACCCTCATCAGTCTATCATCGGATTTCAATTCAGGGATGACAGGATTCTGCCAGTGGACACCGTCTCAATGGCTGTTGATCCCTCGATCCCGTTGTTTTTGCAGTATGATTTTCAAAACAGGCTGGATGACGAAAACTGCATTTTTTCCCCTCTGCAGGAGAGAAAATGAGTGAACTCTTAAATTTTGTTAAAAGTTCGCCGCAGCGGATTTTTACGTGTATATTTGAAAAGCTTTCATAAAAAAAATTTATGATGCCTTCCCCGCCTGAGGCGGCGGATCGAAACATCGGCGCCCTTGCTCCGATAACAAGGCCAGCACAATGGCTCAACAGAAAAGAAGCTGCTTCAACCCACTGAAGCAGCTTCTTTCATCACTCCTGTTTTATACTGTTCAGGATCCCATCATACGGGCATAGTAAGCTTCTTCACCAGATTCTTCAAGGTCAGCCACAGCGTTCTTCATCATTGAAACACCATACTCCTTCTGCTTCCGGAAGTGAATGAACATTGCAGCCATGTTCACAGAGGCTTCAACTCCTTTGGGATTTCGCAGGAGCACTGTAAAAAACATCCTCCAGTATAAAGGTCCTGTTGTTTTGTTCAGGCCTGCCTTCCGGCAAACCCGGAGAAACGAACGCATATAAATTAACCAGGTCCTGAAACCGGGGGTATATTTATATTTAGGCCTGATGTTCAAGCCGGTAAAGACAACCCGCTGGTAATAGTTTGATGGCTCATAGACCGCACTGATGACCTGTATGAAATTCTTCAGAATCTCGGTGCGCGGAACACGCGTAATAAAGTTTAACCCGCTTGTCGACTGATCAATATCATGTTCACCGACAGATTGAGAGGCCTTATGGAACAGCCTGCCTTCCGATTCCAGCCGGCGGGTCAATTGGGTGTTTGGAAGAGCATAAAGCAGGCCGATCATGGCCATGCAGATCCCCGACGATTGAATGGAATCAATCATGCGATCTGCTATTTCCCTGCTTTCCGTGTCGAAGCCGATGATATAACCCCCGTTGCTTACAATGCCATAAGAGAGGAGTTTTTTTACGGCATCTGCGACAGATTTGCTTACATTCTGGGTTTTCTTGTTCTCTTTAAGTGTCTTATCCTCAGGAGTTTCAATGCCCAGGAATACATACCTGAAATCGACATCCTGCATCAGTTGAAGTAATTCATCGTCATCGGCCAGATTGATGGAGGCTTCAGTTGAGAAATAAAAAGGATACCCGTGTTCTTTTGTCCATGTTTTTATCTCCCGGAGGAGCTCTTTAGCCTTCTTCCTGTTCCCGATGAAGTTATCGTCAACAATGTCAATATGTCCCCGGTAGCCAAGATCATACAAGGACTGCAGCTCCATTATCACCTGCCCGTTCGACTTGAACCTTGGAGTCCGGCCGTAGAGTTCAATGATATCACAAAATTCGCAGTCGAAAGGACACCCTCTTATATACTGGAGGCCGATCATCATATAATCATTGAAACGGATAAGATCGTAGCGGGGTACCACTGCTTCCATCATATCGGCTTTTTCTGAGGAATGATACCTCCCGCGTCGCTCCCCTCTCTTCAGCCCGTTCAGGAACATCGGGATCGTTACCTCGCCTTCACCCAGCACTAAAAAATCGGCATCAGCGTACAAATCAGGCTGCGACGTTGGATCTGGTCCTCCCACTACAACAATGCGGTCCAGACGGTGAACCCACCGGATAAAATCGAGCATGCTTTTCTGCTGCGGAAGCATGCCTCCTGTGCAAACAATGTCTGCCCAAAGTATATGCTCCTCTAACAAAGGCTCAACATTTTCGTCAATTAACCTGAACGTCCAGTGCTGGGGAAGAAGTGCGGCCACAGTGAGCAATCCAAGGGAAGAAGCCGGGTATTTTGCTCCAACCATGTCACATACTTCCTGATAATTCCAGAAACTGAATCCTGAAAATTTTGTCTGCACCAGAAGGCATTTTGTTGGCCCCTGGTACAAGTCCTGCATTTGCATGCCTGTTGGGGGAATAAAGAGTACAAAGGTACGCCAAAGAAGATGAGATTTGCAGAAAATCAACTGCTTCTCCCTTTTTCTTCGTATATTGCACTCTTCAATCCGAAAGCCATGAAAAACAAAATATGCCTTTTTATCAGTGCCGCAATCCTGGGTCCATTGCTTTTTCTCCCGTCATGCAACAACATCAGGGAGTTGGCGGCTTTTGATGTTATCTATCCGTTGCCACCTACATCCTTTACGTACATCCCTTCGTCAGCGAAAGCAGGAGGTGCGGTGTTGCTTTTTTCTGATGCGATTGAAGCAAACCTCGACAGTATCCTTGAAGCCAACGGGTTCTCGGCAGGTATTGTGGGGAACACCCAGTTTATAGAATGTACGGTGTCCATTGCCCAACCCTCGACCTTGACCTTCGGATGGCTTACTTCAGCAAGTGGTGAAATTTCCAGCAACGCCGGCTTTTCTCCCACTTTCGAAGTTGGGAGCGTGGTCAATACGGATCCGAATGCCACCACAGTGGTTCTGCTGGTGAACAATACAAACATCCGCCCGTTCCTGGGAGCGAAGTTCTTTTATTTCCGGGTATTTGGTGAGTTGAACGGTCCCGTCCCTGCTGAATTCGTCGATCTGGTGGTTGAAGGAAAATTGCTGATGCACCTTGAACCGCTGAACTGATCCTCCCGGCTATTGTTTAACAATATGATGCCTTATCCCGTTCTGGTAAGCCACGATAAAGGCATCCGTGATCCCCAGCCTGACCATCCGGTCGCGTAATTGTTCAGCGCAAGGCAGATCGCTGCATTGCCCGACCAGGAACCTATCAGCCTTGCCACTTCTTTCCAGTCTCACCTCCATTGGTATCCGGTAGCGTTTTTGAATCCATTCGCTTGTGTAAGTATGCTGAGCAAAGGCACAAATCTGGACAGTATAAGTGAATTCAGGAGATACAGTCTTTGGAGGAGGAACTGCTGGATAGGTTGTGGGCGGGTCCATGATGGTCTCTCTTGCCATGGGTGGAGTGGGATCCAGAATTCTGGGGACCGGTCTTGAAGGAGGTGCGGAAGGATAGACAGCCGGTGGTGTATCGTAGGCGGGTGCCGGCTTCTTCCTGCTTTTTCCCAGGTTAAGGGAAATTCCAAAGGCCAGGTAATCAAACCGGTCATTGTTGGAATACCATACCGTCTGATCCAGGTAATCTGAATTTACAAAATGAAAGGAGTACTCGATGGATGCATTTACCCTGTCGCCAAGGCGAAACAAGGCGCCAAGCCCAACCGGGATGACCACGCCTGCGTGAAAATTCTGTAACGGATTGGTGGAGTTGATAGTCCCTGCATTGTATACCTGGTTGGAGAATTCGGTGTACCATCCTGCGTAACCAAGCCCCATGGTCCCATATAGAAAAAACCACCGGGACTTCCGGTAAGGAGAGATCAGGTTGGTGAAATTGATTACGGCCTGAAGATTCGCTTCTAAAAGAATTCCTGTAAGCGGGTTTGATATCACCTCGCCGTTGATCAAGGAATCGACTGACCCGTTGAGCCAGGCTCCCATGAACTCCAGTCGCGCACCAATTACATTGCTCACCTGCCAGCCGATTACCAGGCTTCCTCCCATACTGAGGTTTTTGACTACCCGTGCATCGGCCGAAACAAGATCACCGTACAAAAAATCAGGTCCCAATGTGAACCCAAGGTTCCATCGGTTGGCAAACCCCGGGTCGGGTTTCTTATTTTTGATACTGTACGGGGTAGAATAACTGGTAGTGTACTGCGTGTTGTACTGGGCAAAGAGCCCGGAGTGGAGGAAGCAGCCCAGACAAAGAAATACCCATACGCTTCCGGCGAACTTCATAAAAAGAGAGAATTCCCGTAAAAATAGGGTTGAAGACCTGGTGCCTGACATCAGATCCTGAATTTCTTTGCACAGAATTACTAACAGTGATGGAGGGATGCCGGATGTCTCGTTTTCTCCCTCCGGACCTCCTGCTCCATCAGGGATGGGATTGGTGAAGAAGATTCTGCACCCCATATAGAGGTAGTACCCGGATATTTTCATATTGATTGAAGTTCTCACGGGATATCCTTATACCATAAGGAATCTTCTTTTCCTGAAGAAATAACCGAAGACTTTGCATCTTCCCCTGGATCCCGGATTTAACTTCCAACGGCAGGACGATATTCTCCTTCTGAACAAGGTAATCCACCTCTGCACTACTCCCCCGTTTCTCACGGTGCCAGTAGAAGAGCTGTGCCCTCGAGGTTTTCGGCAGGTTCTTAACCAATTCCATGCCCACAAACTGTTCGGCAAGCCTTCCCTTGTTAACGGCCTCAAAACCAGGTGTAACAAGGTATTCCGACAGGTTCAATCCAAGAATTCTCTGGGCAATCCCATGGTCAAAGAGGACGACTTTGAAATTCTTTGGGTTGACTTCAGCTCCCAAAGGGATGCCGTTGGCCGCTGTGTGAAACACACGATAAACCAATCCGGCCATCTCCAGGAGGTTCAACGCTTCCCTGATTTGGGCATGATTGGCCGTTTCACTGGCCTTTGAAATGATGAATTTATTGCCGGACTGAGCAACTGCAGCGTCAAATACCTCCCGGATCCTTGATGCCGGGATCCGTTCCTTGTACCTTGCAAAATCGTCCTCGAATCCGGTGATCAATTGATCCAAAATCACTTGTGACTGACGATAGTCTCCTGTTTCCAAAAATGTCCTGATCACCTCTGGAAGGCCCCCCAGCAGAAGAAATTGCTTGAGGTAATCAATTAATTTTAAGTGGAAGACCTGGTTCAGCGGATGGTCAAATCCACATTCCTGTTTCATCTGGTAGAGTTGATCCTGCCCTGTTGCCAACAAAAATTCGTCGAAGGAAAGGGGGAACATGAAGAGTGTTTCAATGCGTCCCACACCGAAAGAGGGAATCTCTTTCAGCGCAAACTCCAGGAGAGAACCCGCGGCGATCAGGTGCAATCCTGGGCGTTTCTCATGGTAAAAGCGCAATGAAGAAATGGCAGGAAGGCAGGCCTGGATTTCATCAAAAAAGAGCAGGGTCTTCCCGTCAATGACAGGTACGTTGTAGTATGCTGAGAGATTTCTGCAAAGATCATCTGGATTTAGATCCCGTTCAAAGAAGACACGGACCTCACGGTCAGATTCAAAATTCACTTCCAGGTAATAATCGAAACTGCCGGCAAATTGCCTTACTGAATATGTCTTTCCGACTTGTCTGGCTCCCCTTAGTAATAATGTTTTTCTGTTGGGATTTATTTTCCACCCTAGTAGATCCTGATCAATGAACCGTTTCATTATCTCCGAATGAAGTTAAAAAAATCAAGGCAATCATTCGCCTAATAATTAAAAATATCAAGGCAAAGATAAGAGAATAAAAAAAAAAGTCAAGGCAGATGTTAGTTGATAATTGGTCCCGGGTACTCAGCGCTGATGGAGGCTTCGCCTGATGGAGCTGCGCTGATGGAACTTCGTTGATGGAGGCTTCGCCTGATAAAATCTGAAGAATAAACTTTTTCCCACGTCCCACGTCCCACGTCCCACGTCCCACGATTGACGATTCACGATTCACGTTTCACGTACGTCCAGCCTCTTCGCCTTCTCGGTCTCAATATTGGTGAAGCGTTGCGGCTCTTTTGTGCGGTCGAACAGATAACGCATTGTCGCATGGGTTTTCACGACTGGCAACCCAAGTAGCCTGTAGATCTTATTGACGGTGGTGTTGTAATCTCCCACCCACGACATGTCCAGTGTCTTGATCTTGTTCTTTTTCACGGCGTCAACCATGGTCAGAAAAAGAAGTCCCGTGATGCCCGAACGCTGGTATTCGGGGACAACGGCGGTGATCAGCTGCCGGGCACGGGTGATCGTTCCGGCCTTTTTGTGATAAAGGAATTTCAGCTTGTTCCAAAAGTTCAACTGGCCGTTCCCAAGTTTCTTAAGGATCTGGTTTACATCCGGGAAGACGATAACCATCGCTGCCGGTTTCCCCTGGTCATAGACAAACCATATAAACTCCTCGTTGATAATCGGTCTGGCCTTCTTCATCACCTTTTCGATCTCGGTGTAATCCAGGGGAGTATAGTCCTCGTGAAAGTCTTTCCACACAGCATTGTAAATCGTGCAGATGTCATTCAGGTACTTCTCCTTGTTGCGGAAGGAAAAATGTTCTGTCTGGTATTTGTCCTTCAGGTGAAACGAGAACTTGACCTGCCTTTCGGGAAACGGTTCCGAGAGGTCCTTTTCGTAGGAGAATTGTTCAAAATAGGTGGTGAACCCGTATCCTTCAAAGAGTTGTTTGTAATAAGGAAAATTGTATGGCATCCCGTATGCCGGAAGCGTGAATCCATCGATCAGCAGGCCCCAGTAAGTGATATTCTCTCCAAAGGTGATGGGGCCGTCCATTGCTTCCATCCCTCTCTCCTTCAGCCAGTCGCGGCAAGTGTCAAACAGGATGTTGGCTGCTGCCTGGTCGTTGATGCATTCGAAAAATCCCAGCCCGCCTGAAGGCTGCTCATGTTTGGAGGCTTTATCATTGTTATAAAATGCCGCCACCCTTCCGATCGCTTTACCAGCGTCATCACGCAGGACCCACCGGATAGCCTCTCCGTCGCGGAACAGGATATTTTCTTCCGGGTTGAAAATATCTTCGATCTCAACATCCAGCGGACACACCCAGTGTGGATCATCCTTATAGAGATTACGGGCTGCATCGTAAAATTCCCGCCGGGTTGAGGCAGTATTGACTTCAATCAGTTTCATCTGTTAATAATTTTTATTTTACTGGTCAGATGGAATATCCATTATTATCATTCGCGGTTGGTATGAACGATGTTTGTATGGATATTTCATGGTTTCGAATTGGTAATGCAAGATAGTAAAAGTGATTCAATGATCGGGGATTTTATTATTTTTGGCTATGAAATTTCACCTGGACCTTCGACCGTTTTCTCACGAAGATACTACCTTCCTGAAAGGGATAGCAATCCTCCTGATCGTCCTCCATAATTATTACCGGTGGGTGATCCCTTCCACAGGTGAGAACGAATTCTGGTTTAATCCGCTGGCGATCAACAGAAGCTGGATCTTCCTCAGGGGCAACCCGTTGGAGTTCTTCCATGTCTTTTTCAGTTTTCTGGGTCATTATGGCGTTCAGGCCTTTATCGTGATCAGCGCCTATGGCCTTACTCTTTCGTACCAGAAATCCAGGCCTGCATACGGCAGATTCATCCTTCACCGGTTCGACAAGCTATATCCCTCGCTGATCCTTGCCGGAATAGGATTTATCCTTGTTACACTCTTTACCACCGGAAAGCTGATCGGGATGGAAACGCTGAAGGAACTCGGGATCCAGTTTACCCTGTTCGCAAACCTGATCCCGGGGAAAGCGATGCTTATCACAGGCCCCTGGTGGTTTTATTCTTTCATCTTCGGATTCTACCTCGTCTTTCCGCTCCTGATGTGGATCCGTCGCAGGACCGGATGGAGGGGGCTTGCCGGGTTGGCCGTGTCCGGATACCTCTACATCATCTTTCTCTATAAACCCCTTGACCAGGCAAACCTGAATCCCTATATGACCGTGATGGGCCACCTGCCGGAAATTTGTATGGGAATCTTTCTAGCAACACGCGATAAAGTGAGGCTGCCGTGGTGGGTACTCCTGCTGGCTGTGGTGATCCTTGTTACCGGAAATATATATCGTTGGGCCTGGCCTTTCGCCAACCTGTCCGCAGCACTGATCCTGCTGGTGTCGATCCGGGGTCTGACCGGGATGAAAACACGGATAAAGGGATTTTACGCTCTGGTATCAGCCATCGGTGTGATCTCTATGTACCTTTTTGCAGTACACGGGTATCTACGCTCCCCTTTTGTCGGACTGGCAAATATGCTGGGAAATTCCATAGCATCCATCCTGATAGGTGCTCTCTTTGTGACGGTTGCTTGCGGATTGGCTTTTTTAGGGATGCAAACCGAGCAGGCTGCCCGGGGCTGGATCGGATCCTCCGGGAGCAATAAAATAAGGGCAGCAAGGCTAAGTTTCCTGGTGTTCCTCGTAGCTGGCGGATTTGCCTTTCTTTTCATCCGGGCCTACATACCAGAGAGTAAAACGGAAAATTTGGGTGAAGTCATCACGTTTGAGGCTTCTCACGATTTCGAGAGTCCAATCCCAGGCCGCAACGACCATTATTCTGATTCCATCGCCTTCAAAGGAGAAATGAGCCTGGTCCTGGATGACGGGCAAGGATTTTCTCCCGGCTTTGAGGTCGGATTCGATTCGGTTAACGTGAAAGATCTGTTTGAGGTGGAAATTTCCGCCTGGCTCTTCTCCTTCGACCCCTCTTCCGGGATCCACCTTGTGATGGAAATCTGGGACAAGCCCAGCGGGATCCGGATTGAATGGCAATCGGAATACATCCGGCCGGAGACCTATCAGACCGGCGCCTGGCTCGAACGAACATTTCATTACAGCATCCCGCCTGAGCTCTGCAGGTCAAACTATCTCCTGAAGGTATATGCCTGGAAGCCTTCGGAAGGGACCTGGTTCATAGATGACCTGGTGGTGAGGTTAAAGGCGAAAAAGAAGATTTAGGGGTCAGCCGTTCTTGGAGATCTGCTGCAGCAGGGAGAGATTGTCGATCCGGATCCGTCGTTCAGACAGATCAACAATTCGATCTTCGTGAAATTTGGTCAGGACACGTGTTGCGCTCTCCCTGGAGATGCCGATCAGGTCGGCCAGCTCCTGACGGGTGAAAGGCAGCTCAAACTCCGGTGATTCATAGATGATCCTGGAGAAATAAAGAATGGCGTCGGCGACACGGCCGTAAGTCTTTTTCTGTGACTGCTTCATGAACCGGTTGAAGTTGTTCAGGTTGTCGCGGGCAACAGAAACCAGGATCTCATACCCGAATGATCCATTCTCCTTGATCAGCTGATGGAACACCGATATGTCAATATAGCATACATTGATATCTTCCAGGGCAGCGTAGGAATAGTGATTTACCTTGTCGCCGAACAGCGAGGAGAGACCCAGGTAGCTGAATTTTTTTACGATCTGCAGGATCTGTTCTTTCTCCTGGTTCCCTTTAACGTATTCTTTTACCAGGCCCGATTTCAGGTAGATGATATGGGAGGTGGGAGATCCCTCATGGATGATGATATCCCCTTTCCTGTAAGAGGCTTCATGCCTGCTTTCATTGATCTGATCCAGCTCGGAAGGCCGACCTGGTAGCATCCATATATAAACGTTATCATACGTTTACCGGTAAGTATCTCCCGGATTGACCGGTGCGCGTGATCTCGACAGGGAAGCCGCCGGCGAGCCGGACGGAATTGCAATGCGCTCCTCTGGTCCATGAAGGGATAGGAACCGCTGATATTCATGGAACGGTCCGCCTGAGCCTGGGTCCGTTTAACGATGAATCTCACGTCGATGCTGCTGTTACAGCCATCACAGAGATTGCCGCTATCCGACGTTAAGCTATTCAGTAGGCGAAATGAACCACACAGACCTACAACACCCATCATATACTCGAATGATACAGATTTTCCGGGTTCGCCCATGCCATCTGCCGGCCTGTTGCGTGGTTCTCCTGTTATTTAGTGAAGTGTAGAGGGAGATTAAGAGACATGGGTGTCAGGTTCCGCTGCCGGCTAATCTTTCCGCCGGCGGAACAACCCGTATATCTCATGTCCAAGGTTCAGTTCGGGAGGCAGTTTCAATCCCGCCCGGTGGTGGTACCAGCAGATAAAAACCGTGATCCATGTTTGTTTTGTACGCAGGTACCAGGGAAGTGAAATCCGGACCTCGTTGCCTGGTTCATCCTTCCTGAATCCCCTGTACTTCCTGATCACTTCAATGGCGCTGCTCCGGGAAGCCGGCGGCGAAGCATCACGCTCCTTCATCCGCCAGCCCTTCCCGTGCCTGACCACCGATTTGATCTGGTACGTAAAGTAGATGACCGGCTCGAGGTTGTACTCACCCAGCAGGGATTTCAGTCCCCGGCCATCGAAAAAGCTGATGTGGTTGATCCCGAGTTCGGCAACCTGCTGTTTCAGCCTCCATAAAACGGTATGGCCCCAAACATCCTCAAATCCGTTTGGCGTAAGAAAATGGAACAACCCTCCGGGAGTGAGCAGACCGGCTACCTCACGTATCATAAGACGGATATCGGGGACATGTTCCAGGATATCCATGGCGATAATGAGGTCGTATGTTTTGCGCACTTCGCCAGCAACTGATCCGGGAGTCCCGTGAATTCCAATGAAACCGTGCATCGTCCGGTTGAAATCCAACACCTCCTTTACAATGTCCACCACCGTGATTGTCGCTTCCGGAAACAAGTGCCGGATCCCTTTGCTGAAATAGCCCGAACCCGGACCAAACTCCAGGATCTCACGCGGGTAGAATCCCTTTCGTTTGAGTCCGTAGGCGAACAAAATGCCTCTTCGGTAGTTTCGGACCCGGTTCCTGAGTTCGCTTTTGGGGTTTTCGTGCATCGACTGGTGAGCGAACAGGGCCTGGCATCCCGTATCGGTCACACTTTCGGACAGGACCGGATCCAGTTGGATGTGACTGCATTGGGGACATTGCACGACGGAGGTTTCCTGGAGGTCCCAGAAAGCGGTCCTGGCGATCAGTGCCCCCCGGGTGTTACCGCATACCATACAGGGCTGTTCCCGCTCAACCTCCTTCCAGTCAAATGGTTTACGCGGATAGATTGCATTGAGAATGGTTGCGATGACACCCATGGGAATCGTTTTGGCAAACATACAAAAAAAGTGAAGGAATCAGGATTGGCAAAAAACCACCTTTTTTGCGATACATGATAATCCGATCTGTTTCTTTACATTTGCCGTGTATGAGCAAAGAACTCCTCTATTCCATCATCTTCATCAACCTCGCCATGGTGCTTTATTCTGTTGGCGTATGGGCTGAGCGGATCCAGAGAAGGCTGAAGTGGTGGCACCTGTGGTTTTTCTGGAGCGGACTGGTGTGTGACACCATTGGCACCACGGCCATGTTCGTGATCGCCGGTACCTTCTGGCGACCCACGTTTCACGGCTTCACCGGCAAAGCTGCCATCGCTATCATGCTTTTTCACGCTATCTGGGCCACCTGGGTACTGATCCGAAAAGATGAAAAGCTGATCCTGAGTTTCCACAAATTCAGCCTCATCGTCTGGATCATCTGGATGATCCCGATGCTGAGCGGCATGATCCTGGGGGCGGGGGTCTGACCATTCGAAGGAATGACAAAGACTTGGATACCAATCGTTCCGTTTATATAAAATCAAATTATCGAGAAACGAAAAACGGGAAATCAGGCATCAACAAAATATTGCATACAATGGAAAATAAATTGGCCCTTCGTCAACTCGGGTCGTCCGGTTTAAAAGTTACCCCCATCGGTCTTGGCTGCTGGCAATTCAGCAAACGCAACAACCTCGCCGGAAAGTTCTGGCCTGAACTCGAAGATAGTGTGATCAGGGGCATCGTGAAATCCAGCCTCGACCTGGGAATCAACTGGTTTGACACAGCAGAAGTATATGGCAACGGGGCATCCGAACTGGCGCTCTCCGATGCCCTGCTGAAAGCAGGCAAAAAACCCGGAGAGGTGATCATCGCCACCAAATGGTGGCCGATGTTCCGGTTTGCTTCCAATATCCCCAGAAGCATCGGTTCCCGTATGCGCTGCCTGGATCCATATCCCATCGACCTCTACCAGGTCCATCAGCCCTTTGGTTTCTCTTCAGCGACCGAGGAGATGAAGCAGATGGCGGAACTGGTGAAGGAGAAGCAGATCAGATACGTCGGGGTGAGCAACTTCTCGGAGCAGAAAATGCGGGAAGCAGCGGAGGAACTGGACAAGCACGGCCTGAAGCTGGTCTCGAACCAGGTGAAGTACCATCTCCTCGACAGGCGGATTGAACAGAATGGAGTGATGAAGGCGGCAAAAGAACTTGGCGTAACCATCATCGCATATTCTCCTCTGGCTCAGGGGATCCTCTCCGGGAAATTCCACGACAATCCCGAATTGCTGAAAGGGGTTGGCTGGCGGAAGAACTCCGGACCGTTCAAGTCTGAGAACATGAAAAAGAGTCTGCCTTTGATCAACCTGCTGAAGGATCTGGGAACCAAATACAGGATCTCAGCAGCCCAGGTGGCGCTCAACTGGTTGCTCCATGCCAACGGCGATACTGTGGTAGCAATTCCCGGCGCTACTAAACTCTCCCATGCACAGGATAATGCCGGGGCAATGAAATTTCAGCTGACGGTGGAGGAGATCAATAAACTTTCTGATATTTCTGCCAGCAACCCCACCCCCTGACCCCCTACTCAAAAATGGAGGGGAAATGCCCGACATCCAGCCTCTCGCATCAGGTATCCGGTATCTGGTATCCAGCATCACTCATAACAAAACCGCTTCATCACCTTATAGGCATCTCCAACACCTAGTTCCCCGGCTTTACTGAGGTATTTACACCCTCCGTACTTTTCTTTCAACAACAGGTAGATCAGACCCAAATTGTAGTATCCGTCAGCGAAATTCTTCTTCAGGTCGACCGACCTGCGAAAATCGTAAAGCGCTTCCTGGTAGTTGCCCAGGGTTGCATACAGGATCCCCCTGTTGTAATAAGTGAAAGGGAATCCGGGATCCAGCTGGATCACTTTATTATAATTCTGCATCATGGCATCCACCAGGATGGAATCCTCCTTCATCCTGATGGAATCAACCTCCTCTTCAGGGATCTCCCCGATACCGGAAACCCGTTTCGACTTATCTTCCTCAAGCCTGGATTGATACAACCCGTAAAGGGCATTTGCCCTGGCAAAGTATAACAAAACAAAACCGGGATCAAGGCTGATCGCCGAATCACAGTCCGTCGTGGCAAGGTCAAACTTTTTCAGGCCGGTATAAGAAACTGCCCGGATAAGATAAGATTCAGGATTCCGGGAGACCGAATCGAGAAGGATCGTTTGCCGGGCAACAATTGCACTCCGGGCCGAGTCGCTGAGCAGGTATGGTTTGTTTGAGAGGGAAATGATGCTGGTGTAATAATGCTCTTTCGGATAGGAGTCATAGAGTTCGATCTGGTCGTATCGGGCCTGGCCGAAAAAGAGGTTAAAGGCCGGGGACAACTGGATGTCAACATACTGATTCTGGAATTTACTTGTCATCGTGTTCATCTCCTCAAAATTGCCAGTCAGCTTGATGAGGTTTTTCAGGTGGTTTTTTTCATCGAAATCAAGGGTGTCAGGACGGTTTTCGTTGCGTTTCGCAGCATCCATCCCAAGCTGGTGATCAATTGCTGCCCCTTTCCGGTCGTTCAGCTTCTCTTTCACGCCTGATCGGGCTATGTAGCCATCCGTGTAATCCGGAAAAAGCTCGATAGTCCGGGTAAAATCATCAAGGGCTCCCTGCAGATCGTTGGTTTCCATTCTGAGCAGCCCCCTGTAGTAATGGCTGATCAGGTTTTCGGGATTGAGGCGGATCACGGTGGAAAGATCCCTGATGGCAGCATTCATCTCCTTCATCTCGTTCAGGATAATCGCCCGGTTGAAATATGCATATGAATTATAGGGTGAAAGCGTGATGATCCTGTTCAGGTCCCTCAGAGCTCCCTCTTTATCTTTGGTGTTGATGCTTGCCAGTGACCGGTTGAAGAGTGCATAGATGTTGTTGGAGTCGAGTTTAAGAGCCTTGTTGAGGTAAATCAGGGCCGAATCAGGCCGTTCCAGTTCCATCCATGCCGATCCCATCTGGATCGGGCCATAGGGATTGGAAGGATTCTTTTCCATCACTTTCTGAAACGACGTGATCGCTGTATAATGGTTGCCAAGTCCCATCTCTGCGCTCCCTTTCAGTAAGTACACCATTTCATCCGTATCGTCCAGGTCGATGGCGCTGTAACAGTCGTTGATGCATTCGTCGTAGCGTTTTGTAATAAGATTGATGCGGGCCCGGTTCAGGTAGATAGTAGCGTTCTTCCTGTCGAGCTCCAGGGCGCTGGAGAAGTCCTCAAAAGCTCCCTGGAACTTCTCCTGCTGGCTCCGGACAATAGCCCGGTTGATATAGACATCCGTCTGGTAGGGGAATAACTCGATCGAAGTGGTGTAATCAGTTTCGGCCCCGATGTAATCATCCAGACCATATTTTGCATATCCCCTGAAGAAATAGAGATCTGAAGCCGTGGGTTCATACCGGATGGCATCATTCAGGGTGTTGAGCGCTTCGAGATACATGGCGTTCTGAAGCTGTGTCACACCTATCTGCCTGAGACTTGACCGGTTCTGGCCAGTCGCAGGAAGGAGCATGGAGCAGAGGAGAGTTATGAAAATGGAAAAACGGCGCATCAACCTGAATGTGTACAAGTTTAACGACGCCGAATTTCCGTTATTATCTCCAGAATTCCTAATTTCCAGTCCACAGGACCATCCCTGCATCCCTTTCAATCGCCGAAGCCTTGACGCAGGCGATCATTCCTGAATTCCTGCATTCCTGCATTATCTTACTATCATCTTCCCGGTATAACTAGATTTCCCTGCATTCATCGTATAGAAATACACACCTTCTTCCAGGGACCCAAGCTGCAGGGTCAGTTTAAGGGGACCGTTCGAAAGCATCCCGTAATCATAGTTTCTCACTGCCTGGCCAAGTGTGTTGTACACTGTGATCTTTACATCGCAAGCCTGCAGAAGGTTGATGTTGATATTGGTATAGTCCCTGCATGGATTCGGGTAGTTCTGAATTCCGGATGCCAGCGGTCCGGATGCCTGATCTTCTTTTCCGGTCACGACATAGGATTTCTCAAAATCGGGGATGTACCAGAATTGAACCGGCAGATCCGGGTCCTCGCCGGTCATGACCTGGTATGCAAACGGGATATTGCATGAATAATTGGTACCATTGACATCAGCAAAAACATAATGCGACATGCATCCCCAGCGGGCCATCTGCATGGCATTCGACAGGTATGTAACATTTTCCGCCTCTTCGCCATGCCATTGCATGGAAGGAATGTACTCCCGGAAGAAAATATCCGGCTGGTCATTGTCCGTTGCACCTGGAACACGCGTATCGAGAAATGAAAAGAACACTATTTTCCCGTCCTCTGTGGTGGCTACCTGTGGCCTGTTATACTGATCGGCTGTTCCTCCTGCGCTTCCCGTATAGGATTTGTCGAACGTCTGCAGGTAGTCAATGTTAAAGGATTGCCAGGTGAGCCCCTGGTCGGCAGTGTAGATATGGAACATGGCAAAAACCCCTTCGTAATTCCACCACGATCCGCTTTCGAGGTCACAGATGGCCACCACGCCCAGAATATGCGGATTGCCCCAGGCATCAACGGCAAAATCCATATGGTACCCCATATAATAGGGTATTTCATCTCTCGGAGGAACGGGATCGGGAGCGTAGAAATCTATCAGGAGTGAATCGGAAATGAACTCTTTTACCGCGTCAAGTCCGTCCGCCCCTCCCAGCTGGATCTCTATCGGTTCATCTGTCCAGGTCTGGCCACCATCAGTGGTTTTAAAAAGGATCGGATGGTAGGATGTATATGGGAGGGCAGGAAGGCGGTCTGACATTACGCAGATCCATCCGGTAAGGCCATCGGGAGCAAAAGCTACTTTCACATCGTTGACACCATCGTCGGGGTTGATGGTGAGCTCTTTGTGGACAAAGGTGTAATCAAATTCCTCAGAAACATCATTCCAGATGCCATGTCCTACGATCAGGTTACCGGTGTATACGTAAGATCCTGATGATCCGTCGTTTTCTTCATCCACCACCCAGGTTTCACCAAGCTGGGTAAGGGTGAATCCTGAAGGCAGAAACTGCCTGAATTCACCCGTGGATGACTGATTGTGCTGTGTTGGCAGGGAACCGACTGCCAGCTTTTTCGTGCCCCACGCATAGCCGCCCCATTCGGTTCCTCCACCGGTGTTGGAACCATCAAGGGTTGGCGCAAAATAGGAAAAATAGGCATTATCGGGATTGGTGTTTCCCGATGGATTGTAAAGCACACCCTGGGGGTACCTGGCATTAAACGCATTTGTAAGCGTTGGATTATATACCTGGTTGTTCACCGACCAGGTTTGGCCTCCATCCATGGATACATCATAGGCAAGATACCCGGTACCCGGAGGGTTCAGCATCCTGTGCATGAAGGAAATGGAATTGATGTCATTTACCGCCCAGAGGTAGGTGGTACGCATGTAAGCAAAACCGTAGGCATTACCCGCCTGGCCTATTGGGATAGGATTGACCAGGGTTACATCTTTCAGCTTGTACGGCGATACCATGTCCGTGTATGCCGGAGAAACGGAAAAGTCAGATTGCGAGGTCACCTCTCTATCCGGACCGTTGAGTCTGACCGGAGAGCTGAAGTTTGCTTTTTTGGTGTTCTGAGCAGAAAGTCCCAGCACACAGAGCAACAACGTAAGGAGAAACAGATTTTTCATAGAACAGCGGATTGGTTTATAAACATATATCGCTGACTAATATAATGAGAGCGGAAACGGGTGACAAATTTTTTATTCTAAACCTCTTTTTCAGAAGACAACCAGTAAAAACGCAGGGTCATCCGGCAGAAGGATCGACGAAACAGAAAAAAAAATGCAGTTGAAGAAAAAACGCCGTTCCCATGATCGGAACATTCGGGTCCGGCATTGTATCTTTGGTGATGGTTTTCTTTGGCTTATGGCAGTTGATGCAGAGCTTTGTTTTCAGCATCCTGATTGAAACCGGGAGAGAGTTCAGCGCCCAATCAAACTATTATTTTCTGGAGTGCACCGCAATCCGGTTTCCTTCGGTATCGAGGAAAAGCCCCATGTAACCATGTTCGGGGGAGATCTGTTTTTTCTCCTGGAGTACCTTCCCTCCCGAGGGCTCAACACGGGAGAGTTCCACGGAAGCATCCCCTGACCATGCGGTAAAATAGACTACCACACCATCTCTGGAGGGGGTATAGAAATCAGGGTAATGGATCAGGGAACCACCGGCGCCCATACTGTTTTCCACCCAGGGGAAGAATGCCATATCTTCGGGACCTGCCTGCATCCGGGTCAGCTTGACCTCAAATACAGTTTCGTAAAACGCAATGGCCCGTTCCATATCCGTGACTGGGATCTCGAACCAGCCTACAACGTTGTGATTGATTTCCATGAAATACATTTTTTGTGAATAAAAACAGTGAGGTGGATCCTTCCGCTTCCCTGCACCTCCTGTGGCGACTAAATCAACCTGGTCGCCTGGCTAATCCTTCATATAATTCAGCGCGCTTCCAGCCTTGAACCATTTTATCTGCAGATCGCTATAGGTGTGGTTTGCCTGAATTTTTTCATTCGTTCCGTCAGCATGGTGAAGTACAAGGGTCAATGGAACCCCTGGAGAAAAAGTGGCAAATCCTGTCACATCAAGGGTGTCATCTTCACGGATTTTAGTGTAATCGTCGGGATTGGCGAACGTAATGGCCAGCATCCCCTGCTTTTTAAGGTTCGTCTCGTGGATTCTGGCAAATGATTTCACCAGTACGACCTTTACGTTCAGGAACCTGGGTTCCATCGCTGCATGCTCCCTTGATGATCCTTCTCCGTAATTTTCATCCCCTATGATAATAGATCCAATCCCTTTGCTCTTGTAATCTCTGGCCACAGAAGATACCTCACCGTATTCACCGGTAGTTTGATTCTTCACCGCATTGGTCTTGTCGTTAAACGCATTGATAGCCCCCATCAGCAGGTTGTTGGAGATATTGTCGAGGTGTCCGCGGAACTTCAGCCACGGTCCGGCCATCGAGATATGGTCAGTGGTGCATTTCCCCTTGGCTTTTATCAGAAGCCTTAATCCGGTGATATCCTTGCCATCCCATGGTGAAAACGGCTCAAGCAACTGTAACCGTTCAGAGGAGGGATCGACCTTGATGCTGATGCCGCTTCCGTCCGGTGGAGGAGCCAGGAAACCTGTATCCTTTACATCAAATCCTTCCGGAGGAAGTTCATGACCGGTGGGTTCGTCCAGCATCACCTTTTTTCCTTCCGTATTTAGAAGGGCATCTTTCATGGGATTGAATGCCAGTGATCCGGCGAGCGCCATCGCCGTGACGATCTCAGGGGAGGCGACAAATGCATGAGTGCTTGCATTGCCGTCATTGCGCTTGGCGAAGTTTCTGTTGAACGAGGTGATGATAGAGTTTTTTCGCGCAGGGTCTTCCATATGGCGTGCCCATTGCCCGATGCAGGGACCGCAAGCATTGGCCATCACCACGCCGCCGATCTCATCAAACGCTTTAAACAGACCGTCGCGTTCGGCAGTGTAACGGATCTGTTCTGATCCCGGGGTGATCACGTACTCTGACTTCACAGCCAGTTTTTTCTCCCCGGCCTGCTCTGCCACCGAGGCGGCACGGGTGAGGTCTTCGTATGATGAGTTCGTACAGGAACCGATCAGCCCTACATCCAGTTTCTCAGGATAGTTGTTTGTCCTGAGGAATGAAGCCAGTTGGGAAACAGGTGTTGCCACATCCGGAGAAAAAGGGCCGTTCACATAAGGCTCAAGGGTGGAGAGGTTGATCTTGATGTATTGATCATAATATCTTTCCGGATTCATTGTCACCCCGGCATCAGGAATCAGCATGAGTTTATGCTCATCGGCCAGAGCAGAAATCTCTGAACGTCCGGTCGCTTCCAGGAACGCTTTCATTTTGTCATCGTAGGCAAAAATGGAACAAGTGGCACCGATTTCGGCGCCCATGTTGCAGATCGTCCCTTTTCCGGTACACGACATGCTTTCGGCGCCCTCACCGAAATACTCCACTATGAAACCTGTGCCTCCTTTAACTGTGAGGATGCCTGCCAGTTTCAGGATCACATCTTTGGGGCTGGCCCATCCATTGAGCTTTCCGGTCAGTTCAACGCCAAACACCTTCGGCATTTTAAGCTCCAGAGGCATTCCCGACATTATATCAACGGCATCGGCCCCGCCAACACCGATTGCTACCATGCCAAGTCCTCCGGCATTGGGCGTATGGGAATCAGTCCCGATCATCATCCCGCCCGGGAAGGCGTAATTCTCGAAGATCACCTGGTGGATGATCCCGGCGCCTGGTTTCCAGAAGCCGATCCCGTATTTCGCAGAAACAGTCTGCAGAAAGTCGTAGACCTCTTTGTTCGTGACCAAAGCCTGCTGAAGGTCGCTGTTTACGCCCTCTTTGGCCTGGATCAGGTGATCACAGTGGACTGTTGCTGGAACGGCGCTGGTTTTTCTGCCGGCTGTCATAAACTGCAGCAGGGCCATCTGGGCTGTAGCATCCTGCATGGCAACCCGGTCGGGCTGGAAATTCACGTAATCACCACCCCTGACAAATGGTTTCACAGGAACCGGATCATACAGGTGGCCATATAAAATCTTTTCTGTCATGGTCAGGGGTTTTTGCCACTTTACCCTTGCATGCTCAATACCTTTTGCGAGTTTCCGGTAAACTTCGCGGATCATGTTGACGTCTATCATCATAGTTTTCAGAAAAAAATTGATTTGAACTACAAAATTACCAATTCAAAAGAATAAATTTGCCTTCACGAAGAAGAAAACCAATAGAAAACATTGAAAATCATGACTGGAGAGAAAATTACCATCAAAGACGGGAAACTGACTGTCCCCGACCATCCTGTGATCCCTTTTATTGAGGGCGACGGAACAGGTCCGGATATCTGGAATGCTAGCGTAAGCGTATTTGACGCTGCAGTGGAAAAAGCATACAACGGAAAACGTAAGATCATCTGGCGGGAAGTTTTGGCCGGGCAGAAGGCCTTTGACCAAACTGGCGAATGGCTTCCGCAGGAGACCCTCGACGTGATCAACGAATACCTGGTGGCGATCAAAGGACCACTGACAACCCCGGTTGGCGGCGGGATCCGCTCCCTCAACGTGGCCATGCGCCAGATCCTTGACCTCTATACCTGCCTGCGTCCGGTTCGTTACTTCAAAGGAGTCCCCTCGCCGGTCAAGCGTCCCGAACTGACCGACATGGTGATCTTCCGGGAAAATTCGGAAGACATCTACGCCGGCATCGAATGGATGGCAGGAACTCCCGAGGTGAAAAAGGTCATCGCTTTTCTGATCAACGAGATGGGGGTCAAGAAGATCCGCTTCCCTGAGAGCTCCTCCATCGGTATAAAACCGGTATCGAAAGAGGGAACCGAACGCCTCGTCAGAGCTGCAATAGAGCACGCGCTGCAACGCAGAAAGCCATCGGTAACACTGGTTCATAAAGGGAACATCATGAAGTTTACCGAAGGTCAGTTCAAGCAGTGGGGATATGATCTGGCGGAAAGGGAATTTGGGGACAAAGTATTCACCTGGCAGCAGTATGACAAGTTCAAGGAGGCTGAGGGCGAAGATGCTGCCAACAAGGAGCAGGATAAAGCCATTGCTGCCGGAAAACTCATCATCAAAGATGTGATCGCTGATGCCTTCCTACAGCAGATCCTGACCCGCCCCGCCGAATATTCGGTGATCGCCACCCTCAACCTCAACGGCGACTATATCTCTGACGCGCTGGCCGCTATTGTCGGAGGGATCGGGATCGCTCCCGGAGCCAACATTAACTATGTGACCGGTCATGCCGTGTTTGAGGCCACCCACGGGACTGCTCCCAAATACGCGGGCAAGGACCAGGTGAACCCCGGTTCTGTCATCCTTTCGGGCGTACTGATGCTCGAGTACATGGGATGGCAGGAGGCCGCCGACCTGATCGTGAAAGGGCTGGAAGGCGCCATCAACAACAAACGAGTTACCTACGATTTCCACCGCCTGATGGAAGGAGCCACCAAACTGAAATGTTCGGAGTTTGGGGAAGAGATCATCGCCAATATGTAGAACCGCCCCTGTAGAAGCGACCTGCCAGGTCGCCCCTGCATCCGGGTCGCCCTTACCGTGATGGGTCATCAGGGATATCCTCCTCTTTGGCCTGTCTGATGAGCTCGAGCATTTCCGGGGAGATCTCATCCGTATATTCAGTCTCCTCCACCGATTCATCCCGGGTTCCTCGACCGTACCTGAATTTCGGGTTTTCCTGGGTCCCCAGCACCCGCATCGGGATGCCGACAATCCCGAGAGGAGGAAGCCCCAGGCGTGTTTTGAGATTCAGAGCTCCGTTGAAATTGGTCTCTCCCTCCACCCTGAACCGGAAACCGGCTATCTTCATTCTGGTTCTCTCCAGCGTGATGACATTGTTTTTGATGGTCGATTTGATCTCAACGTTTGACAGATCAGGATTTTTGATCTTCTCTTTTTCCAGGTTCTTCGCCATGCCGGTAAAAAGTTCGAGCCCCATCACCTTCACCTGTTCCAGGGAAAGGGTCCCGCCTCCTTCCAGTGAGGGGTAGATCGGAACCATGCCCCCGCCAAGTTTGCCTCTCAGGGTGTAGTCGAGGGAGACGATCCCTTCGCATTTTCCGGCTGATGCGGTGAGGTTCCTGAAAAGTTCCACCGAATTGTATGCCCGTTTGATGTCAAAGTCCTTCGCCCGGATGTGAAAATCGAACAACGCCCGGTCGGGGGAGAGGCTTCCGTAAGTCGCATCCATTGCAACCCTGCATCCGATGAGAGTGAAATTTAATGACTTCATCAACAGCAATCCCTGTTTTATCTCCACAGATGAGGTCACGCTATCCAGGTCAAGACCTTCGAACCGCACCTTGCTGGCTGTCACCTTCATGCCGATCTCCAGGTTGGCGGGGATCACGATGACACCGGGAGCTACAGTACCGGATCCTGGTTCCTGGATCCTGGATCCCTCATCATTCTCTGATATGAATTCGTCAAGAAGCAGGTAATTGGATCTGAAACTGAAATTGCCTTTCAGCAGTTGGTTTTCTGTCAGGAGATAGTTGACCACGTTGTTCAGATAGCCATTCATCGTGATGTCGGACTCGCCATAGCGTGCTTCAAATTTTGTAAAGCGGATGCTGTCGTTCCGGAAACGGAACACGCCCGATTGAAGGATCAGAGGTTGTGTAAGATATTCCGACCTGAAGGCGATGTTTTTGAGCACCAGTTCGCCGTGGTTCTGAAGTTTGTCAATCCGTCCGGCCAGGGCGTCAGCCTGTGTTCCTTTCAGCTGCAGGTCGGTGGAAACAAACCCTTCCAGCTCCATCCCGGCCGGCGAGAAGAGACGGTAAATGCCGGCCAGGTCGACGGACCCTTTGGACCGGATGCTGTAATTGAGGTTATCAGGATTGACCAGGTCGGCGCTCATGGTGAAGGGGTTCCCCCGGAAAGAGAAGGAGAGCGGGTTGACCGTCACGTGTGTACCCGGCAGGGTTCCGGTCTCGTTCATGACCGCAGCGACAAGGTTTATATGTTCCACCGGGTGAGGGAAGAAAGTTGTCCGGATCGAACCATCGGTTACATTCAGGTTCAGGCTTGTCACGGGAAACTGTTTCCCGGCGGGATGGTAACTTCCGTTCACATCGAGATCGAGGTCCACCATTCCGGTAAGTTCCAGGCTATCCATCGGAACCACATCCTTCAGCTCCGCCAGGTTCAGCCGGGTGAAGAGATGTGCCTCCACCGGAAAGTTTTTCAAACCCTTGACCCGGATGTACCCTTCAAGCTGGTTATCCAGGAACCCGGCTTTCAGGTTCTCAATCCGGAGCTGGGTTGTGCGGTAATCATGTCTTGTTGACGATGCTTCAAGATCGAACGTGATCCCGGTAATGGCTTCCGGGAGTTGATTGTATTTGAAATAACCGTTTGTCAGCTTTGAGGTCAGCGTGAAATCGGGGATACGCAGCACAACGGTATCCGGTGTTTTGCTTTTCGGATCCTGGCCGGTGGCATACTCACCCCGGGCGTTGAGTTTCATGGAAAAGAGGCCTTTGAGATCCATTTCGCGCAGGCCGAACCCTTTTGTCCAGTGTTCGAGGTTTACTTTGATGTCGGCTTTGGCAGAGAGCCAGAGTGTGTTTGTACTCACAAGCCAGACCGATCCGCTGAGGTATTCCTCCCCGAACATGGAGAAGAGGGCGATAAAAAAGGAGTATCCGTTTTGCCTGAACGTGAGTTCTCCCCTGAATTCGAAGGGGATCTCTTTGATAAAGAGGTTGTTTTTCTCAAACTTCACCTCCAGCGTACTCATGTTGATGCTGGTGGTGAGTTCGGCCTTCACCGGCTTGGACAAGAGCCAGGGTGTGCTGTCGAAGTAGAGGTCGAAGGAGTCAATCTTAACACTGGAGGTGAGCCTTAGAACTTCACCGCTAACCAGGTCGCTTTTTCCTCGGTAGTTGATACCATGCGCTTCCATCTTCAATGGAATTGAGGGATCGGAGTAGGTAAAGTCGGTCCGGATGAGGTCGATGTGCCCGATCTTGATTGCCGCGTTCCCGGATGAAGCTGTGTCAGCTTTCTCTGTAGTGTCGGAAAAGGTATGATAAATCTCGAAACTTGAAGTCCCGTTTTCATTGTACTGGATCAGTATTTTCCCCTGGTTGATGTACAGACGGGTGATCTCGACAGGCCCCCGGACCAGGCTCAGCAGGTTGACCCCGAAGGAGATTTCCCGCGCCCCGATCAGGGTATCCGTCTGGAACGGGACTGATGAGATGAGGGAGAAATCCTTCAGGGTAACCGTAAAATGCGGGAAATGGCGAAGAAAGGAGAGATCCATCTCCGAAAAATTGAGTTCAGTCGTGATTGCCTTATTTGCCGTTTGTTTGACCAGTTGTGCAAATTTCTCGCGGAAAAGAAACGGGGTAAGGATAAGCAGGATAAAGATGATCAACGCTACAGCAAGAGTGATCCCGGCAATTTTCGCAACTTTTTTCATTCTTTCTCAAATCCGAACTTCCAGGCCAGAGCGGCCAGGATTGCTCCGCCAACCGGAGCCACAAAGAAGAGCCAAAGCTGGGAAAGGGCTTTCCCTCCGGCAAACAGGGCCGGTCCCAGGCTGCGGGCTGGATTTACTGAAGTTCCTGTCACCGGGATGGCTACCAGGTGGATCAGCATCAGGGAGGATCCGATCGCGAGTCCGGCCATCACTCCGTTACCGAATTTGGACGTGGTGCCCAGGATCACAAAAATAAAGATGAACGTCATGACCAGTTCAATGACCAGAGCGCTCATTGTATCATACTGCCCGAGATATCCCGGCCCCCAGCCGTTGGCTCCGAGCGCCCACTCTCCCATGACAAAGCCGGGTTGTCCGGTCTTTATGAGATAGATTGCTGCGGATCCCAGAATGGCCCCCAGGAATTGGGCAATGATGTACCAGACGGCCTCTTTTGCTTCCATTTTCCCGGCAGTAAGAAATCCAATGGTGACAGCCGGATTGATGTGGCACCCTGAGATGCCTCCAATCGTATAAGCCATCACGACCAGCGTAAAACCAAACGCAATGGAAACACCCAGCAAACCGATTCCACTCGGTCCGGATGCGGAAACCCCTGCGATCACGGCTGATCCACAGCCAAAGAAAACAAGGCTGAACGTCCCGATAAATTCTGCGGCATACTTTTTCATAGATTTTTGTTTAAATGAATACCATCGTTTTATCATTTGTACAAAGATACTAAGTACATGACAAAAATTTGCAACACTCTATAAATTTATCTATATCATTGAAAAACAACACATTTGCCAGATATGTCAGGCCAGATTTGAACAGGCTTTTAGCTCTTCTGCCATGCTTTTTAATTTTGATAGGGCGAATTGAGTCCAGAAAAAC
>Ga0172369_10002155_pt1 | contig 27589 bp, 38 predicted proteins | sample LakKiv25m_FD_114539 | JGI IMG/M metagenome (GOLD analysis project Ga0172369, IMG submission 114539) | Freshwater microbial communities from Kabuno Bay, South-Kivu, Congo - kab_022012_11.25m | ecosystem: Environmental > Aquatic > Freshwater > Lake | place: Democratic Republic of the Congo...
GCCGTTCATCACCCAACGTGACCTGGCGCTCGCACAGCGAGCCCAGGCGGAGAAGGACTACAAGTCCAAGCTCCGGGCTGCACTTCTGATGCCCGGACTTACGGCGGAGCAGCAACGGGACATCCAGATTCGGCTTGGTCAAGTTGGTCAGCCGAAGGTCTACGATGCGAAATCCCCGCCACCTCCGGGGGCCATTCAACTCCCGAAGGCAGAATCCCTGCCGCCGCCAGGACTGGACCTTGCGACGTTGCAGGGCATGAAGAAAGCAGAACTCCAAACTCTGGCGGAGAACCGGGGGGTCCCTGTTCAGGGGTCCAAGTCGGAACTCATCCAGCGGTTGTTGTCTGCCAAGTAGTCCACAAGGAGGACATGATGCGTCAGTTGATCCTAGCTCTGGCACTGTTGACCTGCGGTCTCGCCTATGCCCAGGAGCCCGTTCCGGCTCCGACGACTCTCCCCGATGCCACAACGGCACCTGCCACCCCCGAGGTCACCGCCCCGGCAGTAGTGCAGGTCGAGCCCGCCCCAGTGGTCGTCGTCCCCGCACCGGATGTCGTCGCCCCTGCACCCCCGGTGACCCCTGTCGCGGAACCCGTGGTGGTGACTTCCACGACGACCCCAGCAGCCCCTCTTCCGGCGGCACCCACGACGACGGTTGCAGGTCCCCCGAAGACGGATGCTGAAGCCGGGACCTTCCTGGGAGCCATGGTGGATGCTGCCAAGGACGGGCACTGGAACGTGGTCGGGGGGTTGCTGATTCTTCTCCTGATCTGGCTGTTCAACAAGCTCGGCATGGCGACCAAGCTCGGCTCGAAGCTCGTGCCCTGGGTCTCTGTGGCTCTGGGCGTGTTGGCGACTCTCGGGGTCGGCTTGGCAACGGGTGCCCCCCTGCTCGCCGCCATCAAGACGGGTGCCCTCAACGGGGCTCTCGCTGTTGCCCTGTGGGAGTTGGTGGGCAAGCACTTCCTGACAGCGAAGACGCCGCCCCCGGCTGCCTAGCGGCGGGTCTCCTCCAGCACCTTCCGATACGCCGCCTCAGCCTGCTCTGGGGTGGTCTCAATCCCCGCCACTGCCTGCGTAGCGATGATGGCACGGACCATGAGGTCCTTCCGCTGTTCCGGGTCTGCCAGGATGGCACGGAGGTCCACCCGCCGGGCGGGCTTCTCCGTGTAGCACTTCTCGATGACCCGAACATCCTCGATGGGCAGGGTGTATCCCATCCACTCCTGGAGTGGGATTACCCGGTTGCGGTCTACGCACCACTGGCACCAGCGGTGGATCAGGTCGTTGAGGTTCGAGTCGAAGGGGGGCTGGTTCATGGACGGGTCTCCTTGTCCAGTTGACTGAACTGGTCGGTTACGAAAGTCTCAACACCCCGAAGCAGGCTCAGGACCATCTGGAGGTGTGCTTCGGAGAGGTACTTCTGCCCCATCCGATACTCATGGCTCTTCTCGGGCTTGTAGTCCTTCGCCCATGCTACCCAGGAGGTGTAGCCGGGGTAATCCACACCGGCACGACCCGCGAACTCGGAGTCCTTGTACCAGCCCACGGAGTCGTATCCGATCCGTCTCACGTCGAACCGGCGACAAATCTCCCGTTGGACGAAGAGGTGAACCTCGGTTTGGGAGGACCCTGCATTCACCCCGATCTCCAATCGCTGGGCACCCCTCCAGTTGAACCAGCACCCGTACTCCCCTTCGACCCCGAGGTCTCCGTTCAGGGGGTCCAGGTAGGCTTGGGCTCTACGGGCTTCCTTCGGACTCTTGAACATGAGCCAGGCTTCAGATCCCATCGGACAACTCCAGACACGCGATGAGGTTGATCTTCACCAGGCGGTAACGCCCGTCCTGGTCACGACGCCGGTACCTGTTGCCCCGCACCCACGCCCGGCACCCCTGTTCCGTCCGCAGGTGCCGGATGTCGAAGTCGGGGTACGGGAGACCCCTGGGGACTTCGGGGGCGGTAGCAAACTCCTTGGGGCGCTCCTTAGAGGCGAAGTTGATGAAGCTGTGGGTGAAGGTGTCCAGGATGGCGAAGGCTACCAGGTCCATCACACGGCTCCGTTGAAGTGGGTGGCGACCAGTTCCCGAACCTTCGTCTCGTGCTTGGAGGCGACCCGCCAGCAGTAGCCGTCAGGGTCCCAGCGGCGGTCCGGGGAGGGCAGCAGCTTGAGTTCCGCCACGAACTGCCAGTTCCGGGTCGGGGTGTGGACCTCCAGGTTGCCGGTGGAGGCGACCCGGACGATGGTCACAGGAGGGGCAGGAGGGGGCACAGGAGCCACGACCGCCGCTGGGGTCACCTGGACAGGCTGAGGCGGGTTGTAAGCAGCCTGGAACGCCTTACGGACCTCCCAGGGGGTCGTGCGGGTGATCTTGACCACGCGGCTCGGACCGTCATCCTTGGCGGGCACGGTCGCCCACTGTCCCCCGAAGTCCTCTCCGAGGATCGCCCAGACCAGGTCCTTGCGCACGACGGGGATCTGCCAGCCGAACTTGAACCGACCCTCACGGGCGACGGCGGAGGCTTCCTTGACCCGCCGCATGTTGAAGGTGACGTGGACCTTTGCCTTGCAGCGGAGGATGAAGTGGTCGGTGCCGTCCTTGGACACGACCACGTTCGTGTTCCGCTCGCGGAGACGCCCACCCAGGGTCGTGAACCCCAGGAGGTCCACGACCTCGGCACACTCCAGGACCACGTCCGCGTTGTTCAGGTTGACGCTCGACCACCACACGAGCACGTTGCAGAGGTCGCGGGGCTTATCCTTCAACCCCTTGACGGCGACCTTCACTCGGCTGTCCAGGTGCGAGGCGGCAAGCCGCCCCATCGCCTCTTGGACCATCTCGTCCGTGAGGCGATGGGGCACGGAGTAGTGCTGGGAGGAGCAGTCCGGCCCGATGCCCATCGTGACGGACACGGAGTCCCGGAGGTCCTTGCCGCAACAGGCACAGGACGAGGCGGTCAGGGTGAAGACCTTTGCCCACTCCCGGAGCAGACCGAGGGCGTCCGCCGTCGCGTGAGCGTCCTTGCTGGCGTACCTGGGGATCGGCTTTGGAGCCGGAGTCGGGTCCGGGTTGAGGAGCAGGTCATCCGTCGTTGAGGTCATGGTGTCCATCTTGTGCCTTGGGGGTGCAGTCCCTGTCCCCCGTCACCCCTACTACGGGCAGGGTTGTCGGATTGAGCCCCTATTAGACGACGGGCTAACAGTTCCTAACTCCGGGGCTCAAATTCCAAGCCCCACCCGTAGTAGGGGTAGGAGGGCTGAGAGCCCCAAAGGAAACCTCATGGCCGCCAACTCTGACCAGATCGCCGCCCTCGCAGTTGAACTCCTCAAGTTCGACAAATGGGCTGAGACCGCCCACGGGTGTGATTGGTGCTGCGGCGGTGGTGATAGTTGGGCAGATCATCTGGAGAGCCGCCGGGAAGCTCTTGGGTTCTCCTCCTGGGAGGAGTTCCGGGTGGCGGCGGGCCTCCCCCCTCGGGAGTCGGAATACGACGATCACATGGACGGGGACACCGAGTCCGCCCTGGCGTCGGCGGGTTACGGTACCGATGAGGATTACAGATGCTATGGTGACGACTAACAGGAGGGCTGAGACATGGCGAGCTACAACAGGACCAAGGCGGCTGACAGGGCGAGAGAGATCGCCGTTCTCAAGGACCAGATCGCCGCCATCGACGCGGGCATCTGGCCTCGGAACCTGGATGACACCAGCCATGTCATCTATGCCGCCACGAGCACGTTCAACTCGGCTCAGGAGAACCGGAGGATCCAGGCTGCGTACACCCGGAAGATCCTCCAGGGGGATCTCGACTACTTGGAGGCGATCCCTGCCCGTGTTGCGGCGGGAGAACTTCCAGGGTGGGAGGGCTGACAGATGGCAAGGCTGAACCTCACCGACGCCCGGAACCTGATGCTCAAGAGTCGCCCCTGGACGTTCCGCATGGAGTTCCAGGGGCCGAACCCCCAGGTGAAGTCCGGTTGGTCTAACAAGTTCTGGTTGGCGACCGGACGTGCCCAGAACGAGCCTGTAGAGATACACTTCGGGGATATCTGGGCACCCATGAACCAGCGTCATATTCTGGTCAAGGACTGGGCCTACGTTGAGAGGACCGCCCCGGAGAAGGTCGCCAAGGGCTACACCTATGCCGACACACCCTTCGTGCGGGTTCAGCCCTCTACGATTGCGGGGGCTGCCAACACCCAGCCTCCCCCGCCCAAGCCGGTAGCCCCCGCTCAGGTGCAGGCTCCGGTTGCCGTGCAGGCTCCTGCGGTCCCCAAGCCCCCGTCCATCCCGGTGGGCACCATCCTGCCCCCGGGTCCCTGGGGGAAGATCGTTGCTGTTCTGTCTATCCCCGGCGGGAACTGGGTGGGGTTGGACGCCCAGGGGCGTAAGGTGATGGGGCTGACCAAGGACGGTGCCCGTCGTTTGGTTCAGGACTACCCGCACATCCAGGTGACGGGCTTGTAAGGGGGATCGGGTGCCCAAGGGAAAGACGTTTACGGTGTACCGTCGCCGAGCGATGGGAGCGAACTTCCCTCGGGTCGGATTGCCCGAGTCCATCCAGCCAGGGGACATCCTGACCTTCTTCATCGACAAGGCGTACCACACCCGAATCGTGTCCTCGGTCCACAAGGGCTATGTCGTCACCCAGAAGACGGTCTGGAACGACTACCTGATCGCGGCTGCCCGCAAGGTCCCCTACGCAGATATCCACTCGGCTGATCGCCTCGTCACCGATACTGGAACGGAAGCCTCTCCCGAAGTGGCTGTCCCTGAGACGCCGATCCCTTTGGACCTCCCGAAGAAACTCAAGTCCAAGCGGCCTCGGCCCCCCAAGCCAAAACCCGAAGTCCTCCCGGAGGACAAGATCCCCGATCCACCTGAGCCCGAGCAGGACCTGCCCGATGACCTGGCGGAGTTGTGGGCGTGCCTGGATGACACATAGGTTCCCCCGGTAGGGTGCCTATGGACTTGCACTTGTGGAGGTCGGGGATGTACCGACAGCGACTGAAGAACTACAAGGGCTTGTCCCTCGCCCCCGACATGGCGGAAGCATTGCGCCTGTTGGAAGCCAAGGCAAACGAGCACAAGTGGCGAGTCAAGTTGCTCACCCCCTCGGGGCCAACATCGGACCCCCTCTCCCTGGCCCCTGCTGGGAGGGAAGTGCAGTTCGTCTTCGAGAAGGTGGGTGCCAGTCCCGAGGATGCTCTCAACGCCGCCTGGGGTTGTGCAGTCCCCCTGGGGTTCACCCCCAAGATCCGCTACCCCCTCCTGGGAGCGGACTCCTCCGTGTTCCACTTCTTCGGTCAGTGGCAGGGACTCTATGGGAGCCTCCTGGCAGAGGGTCGGGGACATCTGGCATGGCCTTCGGTCTGTTGTGCCGCCCAGGTGGACGTGGGTGTCTGGCAGGGGGACCGGGAAGAGATCCGGTTCGTCCAGGCACAGCTTCATCGGCTGGGACGGAACTGTGGTGCCATCGACGGCATCGTCGGTCCTCGAACAGCGGCAGCTATCGAGAGTCTGGCTCTCCCCCGGGGGTCTTTGACCCTGGTGGCAGAGCATCTTCGGACGGCAGAACCCAAGGAAGCCCCCACCCAGAAGGGTCGGGGACACCTGCTCATCCCGGGCTATCAGGTGGTGGTCGGGGGTTATGGTGGCGTCAAGGCGTGGACGATGCAGAACGGTGCTGGCATCGAGGTGAATGGGCCGGGTCGGCTCGTGGTGGATGTGCGATGATGGAATTGCTCGCCCGTGTAGGCCCCAATGACCTGATGCTCGCCCTCGGTCGGGACATGCTCCCTGCCATCAAGAAGGTCGCCCAGGCGGCAGTCCGGGAGGTGGTCATCACCGCCAACCGGAATGGCGTGCAGCCGGATGAGCTTCCCTACGTCTTCTGGGCACTGGTTAGCCAGAAGGAGTTGCCCGACCAGGGACCTCGGCAGAAATACTTCCAGGTGGTCCTGGACATCATGACCCGAACGGGAGCCCTTCCCAACTACTCCCGAGCGTTCTCCGTGCCCCCACGCCTGGAAGTGGACACGGCAACCGACCAGGTCGCAACGCACATGGGCATCTGGGCAGTCAAGGACATGCTGCCCGCCCTGATGGTAGCCTACCTCAAGATCCTCCACACCTACGCCTCCAAGGTCCCAGAAGCCACGGAAGGTGCCGTCCCATCGAGCCGGGGGGCGGGCTACCTGAACGAGGCGTTCCGGGAGGTGCTCTCCCTTCGGTCCTCCCTGTTCGAGGACGGAGAGTTGCTTCGCAGGGTTCTTCGCATCATCCCAGAGGGGTAGCAGCCTCCGTCCCCAGAGGGTAAATTGCCCCGTAGGAGGCGTCCCGCTCATGTCCGATGAACAGAAGGTCCAGGGCATCATCGAGAAGCTGAAAGCCCTGAGGTCCCGCACGGATCTCAAGCTCAAGCCCACACCCCACCTCAAGACGACGTTCACCGACTTCAGCGGGAACGAGCAACCTCTGGCTATCCGCTACTACCAGGTCCAGGGCATCCTGCACCTGATCTTCATGAAGCGGTTCCTGCTGGGGGATGATACCGGGCTGGGAAAGACAATTGAGGCAATTGCAGCTCTGTGCTATTTGTGGGAGAAGGAGCCCGACCGTAAGGTACTCGTGCTGACTACGAAGTCGGCCACACCTCAGTGGGCGAAGGAATTCGGCAAGTTCACCAAGGGGGTCCGGGTCATCCTCGCCAACGGGGATAGGAGGCAGCGGGAGACGGCCTACGCCGCATGGCGTAGGAGTGACAAGCCGACCGTCATGATCATGGGCTATCGGTCGGTGGTCAACGACCTGCGGAAGCTCCAGGATGACCACGGCTACATTTTAGTCGCAGATGAGTGTTTCCAATACCACACACCCATCATCCTTGCAGATGGCTCCACTGAACTGATCGGTAAGATTGTGACCAAGCGTTTACCGGTTGAAGTTCTTTCTTGGAACCCCCTCACTTGCCAGGTGGAGCCTAAGCCCATTGTGGATTGGCATCGGAATTTGTTCAAAAAGGGTCGCCGCCATGATCTACTGAAGCTATCCTTCCGATTTGGGGGCAATGTGCGGGTCACTCGGGCGCACAAATTCTACACGCCTGATGGGCGAGAAGTGATTGCCGATGACCTCCTCCAGGGTACGGAGGTACAGCATCTCAGCACGGACATTCCAAGTGAAGATCAATGGCAAGTGCTTCTCGGGGGCCTACTCGGGGATTCCAGTCTCCTAAGTCCAAAAAGACCCCAGTGGGGACAGACGTTTGGGCACTCAGAGAAGCAATTAGAGTATCTTCAGTTCAAGCATGCAATTCTTCGCTCCCTTGGGGTTTCAAGGATAGGGATAGCACCGAACAGTGGTTTCCACTCAAAGGAGGGTCAGACAAAGAGTTATGCCCGGTTCTGTCTTCATGTAAACCAGGCTCTGACTTCTTTTTATGTGCAGTCCCGGGTGTACCAGGGAGGCAAAAAGAAGGTCACGTTTGACTGGTTGGATCGTATAGGTCCTCTGGGCCTCGCCATTTGGTATGCGGATGACGGGTCCCTTCAGGAGTACCAATGTCAAGATGGTCATGTGACTCAAAGGGTTACCCTTCACACTCAGGGATTCACACGAGACGAGGTTGAACTTCTTGCAGGGTGGCTCCGGTGGAAGTGGGACATAGGTGCAGAAGTCAAAGTCTCAAAACCTCGGTCTGATCGGCCCGTTGAATCCCACAAAGCCTACCCCTACATCAGCCTTACAGGGGACGCCGCCAAGAAGTTTCTTGACATCCTACCCTGTGGGTTTCCTGGAGTGATGTACAAATTTCCAGGTAAGCCCATAGCAGATTTAGCGTTATTTGATTGTGTACCCAGGACGGGCCTGGTAACAGATTGGGTGGTGTTGAAACGGGTGTGGACTCCCCCGGAGAACGAGCAGTACGTCTATGATGTAGAAGTTGCAGGAAACCATAACTATTTTGCCAATGGCTCCCTTGTCTCCAACTGCTCTGCTTTCAAGAACACCAAGACCCAGGTTCACCAGGTGGTCCGGCACCTGTCCTCCCAGGCGGACCGGACCTGGGCTCTCACGGCGACGCTCATCAAGAACCACCTGCTCGAAGGGCACGGCATCTACACCGTGGTGACCCCGGGGTTGTTCGGAACCCTCAACAGTTTCATGTACTACTACTGCATCGTGGAGATGATGCAGGTGGGGAAGGGACGCAAGGTGCCCAAGGTGGTGGGGTACTACCCCGAGAAGGTCGAGGAGTTCCGGGAGAAGATCAGCCCGTATTACCTGGGACGCCCCAAGCACGCCGTCGCCGCCGAGCTACCTGTCCTGACCCGTAAAGTGGTCGAGTGTGGTGTAACTCCCGAACAGGAAGCCAAGTACAGGGAGGCAATTGGGGGGCTCCTGGCAGTGGGGGCAACCAAGGGGGAGGAGGTAGAGAAGGAGGTCACCAAGCTGACCGCCCTCATCTACCACCAGGAGATCCTGAATCACCCCGCCCTCATCGACTGCGAAGGGGGCAGCGACAAGCTGGATACCCTGATCGAGATGTTGACCGAGGGGGACCTCACGGGTGAGAAGGTCATCATCTACACTCGGTTCTCCAAGATGGTGGACATCTTGATGCCCCTTCTGAGGAAGGAAGGGTTGTTCCCGGTTCGAGTGACGGGGGCCGAGGATACCAAGGCACGCACGACGGCGATGGAGTCGTTCCAGAACCCGGCCGATCCTTGCAAGGTGATCATCATCACCTCGGCTGGTGGGGAGGCTCTCAACCTCCAGGCAGCCAAAGCCATCGTGTTCTACGACACGCCCTGGTCCGCTGGGGAGTATTTACAAGTACTTGGTCGGATGATTCGTATCGGGTCGGCTCACGACCGGGTACTGGCAATCCATCTGGCAGCCGAGGTAGAGGGGGTGCCCTCCGTGGACATGAAGGTCCTGGAGGTCATCGAGAAGAAGCTCAAGCTCATCGAATCCGTGCTGGGCGAACGACTCAAGGGCTCCACGGGTCCGGGGGAAGTCATTTCCTCGACCAGTGATGTCAGCGACATCTTTGACGCTCTCCGAGGACATAGGGGTAACCCATAAAGGTTGAGATCATTCATCGCCAAGACTTGTCCCTCCCAGCATCCTGTCGCATGGGGGAACATGCCTATGCTCTGGTGTTGTGCCAGGATGAAGGGACTCAGGTAGAGATCCTGGGGCATGAGCCGGGACCCCACGAGGATGAACCCACGTTTGCTGCGGATCTGGCCTGGGTACCCGCAGTTCTCAATCACTACGTCCAACAGGTCCCGGAGCTAGCCCCTGGTTGGGGTGGGGTGCTGCTAGAGGCTTTGCATGACCGGGGTCATCGGGAGGTCTGGTTCGCTCCTGCCGACATGGCTCGCTTGCTGGCGGCCAATTGCCCTGGGGTCCAAGTCGAGAAGTCTGGCTATGCAATGCAAGCAGGTGTTCGCGGTTGGTATCTGGAAAAGATGGCTCTTCTAGTATCCCGGGCTCTCCCAGAAGGGTTCATATCGTGCGGGTCCTGCTTGCTACGATTGCCCCCCCTGAACTCGTAGACCAACTCCCCGAAGGGGTATTCTTCTGGCGAGGAGGGCCTTCCATGAGCACCGATCAAGACACCCCGATGCCTGAGGGGAACGGGGACAAGGGCTGTCCCAAGTGCAAGGGTCGGGGCGTGGTCCCGATGGAGATCGATGGGTGGCCCGGGCTGGGGACCCAGAACTGCGAGTGCGTGTTCAAGCGGGACCTCATCGCCAACGTCAAGCGGGTCTGGCAGGTGCTGCTCTCCGTGGAGTCGGCTGAGACTTCGCCCCTCCTGGGCATGACCCGGCAGAACCTGTGGATCACCGCAACCAACTATGCCCTGCGGCGGCATCTCCGGTATGTGGCATTCAGGATGGGGACCCAGTGGGATGCCAGGGTGGTCGCCGACGCCACGCTGGTCACGGCATGGCTGTCCACGGCGAAGAACGTCAATGACCCCGATGTCCTTACCCTGCGGGAGGATGGGGTTCACGACCGCCCCTCGGATGACTTCCTCACTCTCGTGGACCTGGCGGCGCCCTTCGACCTGCTCATCATCCGTCTGGGGGTCAAGGCCGCGAAGAATCGCGAGATGCCCAACGTGCTGGCAGAAGCCATCAACGAGAGGGACATCCTGGGCAAGCCCACCTGGGTCGTAGACTCCCCGCTCAAGCCCCTGGCTCCGGGGCACATCTGCTACAGCGATGCTGTGGTCGAGATCCTGGACGGCTTCCGGCGGGTCATCCTCCCCGAGGAGAACCCCCTGGTGGTTGGGGAGGCCGCCCAGTACGCCCCCAAGGCAGTCTCACGCCCCGCAGGTGGTCTGGATGTCAGCAACTACGGGGTCAAGCCAGGTATCCAGGTCATGGGGTTGACGACTCCAACTGCTCCGCAGGTCCCCAAGCCGAAGCCTGTGGTGCAACCTGACGCGGATGATTGCAGCGTGGATAGCCTGATGGCAGCCGCGACTGCTCCGGTCATCGCAGCAGTTGAGGACTCCGAGGGCGAGACTCAGATCCCGGACACGGCATTCGACACGGAGGAAGCGTTGGACAACTACCCCTCGGCGGAAGACCTGCGGAGCAACGGCACACCAGCCTGGCTCAAGAAGGCGACCCTGACACGGGAGGAACGTCTGAAGTCCAAGGGCAAGGGGGGTAGGAAGTAGACCATGAAGACGCTGCTCCGCTCTCTATTTCTATCCGACCAGGGGGATGACCCCCAGCAGTTCCTGGGGAACCACCAGAAGTTCCTGTCCTCAGGGCTGGGCTTCGATGTCCCTGAGTACAACGTCCTGTGGGATTACATACGGGAGTTCGTCCGGGCTCACAACCACACTCCCAACATCACAACCCTTCGGGCGCACTTCACCCACACGAAAGAGGACGAGATCCTCAACCAGATTGAGCACCTCGTCGCCATCAAACCCCTGACCAAGGGGGACTTCGAGACCCTGCTCAACGCCCGGGTGGATGACCGACGCCAACGGATCTGGTCGGAAGCTCTCAAGGAGGCTGCGGTCATCACCCAGACGGGGTTGACCATCAAGGAAGGCAAGGACGACAAGATCCTCAAGGGGCCTATCGACTCCGCCCGGTATCTCGTGGAGAAGGCACGGGATGTCGTTGCCCCGGCTCTTGGGGGTCGGCTGTCGGGAGAGGTCACCAAGGACGGTGCGGCGGCAAGGCAGGAGTACGAGACGGTAGAGGCAGACCCCTTGGCAGGCATGGGACAGATGACGTTCATCAAGCAGATGGACGTAGCCCTGGCAGGTGCCAAGCGGTACGAGTTGTGGATTCACGCGGCGTTCACTGGGGGCATGAAGTGTCTTGCAGGGGATGCCCGGATCTTCGATGTGTCTACCGGACGGATGCGTACAGCAAAGGATTTGTACGATGAGGGTTCCGGGCCGAAGGTGCATGCTTTGGTAGAGGGCACGTTGGGGGTCTATCAGGCTAGCCCCTTGATCGCCAATGGTGTGCGAGCCATTTTCAAGGTACAAACCGACTCTGGGCGTTCCGTTCGTGTGTCCGGAAATCACCCCTTTCTAACTCCCGGCGGTTATGTGGACGCCGACAAGATCCAGACAGGATCCTGGGTCGCTGTGGCTGCCTCTACACACACAACTCAGACCAGAACGGATTTTTCGGATGCAGAGGTCAAAATTCTGGGTTACCTGATCGGGGACGGCGAGGTCCAGGGGGATATCACCTTCACGAATTCCAGTCGCCGTGTCCGACAAGACTTCTTGTGCTGCCTTGATGAATTGGGTCTTCGCCCTGCAACTGGAACCTATTCCTCGTACCCCAGTTACCGTAAGATCATGGAGAGGCAATGCCTATCAGATAGGCGAAAGATGATTCAGACCATCCGGGTGTCCCGAAGTGACGGGTCAACAAAATCGTGGGTATCCCCGGTGAGGGTGCTTCTGGACCGTACCGGGACGTATGGCTGTGGATCAGCGGACAAGTTCATTCCGGAGGGGTTGTGGGGTTGCCCCAACGAACAGATATGGTTGTTCCTTTCCGCTCTCTGGGCAACGGATGGTCATCTAGACCGAAAGATCCAACGGGGGACACATAGGAGTTGCCCCTCCGTTTGGTATGCCAGTATCTCTCAAAACTTGGCGGAAGACTTGCAGCGGCTTCTTCAACGAGTCGGGGTGCATTCGTCTGTATCCAAAGTCGTTACCAAGGTGGGGGGTGAACCCTATTTTTGTTGGTATGTGCATGTTCTCCGCAGGGACCTGTCAACCTTTCTGGACCAGATCACCCCCGTGGGGAAAGAGGTCGGTCTAGGTAGATGCCGGAAAGTTCTGGACCGGGATACCAAGTATGATGGGGGCCGGGTGCCTTCCGAGTTGTTGTGCCGGTTGCCAGATGGTTTACGTATACCCTCCCGCTCAGGCTGGATCTATGCCAAAGGGGCAAAACAGAAAAACTGGGTTTCAGGTTGGGTTGCTGCTCGGTTCGCTCAACATGCAGACTGCCCCCCTGAGATTGCCCTGGTGCTGAACTCTAGGGACATCGTTTGGGAGCAAGTAAGGGCTGTTACCTGTGAGGGGGAAGAACAGACCTATGACCTGTCAGTACCCGGGCCCGAAAATTTCGTTGTCAATGGGTTCATCACCCACAATTCCACGTTCATGCTCAACTGGGCGTACAACCAGGCAGTGGTCTACAAGCAGGACGTGCTCATCTTCAGCCTGGAGATGCCCTACAGCCAGTGCCGTCGCATCCTCTACGCCATCCACTCCATCCACCCGAAGTTCCGCAAAATCCGGCGGCAACTGGGATTGCAGGCAGACGAGAACGAGGACGTGGGGCTGCCCTACAGCAACATCCGGGATGGCAACCTCCAGGAGTGGCACCCGAAGGCTCGGGGGTTCTACCTGGACTACGTGATCCCCGACTTCAACGGGGACCAGTCCATCATCGGGCACCCCTACTGGAAGGCTGACTACGGCAAGATCCATATCGAGGTCGCGGACCCCGACAAGCAGGACTTCACCACCCATGACCTTCGGTCGATGGCGGAGGTCTTGTACGCCAAGACCCCCTTCCAGTTGATCTTCGTGGACCACTGCGGGCTCATGTCCCCCAGGCGACACCAGAAGGACACGACCGCCAACATCAACGAGGTCATCCGAGACCTGAAGAAGTTGGCTCTCGGGTTCAACCGGGGGCAAGGGATTGCCGTCGTAGGACTCTTCCAGATCAGCCGTGAGGGCTACAAGTCGGCACTCAAGGTCAAGGAGAAGACGGGCAAGGCGGGGTACAACCTCACGCACCTGAGTTACGCGAACGAAGCCGAGCGGTGCGTAACCCTAGATACCATTGTTAGATCCCCCCGTGGGTTTCATGCTATCCCTTCCTCCACCCTACAGGGACAAACAGTGTGGTCCCTCTCCGGGTGGAAGACCGTCTCGCAGGTGTTTCACAACGGCATTCGTCGAGTGTGGCGGATGGAGACCGACCGGGGGTCTGAGTTGTGTGGCTCCGCCCCCCATCGTGTTCGGATCGTAGCTGATGGTCACCTGGATTGGAAGGCATTGGCGGATTTGGTCCCAGGTCAGGACTACGTGGTGAGCACCTTCGGAGATGACGGCGCATGGCCTGTTCAGTCTGCGGGTCGCCTTCCACACTTGATCTTGTTCAAGTACGAAACAGACAAGGGGCGCAAGGGGGGTGGTCATCTGGTCGTACCACAACAGGTGACCCCAGACCTAGCCTACCTGTTAGGTGCCTGGGATGGCGACGGCAGGGTGCATCCTCGTGGGGTGGCTTGGACGGGGAACCGGAAGGAGACGGCTGTTCGGGATCACCTACGTGCGTGCTTCGAGCGAACCTTCGGGCATCCGATCTCCTTGCAAGAGAACCCCTCTCGACCGGGGTCTTTCGACCTGGTGAAGTGGAGCCAGCCCCTGAAGCGGTGGTTTGAGGAAGTCGCGGGAAAGCGGGCGGATGAAGTACCCTCTTGCATCTTGCAAGCACCCAAGGAGATCGTCTGTGCCTATCTGCGGGGGTTGTTCGATACCGATGGGTGGGTGAACAACCAGGGGATCGTGGGGATCAACATGAAGGGTGCCTGCGAGAGGTTCCTCCGCCAGGTACAGATGCTTCTGACAGCCCTGGGCATTGACTCGGATCTGTCCAAGAGGACCTCTGTCCTCCGCAAGACCGGGAATACCTACCCCAAGGTGTTGTTGCGGGTTCGGACTCAGGACAGCACCCTGCGCTTCTTCCAGGTCATTGGGTTCACTCAGGGGGACAAGCAGCAGTTGGGGGGAACTCGTCGGGAAACGTGCAAGCAGGTGTACCCGGTACCTCAGACGTTCTTGTCGGCGTACTCCAAGGTTCACTCGCAGGGTTCGGGCCAAACGGCTTTTCCTCGGAGTTTCTACAACGTTCCTGCCAGGGTACGCCGAACGGGATTGGTTCCCCGAGGGGCAGTGGAGTTGCTGGTACAGTCTGCCGCACGGAAGGGTATCACGGGTGAGGACATCACGTTCTTGTCCCAGATGTTGAACCTTCAGGCGATGAGGGTGAGGTCAATTGAAGACACGGGGCGGGACGAGCCGGTCATGGATCTGGAAGTCGATGGTGATCATGAGTACCAGACTGGTCCGGTGTTGTCTCACAACTCTGGCGACATCGTGACGGCGGGCTGGATCGATGACGACCTGGTTGCCCAGAGCCGAGTGCAGTTCCAGAACCTCAAGGCTCGGGACAACAAGCCCTTCGACACGTTCATCTCCCGAGTAGAGTGGCCGTGTCGTCGAATTCTGACCTGCTACGAGGTCCCCCGGTCGGCGGAAGAGAACGCCAAGCTGGGAGCCGACGTGGACAAGGCCCACAAGGAAATTAACGAGGGAGGTGCCTGATGGGGACTCGTCTGACAGTCATCCACCTCGCCCGCAAACCTCTTGAGGGCACGGTAGCATCCAATGCTCTTCGGCATGGGACCGGAGGCTTGAACATCGACGCCTGTCGGATCCCCCTGGGGGATGATGAGGACCAGGAGCGGTTGATGGCGAGGACTAGTGGTGACCGGGGATTCCGTCCAGATGGCTATGTCGGGGGATCAGGCATAGGCGGTGTACCCCCGGGCTGGGATTGTACCAAGGGCCGGTGGCCCGCGAACCTGATCCTGAGTTCGGGTGCTGTGGGGGATCTGGACCAGCAGAGCGGTGTTCTGATCTCCGGTTCTGTGAAGCCTGGATACCGGAGGAACAGCACAACTCAACCCAGTCAAGGGGGTTATCACGGTGCTTTCGGGGATAGCGATCTGACGGGCTACGGGGACACCGGCGGTGCATCCCGGTTCTTCAAGCAGGTGGCGGATGACACCCCAAGCGTAGAGTGACCCCAGGAGGCAATGATGGCACACGCTGACCTACATGACTACTTGCAGACGTTGATCTCCCCACCGGAGGCCACGGGTAAGCCCCGAGCGACCGTGCTGACCTCCTGGGAGGAGTTCGATCCCACCGTCCAGTACACAGGACTTGTCATCCACGGCTTCACCCCCACTGAGGAACAGACGGCGGCTCTCTACGAGGCTCTCCTACCAGGAGCCCACATCTGCCTATTTGCTCCCGAAGACCAGCCTACGGGACACACGGGTGCCATCCGTCTGGAGGACGTAGGCTTCGAGATCCGAGATGCCATCCTCTGGGTTAGAGGTCCGGGGGCGTTGCACTACGTCGCCAAGGCAGCCCGCTCCGAACGGGAAGCCGGGTGTGCCCAACTCCCTGCCCGAAAAGGGTTCGAGGCTGTGGAGCGAGAGGAAGGATCGGCGGGAGTCAACAACCCCCGTGCAGGAGCTGGGCGGACGGCGGACAATGTTCGGAATTTCCACCCGTGCGTGAAGCCCAAGGCAGTCATGGTTCGCCTGTTGGAGACCGTCCCCACCGACCAGGGTCCCGTGCTCGACCCCTTCATGGGGTCAGGTTCGACCCTCCTGGCGTGCTTGGAGACGGGGCATGACGCCATTGGCATCGAGCGGGAGGAGGAGTACCTACGGATTGCGGACGCCCGAGTTCGCCACTGGGACCGTCAAGGACCGAGGTGGGAAGGGGCGGAGATCCAGTCCGACCTGCCTCCCAGTGAGACCATAGCGGCGGCTGGTGAGGAAGAGGACTTGTTCGACCTGTTCGACAACTAGGGGTCTGCTTGGTAAGGCACCTTGCAGACAGGGCAAATGCAATCAACCATCATGAGGTCCCCTATGGCTACTGAGGTGAAGTCCAGTCGTAGGGAGGGTCAGATGATTCGCTTGGTCCTTGGGGACTGCATCCAAAAGTTGCAGGAGATCCCCGAGGGTACCGTTGGGGCGATCATCACCGACCCCCCCTACGGCTGAGAATACCAGGTCTTGAGTTCATGGGTAAATCCTGGGACCGGCTCTGGGAGGACGCCTCCCAAAAGGTGCTGTCCCCAGGGACCGTTGGGGCAGGGTTCACGACGGGTGGGTCGGATCGCTTCGCCAACTCGCAACTGCCGTCCTTCACAGGGTCGGAGCCCAACTGGGTGTGCCAAAACTGTGGTGGGACGAAGAGGGGGAAGGTCCGCAAAGGATTCTTCCCATGTGAGTGCGAGGAGCCGGACTTCGCTGGGGCGGAAGGCTACCTTTCGGGGAAGATGCAGCAGATGCAGCGGTGGCACGAGGGGTGGCTCCGGGAGGTCTTCCGAGTTCTCAAGCCGGGTGGCACGGCAAAGGTCTTCGCGGCAACTCGAACGATGCACCGGCTGGCAGCGGCGATGGAGACTGCGGGGTTCATCCTGGAACCAGAGACCTCCCTGGAGGGGTGGAGCTACGCAAGTGGTTTCCCTAAGTCATTGAATGTAGGTAAAAATGTCGACAAACTCGTTCTGGCACAACGGGAAACTAAGGTTTTGGAAGCCCTACGCCAGAAGGGCTTTGACAAGGTTGTTTGGAGTACCGACCATGAATAAGGTTGGGCTTCCCTTGATGGATGCCGTAGTAGTGGCATTGGTGACACAAGGTTATGCCGTTGGCGGGGGAACGCTCAACTGGGATACCACAAGTGACACAAGGAAGGGTGATTTTCTGACTTTGGTGCTTGGCGGTGCATTCCCGCGAACAAAACCGTTTCACCAGGTAGGATTTCCAACGGCGGTTGGGTTCTTTGGGGATGTCTTTGCCGCACACCTCGCACGGCTTCAATTTGCCAATCGGTACTGCCATGCGGGCTTTATCAGCCCTGTAGCAAAGCACCGGAGCAAAATCGCTTCAAAGCGTATTCCGCTTGTGACGACTTCTTCCGAAGTACCAGGGAGCCACAGTTCTCGCAAAGTTTCGTTTCCATAGGTTGAAGGTTAGCAAGGCAGGTGGTAGATGTCAAGGGTTGTTGAACAAGTGACTTTGGACATTGATGGCATTGAGGTCGTCGTGGATCGGCTTGATGATGGGACTTTCCGTAAGCCGGCGTTTCTTGCAGAGCGGGAGGTCGTCGGCTACACCCGTGGGGTCGGTGGGGAGAACCTGAACGACATCGTGCAGGGCAAGGACACCATCCGTGACACGACGGACCCGGGGGGTAAGGGCGTCGGTGCGTATGGTACGGGGGCGAAGCAGGTCGCCATCACCATCCCGGTGACGGCACCTGCGACCGAAGCAGCCAGGATGTTCGAGGGGTTCGGCACTGCGATGAAACCCGCTTGGGAGCCGTTCATCGTAGGAAGAAAGCCGTTGTGAACGGCAAGGAAAAAACCATCATGATCGAAGGTCTGTGTCCCGGCATCCGCCGGACGGTTGAGTGGCTGAACGAGAACGGGTTCAAGACGACGGACTCGGGCGATGGGGTGAGCAACGAGGGGATGGATTGCGCCCTGGAGTTCCCCAACGTCTTCATGGTCTGTGACCCGAAGAACCTGGTCGCCGAGGCGGACCGGCTCCGGGGCCTCTTGGAGGCCAAGGACATCTTCGTGGGACCGCTATCGCCTCCTGGGGAGGTAGACCCTCCGCACATCGAGGCGTGCTACGACCCCTCGGACGGGATCGGGATCCTGGGTCTTACCAACGTGGATGACAAGCTGTTGTTCGGGTCCTAGTCCAGTTCCCACTTGCGGATGAGGACTGGAACCATGTGAGCAGGCACGGTGCCGGTGCAGATCGGGCAAGTCACCCTGTCGTAGAGTGCTTGCTCGCTCTTGTATGACCGGACACGACCGGATTCACACAAGTTGGGGCACCGGACTTCAGTCGGCTGGGTTGGTTCGGTCGTCATGTGTTCTGTCCTCCTGACAGGTACTGCGGATGAGTTTTCGATTTTGAGCCCCCGGGGCTCAATCCTGGCATGTCGTCCGTAGTGGGTGCAGGACGGAGAGCTAACATGAACTCGGACAACCTCTTCAATCGGATCAAGATGACTGAGGGCACCTGGGCGGTGATCTGCCTGGGGGGACCCAATCCTGATCCCGACTACCCCCAAGCCCAGTCCAACTTGGCTACCCGGTCCGGGTTCGCCACCCGTGAGGATGCGGTGCGTTACGCCGCAACCATCAACCCCTCGTGGCGACCGATGGTCGCCAAACTGGAAGCCCCATGAACAAACCACACCTGACCCAGATGGAGATGTTCCGAGCGGCGGAAGCATCCGCCCACGCCAGGATGCGCCTGTTCAACGAGATCATGACGGGTCCGAACCCGCCCACGCCTGACGAGATCCGGCGGATGGTTGCCATGCGCCCCGTCGAGTACGGGTTCATGGCGGGCTTCCTGCCGGAGAACAAGGCCCCAGTAGCGTAAGGTGAGGCAGCGGGAGGTACTGACATGGCAGGTCTTTCCATCGCAGTCCTGGGCAACGGCGGGGGCATCCCCTGCACCCCCCCGAGAGGGAACACCAACTTCGCGGTCTTCCACGAGGCCCTGGAGGGCATTACCCCCCGGGAGGCGCTCTGCTCCAGACCCTTCTGGCTCATCGACTGCGGTCCTGAGACGGTGACCCTCCTGGCAGAACTCGACGCCTTCAAGAACCTCCAGGGGGTCATCATCACCCACTGCCACGCCGACCACTCCGGGGGGCTGAGCAGCCTCGCGTGGCGGATGATGTTCATGGAGCAGCGGAAGATCCACCTGGTCTACGAGGAGGGCCTCCAGGGGTTCATCCAGGCCCAGACCGTCGAGCTTCAGTACGCCAACGAGCAGAGGAACCTGGACAATGGCCGGGATCCTGCGGCTTGGGCGACACTGAATGACTACTTCGACGTGACCTGTCCCCGAGCGAATGTGGACTTCGTGGACCTGTTCGATGAGGGCGACGTTCCGATTCGTGTCCAGTTGTTCCGAGTGGATCACAACATCCGGTACTTCCCTGCGTTTGGCTTGACCATCCAGCGGTCTCGCAAGACGGTCGTAGTCAGTGGGGACACGGCGTACCCTCTCCCCCGCAAGCAGGTTGAAGAGGCCGACCTGACCTTCCACGACTGCCAGTTCTACAACCCAGGGGACGGACGTGAGGTCCATGCCCCTTACCCCAAGTTGCTGGGGGAGTATCCCCCCGAGTTGAGGCAACGGGTGGTGCTGTGCCACACCGAGGTTCCCCGCGACATCAACGACGGGTTCCAGGTCGCCAACCTTTCCCTGATGTACCCTGTGAGGTGATGTATGAGCGTGGTCATCGACTTCTACCAGGACAAGCAGCCCGACGATGCCGGACGGTCTTTCCGGGAGTCCCTGCACATGGGCGACGACTTCTGGGAGCAGTGCAAGCGGCACGTTCAGTGGCTGTTCCCTCTCCCTGAGCCTTCCGTCATGGCACCCAGCAGCCCCGTGGCGACCCCGGAGGACTACGAGGTCTTCGCTCTCGACGTGGGTCTTCGGATGCGGATGCTCGCCGCCTTGGGGCGCTACATCCTGTTCCTGGACGGCACGGCCCAGTGGCGAACGGCGGTGGATCACAACCACCAGCGAATCACCAGGGTCATCCGTTGCCTGTGCCTGAGTGGACTGAACGATGCTGCCTACGACTTCTTCCTGTGGTGCAAGGAGACCGTGGGCAAGACCGTGGGCAAGGAGACCCTCTGGTACTGGGAGGAGGCTCTCAAGCGGCATCCTGCATGGCTCCAAGGGGGCTCAAATCTCCAAGGTCCCGCGTAGTAGGGGCGGTGGGCTCCACCAAGGAGAGAACATGACCCCTGAGATCGTCATCACCGTAGGGCTCCCCGGCTGTGGGAAGTCCACCCACGTCAAGACCCTGACCGACCGGGGCTACCGGCGGATCAACCGGGACCAGGTCGGAGGGCACATGCGGAGCCCCACCGACCTCATCTACATGGCGTTGCGGTCCTGCTATGCCGCAGGGGATCGCCAGTTCGTGATGGACAACACCTTCACGAGGCTCGAACACCGGCAGGTGCTCATCGAGGTGGCTCGGAGTCTCGGGCTGCAAGTCCGGGTGCTCCTGTTCCCGATGGATCTTGACCAGGCACAGGTCTTCGCGGCACGTCGGCAGGTTCAGCGGCTGGGGAAGTTGCTCCGCCCGGAGGAGTACAAGGACCACGCGGATGACCCCAACCTGTTCCCTCCTGGGGTGCAGTACGCCTTCCAGAAGGCGTACACCGAGCCGACCCTGGCGGAGGGGTTCGCTTCCATCGACCTGGTGAAGGTGGGGACGGTCTGGGGGGCTGAATACGCCAACAAGGCGATCATCCTGGACCTCGACGGGACCGTTCGGACGACCGAAGGGACGGGTGTCCCGTACCCACGCACGCCGGATGAGGTCAAGATCCTCCCAGGGCGGCGGGAACTCTTGCTTTGCAAGCAGCGGGAGGGCTACTTGTTGCTGGGGGCTACAAACCAGAGCGGCATCAGCCAGCCGGTGGGGGTACCGAAGTACGTCTCCGAGGCGATGGTCCAGGCGTGCATCCAGCGGACGAACGACCTGCTGGCTCTCGACACCCCCCTCGACGTGCTCTACGCCACGGAACGTGGCGGCCCTCCGCAGAGCTTCTGGCGGAAGCCTCTTACAGGGATGGCTGTGCTTCTTATTGAACTTTATCGTCTCGACCCGGCTACCTGTCTTGTCGTGGGTGACCAAACTACTGACAAGTCCTTCGCAGAAAAGGTGGGCATCCCCTTCCAGTGGGCTCATGAGTTTTTCAAGTGATTCTCCACAAAGTCTGCTACCCGCCGAAGCTCCTCTGGAGTAGCATCATTTTTGATGGTGTTAGCTCTATGCGACAACACCACTACATTCCCTCTAACATAGCCATGTCTAGGGTCTATCCTGTCCAGGGAGGGGGAATTCGGGGTACAACCCCCCGCTCCAACTATCAGTGGAATGCCCAGGATGGGACAAACGGCAGGGACAGCCACATCTTCGTAGTCCAAATCAAAGGGGATGCCTGCTTTTTTCGCCCTTGCCCGAGCATTTTGAAGGAGGAGGGACTCGGGGTGGATTTTGTGCCGGTCTCGTTTGTACTTGTTTACCGCGTCCCGTCCTTTCGCCGCCAACGTCTTCTTCGCCCGAGCAATAGACTCCGCACGATGAGCCAGATAGTAGGTGTCCCGGTAATCGTTACACTTCCGGCATTGGGCTCGCAACCTACCAGGGACTCTTTTATCCTCATCAAATTCAGATATGTCCTTGGTGACTTGACATCGGCAACACGTTTTCATTTTGCCCCCGTTGAAAGACGGTTGTAGTATAGGTTTTTGACAAGTTGATTACAAGAAGGAGGTCCAAATGTCCTTCGGCAAGTTGACTCGTCCAATGCGAGATATCCTAGCCTCTGTGGTGGCTGGCAGGGTGGTCTACGACCTCGGAGCGGGATCAGGGGGGCATGGCAAGAAACGCGGGGCGTCTCGGGTCATCTGTGTGGACAAGAGTACGCCCTGGGTCATGCCCCGGGGGGTGGAGTTCATCCGGAGCTACATCAACGAGGTTGCCCTCCCTGATGATCTAGACGTGGTGTTCTTAGGGTGGCCCGTGCAGTACGGGATGCCGGGATTGCATCTCTGGCTGGAGAAAGCCAAGACGATCATCTATCTCGGCTGCAACTTCGGTGGGACGGCGTGCGGGACGAAGCCCTTGTTTCAGTACCTCTTGATGCGACGGTTGGCGTACCATCTTCCCGATCACAGGAACACCCTCCTGGTGGTCGAAGAACCCTTGGGAGAGGGTATCACAAGGGAGCCAACGCCCGAAGAGGCGGCGGCTCTCTCGGGTCAGGTGGTTGCCTATCCGGGGGCTTCAACTCTGAGGGAGAACCCGTCATGGACTTCAACTGTCATATCGTGATCGAGAAGGAGCGTGCTTACATCGTATGGGACGATGGGAAGCACCGGACCCTCGTCAACCATACCTACGATGGTGCAGCCACACCCGAACCAGGTCTTGGCGACCTCGACTACCTTCGTTGGATGGCTGCGTGGCACTTGAAGGAGAAGAACCCAACGCTGTATCCCGGCCCCTACCTGAATTGGTACAAGGAGATCCCCGTTCAGGACAAGCGGCCGGTTGATGCCGTCTGAGGGGCTCAAAACCGCCCCCGCATCCGTAGTGTGCAGGAGGGCAAGGCTGCCCCGGTGATCACATGCGCCCCCTTGAGGTCGTCATCCTAGTAGTCTTCACGGTGCTCCTCATCGGGATAGGCTGGTGGGTTCTGTATGAGGAGCGGTTGCCCTACTCTCTCCGGAAGGACATCACCCCCCTTTTCCGAAGGATCCCCGGTGGGGCCTTCAAGTACCTACGTCGTCTGGCGATGGTCCTTTCCACCGTTCAGGTGGTGATTGGGTTCGGAAGTACCGTCTTGACTTGCCTTGGGGCGAAGCCCGTACCCCCAAGTGCGACCGTCGTCGTCCAGGCGACCCCTCCGCGTGACCTGCCTCCCCCGGTCACCCCGGCTCCAGTAACGCCACCCGTTCCAGCACCTGTTGCCGCCAAGCCGGAACCCCAGGTGGCTAAGGTTCAAGAACCCGTGCAAGGGCGTAAGACTGGCAAGCGGGGTAAGATCGCTCGTAGGGGGCATGGGGGTGGGGATCTGAACCCCCATAACCGGCGATACATCAACGGGGAGCGGGTCTACATCTGGTCAGACCCTGAAGTGCGGTACGGTCCAGCGGTGGCAGGGATGCCTGTAACAGACCACTTCGATGTGGAGTAGGTGGACTTCATGAGGACATTACTTGCTTTGCTGCCCCTTATGCTCCTGCTCTCTATGGGGGGAACGGCGGGGGCCAAAGAGAAGGCCCCAGTTCAAATCCTAGATGTGAAGCAAGTATCCCATCAGGGGATTTTGGCCGTTGTGCGCTACAACTTCGACTCCCCGCTCATCCCCAGGGATCTACGTACCCACTCCGGGACCACTTCTGTTGAAGAACTCTTCTTGTGCCCCTCCCAGCGCCAATGCGATTGGGACATCTCATCGGAGAGGTGGCATTGCAAAATTCCGCTTGAACATTCATGGGGGGCGCTTGTCACCAAGCAAGCCTGTCAAAAACATACCCGTTGGGCTGGACCCCTTGGGTGGCTCGCCCTCACCAGGAAATACCACCTTTGGCCGGAAAAGCGTCTTTTATCCGATGAACAGGTGGGGTACTTTCGAATTTTGGGCAAGGGGGGTGGACCGTTCACCCAACAAGTTACTTGTGGGGATACCCCCATGTTGGATGATGACCTTATGTCCCCAGGAACCGTAGGTTACAAGGCTACCGAAATACTTTGTTCAGATTACTTTCTCCGCAAATACCACCCCAGGCATGGATACATCACCTTCGACGAATACGACAAGGAGCCCTAGATGAAGATCCTACTCGCTCTCCTCCTCTCCCTGTCCCTGGTCAGCATCACCCCTTCTCCGGGGGCCTTTGCCCAGACCTCGGAACAGGTCTACTACAACCAGGCCAACGGCAAGTACCACGGGCTCGGTTGCAAGTGGGGCAAGCGATGCACCGTCAACTGCGTCAAGATCCCTCGGTCGGAGGCGGTCCGCAAGGGCGGTGTACCCTGCAAGGTTTGCTATGGTCGGTAGGACCAGGCTCAAAATCGCCACCTCGTCCGCAGTAGGGGCATGACGCTTCGCATCGCCCATATCTCTGACACGCATGACCGCCCGAGCCTCGTCACGTCGGTCACCAAGGCATTGAACGCCCTGCCCACTCAACCTGGAATCCCGTGCAAGCACGAGGATCCGAGCTTCCCCACGGGGTTGGGGGATTGGTTCCAGTGCCCGAAGTGCATGAACATCTGGGACCATCGTCCGAAGCCCTGGGAAGTAGGGCAGCACACCCTGGATGACCTCTGTGCGGAGATCAGCCGGAGGTTGGGCCTTCTGAGCAGACCATGATCAACATCTACCTCGATGATGTGCGGGGTTGCCCTACTCCACCAGGGGCCAAGGAGGGTCCTTGGGCGAGGGATGAGACCTCCTGGTTCGTTGTGCGGACGGTTCAACGGTGCCTGGAGATGCTGTCCCAACACAAAGGCGCTGTGGGCATCCTATCCCTGGATCACGATCTGGGTGAGACGGAGACGCTCGACCCAGACCGTGATCGGTTCCCCACGGGATACGACGTGCTCTGTTGGCTGGAGGAGCAGGTCCACACGGACCCCAGCTACCCTCTTCCCCAGCAGATCCTGATTCATTCTGCAAACCCCTCTGGGGCTGCCCGGATGCGGCAAGTTCGGGACCGACTTCTGGGCGGCTACTAGCCCCACGGGGGTAGAACGGTGTATGAGCGACCGTTCCAAAGCCGCTGCTGACCGCATCCGAGAGCAGGTTCCGATTCTTCAGGTGTTGTCCACCTACGGCTACCATGTTCGGGATGACGGGGGGTACAGAGAGCAGCAGTTCTCCTGTGATCTTCACGGGACAGGGCGGGATAACAAGCCTTCGGCTCGGGTCTACCCAGAATCCAACTCGTGGTTTTGCTTCGCCTGTGGGCAGACCCGGGACGCGATTGAAACCGTCAAGGCCAAGGAGGGTTGTGGATTTTGGGAAGCGGTCAAGATTCTGGAGCAAGCCTATGGGCTTGAACCTCTCCCTGTTGATTATGTCCGAGGTATACCCGAGGTCCAGAACCTGGTTTCTTCGGCTCTGGACTCGACCCGGACGTTTGCTCAGGATGCCGCCGACATGTGCCGGTTCCTCGATTCTCGGACCTCGGACCGGGACTTGCCTCTTGACATGCTCCTACGCTACTGGGAAGCCTACGACCGGGTCAGCTACCAGGTACAGGAGGGCCTCTGGGTGGAGAAGCAAGGGCGGGAGGCACTCAAAGAACTGATGGGCCGGATGAATGCCGCTACGGCGGATCTCCAGGAGCACAAGGGGTGAAGATCCAGCGGTTCACCATCGACACCAAGTTCTTCGGCCCGTTGCCGGTGCTGCGCCCTGTCCCTACGGAGCAGCGGCAGGACGGAGTCTTGATGGTGGACCCCTGGGGGATCTTGGCTCCTGTTCGAGACCACGCCTCCCAGGTTGCCAAGTTCATCCCCGTCGTCTCGGGGGAGGACTGGAGTAATGCCTTGCATGGGCACTCCCGCCCGCTGATGCTGAAGGTCGGTCCTACCCCGAAGGCGATACTTAAAATGCTGCCGAGGATAGGCTGCACGGTGAAGGACGACTGCATCATGTACGACGTCAAGCGATGTGTCCCGACCAAGCGGATTCCTGAGTGCTGGACCCCTGTTGTGGAGGAGGCCGCCCGAGAGGCGGTCGCTCTGGTGGTTCATGCCTGGGCCGAGGATCGATACGTTGTGGTGGTCGAGGGGGATGAGTTCAGCCTTGGATCGGGTAAATAGGAGCACGGAGGCGTCATGGTAGAGTTGGACCTGGACATTGACATCGAACCCGAGGACGAGACCCCGGAGTCTCTCGATGAGATGGTGCGGCTTTTCGATGACACGAAGACCACGGAGTTGCACCCGTGGATGCACACGAAGAAGTTCGTCCTGGTCACCCCCCAGAACATCACGGAGTGCATCGACGCCTGCATCAACGGGCTCAAGGGACGGTTCAGCCTCGATCTGGAGACCACGGGTCTGGACAACCGGGTGGACCCGGTCACCAAGGAGACTCGGGACAAGATCGTCGGCGTGTGTCTCTCGGGTGACGGTCAGACGGGTTGGTACATCCCCCTGCGGCACAAAGCCGGTGCAGAGCACAACGTCCCCTTCAGCATCTTCGACCCGGAGTTCCGGCGGCTCATGGCTGCCGTGAACGGGGGCAAGGTCGTTGCAGTCTTCCACAACGCCAAATTCGACCAGGAGTTTCTGGAGTTCAACGGTCGGGAGCCCTACGGCAACTGGGATGTTCCGAAGCACTGGGACGACACCCTCATCCTGGCGTACCTGCGGAACAGCCGTGCCCGCCGGAAGTCATTGAAGCAACTGTCCGCAGCCTCAGCGGGGGATAACCCTCCTCCTGAGCAAGTCCACCAGGTCGGGGGGCAAGGGCTCGGGATGGAGATGTTCGAGCTTTCGGACCTGTTCCCTGCCCCGGAGAAAGGCCGATCTCGCCCCAGGTACGACTTCTCTCTCCTGAACCCCTCACACCCGAAGCCTCTCATCTACGGGTGCTCGGACGGCATCTGCACCTGGCTCCTGGCAGACATCCTCATCCCTGATGTGTTGCAGCCCAAGCACGGCTTCAACCAGAAGGTCATTTACACCATAGAGAAGCTCTGTTCTGTGGCGACCCGATGGATGGAGCGGTGCCGTATCCCGACTGACCCTGCCAAGGTCATGGAGTTGATCAAGCTCGGGCAGCAGGAGTGGTTCGATTCGGTTATACAGGTCTACCGGGCCGCAGAGGAGATCCTGGGTCGGGACGTGATGCCGGGCTACTACAAGGTGCTCCTACATGGGAGCCCCGAGAATGGGCAGGGCAAGTTCGTCCTGGATGACCCCCTGTGCTTGCTTCCCCAGCAAGTGCAGTTCGCCAAGTTGCGTGAGAACGCCTGGTTCGCCAACCCGGTGGGCATCGTGGAGGGCAAGGGTGGGAAGAAGTGGCCCCTCATCTACGACGTGAACGCCCCCCAGCAGTTGGGCAAGATGTTTGAGGAGATGAAGGTTCCGGGGCTGAAGCACACGGAGAAGTCCGGGCAGGTCATGACGAGTAAGGACGAGCTTGAGCGGGTCATCAAGGAGGCATCCGACCGCTTCCCGTTCATGGGCAAGATCAGCCGGTTCCGGGAGACGAACAAGGCCCTGGTCAACTACCTGTATCCCATGCTGGAGGACGCCGACCCGGTGGACCACACCATGCGGATCGAGTTCAAGGGGCACAAGGTAGACACGGGACGGTTCTCAACTCCCGCCAAGGAGCGGGAACTCGACAAGAAGGACATCGAACGTATCCCTGGCTGGCCGGAGCTTAACTTCCAGGCGTTCCCCTCCCCGGCGGACCCTGACCGTCCTGCGTGCATGATTCGACTCCGAGAGTGCATCGCCGCCCGCCCCGGGTACTACATCGTCGCCATCGACTTCAGCGGTGAGGAACTGAGGCTCGTGACCAACCTGTCCCGGGAGCCCAAGTGGCTGACGGAGTTCTTCCACTGCTCAAGCTGCAACCGGAAGTTCGACC